>JACXTT010014614.1_pt1 | contig 10254 bp, 11 predicted proteins | sample 9270951 | NCBI WGS metagenome assembly JACXTT01 (sample SAMN15532306, study PRJNA645909) | rock metagenome | isolation source: weathered quartz diorite | place: Puerto Rico | collected 2017-06-21
GCGGTCATCCCAGGAAGAAACTTCTTACACCCTAGCGCAGCCCTTCCGCAGGGTCAAGTTACACGCTGATTACATTTCGAAATTCCGCTGGAACCTCGCGTCGTGGCTTGCCTGTATACTTCTCTTTAGGCGAACGACTGAAAAAATTTCTGAATCCATGACACCCTTCAATGAAACCGTCACTCTTCCCTCGATGACTCACAAGAAATCTTTTGTTTGGCTCTCCGTGCTGGCCCTCATCGCTGCGTTCCTCGCTGTTTCCGTAATCAGCCGGAACCGCCACGCGTCCAACTTCAACGCCTCCGCCGCGGTTAACTATCCGCGCGAACTCGCCCGCATCAACTTTGCAGCCGCGGGCGCCGTGATTCCGCATCAAGCCGTCACGCAAGCCGCCGCCGCGCAAGCTCAGCTCTCACCCGCACCTCAACCAAGCACCTCTTCCGATATCAAGGATGCCTCTAGCTCGTCTCCCGCCGTTCCAGACAACCATGCGGGGTGGGACGTTCTCTTCGCAGGAGTCGCCGACGTGTTTCGCCAAGCCGACTTCGGTTTCGTCAATCTCGAAACTCCCATCGCTCCCATCCATTCGCGCGGCTCCAAGCCCTTTCAATTCGACGCCCCCATCGCCCTGCTCCAATCTCTGAAATTCAATGGCATCAAGATCGTCTCCTTCGCGAACAATCACGTCTTCGACCAGGGCCATGTCGGCTTTTTCGAATCCCTGGATCACTTGCGCGAACAAGGCCTGCTCTTTACCGGAGCGGGCTCCGACGCGGAGCAAGCCTGGAAACCCGTTATCCTAGAGAAGAACGGCATCAAAGTCGGCTGGCTCGGCATGACCCGCTGGTTGAATGGTGGCCGCAACCCGGAGAAAAACCGCGATCCTCACGTCGCGTTTTTCCCCTATCCCGATCAATCCGACGGCGCCCCAGGCCGCGATGAAGCCGGCGTCCTCGACGCCGTCAAAGCCGCGCGCGCCGAATGCGATCTCCTTGTCGTCTCCATTCACTGGGGCATCGAATACGCTACCGCGCCCAATCCTCAGGATGTCGAGTTCGCTCACAAAATGCTGGACGCAGGCGCCGGCGCCGTCATCGGCCACCATCCCCATGTCCTTCAGCCCATCGAAACCTATTTCACGCGTGACAAGCGCAACACCGTGATCTTCTTTTCTCTCGGGAATTTTCTTTCCAATCAGTCCCGCAATTACGTCTCCGGCCTCACTCCCGACAAGGCCGGTGAACAGCGGGACTCCCTCATCATCAAATTTTCCGTCGTCAAGAAAGACTACGGCCCTGCCGGAACGCGCATCGAGCTCGCCGACACGGGCATCTTGCCGGTCTGGACCGAGAACAACCACCTCCTCGTCAAAGGCGGCCACGCGAAAACCCTGTTCATCGGCCCCGTTTTCATGGACCGCGAAATCCCCAAGCTCCAGGCGCGTTACGACGAGCTGGATCACCTTGGCCCTCAGCTAACAACGGAACAAAAACAGGAACTCGTCCAGGTTTCTAGCCGCCTTCAAATGCTCAAACACCGCCGCGAATTGCTCCTCGCCCGCACCGGCGATGATTTTCTGATCTCTCCTCCCAATCCCTAACCCTCATCCCCAGCAAGCTCTTTCTCGCGCCAGAACAGCTCCCCTCCGAGCAGTGTCCTATCCATTACCTGTACTCTGGTACGGACGCACTATGGACGCTCGCCGGGCGTACTGCGAAGATGCCCATCGTAGCGGATATTAGAAATCTCAAATGTCATTCGGGGTGGAAAAAAGGGGCGGTGACATGACACGGAAATACACGCTTCTCGGTACCCTTGCCAGCTTGCTCGTTGGCAGCGCATCTCAGGCGGGTGAACTCGCAAAACAGCCTGGCACTCCCAGCGGTGCATTCCTCACTAGCACCATCCTCTGCAACGGGAGCCTCGGCGTTCCGATGACCGTGGATCAGGAGCAGGCCTTGCCTTTGCACGTCATCGCCAGTCTCCCGTGCGGCCAGGAAGTCACCGTCCTCTCCGATGTGGAGGGCTACACCGTAAACATTCTCACCGAGGATGCCAAGAACGGCTACGTCGCGCGCATGTATCTATCGCGCCCAACTCTGAAAAACGCAAGCGCTCCGGTGGAAGATTCCGCACTCAAAAACGGCGCCGCCCGCTGGCAATCCGGAACAAAGGGCAGCCTTGAGTTCGTGAGCGGCGATCAACTCGTCGAATCCCTGACCGCCAATGGCATCACCGTGCAAGTTTCGTTGCAAGACACCGGCTGGAAAATGCGCGCCAACATCGCCGTCGCCAACGCCGCCGAGGAGCCCCTCTACGTCTTGCCGCGGCTACTCACCCTCGATGAAGTCGCGCCCCTGAACAAGCCGCTTCGCCTTCAGGATCCCGAGCGCGTCGCCAAAGCCGCCAACCATCAGATTCTGTGGACTTCGACCAGCGCTGGTCCTTCCGGTGGCGTCCAGCCGCAGCGCAATTCTTCTGCATCTTCCGGCGCGAATACCGATGTTGTTTCTTACCAACTCTCCGCGGACACCGTAGCTCCCAACTATCTAGCGCAGCACCTGGCCGCCGAACAGCTCGTGGCCAAGAATCAGGCGCCGCTAGTCGACATGGTGCGGGAAATCAACGCTCTCTCTCTTCGCGAATCCACGCTCAAACCCAGCGAGAAAACTGCCGGCTCCCTCTGGTTCGAACGCGATTCCCGGTCACGCCAGCTTGTACTCCACGTTCCTGTCGGCGGCGTGATCTTCGAATTCCCGTTTTCGCTCAACCGCGAAAAATAACCGCGCTTGAACGCGCATCCTGTCCCGCTCTTCTCCCCAGAAGGGCGGGGGTTTCGTTTGCACTCTCCCATATCGGTTCGCGGAACTTCGTTACCGATCGATGACACTGGTCGAGGCTACCAGCTACAATGTTTTTCTATGAAGTGTCCCGGCTGCGAAACCGAAATGGCTTCCATGACCCTAGACGGCCACATGGGCGCACAGGTTATCATCGATGTATGCGTTACTTGCCAGGCATTCTGGTTCGATCGGTTCGAAAGCTTGCAGCTCTCTCCCGGCTCCACGCTGAAGCTCATGAAGTGCATCGGTGAACACTCATCACCGGGGAAGCCGAAGCTGCCGGCTGTGCTCCAATGTCCGCGGTGCGCAACGGCGCTGCGTCTCGCGCATAACATGCAGCGAAACATGCCGTTCACTTATTGGCGGTGCCCGAACGATGAGGGTCACTTCATCAGCTTTTTCGAGTTCTTGAAAGAAAAGAATTTCATCCATCCACTGTCGCCTGAGCAGATCAAGGAGTTGCGGCAAAACGTCCAGTCGGTGAATCGCTCCAACTGTGGCGCATCTATCAACCTGCAATCCAACGCTGTCTGTCCCTACTGCCACGCGCCCATTTCCATGCTCGATATGAAGCAGCCGCAGCGGATGCTGGAGCAGCTCAAACATGCTGCCGAGCCTCGGCCGATGGAACCGGCACTCCCTTTGAAACTCGCTTCGATAAAGTCACAATTGGAAACTTCCTTGGCCGATCATGAGCGAAGTGCTGAGTGGTGGAGCGATGCTAGTTCATCGGTCCTGGTGGGGGCCGGCCTCAAGGTTGTCAGCCGGTGGCTCGGCGAGAAACTGGTTGAGTGATCACCATCAGTCCCGCTAATTAGGAGAATCCAAGCCTGCATCCGAGAAGGCAGCAGCTTCGGAATGACTCAATTTGAAGTGAGTCACTACGGATCTTTGTGCTCTTTGTGCTCGTTTGACAAAGCCCTTAGCCTCGTTTACCGTTAGAAGTTTGAGTGGTACGCAAAAGGAGCAATAGATGGCCCAGGGACAGGCTACCAAAGTTAAGAAGCGGAAAAAGTCAGTTTTGAAGCGGGCGGCGCAAGCTCGTCAACGCGCCGATGTCAACCGCGCCAACCGCACGCGCGTCCGCACACTGATGCGTCGTCTGCGCACGGCTATTACCGCTGGCGACGCGACCGCCGCGGGCAATCTTCTGCATCCGACGATGTCGGCCATCGATCAGGCCATCACCAAGGGCGTCCTTCACGAGAACACAGGCAACCGCTACAAGTCGCGTCTCACCCTCGCCTTCAACGGCGTCAAGGCCAAATCCGCCAAGTAGTTTCACTTTCACTCAGCAAGTTCTTTTTTGCACAGGCTCACATAGGGTCTGAGTGGGTTTTGTAGGGGCGGGCCTCTTTCGATTCGTCCAGCGGTCTCTGTGAACTCTGGGTTCTCTGCGTACTCTGTGTTAAGTCTTTCTTCTGCGATCTTTTAAATTCGCGCCGCTTTCACTTCCGCACCCGTCAATTCCGCCACCAAAAACTCCATCACCGCCCGCGCATCTTCCCCGCCTTGCTTCAACCGGTCATCTGCTTTCTGCAGGCTGCGCAACCCATCCAGCAATCGCGTCTTCGAAATCTTCCTCGCGCTCCGCAGCGCCAATTCCGCCTGTTCCGGCCTCATTCCCAAGGCCCGCGCCGCCTGCCACCCATTCGCCGCGCCCTTCACTTCGCTGGCCTCAATCAACTTCCGGTACATCCAGGTCATCGCCCCCAGCATCGGCAGCGGCTCTTCCCCGTCCCGCAGCAACCGGTCGAGAAATTCCAACGCCTTCTTCGGCTGCCGCGAAGCCAACAGATCAGCCAATTCCCAAACCGTCGCCGTCTTCTCCGACACCACCAGCGCGCTCACGTCTTGTTGCCGGATCAGTTTCCTCTCCGCTACGTAAGTCGCCACCTTGTCAATCTCCGTCTTCAACCGCATCAAGTCCGCCGCCACGAACTCCGCCAAATCCTCCGCCGCGCCCTTCTCGAATTCCACTCCCTGTTCTTTCGCAATCGCGCGCGCCAGACCCACCGCCGCTGCTTGCCTCTCCTCCGGCTTCTCTCCAAGCCTAACTTCCACCACCAGCGTCTTTTCCGTCAGTAATTTACCCAGCTTCATCCGCTGATCCAACGCGCTCGCTTCGAGCACCAGCACCGTGAACGGCGCCGGATTCTCGAGATACGCATCCAGTTGTTCCACCGCCAGATCGCGATTCTTCTCTCCCAGTTTTTCAATGGCTTCTGCTTCTTCCAGGAAAACCACCTGCTGAGGCGAAAGCATCGGCACCGTCTGCGCCTGTTCCAATGCCGCTTGCGTTTCCCCGCGGTCCGCCGAATAGCGCGACACCGCCCATATCCGCGCTGCCTCCAGCACAAAGCTTTCCATCAATTGCGCTTTGCACGCGTCTCGAAGGAAAACCTCTTCCCCCAACAGCAAGATCGCCGGGATCGGTTTCCCCCTCTCCAGCCGCTTCAGCAGTTCTTCCGGCGAAACTCGCGCCATCAATAATTCTCCGTCACTGCCGCCACCAACCGCGCCGCGAAATCCTGTGCCAGGCGATCCAGCGCCGGATCCTGCTCCTCAAAAAATCCTTCAACACTCTTCGGGTCCTTGCCGAGAGACGACGTGGACAGGATCTCGTATTCATTCCTGAAAATGAAGTTGTCCGAGTGATAGAGAATCTTCCCCGTTTCCCGTTCTTCGAACGTAACTTCGCACTTCACCGTAACCAGCATCGTCGTCGCCCGTCCCGACGCCGTATCAAACAACAGTGGCACCGCCTCCAGACTCAGCACCTTGCCACGTAGCACCGCATCGCCGTCCGCCGGGTTGGGCACCACTCGATACGAAGTCTTCACCAAAAACTCGTGCACCGTCGCCGTGGTCAAACGCTGCTCAATCCGGTAACTCGTTGTCTTGTTTTCGAGCACCGGCACCGCAATCACATGAATGCTCTTCGGCAGCGAACCGCTCCGCCCTGCCACGTGGTATCCGCACCCGGCGATCCATACCATCGCTCCCATCAACGCGACGAATATCCGCCGCCTCATGGCACCAGTTTCTCCGCCAGCTTCACCGCATTCCACGCCGGCAATCGAATATTATCCGCCGCTCCCCAAAACCACCAGGTTCCCGGCTGGGCCGGATCGGATTCCGGTAGTCCCACATGAATGACAGAATCTCCGGCCACGCTCAAATTTCCCAGCGGCATCGAAGCGTCGTCTTCGATCAGCATGCCGGTCTTTTTCAGATTCTCCGCCAGTGCTTCCCGTTTTTGTTGTGAATGTAATTCGGCAATCGCCGAAAATGTGTAGCCGTAGAAAACCGGCGCGTGCAGCACCTGGATCGACGCCTGGACAAGGCCTTTTCCATCGGCCGCGCCAACTTCGCGGCGGATTCGCTCCCGTACTGCGCCCAGATTCTCCTTACTGGATGCCCCGTAGCGGTCCAGCAAACTGTACGCAACCTGCGTGTCGAACGCCCGCTGTCCCACGCTCTGAAAGGAGAGCAGTTGCGCGCACTGCGTCTCGAGCTCCTCGATCCCTGCCCGGCCCGCTTCTGACACTGGCCGGTGAAAAACGATCCCCAGGCGAACGAGGCCGATCCCGCCAAGCGCATGCCGAAGATGGCCCGCAATCGTGCCGGGCGCCGAAGGAATCACAAACAAAGCTTCCTTGCCCTCAGGCCTATCCTGGAACGAAAACCACACCCTCGATTTCGCCGCTGCTAACGCTCCGCCCGACAAATCCATGACTGTCGCGCCGGACCCGCGCGCCGCCGGAAGATTGACCGCCGTGAAATCCCCAGACCCGCAGAAAAAAACGATTCGAGCCTTCTCGAAGCTCCCTTCTTCCACTGGCTGAATCACCGCAGGTTCCCCGCCCGCTTCCGTCAATGTCCCTGCGGCAATCTCCTCGTCCACCAGCCGAAAATCCCATCCGGCGAACTTGCTCTCCTCCAATAGCGACTTCAGCTCCGCGCCCAGCAGCGAAGACGCACCCGCAATCACAATCCGTTGGGATTCCCGTTCAAACGAAGGCATGAATCACGCGGTCCGCGATACCATCCGGTGGCGAATGAATCGTGTCAAGTGCAGTGCCACTCCCACAGCCGTGTACGTCGTCGCCAGCAACACCAGCGCATATTCTGAATACCGCCAAATCACTCCCACGATGACGACCAACATGACGATCGAGAGCGACGGCTGCTTCCGTGTCCAAGGAATATCTTTAAAGCTGTAGTAGCGAATGGTGCTGGTAATCAACGCGCCTAGCGCCGCCGCCAGCAGGAACCAAGCCACCGACCAGCGCCAATCGTGCAGTGGACCCTTGAATCCGTGCACCAGCGCCGCAATCACTCCCGCCGCAGCCGGCGTCGGCAATCCCACGAAAAATTTCGAGCCGCCCGGGGCCATTCCCTGCACATTAAATCGCGCCAGCCGCCACGCGCAGCAAACCAGGAATGCCAGGCAGCAGACCCATCCCATGTCCGACAGAAGCTGGCCCTGCTGTGTTCCCGCGATCGACAAGCTGCGGACTCCCCACGCAAAAGCCACCACCGCCGGCGCAATCCCAAAACTCACCACATCCGCCAGTGAATCGAATTGCACTCCGAAATCCGTATTCGCCCCAAGCAGCCGCGCCAGCCGCCCGTCTAGCGAATCAAAAAGAATCGCGAAGCCGATTGCTTTCGCTGCCCGGTCAAAATCCGCCGGTGTTCCGATCAATGCGGCCACCACCGCAAAATAGCCGCATAGCAGGTTCGCGGATGTGAACAGCGCAGGCACAAGAAACACGCCGCGCCGGATCCGCGCGCTCTTGAAGCGTCGCTTTCGAAACGGTATTTCGTGTTGTTCCGGCTCGGCCATCGCTACGATCGCTTTCCCATCGCCGTTAAGTTCGCATCCGTTTCTGCCGCGCCAGCTCGGCCGGATTCATGTCCCGCATTTTTTCCGTTCCACCGCGCCAGCACGCTCGAGCCGCCCTTCACGTTCTCTCCCAGCTTCACTAGAATCTCCGCTTCTTTCGGCACCCACACATCCACGCGCGACCCAAACCGCACCAAGCCAATCCGTTCCCCGCGCGCCACTGTATCCCCCACCTTCTTCCACGAGACTACCCGCCGCGCAATCCATCCCGCAATCTGCTTGAACACCATTTCGCCGGCTTCGGTCGCAAGCGTAAACACATTCTGCTCGTTCTCCAGCGAAGCCTGTTCGCGCATCGCCGCCAGGAACTTCCCCGGCCGGTGCTCCATCTTCGTAATCGTCCCCGCTGCCGGCGCGCGGTTCACGTGTACATTCCAAATCGCCAGAAAAATGCTGATGCGCTTGCCCGGCCGCCCCGCATTCTCTTCCTCCGTCACCACCACGACGCGCCCGTCCGCGGGCGACACCACCGCTCCTGCCTCACCCGGAATCACTCTTTCTGGATCGCGAAAGAAGGAAAAAACAAACGCCGCCAGAAACACCAACACCCACGCTGCGATAGTCCATTGCAGCAGCAAACCCACACTGCCTAAGATCAGCAGCGGCAACCCAAAATAATATCCCTCTTTAACCATGCCGGACGAAGTAGACCTCATCGCTTTCGCGCACGGCACTCTCGCCGCGCGCGCATGGTCATTCTACGACAGATTCCTCGGCTACAACGTTCTTATTGGGCGTAGCCGGCCCGCGCCCGCTGGATACGCGCGGCAATCCGCTCCATTTCATCCTTGCAGTGGAGCTTCATCTTTTTCAGTTTGATTTCTTCCAGGAGGTCTTCTGAATTGAGGAAGGGAGACTGGGAGATTCGTTGGAGTTCTGTATCATACTGCCGGTGCTGCTCTGCCAGACGCTGGTACTCGGCGTCCGCTTCGAAGGGTATGTCCCGAGGTGTCCGCTGCACGCTGGCCATGCGTTCCTCCTGACGTTTCCGTGAATGGGATGTGAACACTACATGAGCGCACGATAGCACTTTGGCGCCCCACGTCAAGAGGTATCCGGTGGTATTTCCGTCCTAGCCTGTGGGTTTCATTTCCCTTAGCATAGCGAAAGTCTAGCTCCTAATCGGGAGGGACCCTCATGATGCTCGAGCCTGCTCACTTGCAAGATTTCGCCCAGCGCTACACCGCCGCCTGGTGCAGTCAGAACGCTCCGCGTGTGGCTGAGTTCTTCGCACAGGACGGCTTGCTCAGTGTCAATGGCGCCCCAGCCGTCGGCCGCCGCGCCATCACCGAAGTGGTGCAAGGCTTCATGAGCGCCTTTCCCGATATGCAGCTGCTTATGGATGCCATCCGCGTGTGGGAAGGCCGCGCTCTGTACCACTGGACATTTATCGGCACTTACACCGGCCCGAGCGGCACAGGCCACCGCGTTCGCTTCAGCGGCTTCGAGGAGTGGAAGTTCGGGGACGATGGACTTATCGCCGAATCCCACGGCCATTTCGACCCCGCCGCGTACCAACATCAGCTCGAACACGGCGTCGCGGAGTCCCGGTAGAAGCACTTCCTCGAAGTAGCGCCGCTCCAGGCCGCGGGGCCCAGTCACTCGGAAGATTGCTTATGTTTCAGGCCGGCACTCAAGCGGCAGGATCCATCGCTTTCGAGGCCAACCGCGCGCATCGGATCGCTCACGGCCTAATTTTCGAAAGAAACATCATCGTACCTTTTCTCACCTCTAAGCTTGTCACTGCCATCTGCGGCCCACGGCGCGTTCGTGGTTATTGCGAATGTCACCTGCACGTCCGCAGAGGGCTTCGCTAAGGTGTAAAACTTGGTTCCGGTGAATATCTTTTGCGGCAGGAATTTGTCGATCAGATTCTTTCCTTCCACATTTAGATCGAAACTGGCAAATAGTTCGGTTGTGCTCATTGGAATCTTGAGGTCATATCGCGCCGTGACGTTCGTCCCGTCTTTTTCAACGTGAATCGAATACTTTGCGTCTGACATTTTTGCCTCCCTTAAATGCCTCCTGACCGGCAAATCCAAGGAGGCTTCTAGACATTTGTTCTCGCGCAGTCGGAGGAAACTTACCATGTAGATATTATAATTGCAAAGAGAGGCGAGTGGCGGTCGGGTGCCGTCGAGGTCGGTAAATCCGTACTCTTACCGTCCTATTTCGATTTACGAACGAGCGTTTCCGCTGTGAGAACCGCAAGCTTCCGGAAGAGCGGTTCAGCAAGCGCTTCCTTTTCTTCGCGCGGAAGTTTCAAGTGCTCCTCGACTTCCGATTCCATACCCTGAAGTTCTTTAGCAGGCACGATTTCCGCCAGCCGCCGGAAAAGCATCTTATGCGCTCGTTTCCGTTCCATCACTTCCAGTCCATCCAATATCTGCCGATGCGACGTGCCCTCCCAAATCGCCAGAATCATCGCCTCCCGAAGCCACCGCTCCGCACCATACTCGGCCAGCACGCCCAGCCCGCCGTGCACTTCCATGGCCCACT
>JACXTT010014615.1_pt1 | contig 10253 bp, 12 predicted proteins | sample 9270951 | NCBI WGS metagenome assembly JACXTT01 (sample SAMN15532306, study PRJNA645909) | rock metagenome | isolation source: weathered quartz diorite | place: Puerto Rico | collected 2017-06-21
AGGTGATCGGCCACCGCGGTGCGCCGGACCCGGAAGATCAGGATGACGAGGGCGAGGCCGAGGGCGGCCTCCGCGATCGTGATGCAGATCGTGAACACGGTGAAGACCATGCCGGACAGGTCTCCCAGATAGCGGGCGAACGCGACCAGGTTGATGTTCACCGCGTTCAGCATCAGCTCGATGCCGAGCAGGATGCCGATGGTGTTGCGCCGGGTGATGACGCCGAACAGGCCGATGCAGAAGAGCATCGCGGCCAGCGTGAGATAGGCCTGGAGCGTCATGCGCTAGTCGTCCGGGCGCGCGAAGTACAGCGCGCCGACCAGGGCGGCGAGGAACAACACGCTCAGCAACTCGAACGGCAGCACGTAGCTGGTGAGGAGGCTCTGGCCGATCGCGCGTGTGAGATCCCCCGAGACCGGCGGCCGGGTCACGGTGAGCGGCGCCCGGTGGAAGACCGCGAGCAGCGCCACCAGCACCGCCCCGGCCAGAACGAAGCCGGTCAGGATCTGGCGGCTGGTCTGGGTGATCCGATCACCCACCAACCGCTCGGTGACCACGATGGCGAAGACCGCGATCGTGATCAGCCCTCCCGCGTAGAGCAGGAGCTGGACCGCGGCGAGGAACTCGGCGTCCAGGGACAGGAAGAGACCGGAGGTGGCGGTGAGAGTGAGGGCCAGGTAGAGCACCGAATGGAAGAGGTTGCGGGTCAGGACCACCGCGAGGGCCGAGGCGAGCAACACCACCGCCAGCCCCCAGAAGGCTATCGGCTCGAGGCTCACTCGGCCTTGCCTCCTGGTTTGGCCCCGGCTTCGGCGGCCTTGGCGGGCTCGGCCTCGTGCCGCGCCGGCGCCTTGGGCGGCGTCTGCATGTCGCGGAGCAGGTTGCCGGTGGCCCACGAGGGCTCGAACTTGAGCCCGATCTGGTGGAGGCGGTCCTTGTCGAGCAAGAGCTCGCGCCGGTCCGCGGTCGACATGTCGAACGATTTCATCATGATGATGGCGTCGGTCGGGCAGACCTGTACGCACAGCTCGCAGAACTCGCACGCGTAGAGCTCGAGGGTGAAGACCTTGGCGTAGTTCCGCTTCTCGGCCTTCAGCATCTCCACCTTGATGACCTGGGGCGGGCAGATGTATTCGCAGAGCCGGCAGCCGATGCAGTTCTCCTCGCCCGTCTCCTTGTCGTAGGTCAGGGCGAGGAGGCCGCGATAGCGATCCGGGTACGCGCGCGTCTTGTCCGGGTAGTGCACGGTCACCGGCCGGCGGATCAGGTTGAGCAGGGTCACCTTCATCGCGCGGCCCACCGCTCCGCAGAGCTGGAAGAAATCGCGCCAGAAGGACTGGCCGATGCGCCTAGCCATTGCCCGGGCTCCGCAGGACGATCGTCAGGCCGGTCGCCATCAGGAGGATCAGGCTCGCCGGCAGGAGCACCTTCCAGGAGATGGCCAGGATCTGGTCGACCCGGATGCGCACGAAGCTCCAGCGGATCCAGGTCACGAGCAGGAACACGAACATCGCCTTGAGCAGGAACCAGAGGGCGCCCCACCACGGCGAGGTGTCGGCCCAGGGGCCGGACCACGCCCCCAGGAACAGGAGCGCGCCGAGGAAGGACGTCCCGATCACGTGCGCGTACTCGCCGAGCTGGATCAGGGCGAACTTCATCCCGGAGTACTCGACCCGGAAGCCCGCGATCAGCTCCGACTCGGCCTCCAGGATGTCGAAAGGCACGCGGTTCTCGGCGGCGAGGGTGGCCACGACGTAGAACAGGAAGGCGATCGTGCCGAGCGGGAACCACGCCACGTACCAGAGCCCGCTCTGCGCGGCCGCGATGTCGGAGAGGCGCAGGGAGCCGGCCAGCATCACCGGCACCAGGGCCACGAAGATGAACGGCAGATCGTAGGAGATGATCTGGTTGACCGCCCGCATCGCGGAGAGCAGCGCGTACTTGTTGTTCGAGCCCCACCCGCCCATGAACAGCCCCACGATCTCCATCGCCGAGACGGCGAGGAAGAACAGCACGCCGATGTTCAGGTCCGCGATCCCAAGCCCCGGCGCGAACGGCAGCGTGGCGAAGATCAGCATGCACGGGATCAGGAACACGATCGGGGCCAGGTTGTAGACGGACCGGTCCGCGGCCCGCGGGATCACGTCCTCCTTCATCATGAGCTTGAGCGCGTCCGCGATCGGCTGGAGCAGGCCGTGGGGGCCGACGCGGTAGGGCCCGATGCGCGACTGCATCCGGGCCGCGAACTTGCGCTCGAGCAGCGTGACGTAGGTGACCATGCCGATCACGACGTTCAGGACGATGAACGCGGTGATGAACGCGTAGAGCGCCTGCATCTAGCGGTCGACCTCGCCGAAGACGGGATCGACCGAGCCCATGATCGCGACGACGTCGGCCACCTTGCAGCCGATCAGGATGTGCGGCAGCACCGAGAGATTGGAGAACGAGGCCCCGCGCCACTTCATACGATAGGGCTTGGCACCGCCGTCGGAGATGAGGTAGCAGCCCACCTCGCCGCGCGGCCCTTCGACGCGGGCGTAGCCCTCGCCCTTGGCCACCCGCACCTGCCCCACCGACTTGACGCCGGGCCGGGACGACACCGGACCCTCCGGCAGCCCGTCGAGCGCCTGTCGCACGATGTTGATCGACTCGCGGAACTCGACCATCCGCACGCGGTACCGCGCGTAGCAGTCGCCCGCCGTCTCGACCGGCACCTTGAAGTCGAAATCCTCGTACGAGGAGTAGGGCTCGAGCCGGCGGATGTCGTAGCTGACGCCGGAGCCGCGGATCAGCGGGCCCGAGACGCCCACCGTCTGGGCGAGCTCCCGCGAGATCCCACCCACGCCCTGGGTCCGGAGGAGGAAGAACGCGTTGTTCTCGAGCATGTCCTCGTACTCGTCCAGGCGACGCTCGATGAGCGCGATGGTGTCACGGCACTTCTTGGCCCAGCCCGCCGGGATGTCGTAGCGGGTGCCCCCGACCTGGTGGAAGCCGTAGAGCAGCCGGGCGCCGACCAGGGCCTCGAAGAGGTCGAGCACCCACTCGCGCTCCCGGATGCAGTAGAGGAACACGGTGGCGCCGCCGCCGAGCGCGCCGCCCATGTCGAGGCACCACGTGCCGAGCCAGAGACAGTGCGAGGCGATGCGCTGCAGCTCGGCGACGATCACCCGGAGGTACTGGGCACGCCGCGGCACCTCGATCTTGCCCACCCGCTCAGCCGCGCGCACGTAGGCCAGCTCGCTGGTCATGGCCGCGACGTAGTCGGTCTTGGACGCGATCGACGGGTACTGCGTATACGTCAGCGACTCGCCGAGCTTCTCGTGGCAGCGGTGCAGGTAGCCGATGACCGCGTCCACGCCCGCCACCGTTTCGCCCTCGAGCGTGAGGATGGCGCGGAAGACGCCGTGCGCGGACGGGTGCTGCGGCCCCATGTTCATGGTGAGGCGTTCGCTCCCGCCGTAGCCCAGCTCGACGACTTTTCGCGCTTCCGGGTCCATGCCGGCCGTTTGGCGAGTCGTCTAGCGCATGGGGGAGAACGCGGCCGGCATGAGGACGATGGCCTGCATGGAGGCGAGCAGTGGCATGGCCTTGGTGAGGAAGGTCTGCCACTCCGGCTCCTGCGCCATCTTGGCGCGGGCGGCCGCGCGGTCGTTCAAGTCGCGGTAGACCCACATGTGGACGACCTCGTTGAGCTGGCCGGCTTCGGTCTGCCACAGGCCCACGCGACGGGTGAACTTGTCGCGGAAGGCGAGAATGTCCTTGAAGAGCGCGAGCCACTCGCCGGTCCGCCCCACGTGCGCGCGGTACCAGCGCAGCTCGTAGACGTTGCCGGTGTCGCTGGGCGGCGTCATCGGAACCACCGCGGAGAGGATCTTGTTCGCCTGGGCCAGCATCATCGGCCGGATCTTCGGGATGTACTCCTTGGTCCACGCCTCGTCCTTGGCGAGCGCCGCGCGCAGCCGCTCACGCTCGTTCAGGTCCGCATAGCTCCAGAGGTGCACGAGCTGATTCAGGGTGCCGAACTCGGTCGACCAATAGCCCTCGAGCTTGCCGAACTTGTCCCCGCGGATTTTGCGGCCGATCTCGCCGTTGAGCTTCAGATACTCGGGCACCTTGCCGGGCGTCAGCGTGTAGGTTCGCAGCTCGTAGATCATCGGCGACTCCGTGTCAGCGATAGGGTGGATGCGGTGTGTCGACCGCGTAGGACTTCAGCAGCGGGTGCCCTTCCCAGTCCTGGGGAAGCAGGATGCGCCGCAGGTCGGGATGCCCCTCGAAGCGGATCCCAAACATGTCGTAGCACTCGCGCTCCATCCAGTTGGCACCCGGATAGAGCGCGACGAGCGAGGCGCAGGTCGATTCCCCCGGGCCCAGCCGGGTCTTCATCGTCAGGGCGAGCCCGACGTCGAGGTTTTCGAGGCGCGCCACCACCTCGAGGCCCTGGTCCTTCCAGTCCACCGCGGTCAGAAAATTGAAGTAGAGACAGCCGAGCGTCTCCTTCGCGAACGCGGCCAGCTCGTTCCACCGCGCCGGCGGCACCGTGACGACGAGGAGCGGGCCGTCGCCCTCGGCGGCCGCGCCGAAGCGCTCCTGTACCCTCGCCCGCGCCTGGTCGTGGATCACGCGATCAGTCGACCTTGGCGGTCGGGGCGGCGCGTGCTCCGGTCTTTCGGAAGTGCGCGATCTGCTCTTGCAGGAGGAGCAGCCCGTTCAGCAACGACTCCGGTGGCGGCGGGCACCCCGGCACGTAGACGTCCACCGGAATCACCCGGTCGACGCCCTTGACCACGTGGTAGCCGTGGCGGAAGGGGCCGCCCGAGTTGGCGCAGGAGCCCATCGAGACCGCCCACTTGGGATCCGGCATCTGGTCGTAGATCCGCTTGAGCATCGGCGCCATCTTGATGGTGACGGTGCCGGAGATGATCATCAGATCCGAATGCCGGGGTGAGGCCCACGGCACCATGCCCAGGCGCTCCACGTCGAAGCGTGAAGCAAAGGTCGCCATCATCTCAATCGCGCAGCACGCGAGACCGAAGGTCACCGGCCACACCGACGACTTCCGCGCCCAGTTCAGCACCGCGTCGACCAGGCCGGTGGCCACGAAACCGCCGGGGAAGTTGTAGACGCCCTCGGTGGCGCTCTCGAACAGTTCGGAGTGCTTGTCGCCCGAGGGCCGCTCCTGACGATACTTCTCCCACTCCTGCAGATCCTTGAATTCCGTCCAGACCGGAGGCGGGATCTGCGGAATCGGCGCCTTTATTTCCATTCGAGGATCCCCTCCTTGTAGGCATACACCCAGCCCAGCGAGAGGATGCCGAGGAACAGCGCCATGGTCCCGACCGCCCACAGCCCGAACCCACGCAGGACCAAGGCCCACGGGAAGAGGAACACAGCCAGGGCGTCGAAGACGATGAAGATGAGGGCCACGAGGTAGAAACCCACGGGGAACTGCACCCAGGCCTCCCCGATCGGCTCCGCCCCGCACTCGTAGTTCTCGAGCTTGGAGGGGTACGGCCGGGCCGGGCGCAGTACCGCGGCCATGCCCAGTGACACGACCGCGAAGGCCACGATCAGTCCGAGATAGATGACCACGGGCAGATACCCTGCCACACACGCCTCCCTGAATGGCTACAAACCCCGCGGAGTATAACACATGTTGTCGGTCCGACCAGCCTCCTGACATACTCGTCAGGTGTTTGGCTCACCAGCCTCTTGTGTCCGCGTTCCTGCACTCCGTCACCCAGATTACGCAGAATTGACACCCTGCCCCAAGTAGCATACGGGGAGGACGGCTCAAGTCTCCGATTTCCCTCCCATTCGACCCATGCAACTTGTGGCACCCGCGTTGCTTCCCCATTTTCGGCCAACCTGACCTTGCGCACATTCGAGCCGCGGGCACAAAACGGGAGATACGTGAGCGCCGACGATCTGAATCGGGAGATCGCCTTCGCCGGTCAGCGGGTCAAGCAGAAGGTCATCTTCGCACTGACGCTTGCCTCTGTCATTCCCCTCCTCATCCTCACCTACGCCTTCCAGGCGCCCGTCCGTCAGATCCTGGGGCCGATCGGCCAGTACACCGAGGCGTTCACGATGCCGGCCCTGCTCATCTTCACCGGCCTGCTCATGGCGGGCGGCGGCTTCGTGGTCTGGGACGTGGCCTCGGCGATCTCGCGCGCGGCGCACCTCGCCACCGCGACCAAGGTCTCCGAGCTGCCCTCGATGCCGGTGCGCAAGGACGAGATCGGCTCGCTGATGAGCTCGTTCGCGAAGATGCTCGCCACCATCGAGCAGCAGACCGACGAGATCAACCAGTTCCCCCGGCGGCTCGACCAGCTCGCCCGTCAGGCGTTCCGTGATCCGCTCACCGGCCTGCCGAATCGCGCGCTGTTCATGGATCGCCTCTCCCACGCTCTCACCCGCACCGAGCGGCGGGGCGAGCAGCTCGGGGTGCTGTTCCTGGACCTCGACCGGTTCAAGGTCGTCAACGACAGCCTCGGGCACGGCGTCGGCGATCAGCTCCTGATCGGCGTCAGCCAGCGGCTCGCGGCCTGCCTCCGGCCCGAGGACACGATCGCCCGCCTGGGCGGCGACGAGTTCGCGATCCTCCTCGAGGACGTCAAGGACAACAAGGGGCCGACGTCGGTGGCGGACCGCCTCACGGGCGAGCTGCAGCAGGCGTTCGTGGTCGAGGGGCGCGAGGTCGTGATCACGGTGAGCATCGGCATCGCGATGAGCACCGCCCGGCGCATGACTCCCGAGGACATCCTGCGCGACGCCGATCTCGCCATGTACCACGCCAAAGGGAAGGGCAAGGCGCGCTACGAGATCTTCGACAAGAGCATGAACGCGCCGGCCCAGGAGCGCATGGACCTCGAGCTGGACCTGCGCAACGCGGTGGCCCGGAGCGAGTTCCTGCTGCACTACCAGCCGGTGGTGGACCTGCCCACCGGGCGCATCACCGAGGTCGAGGCGCTCGTCCGCTGGAAGCATCCGCACCGCGGGCTCCTCTTCCCCGCCGACTTCGTGGGCCTCTCGGAGGAGACCGGCCTGATCGTTCCGCTCGGCCGCTGGGTGCTGCACGAGGCCTGCCGTCAGACGCGCCAGTGGCAGCTCGCCGCGCCGGGCACGAACCTCTCGATCAGCGTGAACATCTCGGCGCGGCAGCTCCAGCAGACGGGCCTCGTGGAGGAGATCGCCGCGGTGCTCCGAGAGACACGGCTCGAGGCCAGCGCGCTCCGTCTCGAGATCACCGAGACGGTCGTCATGCACGACGCCCCCACCACCCTGGCCAAGCTGGAGGCCCTCAAGGCGCTCGGGGTGCAGCTCGCCATCGACGACTTCGGAACCGGCTACTCCTCGCTGGGCTACCTCAAGCGCTTCCCGGTCGACACGCTCAAGATCGACCGCTCATTCGTGAAGGGCATCGGCCGCGACGTGGAGGACAGCGCGATCGTGCGCGCGGTCATCACGGTGGCCAAGAGCCTCAATCTCTCGGTCACCGCCGAGGGCATCGAGACCGCGGACCAGCTCGACCAGCTCCGCACGCTCGGCTGCGATCACGGGCAGGGCTACTATTTCGCGAAGCCAATGACCAGCGACCGCGTGCCGGCCCTGCTCCTGGCCACGTCGCCCTGGGCCAGCCGTCGCGCCGAGCCCGCCACGATCTCGAACGGTCACCCCAGCACCAACGGCCACTGATCGATCGGGCTCCGAAGCCCGACCGCACCGACGCGCGCTCGACTAACGAGTGGTCGGCCGCGCGGCCAGCCCCATCAGCCGGCCCACCTGCGGCGGCCGCGGCAAACGATCGTGCGCGGCCTGGATGACACGCAGCCGCTCGAGAATCTCGGGGGCCATCGGCGCGCCCCGGCGTGTGGCCTGGCTCACGTGCAGCGACATCAGCTCGTTGGTCGCCGCGAGGTAGCCGGAGTGCCCGTGATACATCTCGTGGATGTAGTGCATGCGCTTGGCGTCGTAGGCCAGGAGGCGCGTGGTGAACCGCAGGGGATCGCTCTCGCGAACCTCCCGGTGATACGTCACGTGGGCCTCGAGGCAGAACGTGGTGACCCCGTGCGCCGCCCGATGGGCCGCGTCCAATCCCACGCGGCGCATCCACTCGTCGGTGGCCAGATCGAACACCACCACGTAGTAGCCCATGTTCATGTGTCCGTTGTTGTCGATCCACTCCGGACGCACCGTGCAGGTGAACTGCGAGCTCGTCGACCCGATGTCCTCGCTGATCGCTCGACCTCCTCGAAGCGGATGATGCGGACCCGCCGGCCCGCGGGGAAGGCTTAGCAGAAAGGCGCGTCTCGGGGCAACGCGTCGATTCGCCCGTCATCTGTTGGGTTGTTCGCCCCGACAAGGTTATCCCGCTGAAAAATTCCCGCCCTCCTATGCTGAACGGTGGAGGAGGCATCGTCATGACCACCGCCTACGAGCCTCACGAGCTCGCCCTGGTGTTCCCCCCTATGACCGAGCCGGAGTTCGCGGCCCTCCGCGAGGACATCCGCGAGCACGGACAGAACGAGCCGATCACGCTCTACGAGGGAAAGATCCTCGACGGCATCCATCGCTATCGCGCCTGCCAGCAGCTCGGGCGCGAGCCGAGGATCGTGCGCTTCGAGGGCAACCCGCGCGCGGCGGCCCAGCTCGTGCTCGGTCGCAACTTCCACCGGCGCCACTTGACCACCTCCCAGCGCGCGATGGTGGCCGCGGAGATGTGTAAGCTCCGCCCGAGGGGAAATGCGGGGAATTCCCCCTATTTGACCGTGGCGCAGGCCTCGGCGCTGATGGGAGTCGGTCAGGACCTGGTGAGTGATGCCAAACGCCTGTTGAGGAAGGGAGACGAGGAGGTTGTCCGCTCGGTGCGCGACGGGCTCCTCTCGGTCTCGGCGGCCATCCAGGAAAACAAGAAGGCCGCCGCGGCCCAGTTCAACTTTCTGGAGCTGTTCGCCCAGCGCCTCGACCGCGCACTCCAGGGCCGGAACGACCGCGACGCCCAGCTGGCCTTCCAGTGCAAGCCACTGCTCCAGTTCATCACACTGCGCATCCGCGACTATCTGGAGCCGGAGACCACGCTCGATCCGCCGCTTACCCTCCCCGACGGTACCGTGGTGGACTTCAGCGAGCGCTCGATCCAGCGCTGGCTCTACGAGAACCGGGGCGAGGAGATCGCCGAGTCGCGCCGCGCCTGGCTCGACGCGATCCTGCCCAAGGCCAAGGAGGCGGCGCCCCACGCCTCGGGACCACACTGCGCCCGGTGCGGGCTTCCCCTGCTGCTCGACCTGAACACCGATCTCTGGTCGTACTGTGCGGTGTGCAGCGGGGACGTGCTGTGGGAGTGGTGGTCGATGCGGGAGCAGATCGAGCGGGCCTTCGGCGGCGCGCTCGGGTCCACCGACCCGCACGTCAACGGGACCAACGGAAGTCACGCGGACTCCCCCGAGCGCGAGCGGCGGTAGCTCCGCCCGATCGCCCGGGGATCCGCGTCCGCCTCAGAGCAGCGCGGCGAAGAATCCCAGCGTCCGCTCGCGAGCCAGCCGCGCGCTCGGCTCGTGGAAGCTCCCGCGCTCGTCACAGCTGAAGCCGTGGCCGGCCGGATAGGTGTGCATCGGCACCTCGGGATGCGCGGCGCGGACCCGAGCCCAGTGCTCGGGCGGGATCGCCTGATCCGTCTCGCCGAAGTGCAGCAGCACCGGGCAGCGCGGTGTCTCGCTGGCCGTCTCGGCGATCCCGCCGCCGTAGTAGCCCACCGCGGCCCTCACGCCGTCGATGCGGGTGCACGCCAGCCACGCCAGGGTGCCTCCCAGGCAGTAGCCCACCACCCCCACGCTGAGCCCGTCGGCCTTCAGCGCCTGCACCGCGGCCCGCAGGTCCTTGACCATGTCCGCGATATCCACCTTGCCCCGGATCGACCGGCCCCGCTCGATGTCGTCGGCGGTGTAGCCGAGCGTGATGCCCGGCTCCACCCGATCGAAGATGGCGGGAGCCAGCGCCACGTAGCCGGCCGCCGCGAAGCGGTCGCACACGTTCTGGATGTGGTGGTTGACGCCGAAGATCTCCTGCACGACCACGAGGCCGCCACGCGGCTTGCCGCTCGGGGTCGCACGGTAGCCGGAGAGGCGGTGTCCGTCTTCAGCGGTGAGATCAATCATCTGGCCCATCGTCACGCTCCTTGTCGAGAATGACTGCCCCTCACAGCAGCGGCCGCGCCAGGACCACGAGCCGGGGCAGGTCGGGCTCGGGTCCCTTCA
>JACXTT010014616.1_pt1 | contig 10253 bp, 6 predicted proteins | sample 9270951 | NCBI WGS metagenome assembly JACXTT01 (sample SAMN15532306, study PRJNA645909) | rock metagenome | isolation source: weathered quartz diorite | place: Puerto Rico | collected 2017-06-21
CGCAGCTGGCGCCGGTGGCGATGCAGGCCGGCCGGCACGTGGCCCGGCAGATCACGCGGCTGGCCGAGGGCAAGGCCACCGAGCCGTTCCGGTACCGGGACAAGGGCACGATGGCCACGATCGGCCGGCGTGCCGCGGTGGCCGAGCTGCCGGGTGGGATCCGCTTGCGGGGAGGGCCGGCCTGGCTGGCGTGGCTGGGGCTGCACCTCGTGTTCCTCGTGGGCAAGCGCAACCGGGCGTCGGTGCTGCTCAACTGGGCCTGGAACTACGCCACCTGGGACCGCGGCCCCCGGCTGCTGCTGCGCACGGATGCCCCGCCGACGGACGACGAGGCCGAGGGCTGACGGTCAGCCGGCCGCGGTGGTGCGGCCAGGGCGGAGCTCCTTGCGCAGGCACAGGCGCAGCCCGGACCAGGTCTCGTCGATCGCGCAGACCTTCACGTCGACCAGCCCCGTCGGGAGGCAGACGTCGCGAACGACGTCCTCGGTGATGTCGGTGGCCATGCCCGACGCGCGCTTCGGCCACGCCACCCAGAGGCCGGCGTCGACGTGCATCGCCCGCATGAGCGTGGGCAGGCGCCGCTCGAGGTCAGCGCGGGCCGTGTGGAAGGACACGATCACGTCCAGCGCCCCGCGGGCCGACGTATGTGCCTCCACCCCGTCGGGCAGCGCGTCGATGCGGAAGCCGTCGGGGGCGTGCAGCACGGCCAGGCGCGACTCGGGCCCGATCCCGAGCTTCTTGGCGAGCGGCGTCCCGGAGTACCCGGCCATGGGGCCAGGATGCCAGAGCCGCCTGGCCAGGGCGGGCGGCTAGCGCACGCCGCGCTCGCGGAACATCACGCTGATCCGGGGGCCGGCCCAGGCCCGCTTCGGCACGCAGTGCTCCCACGTCTTCTGGCAGGTGCCGCCCAGCACGATCAGGTCGCCGGGCTCCATGTCGTAGCGGATCGAGGATCCGCCGCCGTCGGGGCGGAGCAGGAACCGGCGGGTGGAGCCGAGCGAGAGGATGGCCACGACGGTGTCGGCGTGCTTGCGGCCGATCCGGTCCCCGTGCCAGGCCACGGAGTCGTTGCCGTCTCGATAGAGGTTGGCGGTGATGGCGGAGAGCCGCTTCGCGTAGTGGCGGGTGAGGCACCGCGCCATGCGGGGGAGGACCTCGGGCTTGTCGGTCCAGCGCTCGGTGTGCAGCCGGGGCTCGGCCACGACGCGGTCGTACATCGGGCGCTCGCCGGTGGCCCACGGCGCGGTCTCCACCAGCTGGCGGAAGAGCCCGTCGGTGCCGGTGGCCCACCCCGGCACGAAGTCCACCCACGCGCCGGCGCCGAGGAACCGTCGCCGGGCGGCGTCGAGGCGGTGATCGAAGTCGACGGTGTCGCCCCCCAGGAGCGAGGGCTGCCAGATGAGCTCGGGCACGGCGCCACCCTACACGAACACCTGTTCGTGCACGGCGGGGACGGGGCTAGCTGGTGGCGATGGCGTCGAGGATGGCCATGCGAGCGGCTCGCCTCGAGGGCAGGACCGAGGCGAGCGTGCCCAGGAGGGCGGCGAGCAGCGTGATCGCGATCAGCGGTTCGATCGGGAGCGAGAAGTGCTCCAGCCCCGCGGTGCCGAGGACCTTGACCATCGCGTAGGCCAGCCCCACGCCCACCCCGAGGCCGACGGCGGTGCCCAGGATCGAGATGAGCACCGCCTCCCATCGGATCGTCGAGCGCAGCTGGCCGCGGTGCATGCCGACGGCGCGGAGGAGCCCGAGCTCGTGCGTGCGCTCGTTGATCGACAGGGCCAGCGTGTTCACGATGCCGATGAGGGCGATGATCACCGACAGCCCCAACAGCACGTAGAGGAAGATGACCAGCTGGGTGAGCTGCTTGGCGATGGTGCCGACGAAGCCGTTGCGGTCGAGCACGTCGAGCGAGGGCACGTCGGCGATCGCGGCCTTGATCTTCGGCGCGACCGAGGCATAGCTGCTCCTGCCGTGCGCGAGCTTGCCGAAGATCTGGAAGTCGAGCTGCTGCGGTGAGGCGGCGTTGAGCGTGGCGCGAGAGACGGTGACCTCGCCGAGGAGCTGGGGGTCGTCGCTGACGCCCTCGACCCGCAGCGTGACCGTGGAACCCCCCGGCACCTCCATGGTGACGGGATCGCCCTTGGCCAGGTGGTGGCCCTTCACGATCCCCTTGTCGACGATCAGCCCGTGGTCCGACAGGCCCGTGATGGTCCCGCTGACCATCTTGGCGGTGAGCACGTCGACGAAGCCCTTGGGCTCCACGCCGGTGATGAACTTTGTTGCTGTCTTGCCGTCCGGGTAGGTGACCTTGGCGCGGCCGAACCCGATGCCCGCGGCCAGCTCGACGCCGGGGACCTTCGCCACCTGGTCGGTGACCGTGGCGGGGAAGGCGCTGGGCGGACCGAACCCGCTGCTGGAGGACTGGACGACGAAGTCGCCCTTGAAGCCGCGGCTCACCTGGGCGGAGATCGACTCGTTCACCGACGACGCCACCACCGTGATGAAGCCGATGAGGGCGACGGCGATCACCAGCGCCGAGGCGGTGGCCGAGGTGCGCTTGGGGCTGCGGGCGGCGTTCTCGGTGGCCAGCCGGCCCGTGACGCCCTTGATCTTGGCCAGCGCCGATCCGAGGAAGCGGATCGACGGTCCGGCCAGGATCGGGCCCACCACGATGGACCCGACGACGATGAGCAGGGCACCGGTGCCCACCACGGGGATGGCGCCGGAGTCCTTCGCCGTCCAGGCCTTGGACAGGTTGAGGGCCCCGAAGAGCAGCACGAGGATCCCGATCACGATGCGCGGGCGCGAGGCGCCGGAGCGGTCGATGGCCACGCTGCGCAGCGCGGCCAGCGGGGGGACGCGGGTGGCCCGGAAGGCCGGCACGAGGGCGGCGATCATCGTGACCCCGAGGCCGAGCACCATGGCGGTGATCACCGTGGAGAGCGTGACGCTGAGGTGGTTGGCGGGCAGGTCCGCGCCTCCGGCCTCGAAGGCCTTCGTGACCCCCTTGGCCAGGCCGACGCCGGTGAACAGGCCCAGCACGGCTGCGATGGCGCCCACGAACGCGGCCTCGAGGAGCACCGAGCCGAGCACCTGCCCCTTGCGGGCGCCGAGGGCGCGGAGCAGGGCGAGCTCTCGGGTGCGCTGGGCCACGAGGATCGAGAACGTGTTCGAGATGACGAAGATGCCCACGAGGAGGGCCACGCCGCCGAACACCGTGAGGATCGTCTTGAAGAAGGTGAAGCCCTTCTGCACGTCGTTGGACTTCTGCTTGGCGGCGTCGACCCCGGTGAGGACCTCGGTCCCCTTGGGCACGACCTTGGTGATGCGCCGCACCAGCTCGGTCTGGGACACCCCGGGGTTCGCGGAGGCGAGCACCTGCTGGATCTGGCCGTGGGTGCCGGCGAGGCGCTCGACCTCGGGCAGGGTGAAGCTGACGGCCACCGCGCCGCCGGGGCTGTTCGCGTTGCCGAACCGGTAGGTGCCCACCAGCGCGTAGGTGGCGCGGCCGAACTGGCTGATCACGTGGACCTGGTCGCCCACGTGGAGCTTGCCGTCCTGGGCGGCGGCCACGTCGATGGCGATCTCGTCGTCCGCGGTGGGGCCGCGGCCGGCGGTGAGGTGGTACGGGGTGAGGGTGGTGTCGGTGATCCAGTTCTGGAACAGCGTGGGCGGGCCGGGGGACTGCCCGATGGCCTTGCCGTCGCTGCCGATGATGCGGTTGGTGCTGCCGAACCCGAGCACCTGGATGAACGGCGTGACCCGGCGGACCCCGGGGACGGCGCGCACCTGGTCGATGAGGCCGGGGTCGAGCAGGGCCCGCTTGTCCCCCTGGAAGGTGTCCGACAGCGTGACCTTGCCCTGCACCTGGGCGTCGATCGCCTTGTTGGCCGTGGCGAAGAGGTCGTCGAAGGTGCGGCCGATGGTGTTGGTGAGCACCAGCGTGCCGGCCATGAAGCCCACGCCGAGCACGATGGCCACCACAGTGGAGACGAGGCGTCGCTTGTGCTCCCACAGGGAGCGGCGGGTGAGGCGGAGCATCAGCTGGCGAGGTGCTTCATCTGCTCGATGATCGCCTCGGCGGTGGGGTCCTGCATCTCGTCGACGATGTGGCCGTCGGCGAGGAAGAGGGCCCGGTCGGCGTAGGCCGCGGCTCCCGGGTCGTGGGTGACCATCACGACCGTCTGGTCGAGGTCGGCGACGGCGCCCTTGATGAACCCGAGGATTTCGGCGCCGGCCTTGGAGTCGAGGTTGCCGGTGGGCTCGTCGGCGAAGATGATCTTCGGCCGGGCCGCGAGGGCGCGCGCCACCGCCACGCGCTGCTGCTGGCCGCCGGAGAGCTCGCTGGGCCGGTGCTTGAGGCGGTCGCCGAGGCCGACCGTGCGCACGACGGTGTCGAGCCACGCCTGGTCGGGCTTGCGGCCGGCCAGGTCCATCGGGAGGGTGATGTTCTCCAGCGCGTTGAGCGTGGGGATCAGGTTGAAGGACTGGAACACGAACCCGACCTGGTCGCGGCGCACCTGGGTGAGGGCCTTGTCGTTGAGGGTGGTGAGGTCCGTCCCGGCGATGAACGCCTGGCCCGAGGTGAGGTCGTCCAGGCCGGCCACGCAGTGCATGAGGGTGGACTTGCCCGAGCCCGACGGGCCCATGATGGCCGTGAACCGGCCGACCTCGAAGTCGACCGTGACGCCGTCGAGCGCCCGGACCTCGGTGTCGCCCGAGCCGTAGACCTTGCAGGCGTCGCGGGCGGCCGCGGCGACGCCGGCGACGGCCCCGGGGGGAGAGCTGGTGGTCATGCCGGCCACCCTAGGACAGCGGTGTGACGGTCCCCGCGGGGTTCCTACTCGGTGGCGATCGCGTCGAGGATGGAGAGCCGGGCGGCGCGGCGCGACGGTCGCACGGACGCCAGCGTGCCGAGGGCGATCGTGGCCACCACCACCACGACCAGGCCGGTCGTGGGCAGGGCGAAGGAGGAGAGCCCGACCCCGTGCAGCCCCTTGATGACGGCGACGCTGAGCACCATGCCGAGGAGCAGCCCGACGAGCGCGCCCAGCGCCGAGATGAGCAGCGCCTCGAAGCGCACCGTGGCCCGCACCCCGGCCCGGTCCATGCCCACCGCCCTGAGCAGGCCCAGCTCGCGGGTCCGCTCGTTGATCGACAGCGACAACGTGTTGGCGATCCCCACGAGCGCGGTGATCACCGACAGCACCAGCAGGCCGTAGACGAGGGTGATGTAAGAGGTGATCTGCTTCAGCAGGCTCCCGATGAAGCCCTCGCGGTCGAGCACGTTGATCGACGGCACGTCGCGCAGCGCGCCCCGGAGGGACTTGAGCACCGTCGGCAGGTCGGCCCCGGGCTTGATCGTGCCCCCCACCTGCACGTCGAGCAGGTTGGGGTTGATCGAGGCGAACGTGGGCGTGGTCATGGCGATCAGGCCGATCAGGGTGGGGTCGTTCGACACCACCTGGAGGCGCAGCGTCACGGTGCGCCCACCGGTGCCGGTCACGACGACGCGGTCCCCGAGCGACATGTGGTGCTGCTTGACGATGGACTGGTCGAGGACGATCCCGGCGTCGTCGAGCGAGGCGATCGTGCCGGTCTGCATCCGTGGGCGGAACACCGTGGCGACCGCGATCGGGTCGACGGACTCGGCGAAGTGGCTGGCCGTCTTGCCGTCGGGGTAGCGGAGGCCGACGGTGCCGAAGCCCAGGCCGGCCACCACGTCCACGCCGGGGACGGTCTTCGCCGTGGTGGCGACGCTCGTGGGCATCCCGAGCCCGAAGGCGAGGCCCTGCTGCTTGTGAGTGACGATGAAGTCGGCGGCGACGCCCCGGTTCACCTGCGTGCGCACCGAGGTCGACGCGGACGATGCGAAGGCCGTGATGAAGACGACGAGGGCCACGCCGATGACCACGGCCGACACCGTGGCGGAGGTGCGCTTGGGGCTGCGGGCCGCGTTCTCGGTGGCGAGCTTGCCGGTGACACCGGTGAGGTTGGGCAGGGGGAGGCCCAGCAGCCGGATGCTGCGGCCGGCCACCACCGGGCCGATGACGAGGAAGCTGATGACGACCAGCGCGGCGCCGATGCCGACGGACGGCAGGGCGCTCGACGCCCCGCCGTCGCGCACCGAGGCGGAGAGCTCGAAGGCGCCGATGACGAGGCCGGCGAGGCCGGCGCCGATCCGGAAGCGCGACAGGCTCGACCGGTCGATCGCGATGTCGCGCAGGGCGGCCAGCGGTGGCACCCGGGTGGCCCGCAGCGCGGGGAGGAGCGAGGCCAGCAGCGTCACGGTGAGGCCGATGCCGAGGGACAGGAGCAGCGTGGTCGGCGAGACGACCAGCGTCGAGTTGGGCAGCTGGGCCCCGGACGCCGTGATCCCCGCGGTCACGCCCTGGGCGACCAGGAACCCGACGCCGATGCCGAGCACGGCCGCGATGGCGCCCACCACCGACGCCTCGAGGAGGACCGACCCCAGCACCTGGGCCCGGCTGGCCCCGAGGGCCCGCAGCAGGGCCAGCTCCTTGGTGCGCTGGGCCACGAGGATGGAGAAGGTGTTCGAGATCACGAAGGTGCCCACGAGGAGCGCGATGGCCCCGAAGATCGTGAGCGCCAGCTTGAGGAACCGGAAGTTGTTCTGGCTCTTTACCGAGAGCTGCTTGATCGCCACGGCGCGGGTGATGGCGGTGCCGGCGGGGGGCAGGGCCGGCGCCAGGCGGGCCACCAGCTGCTGCTGCGAGACGCCGTGCGCCGCCTTCACGTAGATGCTCTGCACCTCGTCCTTCAGCCCGATCAGGCGCTGGGCCTCGGGCAGGGTGAACGCCGCGGTGATCACGCCGCCGGCGCTCTTGGCCGCGCCCAGCGCGAACGTGCCGACGACCCGGGCCGTCACGGGCGTGGCCTGGGTGACGACCGTGAGCGTGTCCCCGATCCGGACGTGGGCCTCCTCGGCGGCACCGACGTTGAGGACCATCTCGCCGTCCTTGGTGGGACCGTGGCCCGACGTGAGGTGGTACGGGTTCACGCCGCCGTCGCCCATCCAGCTCTCGAGCAGCGTCGTGCCGATGCCCCCACCGAGCGGCTTGCCGTGACGGTCGACGAGGCGGCTGGGGCTCAGCACGCCCTGGGTGCTGACCCTCGGCACGGCGAGCGCCACGCCCTTGATCCGCTGGACCGCCGCGAGGGTGCTGGCGGCCGGCAGGTTGGCGTGCTGGTCGCCGTCGATGAGGTCGGTGAACACGACCTTGCCCTGCACCACCACGTCCGTGTTCCGCACGACCTGGCTGAAGAGGTCGTCGAAGGAGTGCGACAGGGTGGTGGACATGATGAACGTGCTGGACATGAACGCCACGCCGAGCACGACCGCCATGACCGTGGACACCAACCGCCGCTTGTGCTCCCAGAGGGAGCGCAGCGTCACCTTGCGCATCAGATGTCCCCGAGGGACTTCATCCGATCGATGATCTGGGCCGACGTGGGTTCGAAGAGCTGGCTCACGATGTGCCCGTCGGACAGGAACAGCACCCGGTTGGCGTAGGACGCCGCGACCGGGTCGTGGGTGACCATCACGATGGTCTGGTCGAAGTCGATGACCGCCTGGCGCATGAAGCGCAGGATCTCGGTGCCCGCCTTGGAGTCGAGGTTCCCGGTGGGCTCGTCGGCGAAGATGATCTTCGGCCGCCCGGCGAGGGCGCGGGCCACCGCCACCCGCTGCTGCTGGCCGCCCGACAGCTCGGACGGGCGGTGGTCGAGGCGGTCCTCGAGCCGCACGGTCTTGACGACCGATCCGATCCACTTGTCGTCGTAGTCGCGACCGGCCAGGTCGAGCGGCAGGGTGATGTTCTCGAGCGCGTTGAGCGGGGGGATCAGGTTGAAGGACTGGAACACGAACCCGATCTGCTCCCGCCGCACCTTGGTGAGGGCCCGGTCGTCGAGGGTCGTGAGGTCGGTGTCGGCCAGGAAGACCTGGCCGGAGGTGACCGAGTCCAGCCCCGCCACACAGTGCATCAGCGTGGACTTCCCCGAGCCGGACGGGCCCATGATCGCCGTGAACCGTCCGGCCTGGAAGTTGACCGAGACGCCGTCGAGGGCCCGGACCTCCGTGTCCCCGGTCCCGTAGACCTTGACGACGTCCACGGCGCGGGCGGCCGCCGCCGGGGCCTGGGCCGGGGCCGTGGTGGGGGGCGGGGCCTGGGTCACCGCGGTGCAGAGTAGGCGAGCACCGGATCCGTCACGAGCCAGGGGGGTCGCGACCGGGAGGAGGTGCGGAGCCCGGGGGGTAGATTCGCCGTCGGTGGACTGCCCCAGCTGTCGAGCGGAGGTGCCGTCGGGCGCACGGTTCTGTGCCGAATGTGGCCAGGACCTTCGGCTGCGCGGCGACGAGCGCCGGATCGTCACGGTCCTGTTCGCGGACATCGTGGGCTACACGGCGCTGTCGGAGACCCGGGACCCCGAGCAGGTCAAGAACCTGGTCGACGGGTGCTTCGAGCGGCTCGTGTCCGACATCGACGCCTTCGGTGGCCGGGTGGACAAGATCATCGGCGACGCCATCGTCGCCCTCTTCGGGGCCCCCGTCGCCCACGAGGACGACGCGGAGCGCGCCGTCCGGGCCGCCCTGCGGATGCAGGAGACGCTCGCCACCTCCACCGACGACCTCGGCGTGCCCATCCGCATGCGGGTCGGCGTGAACACCGGTGAGGTCCTCGTGGGCGCCCTGCGGGCCGGAGGCGACTACACCGCGATGGGCGACGTCGTGAACACGGCCAACCGCCTGCAGACGGCGGCGGCGCCGGGCACGGTGCTGGTCGGGGCGGCCACCTATGCAGCCACCCGCCGGGTCGTGCGCTACGACGCCCTCGAGCCGCTCGACGTGAAGGGCCGCGAGGAGCTCGTGCCCGCCTGGTGCGCCGTCGACGCGATGCTCCCGCCCGGGTACCGCCCGGAGCGCAACCGCGCCGCGCTGATCGGGCGCGAGCCCGAGCTGGGGCTCCTCAAGCACAGCGTCGACAACGCCGTGCGCAACAGCCGGGCGGGCCTGATGCTCGTGCTCGGCGAGGCCGGGGTCGGCAAGTCCCGCCTGGCCGAGGAGCTGGCCTCCACCGCGGCCTGCGAGCACGACGCCCTCGTCCTGGAGGGCCGCTGCGTCCCCTACGGCGAGGCCAACGTCTGGTGGCCGGTGGCCGACGCCCTGCGCCACGGCTGCGGGATCCGCTCGAGCGACCCGGCCGACCGGGCCCTGGAGCTGGCCGCCGTGGCGGTGCGCACCGCCCTCGGCGAGGCAGCGCCGACGGCCGAGGTGGATCGCGTCCTCCAGGGCCTGCTGTTCCTCATGGGCTACGAGTCCGAGCTGCGGGGGATCGACCCCACGCGAGCGCGCGAGGAGGCCACCAACGCGGCGGTCACCTTCACCGACCGCTTCTCGGTGCAACGGCCCGTGGTGGTGGTGCTGTCGGACCTCCACTGGGCCGACGATGTCGTCCTCGAGCTGGTGGACACCCTGCTCGAGCGGCTCTGCACCCGCCGCTTCGTCGTGCTGGCCACGGCCCGGCGCGCCATCGAGGAGCGGTGGCACCCGCCGCAAGGGCGCCACAACCTCGTCGTGCTCACCGTCGACGCCCTCACGGCGGACGCCTCCGCCGAGCTCCTGTGCGAGCTGGCCGGCGAGGCCCTCGATCCGGTCCTCGCGGCCGCCCTCCTGGACCGCAGCGGAGGCAACCCCTTCTTCCTCGAGGAGCTGGTGACCCTCCTCGGCGACGCCGGCGTGGTCGGCAGCGGCGCGGAGGTCACCGAGCTCCCGGACACGCTGCGCGGGCTCGTGGCGGCCCGGCTCGACGGCCTGCCGGCCGAGGAGCGCAGGGTGCTCGACGACTGCGCCGTCCTCGGTCGCCGAGGCCCCGTCCGGGCCATCGAGGTCATGTCCGAGAAGCACCTCGGGATGGACGACGTCCGCCCGGTGCTCGAGTCCCTCGAGGTCAAGGAGCTCCTGGTCCTCAGCGGCTCCGGCCCCAGCGAGAAGTGGACGTTCCGGTCCGACATGGTCCGGGAGGTGGCCTACAGCACGCTCACGAAGGGGGACCGGGCCAAGGCGCACGCCGGCATCGCCGCGTGGATGGAGGCCCACGAGGAGACCGACCGCGATGCGGTGCTGGATCGCATCACGTACCACTACGTCCGGGCCGCCGAGCTGGCCGCCGAGCTCGGCGGGCGCGAGGACCTCTCGATCGACGTGCAGGACCGCGCGCTGCACTGGCTGT
>JACXTT010014617.1_pt1 | contig 10253 bp, 8 predicted proteins | sample 9270951 | NCBI WGS metagenome assembly JACXTT01 (sample SAMN15532306, study PRJNA645909) | rock metagenome | isolation source: weathered quartz diorite | place: Puerto Rico | collected 2017-06-21
TACCGCATGAGCGCGGTCACCTCGGCGCCGACGGCGCGGCGGTAGAACTCGAGCGCTTCCTGGCAGCGGCCGTCGAAGAACAGGTACGGCTGGATTTGCATGGTCGTGGCTCCTTTCTCTGTTCGCGGTCTCGCCAGAGAGTCGAACGGGCCGACCCCCAATCGACACGCCGTCCAGAAATTGCGCCCGCGTCCTGGAGTCGCGCCGCTTCCGGTGGCCTTGCGTGGCGGAGACGAATTGACAACACTGTCTCCGTGGCCAGGGCGTCGCAGACCGTGCTGGAAGCCGCCGGACGCGAGGTGGTGATCACCAACCCGGACAAGGTGTTCTTTCCCCGGGCCGGTCACACGAAGCTCGACCTGGCGAAATACTACAAGGCGGTCGCCGAAGGGGCGCTGCGCGGTATCGCGGCGCGGCCGATCGTGCTCAAGCGGTACGTGAACGGCGCCGAGGGCGAGCCGTTCTTCCAGAAGCGGGCGCCGGAGCAGCACCCCGAGTGGATCGAGACCGTGGAGCTCAGCTTCCCGTCGGGACGGACGGCGCGCGAAATCGTCGTCCGCGACGCCGCTCAGCTTCTGTGGATCGTCAACCTCGGCTGCATCGATCTGAATCCACATCCCGTGCGCGCCGACGATCTCGAGCACCCGGACGAGCTCCGCGTCGACCTCGACCCGGGCCCGGGAACCAGCTGGGACGACGTGCGGCGCGTGGCGCTGCTCGTGCGCGACGTGCTCGGCGAGCACGCGCTGCGCGGCTGGCCCAAGACGTCGGGCTCGCGCGGCATCCACGTCTGCGTGCGCCTCGAGCGGCGCTGGAGCTTCGATCAGGTTCGCCGCGCGACCCTGGCGGTCGCGCGCGAGGTCGAGCGGCGCGCGCCGGAGCTGGCGACCAGCAAGTGGTGGAAAGAGGAGCGTCACGGCGTGTTCATCGACTACAACCAGAACGCCAAGGACCGCACCGTGGCGTCGGCCTGGTCGGTGCGGCCGACTCCGGACGCGCGGGTGTCGATGCCGCTCGAGTGGGACGAGGTCGCCGACTGCGATCCGGCGGCGTTCACCCTTTCGACCGCTCCCACGCGGCTGGCCGAGCGCGGCGACGCGGCGGCGGCGATCGACACGTTCCCGGGCTCGCTCGACCGGCTGCTCGAGCTCTCGGCCGCCCAGGAATCCGCCGGGCTCGGCGACGCGCCGTGGCCGCCGCACTACAAGAAGCAGCAGGACGAGCCGCCGCGCGTCATGCCCTCACGCCGCCGGACGCCGGGCGGCTCGGATCGAGGCCGGCGACGATCGACTCAGCCTCTCGTCACCGTGGCCCAGGCGCAGCACAAGGAGGACGCGCTCGCCGGCTTCGAGCGCTGGAAAGCGCGGCACCCGGCCGCCGCGGCGCTGCTGCAGGTCGACGACGTCCTCGTCGATTCGATGCGCGGCCGCTCGTCCACCTGGACGCGGATCCGCGTCAACCTGCGGCACGTTCCCGAGGCGGACCGTCCGGCCGCGGAGACGCCCGATCCGGACTACGATCCCTGGCGGGACTTCGATCCGGAGCGGCGAGGCTCGCGCGCGCCGAACACACGCTCGAGCTCGTAGGCGGGCGTCACCTCCAGCTGATCGTAGCGACAGTCGCGCGGGCCCTTGTCAGGACGCCAGCGCACGAACTGCGCGGCGTGACGAAACCGCGTCCCCTGCATGTGGTCGTACGCAACCTCGCAGACGCGCTCGGGCCGGAGCGGCTCCCAGCTCAGGTCCTTGCCCCGATTCCACCGGCTGCTGGCCCCCGGCATGCGCTGCCCGGCCGCGCCGTCGTCGGCCTGCGCCTCGGCCCAGTCGCGCCAGGGATGGCCCTCGAGCGCGTGCTCGCGCAGCGGCGCCAGCTCGGTCACCAGCTCTCGGCGCGCGGCGTTGCTGAATGCCGCGGTGACGCCGACGTGGTGCAAGATGCCGTCGTCGTCGTAGAGGCCCAGCAGCAGCGAGCCGACCATCGTGCCCGCCCCGTTCTTGTGCCACCGAAAACCGGCCACCACGCAGTCGGCGGTCCGCGAATGCTTGATCTTGATCATCGTGCGCTCGCCCGCGCGGTACGGCTCGCTCAGACGCTTGGCCATGACGCCGTCGAGCCCGGCGCCCTCGAACCGGCGAAACCAGTCCTCGGCCAGCCCGCGATCGCGCGTCGCCGGCGAGAGGTGCACCGGCGGTTCGGCGTCGGCGAGTGCCTGCTCGAGACCTTGGCGCCGCTCCGCGAGCGGGGTCGCGCGCAGGTCCTCGTCGCCGAGCGCCAGCAGATCCCACGCGACGAACGAGGCGGGCGATTGCGCGGCCAGGAGCTTGACCCGCGATGCCGCAGGATGGATGCGCAGGAGCAGCGCTTCGAAATCGAGGCCGGCGGCGCCGACGATCACGACCTCGCCGTCGACGACGCAGCGCTCCGGGAGCGCGCGGGCGAGCGGCGCCAGGAGCTCCGGGAAGTAGCGGTTCATCGGCTTCTCGTCGCGGCTCTGCAGCAGGATGTCGGCGCCGTCGCGGAAGACCAGGGTGCGAAAGCCGTCCCACTTGGGCTCGAAGAGCCAGCCCTCGCCGGCGGGCAGGCTCTCGGCGGCGCTCGACAGCATCGGCTGGAGCGGCGAGCTGAACGGCAGGCTCACGAGCCGCGCTACGACGCCCGGCGCCCCGCGAGGCTCCTCGCGATGAACGCCTTGACCATCTCGTGCGCGCGATCGGTCTGGGGGCCGGGCTTGGCCACCCATTCGTGCTCGCACCCCTCGAACACGGCGAGCTCGCACTGGCCGCCGGCCGCGCGGTAGGTGGCGGCGAACTTCTCCTGGACGGCCGGCAGCACGTTGTCGTCGAGGGCGCCCTGCATGATCAACAGGGGCGGCAGGCTCGCCGCCTCACGCCTCTCGAGGATCTGCTGCGGGTTGCTCTCGACGATCGTCTCCCAGGGCCGGAAGTAGGTCTTGTTGTTCTTGATCATCGACTCGCGCTTCATCTTCTCGGCCTGCTGGTAGCGCGCGACCGTATCGCTGATCGGCGAGCGCGTCGCGACGTAGGCCACCGTCGCGTCGACCTTCGGGTCGCCCGCCAGCGGGAGCGCGTTGTAGCGGGCGTCGCGCGGGCGCAGGGCGAGGAGCTCGGCCACGTGGCCGCCGCTCGAGCTGCCGAGCACGCCGAGGCTCGCCGCCTCGCCGTTCCAGTCGGCGGCTTTCGATTTGAGCCAGCGGACGCCGTAGTTGCCGTCCTGCACCGACGCCGGGTACGGCGCCTCCGGCGCCAGGGTCAGGTCGACCGCGACGACGAGCACGCCGCTGGCCGCGACCGCGCGGTCCATCGGCTCGTTGGCGCTGCGGTCCTTGTTGTTCCAGGCGCCCCCGTGCAGGTCGAGCAAGGTCGGGAACGGACCGACGCCCTGCGGCTGGTACACGCGGGCCATCAGCATGCGCCCGCTGACGGCGCGCCGGAACTCGACCTCCGTGACCTTGAGATCGAACTTCGCCGCTGGATCGTACGCGCTCTTCATCGCGGGTCCTCCTGCCAGGCTCTGGGAGTGGGCGACGGTCGACGACAGGGCGGAGACGACGGGCAGTCCGGCGACGGCCAGCGCGGTCATGACGAACTCTCGGCGCCCGAGCTCTCCATCCATGGCGGTCTCCTTGCCGGCTCGTCGCCGGTCGGCTGGATTATTCCACGACCGGGGCGTGCTCTGCCTAGAACCGCATGCTGAAGCGCACGCGCAGGCCGTTGTCGATGAGCTCGAAGTCGTTGATGTCCTCTCCGCTCTTCTCGTGCTGGAAGAAGTAGGTGAAGTGATAGCCGATCTCGAGCTCGGCGCCGCCCCGCCAGCGGTAGACGAGTCCCGCGTCGGCGTCCGCGTGAGCCTGTTGCAGGAAGACCGTCCCGCCTTCCTTCCGCCCGCTGTCGACGGTCGGAAGGCCTCCGCCCGAGGCGCCCAGCCGCAGCTGCCAGCGCTCGGCGAGTGCGTGGCTCCAGCGCAGCCCCGCGATCGGAACCGGCAATTCTTGGAGATAGAAGTCCTCGCTGTTGCTGTGCCCGTGGCCGGTGAGCGTCGGATTGAAATACACGTACGCGAGCCCGATGCTGCCGATGAGCTCGTCGGCGGGCGAGCGCCACAGCGTGCGCTCGTAGGCGAGGTCCAGGCGCGCGAAGTCCGCGTTGGCGTGGAGCGCGCCGGGCTTGAACTCCTCGCCGTTGTAGACCACCGACTGGCTCGGCGTGCTGTCGCCGCGCAGGAAGTAGTAGAGGCCGCTCAGGCGCACGGCGTCGTTGTCGGTGAAGTGAAAGGCGACGCTGGCCTCGAGGGTCTCGGAGACGTGGATGCCGAGCGTGTTCAGGCTCAGGCGGGTGCCCGGGGCGGCTCCGGGCGTGCCCTGACCGCCGTGAAACTCGCCGACCTGAAGGTGGCCGACCGGCGCGCCCACACCGCCACCGAGCGTGAGCTCCCAGCGACCGATCGGGCGCGGGAGCTCGGCCGGGGCATCGCCGAGGGACAGCGCGACCGGCTCGCCGAGGGTTTCGACGAGCGTCTGGGCCTGCCCCCGTCCCGGCATCATCGCGAGCATCGAAAGGGTGATCGAAAGTGACCACACCCGCGGGCTCTTCATGCTGCCTCCTCACGTTGCGCAAGCTCGGGGCGGCGGGCGCGCGGACAGCCAGCTCGCGCAGGCTGGACCCCGCCTTTCAGTCGAAGATCAGCAGAGCGGTCGAGAGGCTATCGGCGGCGCGCGCGGGAGGCTGTTGTTCGGAAACGTCGATCGAACGAAGTGCGGGCTGGCCGGCTCGGCGCTGGCGATCCAGACCAGACACGGCGCCGCGTCCACATCGGACTGCGCGATGGCCGCGAACGTGCTCGCGATGAAGCCGACGACTATGTCGAAATCGTGGTCGTCCCAGAAGCCGCTGATCCAGGTCGGGTCGGGCGGATCCGCGTAGGCCGCCGGCACCAGGCCGACGAGGAGCGTGATCAGGAGCGCGGTCACGGCGCGCCGTGTGAAAATCACGCCACATCGTGGGCGCAGGTGAGCCTTGGGTCAAGGCCCTCGAGCGTCGTATTCTTGGCCAAGCGATGAGCCGGCCCTCGGCCCAGAACCGCAAAGAGCTTCAGGCGATCGCGCGCCGGGTGATGACCGAGCGCGGGCTCGAGCCGGATTTCTCACCGGCCGCGAAGGCCGAAACGGATGCCCTTACCAGGCCGGCCCTCGAGTCGGGTCCGTCGATCAAGGATCTGACCGGGCTCCTCTGGGCGTCGATCGACAACGACGACTCGCGCGACCTCGATCAGCTCTCGGTCGCCGAGCCGCTGGCGGGCGGCGCGGTGAGGGTCTTCGTGGCCGTCGCCGACGTCGATGCGACCGTCAAGAAGAATTCGGCGATCGATGGGCACGCGCGAGCCAACACGACGTCCGTGTACACGGCGGCCGAGATCTTCCCGATGCTGCCCGAGAAGCTCTCCACCGACCTGACCTCGCTCGGCGAGGGCCAGAAGCGCCTGGCGATCGTCGTCGAGATGGTGATCGCCGACGGCGCCGTCGGCGAGTCCGCCGTGTACCGCGCGGTCGTGCTCAATCGCGCGAAGCTCGCGTACAACAGTGTCGCGGCCTGGCTCGACGGGACGGCGCCGCCGCCCCCCAAGCTCGCCGCCGTGCGCGGGCTCGACGAGCTGATGCGTGTCCAGGACCGCGTCGCGCAGGCGATGAAGCAGCGCCGGCACCAGCAAGGGGCGCTCAGCCTTCAAACGATCCAGACCCGCGCGCTCTTCAACGGCGACGTGCTGGCCGATCTCCTGCCCGACGAGGACAACCGGGCCAAGAACCTCATCGAGGATTTCATGATCGCGGCCAACGGCGTGACGGCGAAGTACCTCGAAGGCAAGGGCGTTCCGTCGATTCGCCGGATCCTCCGGACTCCCGAGCGGTGGGATCGGATCGTCGCGCTGGCGGCGACCCAGGGCGGACACCTGCCCGCCCAGGCCAACGCCGGCGCGCTGGAGGCATTCCTCGTCGAGCGCCAGCGCGCGGACGCGCTGCGATTCCCCGATCTCGCGCTCTCGGTCGTCAAGCTCCTGGGCTCGGGCGAATACGTCGTGCTGCGGACGGGACAGACGCCGGACGGGCACTTCGGCCTCGCGGTGCGCGACTACACGCACTCGACGGCGCCCAACCGGCGCTTTCCCGATCTCATCACGCAGCGATTGCTCAAGTCGGCGCTCGCCCAGCGGCCGGCGGCGTATAGCGACGCCGAGCTCGACGGGCTGGCGCGGCACTGCACCGAGCAGGAGGACAACGCGGCGAAGGTGGAGCGGCAGGTGCGGAAATCGGCGGCCGCGCTCCTGCTCTCGTCGAGGCTCGGCGAGCGGTTCGACGCGCTCGTGACGGGCGCCGGCGACAAGGGCACGTGGGTGCGCGTCCTGCGCCCGTCGGTCGAGGGCCGCCTGGTGCGCGGCTGGGACGGCCTGGACGTCGGCGATCACGTGCAGGTCGAGCTCGTCCACGTCGACGTCGAGCGCGGTTTCATCGACTTCGCGCGCAGTTAGCCGGGCGCGACCCGGCCTTCTGGGAACTCTTCCCGGGCCGACCCCGTGGGATACCTTAGAAGCATGGGCCGCGACGGGCTCGTCGTCGACGGAATCATCATCCTCGTCTACTTCGTCGCGATCACCGCCATCGGGCTCTACATGGGCCGGCGGGAAAAGAGCCTGAGCGATTTCGCCCTCGGCGGCCGCCGCGTGCCCTGGTGGGCCGTGATGGCCTCGATCATCGCGGCCGAGACCAGTGCGGCGACGTTCCTGGGCGCGCCCGGCGAGGGCTACACCAACAAGAGCCTCGCCTACGTGCAGCTCGTCCTCGGGCTCATCATCGGCCGCGTCATCGTCGGTCACGTCTTCCTCAAGCCGTACTTCACCTACAAGGTTTACACGGTCTACGACTACCTCGGCATCCGCTTCGGGCCGTGGACCAAGGGCTACGTGTCGGCGCTCTTCCTGTTCATGCGCACCCTGGCGTCGGGAACGCGGCTCTTCATCCCCTCACTCGTGATGGTGCTGGCCTACCGCATGTTCGTCGCGGGCGGCCAGGCGCACTTCGGCCAGCAGGCGGTCACCACCGCCGGCCCGTATCTCGTCGCGATCGTCCTGCTCACGATCGTCACGTGCCTCTACACCGCGGTCGGCGGCATCAAGGCGGTGATCTGGACCGATGTGATCCAGGCGTGCCTGATGTTCGGCGGCGCGCTCGTCGCGATCGGCACGCTCCTCTATCACGTCGGCGGAATGAGCGAGGTGGTGCGCGCCGTCCCGCAGCTGACGACGCACGAGGGCTATTTCCTGCACGGCTTCGAGGCCGACGTGGTCGCGCAGTGGCAGGCGAGCCATCGGCTCGCGGCGATGGGCGTGTGGGACTACGTCAAGCTGATCCTGGCGAGCGACTACACGCTCTTCTCCGCGCTGATCGGCGCGACGCTCGGCAACATGGCGGCGTTCGGCACCGATCAGGACATGGTCCAGCGGATGCTGACCGCCGAGACCCACCGGAAGGCGCGCCGCAGCCTGATCACGGCGGCGTTCATGGACCTGCCGATCGCCTCGGCCTTCGTCTTCATCGGCATCCTGCTCTTCGTCTACTACCAGCAAGACGCGACGTATCGGCCCGCCGCGACGGCGGACGTGTTCGGCTCGTACATCCTCAACGTGATGCCGGTCGGCATCCGCGGCCTCGTGCTGGCCGGGATCTTCGCGACCGCGATGGGGTCGTTCTCGGCGGCGCTCAACGCGCTGGCGACCGGGGCCACCAACGACTGGTATCTGCGCTGGGCGCGCGGCCGCTCCGAGGCGCACTACGTCCGGGCCGCGCGCTGGTTCACCGTGCTCTTCGCCGCGCTGATGGTCGTCATCGCGGGCGCGTTCGCCTACGCCAAGGTGACGCACCCGGATCTCCGGATCATCCCCGTGGTGCTCGGCATCGCCGGCTTCATCCTGGGGCCGATGCTCGGCGTCTTCCTCATCGGCATGTTCACCGAGCGGCGCGGCTCGGACCGAGGCAACATGCTCGCGATCTCGGCCGGGCTCCTGGCGACCGTCATCGTCGGCAAGCTCGACGTCATGATCGTCAACGGCGTCGCGCCCCTGTTCGGCTTCGCGGGAAGCTTTGCGCACCCGGAGAGCATCCCCGAGGTCTCGTTCACCTGGTGGGCCATGATCGGCGCGCTCGTCGTCTTCGCCGTCGGCGCGCTCTTCCGCACGCCCGTACCCGTGCTGGCGTCGGCCGCGCGTCACGCCGACGAGGCGCAGAGCGGCGAAGATCTCCCGATCGCCCTGCGCGACGCGCCGCTGGGAGAAGTCGCCCCCGCCCGCTGAGCCCCATCGGTCCTGGACCTTGGTCGCAGAGGCGCGCCGGCGCTTGTGCGACCGAGCCGTCGGCGCTACGCTACGCCGTCAGCGTGGATAGCGCGCGCCCCCTCGCAGTCGTCGCCCTCTTCTTCGTCCTCCTCGCTCTTCCCGGGACGCTCGCGGCGCAGGAGCTGTCGGAGACCTCCTCGTGCGCGAGACTGTCCCTGCTGAGGCAAGAGGAACCGGCCGCGTGCTCCGACGTTCATCTCGATGGAGGCGGGCTCGTCGCGCCGTCATCCGAGCCCGAGTCCGCGCTCGAGCCGGCGCCCTCCGGGCTCTCCGGCGAGCGCGCGCCCCTGATCAAGAACGACCGGCTGCGTATCGGGCTCGCGTCCGGCATGGCGGTCGGCGCCGCCACGGGTGGGTTCCTCAACGCGTACGCCGAGACTCCCCACCATAGCTTCCGCGTCACGAACGAAGGATTCTTCGGGCGCACCACCTACGTTGGCGGCGCCGACAAGGCCTCGCACTTCGTCGAATACGCGATCATCTCCAAGGAGCTCGCCAACCTCTACGAGGTGATGGGCTTTTCGCGCAACACGTCGATCGCGCTCGGCTTCGGCGTCGCGTTCACGACCGGGCTCCTGAACGAGATCGGCGACGGGATGAACCCCTACGGGTTTTCGTACGAAGACCTCACGATGGACGCGCTCGGCGCCGCCACGGCGGCGCTGATCAAGATAGCCCGGATCGAGGATCTGGTCGGCTTCCGCGTCGGTCTGCTCCTGCCGCTCGCCGGGAGCAAGACGTGCTGTCAGGTCCAGGGCCTGGGTCGCGACTACTCGAACGAGATCTATACCGCGGACTTGCACTTCGCCGGGATCGCGGACCGGCTTCATCTCAAGGTCGGCCCGCTTCGTTACCTACTGTTCTCGGTTACATACGGCGCGAAGGGCTATCCGAGCGGCACGGTCGCCTTGCGGGAGCGTCAGGTCGGTTTCGAGATCGGCCTCGACCTCGAGAGCATCGTGAACGACCTCGGCGCGCGGCGGAACACGTGGTGGGGCTATGCGCTCCACATCGCCCTGGACAATTTTCGGGTTCCGTACACGTCGGTGGGCTACCGCTACGACCTGAACCACGACAAGTGGACGGGACCGGACAACGGCAACGGGTTCGCCGCGCGCTGAGCTGGCGGGGCGGCCCGGGGCGGACTCCCGCCCCGGGCCGTGGACGGTCGACCTAGTCGGCGTGAGCGTGTTCGTCGTCGAAGTCGAACATGTCGAAGAGATCGCTAATGGCCGGCATGTTGAGTGGGATGTACGGATTGCGGACCGACACGACGGGGTTTGGCAGGTTGTCGCGGCTGCGACCGGTAACCGGCCTGAGCCGCCAGTTGCGCTCGATGAACTTCAGCACGGAGGCGTGATCGGCGTAGCTGTGGACGATGCGCCCGCCGCGCGAGTACTTCGACACCGCGATCATCGGAATACGCGGCCCATCGCCGAAGAAGTCGAGCGGCACGAAGGTGCCCGAGTCCCAGTAACCGCCGCCCTCGTCGAACGTGATGAAGAGCGCGGTGTGCTCGAACAGCTCCGGCCGCGCCTTGAGGCCGTCGACCACTCGCTCGATCAGCGCCTCCAGAATGCTCGGCTTGGAGCTGGCCGGGTGGCCGTCGCCGAAGCTGTCCGGCTTGAGGTAGGAGACCGCCGGCAGGCGGCCGCCGTGCTCGAGGGCCTGGAAGAAGTCGGCAGCGTCCTTGATGTGCGCGGCCCGCTGCGCGGGATCGCCCATGATCGACGCGGAGTACTGGAACGAGTTGCAGATGTCGCAGTACCAGTCGCCGCCGGTGCCGATGAGGACGTCGAACGGATCCTTGGAGCCGTTGTCGAAGCGGGCGGCGGCGTCGAATCCGCCGCCGT
>JACXTT010014618.1_pt1 | contig 10253 bp, 8 predicted proteins | sample 9270951 | NCBI WGS metagenome assembly JACXTT01 (sample SAMN15532306, study PRJNA645909) | rock metagenome | isolation source: weathered quartz diorite | place: Puerto Rico | collected 2017-06-21
TGGAGGGGGCTAGCACCAGCCCCCTTCTTCACTTTATGGACGCCAATGTGTTGATTCTGGACCAGATAGACCGAGAATGTTTCACGTGGAACAATTCACAGGTTTTCCGCACAGGAGGAGCCTAAGCCCGATCATCCCGGCTCAAATTCTGGCAAACCAGCAGGCGCAATCCTCCTGCCCCCTGAGTGGATTGGCCGGAAGCTAGCGTAAAAAAGTGAGCGACCGGTGGGGGTGCCGGCCGCTCGGGCGTGGGGTGATGGAGGGTATCGTGAGCTGAAGCTAGCGCGTCTAGTCCGGCCGCCCCGCCGCGCTCAGTATCAGCAGGACGACGCACAGGAGCAAACAAACCACTACGAGCGTTCGCTTCTCCGGAAGCCGCGCCGGCTCCCGATCACGTCGCGATTCTGTCGCCTTGCTCCGCGCGCCGCGATAGTCCACCCGGTTCATTCGTTCAAGTACTTGCGGTGTCTCTCCGCCGTACTCCCCTCGGTACTTCCGTACTAGCTTCACTTCCGGCCCCTGCCCGCTTTACGGTATCCTCGTGCGTCCATGCATGATCTGAATTTCTTCCGCGAGCACCTCGACCTTTTCGCTGAGATGGCGAAAAAGCGCGGCACTGTGCTGGACCTCGACAGTTTTCGCAAGCTCGATCACGAGCGCCGCGAGCTGATCACCTCGACCGAACAGCTCAAGGCCCAGCGCAACAGAGCCAGCGACGAAATCGCCCGCCTCAAGAAGGAAAAGAAAAGCGCTGACGCCCTCATCGCCGAGATGAAGCAGGTCTCCGACCGCATCAAGCAGGCCGACGAGCGCATCGCGCAGCTCGACGAGGCCCTGCGCCGGTTCATGCTCACTGTTCCCAACCTCCCTCACAGCTCCGTCCCTGTGGGCGAAGGTCCGGAACAAAACGTCGAAGTCCGCCGCTGGGGCGCCCCGCCGAAGTTCGACTTTGCGCCGCGCCCACACTGGGAAGTCGGGGAGCGCGCCGGCATTCTTGATCTCGAAACCGCCGCCAAAATCGCTGGCGCCCGCTTCGCCATTTACAAGGGCCTCGGCGCACGGCTCGAACGCGCCCTGGCCAATTTCTTCCTCGAGGTCCACACGGGCGAGTACGGCTATACCGAAATCCTCCCGCCGTTTCTTGTGAATTCCACCTCGTTGATTGCCGACGGAAAGCTCCCCAAGTTCGCAAGCGAAATGTTCCGCATCGAAAACAGCGATTACTGGCTTGCGCCGACGTCGGAAACGCAACTCCTCAGCCTGTATCGCGACGAAACCCTTGCCGAGGACTCGCTTCCCATCCGCCTCTGCGCTTGGACCGCCTGCTTCCGCTCCGAAGCCGGCGCCGCAGGCAAGGACACCCGCGGCATCAAGCGCCAGCACCAATTTCAGAAGGTCGAGCTGTTCAAGTTCACGCACCCGGAGAAGAGCTACGATGAGCTCGAATCGCTCGTTCGCAACGCCGAAGCCATTCTGCAGAAGCTCGGTTTACACTATCGCGTCGTCCAGCTCTCGACCGGCGATTTGGGCTTCGCTTCCTCGAAGACCTATGACATCGAAGCCTGGCTGCCCTCTTCCAACGAATTCATGGAGATCTCTTCCTGCTCGAACTGCGAAACCTTCCAGGCGCGCCGCGCCGGGATTCGTTTCAAGCCCAAGGGCGGCGGCAAAAGCGAATTCGTCCACACGCTCAATGGCTCGGGCCTTGCCGTCGGCCGTACGTGGATCGCACTCATCGAGAATTTCCAGCAGTCCGATGGCTCCGTCCTGATTCCCGAAGTGCTCCGCCCTTACATGGGCGTTAAGCGCATTCCGGCCCCCGCGGCTGCCAAAGCCTGAAAGCACAGGGCCGGGAGCGCAAAGTCTCCCGCAAAGTAATCTAACCTGTGCCATTTCAATTGGTTACGCGCAAAATGCCATCTTCGATGCCTTCCGGGCCCTTGCTTCTTACCCTGCTGTAATCCACTGAAAATTCGAGCTTTCGGTTGACACCCCTTTTGCCAGTTGCATAGACTTCGCTCACCGTTCCCCCCAGGGGTAACGAGAGGCAGACAGCGCGCCGCGGGTTGCGCGCGACAGCGGAATGAACTTCTTGGCGCGCATCGCGCAGTTCCTATTCTGGGTGCTGATCCTTTCCTGGGCCGTATCGCTCATCCGCAGGTTCATCGTCTGGGCGCTGGGAAAAGCGGCGAGCCCGGAGCAACGGGCCGGCCTGGCCGGCGCCGAGCCACCGCGCCGGCTTCACCGCGATCCCGTCTGCGGTACGCACGTTTCTGAGGACATTTCTATCGCCGCTCACCACGGCAACGAAACCTTGCACTTTTGTTCGGCAGAATGCCGCGACCGTTACTTCGGCGCAGAGCGTCGCGCCGCAAACGGATAATTCGGAGGACACAGACAGATGGCCACCGTTCTGAAACCCACGGCCCCGCCGGTGGTGCCCCGCATCGCGCCGCGCGAGGACCTGAACCCCTTCCGCATCGCGCAGATTCAATTCGACATGGCCGCGGAATATTTGAAGCTCGACCCGGGCTTGCGGCAGATCCTGCGCACGCCGAAGCGCATCCTGGAAGTCGCGCTTCCGACCAAGATGGACAACGGCCAGGTGAAGGTGTTTACCGGGTACCGCGTGCAGCACAACGTCGCGCGTGGCCCGGCGAAGGGCGGCATCCGCTTCCATCCCAACGTCACGGTCGATGAAGTGAAAGCCCTCGCCGCGTGGATGACGTGGAAGACCGCCACCGTCAACATCCCCTACGGCGGCGCGAAGGGTGGCATCATCTGCGACCCCAAGCGCATGTCCAAGAGCGAACTCGAGCGCATGACGCGCCGCTATGCCAGCGAAATCCTCCCCATCATCGGCCCCGACAAGGACATCCCCGCGCCCGATGTTTATACCGATTCTCAGACCATGGCCTGGATCATGGACACTTACTCGATGACCGTCGGCCATTCCTCGCTCGGTGTCGTCACCGGCAAGCCGATTTCGCTCGGCGGCTCGCTCGGCCGCAACGAAGCCACCGCCCGCGGCTGCCTCTATGTTGTTGAAGAAGCCTGCAAGCTGAAGAAAATCTCACTTCGCGGTGCGACGGTTGCCATCCAAGGCTTCGGCAACGCGGGCTCCATCGCCGCCAAGCTATTTGCCGAGAAAAAAACCAAGATCGTTGCCATCAGCGATACCCGCGGCGGCGTCACCAACTCCCGCGGAATCGATCCCGTCAAAGCGCTGCGATACAAGGAGCGCTCCGGCACCGTCGTGGGCATGCCCGGCGCGTCGCGCATCACCAACGACGACCTTCTCACCATGAAGTGCGACATCCTGATCCCCGCGGCGCTTGAAAACGTCATCACGCTCCACAACGCCGACCAGATCAAGGCCAAGATCGTCGCCGAGGCCGCCAACGGCCCCACCACCCCGCATGCTGACGAAGTCCTCGCCCGCCGCGGCATCACCGTGCTTCCGGACATCCTCGCCAACGCCGGCGGCGTCACCGTCAGCTACTTCGAGTGGGCGCAGGACTTGCAAGGCCTCTTCTGGGACGAAGACGAAGTGAACGCCCGGTTGCAAAAGGTGATGGTCCGCGCTTTCCGCGATGTTGTCGAGACCATGCGCAAGTACCACACGTACCCGCGCGCCGGCGCTATGATTCTTGCCGTCAACCGCGTCTCCGAAGCCACCCTCGTCCGCGGTCTCTTTCCGTAGACTCCTCTCTTCACTGTCATCCTGAGCCCATCCAGTGAGGATGGGCGAAGGATCTCAGCGTCCGTTTCGATTTGCTCCGCGCGGTAGCGGTGATTCCGTTCATCAAATTTTTCCTTGCGTTGCGGAAATTTTTGCGCGACATTCACTTGTGCCGGTCCCGCTCCTGTCACTCGAGCGCGACCGGCTCTTTTCGCTTCACGGTGCTGCATCGCGCCTCCTGCGCCGCGGCAACGCGAGCGCCAGGCGCAACATCGAATGAAACGATGACGAATCACGTAAACGCGACGCCGCCCATTCTCCTGACCATTGCCGGGTTTGATCCCTCCTGCGGCGCCGGCACCGCTGCAGATCTAAAAACCTTCGCAGCCCACGGCTGTTACGGCGTTGCCGCCATCACGGCGCTCACGGTGCAGTCCACGCAAGGCGTGGAAAGCGTACACGTCACGCCCGCTTCCGAGCTGCGCGCGCAGCTCGACATTCTCGCGAGGGATGTGGAGATCGCCTCCGTGAAAATCGGCATGCTCGGGAATCGCGCAAACGCCGCCGTCGTCGCCGAGTTTCTCGATGCGCACGCGTTCCCTCACGTCGTTCTCGATCCGGTGATGAAGGCCTCGAGCGGCCGAGAACTCCTCGATGCTTCCGGCGCGAAGTATCTCGCCTCTGAGCTGATGAAGCGCGCGAGCGTGGTCACGCCCAACATCGCCGAAGCCGAGTCTCTCGCCGGGGTGGAGATCAAGGATGCTGCAGCGATGGAAGGGGCCGCGCGCAAATTGGTCGAGATGGGCGCTCGCGCCGTCATCGTCAAGGGCGGGCACATGGAGAAGGCTGTGGACGTGCTTTTTGACGGCTCGGAGACCATAAGCCTCGCCGGCGACCGCACGAAGGAGGACAATCTGCACGGCACCGGCTGCACGTTTGCCTCGGCCATCGCCGCGCAGTTCGCGCTGGGCCGCTCCCTGCACGAAGCCGCGATGCTCGCGAAGGCCTACGTCATGAAAGCGATCGAAAAAAGTTACGCCGTCGGCAAGGGCCGCGCGCCCCTCGACCACTTCTTCCGCCAGCGCATCGAGCCCGCCCCGCGCGGCGTCCACGAAGTCCCCCAGCACGGCATGCATCCCGCCGCCGAACCCGCCGCGCACTAAGAGAATCAGGACGTGGGTTTTTCTGGAGCGGGCTGGAAGGCGTAGAAATCCTGACGAAAGCGTTCTGCGTAGGAGGCCAGCAGCTCCTCAATGCGTTCCGGCCTTCGCCCTTTCAGCACGAATCCGGCGTGGTGCTTTTTCTTCAAGCGCACAGCAATTTCCGGATCGCTGTAAGCTGACGTGTCCGGCTCTTCTTGGCGCGCGAGCGAAAGGATCACGGCGGCGAAATCGTGCCGGGGTTTTGGCGCGCAGTAGGGCTGCTTACCTCCGGCAATCTCCACGCGCGCCCATTCCCGCCAGAGGTTGATCCCGCTTGCCGCTTCCACCATGTCCGCAATATACGCTCCGCCGACCCGCGCGGCGCACTCCAGAAAATAAAATCTCCCGTCCGCGTGCGCCCGGATGAACTCCGCGTGGGTTACGCCGCGTACCAGCCCGAGGCCCAGGATCAGCCGCCGGTTCAGCGCCAGGAGGGAGCGTGCGGCGGAAGAGTGCGGAGGCAGAGTCCGCGTAGTGAAAATGCCGCCGAAGTGCGCGACCTCGTAGGGCGGCAGCCCGTAGGCGTGCGCCGCTGCAAAGAGAACCTTCTTCTCGTACACAATGCTGTCCACATGGAAAACGTCGCCAGGAACGAACTGTTCGAGCAGGTAAAAGGACTGCTTGTCCCCGAGTGCCTCGAGCAGCGGCCAAAAGTCTTCGCTGCGCTCGACTTTCTGGAGGCCGATGGCTGCCGCCTGCATGCGCGGCTTCAGGATCCACGGCGGCCGCACCCGCTCGAGAAACTCCCGGATCGCTTCGTGGTTCAGGACGTGGATGAACTCCGGCACGAGTACGCCCGCTTCCTGCGCCCGCGCCCGCATGGCCAGCTTGTCGCGAAAGTAGCGCATCGTCGTCAGGCCCATTCCCGGCACGCGCAGATGCTCGCGCAAGGCCGCTGCGTTCTCCATGTCGAATTCATCGAGCGCGACAATCCGGTCAATCGGTTGGCGTCGCGCGGTGTAGCTCACCGCGTGGAGGAGTTGCTCGAGCGTCAGATCTCCGGGAAGGTAAAAGAATTCGTCCACCGCTTCGCGCGGCCAAGCGGCTTCGCGGAGCTTCTCCGCAGTAAGCAGCAGCACCCGGCAGCCTTCCTCCTTGCAGGCGCGCAGAAATTCGTGGCCCTTTTCGTAGGTGGCGATGCAGAGAAGGGTGAGCGGACGCGGCGTAGGCATGAGCTTTCGGGCTACGCGTCCTTCGCGGCTTGGTCAGACGCGGGCGTCTCCGGCGCGCGATTATAGCTCGCCCACTGCGGCGGGGAACAAGAACCTGAGGAACGGACTGACACGTGCGGCCCAGGAGGCTTCGTTGTGTTCTCCGTCCGCGACTTGCTCGAAGCGCAGGTCGAGGCCTTGGGTCCAACCCTGAGCCACGAGCGCGTCGCGCAGGCGCACGACATTGGCGACGGTTCGCTCGCCCTCCCGGCTTCCTACGTCGAGCCAGATTTTGGGCCGCGGCGAGGGTTTTGTCCGTCCGACGGAGCGCAAGATGAATCCTTTGTCCCACCAGACCGAGGGCGACAGCACGGCCAGCCGCCCGAACACCTCCGGGGGTTTAAAGCCAAGGTACAACGCGACACAGGCGCCGGGCGAAGACCCGCCGAGCCCGGTATGCGCGGGCCCGGGGAGCGCGCGGAATTCCGACTCGATGAAGGGCTTGATCTCTTCCATGAGCATACGGCCATAGAGTTTCGCCTTTCCGCCGCCCAGCCGCCGGTCGCGCGTGGGAGTGTATTCTTCGACGCGGCGCCGGTTGGCGTGATAGATGCCGACAATGATGAGCGGCTCGACATCGCCGCTCGCGATGACCTCATCAGCTGTCTGCCCGACGTGCCAGTCCATGCCCGGCACAAAAGAAGTGCGCCCATCGAAGAGATTCTGGCCGTCCTGCAGATACAGAACAGGAAACTGCCGCGTGGCCTCCGCGGAATAGATCTTTGGAAGATAGACGATGAGGTCGCGCCCGCCGGGCAGAAACCGTGACGGCAACGCTTCATACTTGCGCAGGTCCGCCTGTTCCCTGGGCGCGGCGACGCTCACGTCGTCCGCGCGCCCCTGCTCCTGCTCTCCCTCTTGCGTCATCTCTGTACGCCCTGTGTCCTTTCTGGCGAGCCCTCTTATCGTTTGAAGACGATCCGTCCGGCGGCGATCGTCGCCACGGGCCCGCCGCGAAAGCTCCGCCCGTCGAACGGAGTATTCCGCGACTTGCTCGCCGACTCCGCAGCGCGAAACGTCCACGCGAGATCGGCCGAGAAGATCGTCAGATCCGCGGGCTCGCCCGCTGCGACCTGTCGTTTCCTTCCCAGCACCCGCGCCGGTCCTGTCGTGAAAAGCTCCACCATCCGCATGAGCGTTATGCGCCCATTGTGAACCAGCTCGAGCGCCAGCCCGAGCGCCGTCTCAAAGCCGGTGATCCCAAACGGAGCTTTGTCAAACTCCACATCTTTGAGCGCCGGCTCGTGCGGCGCGTGGTCGGTCGCAATTGCGTCCACCGTGCCGTCCGCAAGCCCTGTGAGGAGCGCCTCGCGGTCTTCGCGCGCCGCAAGGGGCGGATTCATTTTATAGCGCGAGTCGTATTCCACGTCTTCGTCAATCAGGGTGAAATGGTGCGGCGTCGCCTCGCAGCTCACCGCGAGCCCCTTGTGTTTCGCCTCGCGCACAAACTCCAGAGACGCCTTTGCCGAAAGATGCGCGATGTGCAGCCGCGCCCCGGTTAGCTCCGCAAGCTGGACGTCGCGCGCAACACAGGCCGACTCCGTGGCAGCCGGCATCCCCGGCAAACCGAGCCGCATCGAAGTTACCCCCTCCCGCATCACTGCGCCCGCCGCGAGCGATGCATCTTCCGCATGCTCAATCACCGGCAAATCAAGCGAGCGACAGTAGTCCATCACGTGCCGCATCAGCTTGGCCGTCGCCACCGGCCGCCCATCGTCGCTCACCGCGACGATGCCCGCCTGCTTCATCGCCGCAATCTCCGCGATAGCTTCGCCTTTGCTTCCCGCCGATGCCGCGCCAATCGGCCAGACTCGCACGCTTGCTCCCGCCTGGGCGCGGTCGAGGATAAATCCCGTCACCGAGGCGTTGTCGTTCACCGGCTTCGTATTTGGCATGCAGCAGACCGCCGTAAACCCGCCCCGCGCCGCCGCACGCGTCCCGCTTTCAATTGTTTCCGAAGATTCTTGCCCCGGCTCGCGCAGATGACAGTGCAAATCGATGAACCCCGGCGCCACCACGAGCCCGCTTGCATCGAAAACCTCGACGCCCTGCGGCGGCCGCGTCATGCGCCCCGCCGGCGCGGCTTCCGCGATGCGCTCGCCGTCCACCAACACGTCCATCGGCGCGTCGGTGCGGCTCGCGGGGTCGATCAGGCGCCCGTTCTTAATCAGAAGCATGCGTCGATTCCTTCGGCGCTTCCTGCGAGGCCGGCGGCGCCGTGCCCTCTTCTCCCGCGCCTCCCATCAGCAGGAACAGCAACGCCATGCGCACTGCCAACCCGTTCGTCACCTGTTCCAGTACGCACGACTGTGGCCCGTCGGCCACTTCCGGCGCAATCTCGATCCCGCGATTCATCGGCCCGGGATGCAGCACGATCGCATCGGGCTTCGCCCGCCGCAGCCGCTCGGGCGTCAACTGATAGAGCAGGATGTAATCGTTGAGCGAGAGCGGCGGTTCGTCGAGCCGCTCCTGCTGCACCCGCAGCAGGAGCCCCACGTCCGCACCGTCGAGCGCCTCCTCGATCCGCGCCGCCCGGCGCAAGCGGGCCCCCGGTGGGCCGATGCGCTCCAGTTCGCGCGGCACCCACATCGCCGGACCGCACAGCGTGAACCGGCAGCCGAATTTCCCGAGCAACTGAATGTTCGACCGCGCCACCCGGCTGTGCAGAATGTCTCCGAGAATCGTTACGTTCAGGTTCTCAATGGTCCCCTTGCGGTCGCGGATCGTCAGCGCGTCGAGCAACCCCTGCGAGGGATGCTCGTGCGTCCCGTCGCCTGCGTTGATCACCGGGATGTCCAGGTGCCGCGCGGCGAACTCCGATGCCCCCGAGGCCGCGTGCCGCATCACCAGACAGTCGGGCTTCATCGCATTGAGCGTGTATACCGTGTCCAGCAGCGATTCGCCCTTCTTCAGGCTCGACGCCTCCGCCTGGAGATTCATCGTGTCGGCGCCGAGCCGCGCTGCCGCCGTCCCGAAGCTGATCCGCGTGCGCGTCGAGCTCTCGAAAAACGCCAGCGCCACGCTCTTCCCGCGCAGAGTAGCCAGTTTCTTCAGAGGGTGCTTTTGAATTTCCTGGAAGGGCTTGCTCTGGTCCAGCAAAAACGTCAACTGTTCCGCCGGGAGCGGCTCGAGGGCGAGCAAGTGGCGGAATCGGTGGGTCACGTCCTCCTCGAAGTCACATGGTGTGTCATCCTGAGTTCCGATTCTTGATCGGGGCGAAGGATCTCAACGTATTGTAAGCCTCGAGCGGTTCCTAGGCGCTTCCTTACCCCACCCGGTCCACGAGCATCACGCGCTCCTCGTTGTCAACCTCGCGCAGACGCACTTCGATGATCTCCGTGTCCGAGGTCTGCACCGTCCGGCCCACGAACTGAGCCTCAATGGGCATCTCGCGGTGCCCTCGGTCGATCAGCACGCACAGGCGTACCCGCCGCGGCCGCCCCAGGTCGAAAAGGCCGTTCATCGCCGCGCGGATCGTTCGCCCCGTGTAGAGCACGTCGTCCACCAGCACCAGGTCCATATCGTCCACCGGAAACGTGATGCTCGACGATTGCAGCACGGCATGGGATGCTACCTTCGACAAATCGTCGCGGTACAGCGTGATGTCGAGCGTCCCGACTGGCACCTCGACACCGTCAATCCCGCGCATGGCCCGGGCGATTCGCTCCGCCAGCGGCACCCCGCGCCGCCGGACCCCGATCAGTGCCAAGTGCTTGGTTCCGCCGCTTTTTTCGACGATTTCGTGCGCCAGCCGCTGCAGCGTCCGGTCCACTTCCGCCGCGGACATGATTTGCGCTTTCTCAATGATCCGCATCGGCGCCGTATCCTAGCACACCGCCCCTGTTCGCCGCACCGCGCCCGAAGTTCGCGACGAAAATACTTCGAACGCACGTGCCGGCACTATCGACATGATAAACTCACGCGCGCGGCGGAGAGGAACGGGAGCAGAAATGCGGCGCGTGAATTCTCATTTCACTCCGGGATTGCAGACATTGGGTTTGTGGCGCGATCGATTCGTTTGGGGAGCAAGTACAGTTTTTCTGTTTCTCAGCGTTTCTCTCGCCGCGCAAGCGCCGCAAACCTCTTCCGCTCGCGCGAAGGCTGCCGCGCGGCCGAAGCTCATCGTGCTGCTTGTGGTCGATCAACTCCGCGCGGACT
>JACXTT010014619.1_pt1 | contig 10252 bp, 12 predicted proteins | sample 9270951 | NCBI WGS metagenome assembly JACXTT01 (sample SAMN15532306, study PRJNA645909) | rock metagenome | isolation source: weathered quartz diorite | place: Puerto Rico | collected 2017-06-21
TCGGGAACGTCCGCGTCGTCGCTGCCGACGCGCGCTGCGTCCTCGGACGACTCGTCGCCGACAGCTCCGTCACGGTCTACCACATCTACTTCCCCGACCCGTGGCCGAAGACGCGCCACCGGGGACGCCGCCTGGCGAGCGATCCGTTCGCCCGCGATGTCGCGCGCACGCTCGTGCCGGGCGGCGTGGCTCACGTCGCCTCCGATCTCGCACCGCTCGTCGCCGACTTCGTCGCGTGCCTCGAGCGCGCCGGGCTCCGCCGCGCGTCCGGCGTCAGCGCGCCGCCCGACCGGCCGCGGACCGCCTTCGAGCGCAGGTATGCGGGCGACGGGACCTGCTACGCGCGCCTCTTCCGTCCGCTCTGACCGACAACTGCGGAGGACGGGGGCTCCGGCTCCCTGGCGTTGCGGACGGCTGATGGGACTTGGAACGGCTTACTGCGTTGACGGCGGGACGGAAGGCGGTAGGTGCCGGAGCCCCGAACCCCCTTGAAGCAAGGGCAGTGCCAGGAATCGCAGCGAGGCTCCGATCGGCGGCCCCGCAGCGCTGCCAGATTCGGCACGGCTGCACGGCGGGCATGAGACCCGTCAGCGCATCGCGTCGAAGCTCGTCTACTCGCGCCCGCCCGCGAGCGGCGGGAAGAGACTCACCTCCGCGCCGTCCCGCCCATCCGTCAGGCGGACGGCCGGGGCGGCTCGGGCTCGGGCTGGTGGCCCCCGTCGGGCCCCGCCCCGTTCCCGTTGCCGAGCCCGCAGAACATCTCGTAGTCGATGAGCTTCGTCACTGTCGGCCGCTCGCCGCAGACGACGCACTTTGGATCGCGGCGGAGCTTCAGGAAGCGCACCTCGCCCGAGAGCGTCTCGAAGTGCATCATGCGGCCGATGAGCGGCGCTCCCTGGCCGAGGATCAGCTTGATCGCCTCGAGCGCCTGGACGCAGCCGACGAGCCCCGGGAGGACGCCCAGGACGCCCGCCTCCGCGCACGACGGCACCGCTCCGGGGGGTGGCGGCTCCGGGAAGAGGCAGCGGTAGCAGGGGCCCTGCGGCGGGTAGAAGACGGTCGCCTGGCCCTCGAACTGCCAGATCGCGCCGTCGACCAGCGGCTTGTGCAGCATGACGCACGCGTCGTTCGCGAGGTAGCGGGTCGGGAAGTTGTCGCAGCCGTTCACGACCAGGTCGAACTGCTCGAAGATCCGGAACGCGTTCTCGGACGACAGCCGCTCGCGGAACTCGAGCACCTTCACGTCGGGGTTGAGCGCCTGGAGCGTCAGCCGGGCGGACTCCGTCTTCGGCATGCCGATCCGGTCGTTGGTGTGGAGGATCTGGCGCTGGAGGTTCGAGAGATCGACGACGTCCATGTCGACGATGCCGACCGTGCCGACGCCGGCGGCCGCCAGGTAGAACGCGGCCGGGGAGCCGAGCCCGCCCGCGCCGATGCAGAGCACCTTCGCGTCGAGGAGCTTCGCCTGCCCCTTCTCCCCGACCTCGGGCAGGAGGAAGTGGCGGCTGTAGCGGATCTGCTGGTCGGGCGTGAACTGGCGGTCCTCGGTGACCGGGAGGCCCTGGTTCTTCCACGCGGTGAAGCCGCCGCGCATCGACACGACGTTGTCGTAGCCGAGCTCCCGGAGGATGCGGCCGGCGAGCAGCGAGCGCGTGCCGCCGCCGCAGTAGGCAACGATCGGCGCGTGCTTGTCGGGGACCGCCTCCTCGACCCGCATCTCGAGGAAGCCGCGCGGGAGGGACACCGCGCCGGGCAAGTAACCCTGCCGGAACTCCTCCTTCTCGCGCACGTCGAGCACGACCGGGTGCTCGCCGCGGTCGAGACGGGTCTTCACCTCGTCGGGAGAGACCTCGGGAACGATCTTCCGGGCCTCCTCCATGATCTGCTTGTAGGTCTTCGCCATCGCTTTCAGCCCTCGACGCCGTCGAAGAGGTTCATCCGGTACTCGAGCCAGCGCGCCGTCGCCGCCGCGTACCGCGGCGAGAAGAGAAGCCGCGCGAGGCCCAGTATGCGCCACATGGGATATCGACGCGAGAGGGACAGCGGGTCGCGCGCGAGGCCGAGAAAGTGACGGAGCTTCTCGGCGTCGGCCCGGCCGAGGAGTCCCCGGCGCCAGAGCGCGATTATGATCACGAAGGCGTCAGTCGGCCGCCGAGGGCGGGCCCGCGGTCCTCGCCACGTTCGTAGGCTCGCTGCATGTCCTCCATCAGGGCATCCCGCCCGCGGGTCTGCAGGATCCGCGACCGCTCCATGAGAACCGCCTTCGGCTCGATGAAGTCCTCGCGCTGGTAGCCCCAGAGGCGCGGGTGGACGAACGTGTCCATGCGGATCGCGTCGCAGGGACAGGCCTCGACGCACATCCCGCAGTAGATGCACTGGAGCGTGTCGATCTCGTAGCGGACCGGATATTTCTCGACGTTCGGATCTGGATGCTCGCCCGCCTCGATGTTGATGCACTTGGCGGGACACGCCGTCGCGCAGAGGAAGCAGGCCGTGCAGCGAACCGACCCGTCGGGCTTGAGCGTCAGCCGGTGGGCGCCGCGATAGCCCTCGGTGTAGGTCTTCCGCTCTTCGGGGTACTGCGTCGTGACCGCCGCCGCCCGGTCTTTCGCCAGCCCGAAGAGGTGGAGCGTGTGCAGGGCGAGGTTCCGCGCAAAATGCCGTGTCGTCACGGCGATCCCGCCGATCACCTGCGGGAGGTAGAGCCGCTCGGCGAGCGTCAACCGTGGCCGTGGCGTTTCCATCTTCAGTGCGCGCGGGTCGACGGAGTCGTGCCCGGGAGCGTCATCTCCTGGAGCCGGAACTCGAGCACGTCGACGAGCCGCCCGGCGCGCTCGACGAGCGTCGCCGCCTCGAGCATCGCCTGCTTGTCGAGCGGTGGAACGTCGAGATGCTGGGAGAGGAAGTTCACCATGCTCTCGTCGTCGACGCTGGCGTGGAGAAGATCCTGCTCCGCGACCTCCTGTCCCCGGAGGAGGAGATAGCGGCGCACGAGACGTCGGATGGCATCGCGCATCCCGCCTGGCAGGGGATCCGTCAGGGGCTCCCGCCAGACCACGGCCGCCTCGCGGTAGGCGGCGCGGTCGAGCTCGCGCGCGATCGTGAACTCGCGGAGCCCGCGCAGGACCATGTTGAAGCGGCCGTCCGCCAGCTCCTCGACACGGACCATCTCGCCGACCGTCCCCACGGAGAAGATCGGCGGGCGCCCGTAGTAGTCTCCCTGCCAGTCGCCGCGCAGGAGGACCATGCCGACGAGCCTCGCGCCCTGCGCGGCGTCGCGCACCATCGCCCGGTAGCGTGGCTCGAAGACGTGCAGCGGCAGCGGCATGCGCGGGAAGAAGACGACGTTCGGAAGCGGGAAGAGCGGGATGGTGCCGGGGAGCGTCACGGCCGGTCTCCCGAACAGCAGGCGCTGCACTGGCCGTAGAGCACGAGCGCATGCGAGGTGACGACGTGTCCGGCGCGCGCGGCCGCCTCCAGGCTCCGATCGGGATGGCTCGGCTGCAGGTCGTCGATGCGCCCGCAGGTCTGGCACACGAAATGATCGTGCGCGGCCGCCGTCGGATCGTAGCGGGCGACGCGACCCTCGAGGTACGTGACGCCGATCCGGCCGTCGGCCGCGAGCCGCTGGAGGTTCCGGTACACGGTCCCGAGGCTGATGTGCGGCAGCAGCCGGCGGACGCGCTCGAAGACGCGGTCGGCGCTCGGATGCTCGACCCCGGACTTCTGGACCGTCTCGAGGACGAGCGCGAGCTGCCGGGTTCTCCGCCGGCCCCGGGACCGATCACGCTCCATCACGGACCTTCCGCAGCGCGCGCTCGGTCGCACCGGAGTCGAGGTCACCGGCGAGGCTTGCCCGGACCGGGTCCGGGAGGGTCGTCCGCGCGCGGTAGCGGGGATGATCGACGGAGAGGGTGATGGCGGCACCGTTCGCGAGGTCCCGGCGGGCGCTCCCACCCAAAGGGAAGCGGACGTACTGGACGGCGGAGATCCTATCCGCGGTCTGCCGGCCCTCCTCGAACCGACCGGCCACCAGCCCGCCCCCCACCTCGAGGGTGACATGCTCGTCGATGCCGAGCAGACGGAGGAGCTCCTCGCGGAGATGGGCCTGGTCCTCGATCTCGATGAGCAGCGTCGTGGAGAGCTCGTCCGAGCCGGGCAGGAGCTGGTTGTAGACGGCGAGCTCCTCGCGGATGGCGTCGAGGTCGGTGATCTGCTCGACCCAGAGCATCTCCTGTACCTGATACCAGATCGTCGCGCGGTCCTCGAAGACGAAGCTGAGGCGGTCGCCCACCGAGACGCGGCGGGTGCGTTTGTGGTCGATCAGCCGGCGACGGATCGCGTCGCGCTCGGTGGCGTACCGTTCGCGGCCGAGGACGTCGTCGAGGCCGATGGGGGTCATGCGCTCAGGCCGGGAGCGAGCGCCCTTCGTAGGCTGCCTGCAGGGCCTCGACCGGATGGTGGACACGGCGGCCGAGCGCCTCCTCGATCTGCAGCGCGGAGAGGGGGCAGTCGGACGCGATGACGTTCGGGCGGAGATCGTCGACCTCGCGCAGCAGGGGGCGGGCAACCCTCCGGGACTCCTCGTAGAACTCGCGCTTGAACCCCCAGGTCCCGTCCATGCCGGTGCAGCGCTCGATGAGCGTGACCCTCGTGTCGGGGATGAGGCGGAGCAGGTCCCGCGACTTGAACCCGATCTCCTGCACCCGGAGGTGGCACGGAGCGTGATACGCGACCGTGCCGAGGCCGCCCCGGAAGCCGCGGTCGAGCCGGCCGTCGGCGGCGAGCTTCATCAGATACTCTCCGAGGTCGTGCGTGCGGGCGACGACGCGCTCCGTCTCCTCGCCGGGGACGAGGAGCGGGTACTCGGTTTTGAGCATCCGGCTGCAGCTCGGCCCCGGAACGACGATGTCGTATCCTACGTCCACGGCGCGCCCGAGGCTGGCGACGTTCCGGCGCGCGCGCCGGGTCGCGCCGGCCACGTCCCCGGCGTCGAGGGCGGGCATGCCGCAGCAGACCTGCTCGGGGCACGTCACTTCGACGCCGCTCCGCCAGAGGACCTGGACGGCGGCCCGCCCCGTCTGCGGGACGTTGAACTCGACCGGGGTGGTGTAGAACAGGGCCACCTTCCCGGCCCGCCCGAGGGCAGCGGGGGGCGTCTGGCGGCGGAACCAGCGGCTGAAGCGCCCGGCGTAGCGGGGGAGGAGGCGCCGCCGCTCGATGCCGAGCGTCTTCTCCATGACCCACCGCGCGAGCCGTGTTCGGTTCGTCAGGTTGGCAAGCGCAGGGACGGCGGAGCCGACACGCCCCAGCAGCTCCGGGTTGCCGAGCAGCCGATCGCGCAGGCGAATGCCGTCGGACCCGGCGCGGACGACGCGCGCACGCTGCATGAGGCGCGGGAAGTCGACCGCCCAGCGATGCGGTGGGGTGTACGGGCAGTGGGGGTAACAGAGGTTGCAGCCGAAGCAGAGGTCGACGACGCGCCGGTCCTCGGCCGGGGTGAGCGCCGTCGCGTCGCCCTCGTGCGCCGCGTCCGCCACGTCGAGGAGCGACGTGAACGACGGGCAGAGGTTGTAGCACCGTCGGCAGCCGGCGCAGATGTCGTAGACCCGCCCCGCCTCGGCAGCCAGGGCCGCCGGATCCCGGTACTCCGGCGACCCGTAATCGGTCGCGGGGGTCACGCGTTCACTGGCCGAGCGTCTGCAGGCCTTTCGTGAACCGGCCGGCGTGTGACTTCTCGGCCTTCGCGAGCGTCTCGAACCACTCGGCGATCTCCTCGAAGCTCTCGGTGCGGGCCGTCTTCGCGAAGCCCGGGTACATCTCGGTGAACTCGTACGTCTCGCCCTCGATCGCAGACTTGAGGTTCTGGTCGGTCGACCCGATCGGCACCCCAGTGACCGGATCACCGACCTCCTTCAGGAAGTCGAGGTGGCCGAACGCATGCCCGGTCTCGGCCTCGGACGTGTCACGAAACAGCCCTCCGACGTCCGGGTATCCTTCGATGTCGGCCCGCCGCGCGAAGTAGAGATAACGACGGTTCGCCTGTGACTCGCCGGCGAACGCAGTCCTGAGATTCTCGTGCGTCTTGCTGCCCTTCAGCCCTTTTGCCATCGGCCCTCCTTGGTGAGATTGGTTCTCATTACTGGAGAGACACGAAGGGCGTCAAGCACGAGGCACGTCTTGCCGCCGGTCTGTCAGGTCGTTTCTGAGGCGCAACTGGCTCAGAGGCCGAGGCCGCGGACGCTCGGTCGGGCGCGGATGCGATCGATCCACGCCTGCACGGGCGCGAGTGCCGGCTCGAGCTCCACACCGAGGCGGCCGAGTACCATGATGCGCGGAGCGAACGCTGCATCGGCGAGCGTGAACTCCTTGCTGACCAGGTACTCGTGCCCGGGGAGCTTGTCGCGCAGGTAATAGAGCGCGCGGCGGAGCTCCTCGCGTGCCTGCTCGACGCGCTGCTGGTCCCGCTCTCCGTCGGGCTTCCGCAGCTGCGCGAGGAGCATCGTCGTCGGTGGGATGAACGAGTTGTCGCAGTAATCTTCCAGCATGCGGACGAGCGCGCGTCCCTGCGAATCCTCGGGCATGAGGCGTGGGAGCGGGTACTCGTCCTCCAGATACTCGTTGATTATGGTGGAATCGTAGACGACCTCGTCTTCGTCGACGAGGACCGGCACCTTGCCGTAGGGGTTCAAGCGTAGGAAATCTGGGAGCTTCTGCTCCTGTTTGCGAAGATCGACGAAGATCTTCTCGTACTCGAGATCCTTCTCGGCGAGGACTACGCGCACCTTCTGGCAGAACGGGCAATCGGGATAATCGTACAGCTTCAACATCTCAGTCGCTCCTTCCTCCACCACCACCTCCGGCCACCGCAGCCCGGTTTGGGGGACCAGCGGCACGCTAATGGAAAAGGCGGCCCCTGGCAATATTTGGGCCGCTCAAAAGTCCCTACTTTTACAAGTTTTTAGCAGGAGGAATGTGCGTCCAGGCGTGGTACGAGCTTCGGACGAGTGGGCCGGCCTCAACGTGCCGGAAGCCGAGCGCGAGGGCACGCTCCCGGAGCCCGTCGAACTCCTCGGGGGGCACGTACCGCTCCACGGCCAGATGCCGGGCGGAAGGACGAAGATACTGACCGAGGGTCAGCACGTCGCACCCGACCTCGCGTAAGTCGTTGAAAACCCTTACCAGCTCGTCCGTCTCCTCGCCGAGACCGAGCATCAGTCCCGCTTTCGTGAGGAGGTTTGGCCGTTCGCGCTTCGCCGCCCGGAGCACCGTCAGCGAGCGCCCGTACCGGGCCCCGGCACGAACGCGCGCATAGAGCCGGGGGACGGTTTCGAGGTTATGGTTGAACACGTCGATCGGTGACTCCGCTACCTGGGCCACCGCAGCCTCGCACCCCTTGAAGTCGGGGACGAGGACCTCGACACGACAGCCCGGTAAGCGCGCCTTGATCGCGCGTGCCGTCGCCGCGAAGTGGGCGGCGCCCCCGTCGGAAAGATCGTCCCGGTTGACCGACGTGACCACGACATGACGGAGTCCGAGCGCCGCCACCGCGACCGCGACGCGCGCGGGCTCGCCGGGATCGACGGTCATCGGCCGCCCGTGCGTCACGGCGCAGAAGCCGCAGTTCCGGGTGCACGTGTCGCCGAGGAGCATGAACGTCGCCGTTCGATGACCCCAGCACTCGCCGACGTTCGGGCAGTGTGCCTCCTGGCACACGGTATGCAGCCCGAGCTCGCGGACGAGACCGGAGGTCTCCGCGAACCCCGGCCCTCCCGGCGCACGGACCTTCAGCCAGGCAGGGAGCCGCCGTTCGACGGCGCCGCTCACGATGCCGCCTCCGTCGCGGGATCGTCGAGCTCGAGGGGTTGCCATCCCGCATAGCCGAACGCCGTCACGAATCGGCGCACGACGATCGGTGCGACGGCTGCCACCGACGCCGGTCCGCCCTCGCGAGCGACGGACGTCATCTCGATTCCGCTGATGCCACACGGCGTGATCGGCGCGAAGCCGCTCAGGTCGTCTCCGACGTTCAGCGCAAAGCCGTGCCAGGTGACCCACCGGCGGAGCGCGATCCCGATCGAGGCGATCTTTCGCTCCCCGACCCAGACTCCGGTCAGCCGGTCCCTGGTCCCGGCCCGGATGCCGAGATCGGCGAGCGCCCCCACGATGACGCCTTCCAGCATGTCGAGGTACCAGCGTACGTCCGTACGGAAGTCACGCAAGCCTACGATCGGGTACCCGACCAGCTGCCCGGGCCCGTGATACGTCACCTGACCGCCGCGGTGCACGCGAACGACGGGAACATCGCCCGACGCCGCGGCGCCGAGATGCCGAGGATCACCGCCCCGGCCGAGCGTGTACACGGGTGGGTGCTGGAGCAGCAGCAGGGCGTCGGGGCCCCCCGCGATCCGGCGGGCGACGAGCGCCTCCTGCCAGGCGACGGCCCGGGCATAGTCGACGAGCCCAGGAAGGCCGACCTCGAGCGTCCGCATCACACGTTCACGCCGCGGCCGGCGGCGACGAGCGCCGCTTCCCGCACCGCCTCCGCCATCGTCGGGTGCGCGTGCACCGTCGCGACGATCTCGTCGATCGTGGCCTCGAGCGTCCGCGCGATCCCCGCCGCGGCGACGAGCTCGGTCACGCCCGCGCCGATCATGTGGACGCCGAGAATCGCCCCGTAGCGGGCTTCGCTCACCACCTTCACGAAGCCGTCCATGTGCCCGGATGCCATCGCCTTTCCAAGTGCGCGGAAGGGAAACGTGCCGGTGCGGACGTCGTGACCGCGCTGTCGTGCCTCGGCCTCGGTGAGCCCGACCGCCGCGACCTCCGGCATGCAGTAGACGCAGATCGGAACGCGGGTCGGGTCGACGCCAGCGGCGGCCGATTCCATCCCGGCCATGTCCTCGACCGCGACGACTCCCTGCGCCGAGGCCGCGTGGGCGAGGAGCAAGGGGCCGACGAGGTCGCCGATCGCGTACACTCCCTCGGCGCTCGTCCGCATGTTGCCGTCGACGGCGACGAAGCCCTCCTCCGTCCGGACACCGATCTCCTCGAGCCCGAGGTCACCCGAGAGCGGCGCGCGCCCGACGGCGACCAGCACCTGCGCCGCCTCGAGCGCACGCGACCCGTCCGGGCCCGCGACCCTCACCCGAGCGCCTCCCTCCGTGCGCGACAAGGCCTCGAAGCGATGCCGCGTCAGGACGGTGATCCCCTGCCGCGCCAAGGCGCGCTCCAACTCGCGGCCGAGGTCGGCATCCATCCCGGGAAGGAGGGTCTCCGCCATCTCGACGACGGTCACCCCGGCGCCGAAGCTCGCGTAGATGTAGGCGAACTCGACCCCGACCGCGCCGCCGCCGATGATGACGACCGAGGCGGGAAGCCGGCGCGCGTCGAGCGCCTCGCGGCTCGTGAGGATCACCTCGCCATCGACCTCGAGCCCGGGCAGCGTGCGCTCCCGGCTCCCCGTCGCGACGAGGATGCGGCGGGCGTCGAGGCGCTCGGGCGCCTTCCCGTCCGCGGTGACGAGCACGGCCCCCCGTGCCACTCGCCCGACGCCCTGGTGGTAGGTGACGCCGTTCTTCCGGAAGAGAAACGCGACCCCTTTCGCCTGCCGATCCGCAACCTCCCGGCTGCGCTCGACGACCCGCGCGTAGTCGACGCCGAGCTCACCCGTGACGAGGCCGCGGCGGGACGCGGCCTTCATCTCCGCGAACAGGGCCGCGTCGGTGAGGAGGGCCTTCGACGGGATGCAGCCCCAGTTCCCGCACACGCCTCCCGGCCGATCGCGCTCGACGACCGCGGTGCGGAGCCCGAGCTGCGCCGCCCGGACGGCGGCGACGTAGCCCCCGGGGCCCGCGCCGAGGACGACGAGGTCGTAGGTCACAAGACGAGCGCGAGCGGGTTCTCGAGGAGCGTCTTCAGCTCGCGGAGGAAGCGGCCGGCGAGCACGCCGTCGATGATGCGATGGTCGCAGGAGAGCGTCACGGTCATCAGGCGCCCTGGTACCACCTGCCCGTCACGGACGACGGCCGTCTCCCGGATCGCGCCGACGGCGAGGATGGCTGCCTGCGGCGGATTGATGACCGCGGCGAACTCGGACACCGGCAGCATGCCGAGGTTCGACAGCGTGAACGTGCCGCCGGAGAGGTCCTCCGCGCCGAAGCGCCCCGCGCGCGCATGCTCGAGGAGCGTGCGGGCCTGACGGGCAATCGCGGCCAGCGGTTCGCGGTCGCAGTTCCGGACCACCGGCACG
>JACXTT010014620.1_pt1 | contig 10252 bp, 4 predicted proteins | sample 9270951 | NCBI WGS metagenome assembly JACXTT01 (sample SAMN15532306, study PRJNA645909) | rock metagenome | isolation source: weathered quartz diorite | place: Puerto Rico | collected 2017-06-21
GGAGGGGGTTTCCCGGGGCCAGGTGGGACCGCGGCGCGGGGATGGGCGGGCGCGGGTACAGGCGGTGGACGGCGATGATGCGCGGGTCGAGGGCGCCGAAATCGGGGCGGAACATGCGCCCGTTCGCGGCGTCGAGGATGCGCAGCCGCACGCGCTCGCCCGGACGCACGCGCAGCGTCTCGTGCGTGTGACCGTTTACCGTGATCGCCGCGCCCCAGCGGCCGTCCATGGCGAGATCGTGGCGCGTGTCGAACGCGGGATCGATCTGCTCGGTGTCGTCGAGCCGCCAGTCGTCGAGCACCCAGGTGGCCTCGCTGGTGTACGGCGGCGGCGCGGCGTCTTCGACGATCAGCATGCCGTAGAGCCCGCGCTCGACCTGTTCGCTGGCGCGCAGGTGCGGGTGGTACCAGAACGTGCCTGCGTCTTTCGGCGTGAACTCGTAGGTGAAGGTGCCGCCCGGCGGGATGGGCGGCTGCGTCAGCGACGGCACGCCGTCCATGCCGTTCGGCACGCGTACGCCGTGCCAGTGGATGGTGGTCGCCTGCGGCAGCTGGTTGGTGAAGCGCACGCGGATGGTCTCGCCGAGCTTCACGCGCAGCGTCGGTCCGGGGACCTGGCCGTTGTACGCCCACACGCGCAGCTTCTGGTTGTCGACGAGCGGCAGCTCCGTGGGCGCGGCGGTGAGATCGTACGTGCGCACCGCGGTCGCCGCCGGCGCGTCGGCGGGGTACGAGCCGGCGAACTCGGCGAGCGCGCGATCCGCCGCCGACGGCGCCGGCGGCGAGGACGGCTTCGCGCACGCCACAGTGATCGCCGCCAGGAACAGGATCCGCATCCGCACGCCGCACCGTACTACGGGAACGTCAGCCCGAGCACCCATGCGCTCCATGTCGCCTGGAACGTCTTCATGTCGCCGCCTTCGCTCTGGCCCAGCACGCGCGTGAGCGTCGCGTAGCCGGTGGGATCGGCCGCCGCGTGCGCGCGGAACTGGCGGTAGTAGTCGTGGAGCAGCCCCTTCTCCTGCAGGTAGTAGAGCAGGTAGCGCGCCTCCGCGTAGTGCAGCCCTTCGTCGGCGTCGCGGAACTCGTCGTCGGTCATGGCCATGAGCGCGCGGAACGACGGCACCACGTGCTTGCGCAGCCCGCGCTTGAGCCCGTCGAGGCGCCAGTTGGTGAGGCCCATGATCCGGCCGTCGTCGTCCTCGTGCGACTGCTCGTAGAGCGACGCCATGCCCTCGTTGAACCAGACCGGCACGTCGGGGAAGTTCGCCGCCATGTAGGGATGGACGATCTCGTGGACCAGCGTGCCGCCGCCGGTCGCGATGTTCATGATCAGCGCCTGGTGCGTCGGCGAGTAGTAGCCGAACGGCGTGGGCGGCCGCTCGTGGAAGAACAGCCGCGTGTACCCCTCGTAGCTCGACTTGCCGTCGAACAGATACACGTCGATGGTCGCGCCGGGATCCTTCTCGAAGTACTCCCGCTTCAGGCGATCGACGGCCCACTTCACGGTGTGCTTCGCCGCCGCGCGCACGTCGCCCGCGGGGCCGTCGCCGATCACCACGAACGGTGTTTCGACGACCACGGTGAACTCGTCGGGCAGCTTCGCGCGCAGCGCGCGGACGTGCTGTACGAGCGCGGCGGTCTCGGCGGCGCCGGGCACCTTCGCGTGCAGCGGCCCGCCCGGCAGGAGGCGGAAGCGGATCGCCGACCACTGCCCCTTGTCGATGTGGAGCGGCCAGAGCATCAAGAACCGCGCGCGCGGCATGCGTTGGTACGCGCCGTCTTCGACGGCCGGCTCGTGGTACACGACCTCGTCGGTCGCGGCGTCGTAGCCGAGGATCAGGCGGAAGTGCTCCGTGGTGTTCGGTCGATCGTCGTAGTGCATGCACACGATCGACGGGATGCCTTTGGCGAGATCGTCGTAGAGCGCCGTGAACTGCGCGTCGAGATCGGCGGCGCGGTGCGCCGGATCGATGGGGTGCCAGACGTCGCCGACGTCGAAGCCCACCTTGACGAGCGCGCGCTTTAGGTCGGAGGTGTACGCCCCGCGCCCCTCGGCGGGATCGACGCCGGAGAGCGCGAACACGTCGTCCTGATCGAGCGGGCTGCCGAGGTGCTGCGCGACCATCTCCACGCACGCCTCGCCGCAGAAGTCCGGCTCCTGCTGCACGTGCGGGACGCCCTCGATGACCACCGTCGTGCGCCCGGCCGGCGCGGTCACCACCGGCCGTGCGCGCGGGGATCCGCACGCGGTGACGAGCACGAGCACGAGCAGCGAGGCGATCCGGCGTTCGCGCATCCCGCTCATCTGTGCAAGCGTGAAGCCGCGATCTCGCGGACGCAAACACGCGATCCCCGACCCGCGTGCGGTCGACTGACACCGGGGCTTTTCGTCTCCGTCGGGGAATTTCGCGACACCGCGACGACGACAATGGTGTGCGTCGCACCGACATGGACCACATCGAGTGGTAGCCCGAGTTGCTGCGATCTCTCCCGTCGGTTAGCGTGGACGATAGCTGGGCAAGCAAGAGGAGGTGCATATGCGCGCCATGGTTCTAGCTTCGATGATGACCGTCGCCGCGTGCGGCGGCGGAGTCACAGGCGGAAATGGCAACGGCGACGGCGGCACGCACCACGGACCCGACGCCTGCGTCGGCCTCGAGTGCATGCAGGTGAACTGCACCGGGATGGGCGCCGGCACGACCAGCATCTCGGGCACGGTCTACGCGCCCAACGGCACGCTGCCGCTCTACAACGTGAACGTGTACGTGCCCAACAGCGATCCCGGGCCGCTCACCACCGGCGTGACCTGCGATCGTTGCTCGGCGGTGCTGCCCGGCAACCCGGTCGTGCAGACCACCACCGACGAGGCCGGTCACTTCTCGCTGACCAACGTGCCGGTCACGTCGAACCCGCTGCCGGTGGTCATCCAGGTCGGCAAGTGGCGCAAGCAGCTCAAGCTGCCGCCGGTCACGAAGTGCATGGACACGCCGCTCGCCATGTTCGACACCACGCTGCCGGCGAGCTACGACGAGGCGGGCACCGGCAATGTGGTCAGCGTCGACATGCCGCAGATCGCGCTCACCACCGGCGGCGCCGACGCGCTCGAGTGCCTGCTGCACAAGCTCGGCATCGCCGACAAGGAGATCACCACGTCGAGCGGCGCGGGTCACGTGCACCTCTACGCCGGCAACGGCGCCAACTCGTTCGCCGCGGGCTGGGCGGGCGGCGCGGGGCAGTCGTTCGCGAGCGCGACCACGCTGTGGAACGATCTCACCCAGCTTTCGAAGTACGACATCGTGATCTTCTCGTGCGAGGGGAACCAGGACAACGACACGCCCAAGCCGCAGAGCGCGATGCAGGCGGTCTTCGACTACGCGAACGTCGGCGGCCGCGTGTTCCTGTCGCACTGGCACAACATCTGGCTCGAGGGGAACACGCAGACCGCGACGCCGCCCACCAACGTGCCGCCCGGCGACTGGCCGATGATCGCCACGTTCACCGACTCGGGCGGCACGCTCCCCGCCGGCACGATCGGCACGGTCGACGAGAACTTCAACCACGGCCCGAACTTCGCGACGTGGCTCGAGAACGTCGGCGCGTCGACCACGCGCGATCAGATCCCCATCAACGACGGCAAGAACACCTGCAGCATGATCGACGGCACCAAGGCGGATCGCTGGGTCTACCTCGATCCCGCCACCACCGGGCAAACCGGCGTGCAGGACTTCCAGTTCACCACGCCGAACGACGCGCTGCCCGCCGATCGCTGCGGCAAGGTCGCCTTCTCCGACATGCACGTCTCGTCGGGCTCGACGTCCGATCCCGGCACGCCGTATCCCGGCGGCTGCGCGACCGGCGACCTCACGCCCCAGGAGAAGGCCCTGGCGTTCATGTTCTTCGACATCTCTTCGTGCGTGGGGACGATCGGGAAGCCATCGGGACGGTGAAGCGAAGGTGAGAAGACCGGCGCGGCGAACTGAGCTCGTCAGACACCGCGCCGGTTCGGGCGCGTGCGTTACTGCGAGATGTTCATCATGATCTTCAGGCCGCCGCCGTTGCGGAACCCGATCACGATGTCCGGCTTGCCGTCGTTGTTGAAGTCGCTGACCGCGCCCGTGCGCGAGCAGCCGCCGCCCGGGTTGGTGAGGTTGATGGTCGCCATCCCGAGCAGGCGCACCACATTCGTGCCGCACACCGACACGTCGACGAAGTCCGGGATCCCGTCCTGGTTGAAGTCGCCCTTGGCCGACTGACGGGTGTCGATCGACACGCCCGGCTGGATCTGCGCCGTGAAGGCCCGGAACGAGTCGTTCCGCAGGACCGAGATCTCGTTGTTCCCGAAGGTGACGATGTCGAGATCCCCGTCGCCGTCCGTGTCGCCGACCTGCGCGCTCATGGCCCGGTTGGTGTTGACCATGGTCGAAGCGTACACCACGGTCGAGAACGATCCGCCGGGAGCGCCGTACATCACGGCCACGTTCGGCGTGTTCGAGTGCGGCATCATCACGATGTCCTGGTACGTGTCGTTATCGACGTCGGCGAGGACCGCGTTGTCGACGCGGCCGATGCCGGTCGCGTAGACCACCGCCGGATCGAACGCCGTGCCGCCACCCTGACCGCGGAAGTAGAACAGGCTGCCGCCCGCGTCGGGCATCGCCACGTCGAGCGTGCCGTCCTTGTCGAAGTCAGCGACCAGCGCCGTTCCGCGCGTGTCGCCCGGCATGCCGATCGTCGGGCCCTGTGTCCAGACGTCGCCGGGGTCGTTGAAGATGACCTGGAACGAGCTCTGGCTCCAACCCTGCACGAGCAGATCGGGACGGCCGTCGTTGTTGAAGTCGGCCGCGGCCGCGAAGCCCGGCTTGCAGTAGGCGGTGGGCAGGAGGGCGTTGGTCGGGAAGTTCCCCGTGCCATCGCCGTAGCGGACCTCGATCTGGTTGTTCGAGCCCCAACCGCAGCCCCAGTTGGCCTGCGCGGAGTTGGTCATCCAGATGTCCATGAACCCGTCACCATTGAAGTCGGCGGTGCCCACGTTGTGCGAGCCGTAGTTTGTTCCCTGGTACACGCCGTTGAACGCCACCGAGCCGAGGAAGTAGCGGAAGCCGCTCGAGTTGGTCGCAGAGCTGGTGTCGGGGTTGGTGACCGTGACCGACTTGAAGCCGAACACGCCCGGCTGGGCCGGCGTTGTCACGGTGATGGTGCCCGCGGCGGTGTCGACCGAGCTCACCGGTGCGTTGACGCCGTTGATGGTCACCGTCGCGCCCGGCTCGACACCCGACGCCGTCAGCACCACCGTGGTGCCGCCGGTCGAGGCGCCCTTGTTCGGCACCGCGGTCACCGTGGTGAGCGGCTTGTTGTTCACCGTGATGTTGACGGTCTGGCTCGACGACGCCGGCGGCGCGAAGTTGTCCTGCGCCGTGAAGGTGACCGAGTACGACCCGGACTGCGCGTAGTTCGGCGTCCACTGGAACTGGCCGGTCGCGGCGCTGAACGTCGCCCCCGCCGGCAGCGAGCCCGAGGTGCCGAGCGTGATCGCGTTGCCGTCGGGATCGGTCGCCGACACCGTGAAGGCCAGCGCCGTCCCCTCCGTGACCGTGCGATCGCCGATGGTCGCGATGATCGGCGGCCGGTTGGTGTGCGCGATCGACAGCACGATCGACTCCGAGTCGGACAGGTTCGGCGCGCCGTTGTCGGTCGCGATGAGCGTGACCGAGTAGTTGCCCGCCTGGCCGTAGTTCGGCGTCCACGAGAACACGCCGGTCGCCGGGTTCACCGACGCGCCGGGCGGGAGCCCCGTGCCGCTGTAGGTCACCACATCGCCCGCGTCGGGATCGGTCGCGCTGAGCGTGAAGGTGAGCGCCGAGCCTTCCGCGCCCGACTGGCCGCCGACCGTCGCGAGGACCGGCGGGCGGTTGGTCGAGCCGACGACGATCTGCACCGTCTGCATCGAGCTGAGGATGGGCGCGCCGTTGTCGGTCGCCGTGAATGTGATGTTGTAGGTGCCCGCCTGACCGAACGTCGGGTTGAACGTGAACAACCCGTTCGCCGGCGTGAAGGTCGCGTTCATCGGGATCGCGGTCGACGACAGCGTGACCGTGTCACCGTCCGGGTCGTTCGCGGAGACCGTGAAGGACAGCGAGCCGCTCTCGGCGACGGTCTTGTTGCCGACGAACGGCATGACCGGCGCGCGGTTCACGTTGTTGACCGTGATGAGCGCGGTCTTCGAGTCGGACAACGACGGCGTGCCGTTGTCGGTCGCGGTGAAGGTGATCGAGTACGAGCCGGCCTGGTTGTAGCTCGGCGTCCACGAGAAGGCGCCGGTCGCGCCGTCGAACGTGGCGCCCGCGGGCAGCGTGTTGAAGGTGTAGCCGAGCGTCTGCCCCGGGTTCGGGTCGGTGGCCGACAGCGTGAACGACACGGTCGCACCCTCGTTCAGCGTGTGGCTGGCGATGGCGGCGAGCGTGGGCGCGATGTTCTTGTCGAGCACCGTCACCTGCACCGAGTCGTTGCCGGCGAGGCCCGAGGTGTCGGTCGCGGTGAACACGATGTTGAACACGGAGCCGACCTGCGCGAGCGTCGGCGTGAACGACAGGGTGTGCGTGGCCGGGTTGAACGTCGCGCCCGCGGGCAGGCCGGTCGCGACATAGGTGAGTGGATCACCGTCGGGATCGGTCGCCGTCACGGTCAGCGCGAGCGTCTCGGTCGCCTTCACGTTCTGATCACCGACCGGCGTGAACACCGGCGCGCGGTTGGTGTGCGTGACCGTGAGCGTCACGGTGTGCGAGTCGGCCAGCGACGGGACGCCGTTGTCGGTCGCCGTGAACGTCACGTTGTACGTGCCGGCCTGACCGTAGTTCGGGGTCCACTGGAAGTGACCAGTCGGGACGTCGAACGTGGCGCCCGTCGGCAGCGAGCCGGAGAAGCCGTAGGTGATCGCGTTGCCGTCCGGATCGGTCGCCGACAGCGAGATCGACAGCGGGCTGCCCTCACCGATCGTCTGGTTCGGGATCGCCGTGAGCACCGGCGGCTGGTTGGTGCCGTTGATGACGATCGACACCATCTGCGTGCCGGTCGCGCTCGCCGGGTCCGTCGCGGTGAACGTCATGTTGACCGTGCCGGTCTGCGAGAAGCTGGGCGAGAAGGAGAACACGCCGGAGATGGCGTTGAACGTGGCGTTCATCGGCAGCATGGACGACGTGAGCGTGACCGGGTCACCGTCCGGGTCGCTCGCGCTGACCGTGAACATGAGCGTCGCGCCCTGCGCGACCGTCTGGTTGCCGATGAAGGCGATCACCGGCGGCCGGTTGGTGTTGGTCACCGTGATCACGATGGTCTTCGAATCGGAGAGCGGCGGCGAGCCGTCGTCGGTCGCGGTGAACGTGACCGAATGGCTGCCCGCCTGGTCGTAGCCGGGCGTCCACGAGAACGCGCCGGTGGCCGGATCGAGCGTCGCGCCCGGGAGCGAGGGCGAGTACGAGTACGAGATGGTGTCGCCGTTCGCGTCCGAGCCCGCGAGCGTGAAGGTGAGCGCCGCGCCCTCGGCGACGGTCTTCGCGCCGGGCGAGGTGAGCACCGGCGGGACGTTGTGCGGGTTGACGGTGATGGTCACCATCTCGGAGTCGGCGAGCATGCCGTCCGAGGCGCCGAACGTGACCACGAACGTGCCGACCTGCGCGAGCGTCGGCGTCCAGCTGAACGTGCCCGAGGCGGGATCGAACGTCGCGCCCGTGGGCAGGCCGCTCGCCGACAGCACGACCGTGTCACCGTCGGGATCGAAGGCCGTTGCGGTGAACGTGAGGTTCGACAGCGCGTCGACCATCTTCGAGCTGATGGCGTTGATCACCGGCGGGCGGTTGGTGTTGGTGACCGTGATGTTGACGAACTCGGAGTCGGACAGGGGCGGCATGCCGTCGTCGGTGGCGACGAACGTGATGCCGTGCGTGCCCGCCTGGTCGTAGCCGGGCGTCCACTGGAACAGGCCGGTCGACGGATCGAACGTGGCGCCCGTCGGCAGCGTGCCGGAGAACGAGAACGCGATCGCGTTGCCGTCCGGATCGGTCGCCATCAGGGTCAGTGCGAGCGGCGAGCCCTCGGCCACGGTCTGCGGCCCGATCGGCGACAGCACCGGGTTGCGGTTGGTGCCGCCGACGTCGATGACCACCGACTCGGTGTCGGTGAGACCGCCGGCGTCGGTGACCGTGAACAGGATGGTGTACATGCCGGTCTGCGTGAAGTCGGGCGTGAAGGAGAACGCGCCCGTCGCCGGGTCGAAGGTGGCGTTCGCGGGGAGCGGCGCCGCGTCGAAGGTGAGCGCGTCGCCGTCCGGATCCGTGCCGGTCACCTGGAACGTCAGCAGCATGCCCTCGTCGACGACCTTGTTGCCGATGAAGTCGAGCACCGGGGGACGGTTGCCGACCGAGACGTTCACGTAGACCGTGAGCGACGCGGTGAGCATCGGCGTCTCGTTGGTGGTCGTCGCGGTGAACGTGATCGGGTGCGTGCCCGCTTGCGCGAACGTCGGCGTCCAGGTGAGCGTGTTGGTCGACGGATCCCAGAACGCGCCGGTCGGCAGCACGTCGAAGCCGATCGAGACCAGGTCACCCTGATCGGGATCGGCCGCCATGACGGTCAGCGAGTACGGCATGCCGGCCATCGCGGTCTGCGGGCCCGGATCGGTGAACGCCGGGGGACGATCGACGTTGTTCACCGTGACCAGGAAGTCGGTCATCGCGGTGAGCTGCGACGAGTTGGTGACCACGACGGTCACCGTGTACATGCCCGCCTGATCGTAGTCGGGGGTCCATTCGATGAGGCCGCTGTCCGACACGGTCATGCCGGTCGGGCCGTTCATCAGCGTGTAGGTGATGGGGCTCTGCTGCGGATCGTGCGCCATGACCTGAACAGGCTGCATGGGCTTGTTCTCGTCGACGGTCTGCGCGGTGATCGCGTCGACGGTCGGTGCGACGGCAGGTGGTACGTTGTTGCCGCCGCATGCGATCGATACGAAACCAACAAGAGCCAAAAGCCGGATGCCCCAGACGGATTTCATCCCGTACCCCCGAAGTGAAAATTGTTAGCGGGAGTACGTGTATCAAACGGCGCGACAGACTGTCAATGAAAAGAACGCACGGTTGGCGTCAGGGTGTCTTATTTTTGCTCAGGTGAATTGCTGATACGGCATGCAGGCTTGGCGTGTTCGTGAGTGGGGTTGCGACACCAATCCACTCGAACTTATAGAGGCCCTTACGGTTGAGGCGAATCACCGGAATGCGGGTCGCATCGTCCCAGTCCTTGGGATCGATCCGCAGCACCTCGCCGCCTTCGCCGGTCAGCGACTCCACGCGAAACCCCGCCGCGACCTCGCGGAGCGACCACGCATCGTGCACATCTTGCGCACCCTGGCCCCCGGGCAGTGAGAATGGCGTGACGTCCTCGAAGGTGGCGGCGGTCCACGGCGGCGCAGGCTTGCCGTCGATCGTGATGTCGATGGGCGGCGCGGGCGGCGGCGCGTCGTGCTGCGCGGCGAGCGCGGGATCCTGGCCCAGGACATAGAGGCGGACGAGCGTGGGCGCCGCGAGCCGTTGATCGCCTTTCGCCGCGTCGTGATCGACGTGGGCAAGCACCACGTCCAGGACGCGATCGGCGCGCAGGACGAGCAGCGGCTCGTGACCATCGGCGTGATCGGCGGGCCGCGTGAGCAAGGCGCGCACGCCGCCACGCGCGGTCACGTCGACGACGGCGTCCGTGCGGGTGTATGGGTCGCCGAGGAGCGGCCCGAGCTTCCACGACGTGTGATCGGCGGCCGTGTAGGCGGGAGCGTGCGCGCGCAGGGCGGCGGAGTCGATCGCGGCGGCCGGTTTGCCGTCGAGCTCGACGGGGATCGCGATGCCGTCGGGGACGGCGACGGCGGGCGGCGGCGCGGCCTTGTCGGCGGGCTTGTCCGCGTGCTTGCCGCACGCGAGGAGGGAGGCGACGAGCGCGAGGCCCGCGATGCTGGGGAGTCGGATCACCGGTAGACGATCATCGGACGCGGCCGCTGCGTCAACCCGTCGACGACGATGGTCACCACGGTGCGTCGCGCGACGCCGGGGTGGGGGAGCGCGGCGTGGTAGCTGCCGTCGCCCGCATCGACGACGGTGACCGGCACGCCGTCGGAGCGTATGGCCGTGACCGTGTGCCCGGCGCCCACCGTGACCCCGAGCGTCCGCGCGGGCACCCCGGCCGCGGCGACGCTCCGCCCCGCCGCTAGCCAC
>JACXTT010014621.1_pt1 | contig 10252 bp, 3 predicted proteins | sample 9270951 | NCBI WGS metagenome assembly JACXTT01 (sample SAMN15532306, study PRJNA645909) | rock metagenome | isolation source: weathered quartz diorite | place: Puerto Rico | collected 2017-06-21
GCCGACCAGGGTGCGAACGGGCGTCCATCGGGCCCGCGCGTCCGTTGAGGAGATCGGTTACTCCCGCCTCCTGCGCGACGTCGATAAATCCCGCCTGGCCACGATTCAGCAGCACGCGCGAGCGTTCGTAGCCGGACAGGCTGGCGCCGCCGATCGGCGGCCAGTTCTTCGCGTCCTCGAAGATGTTGCCCTGCGCGCCCGCGATTTTGGACATCGCATACCAGTAGCTGCGCCCTGAGTCGGCCGAGATGAAGCCGTTCGCCACGAACAGATCGAGCAGGCCGTCGTTGTTCAGGTCGCCGAACTGCGCCCCCCACGCCCAGCCCGCGTCGGCGACGACGCCGGTCGCGACTTCGTCAAAGCGCCCCAGCTGCTTGAAGAAATTGAGCCGCAGGTTGTTGCCCTGAAACAGGAAGCCCTTCTCCGAGATGTTCGTGACGAAGACGTCGTGCTCGCCCCGGTTGTACACGTCGCCGACCGCGACCGCCATGCCGCTCTTGGAGTCGCTCTCGAGACCGGCGCGTGCCAGCTCGAAGCGCTTGCCCTCGCGGTTCAGGTAGAGCTCTTCGGGTCCGTAGTCGTTGGCGAGATAGAGGTCGGGCCAGCCATCATCGTTGAAATCGGCCGCGGCGGCCGCGAGCGTCCAGCGCGTGCTGCCGACGCCCATGGAGTCGGTGACGTCCTTGAAACGGCCGTTGCCGAGGTTTTTGAACAGCCGATTCTTGCCGCCGTTGGACGCGAAGTCCCAGCTGTTCTGCATGATGCGCGTGGTCTTGAGGTGCCAGAAGTCGATGTCGGAGCGGAAGTAGCCGGTGATGTAGAGGTCGAGCAGCCCATCGCGATCGAAGTCGAACCAGACGGCGCCGTTGGAATTCATCCACGTCCGTAGGCCGGACTGCGCCGTCACGTCTTCGAAATGCCCATTGCCGAGGTTGTGGAACAGCTGCGGGTAGCCCCACTTGTAGACGAGCAAATCTTCGAGCCCGTCGTTGTCGTAGTCGCCCCACACGGCGCCCATCGACACGCCCTCGCCGGCGCGATTCACCGCCCCGACGCCCGCCTCGGCGGCGATGTCGCGGAACGTCCCGTCCTTCTGGTTCAGGTACAGCGCGTTCGACGCGCCGAAGCGCGAGCTCGTGAAGTAGAGGTCCGGCCAGCCGTCGTTGTTCACGTCCGCGACCGATACGCAGGCGCCGAGCGCCGCGATGTGGGCAGCGATGTGATTGACCTTCGGATCGAGCGTGGGCGACTGGTGGACGAAGTCGATTCCGCTCGCATGTGCGACTTCGCTGAGATGAATGGTTTCGCTTGCGGCGCCGCCGTTGGTCATCGCCCGGGCGTTCAGCATCACCACCGCACCGATGGCGGCGAGGAACGCTGCGATCACAATGGAACGACGCCACGAAAGCATGGCCTGAACGATATCCGGCCCGGCAAGGGTGCGTTAGTTTCCCTGCCCATGTTTCACGCATCCACTCGATCGATCGGTATGCCGTTGCTGTTCCTCGCGGTGGTGAGCTGCGGCCGCGAATCGGCCCCGCGCCACCCGCTCTTCAAGCTGCTCTCTCCGCGGGAAACGGGCGTCACGTTCGCCAACACGATCACCACCAGCGACACGATGAACGTGCAGAACGACGTCTACATCTACAACGGCGCGGGCGTGGCGATCGGCGACATCAACAACGACGGACTCCCCGACCTGTTCTTCAGCGGCAACATGGTCTCGAGCCGCCTCTACTTGAACAAGGGCAACATGAAGTTCGAGGACATCACGGAATCGGCCGGGGTGAAGACCAGCAAGTGGGCCACCGGCGCGACGATGGTGGACATCAACGACGATGGATTGCTGGACATCTACGTCTCGGTCTCCGGGCGCGAGGGATCCAAAGGCAGTGACCGGGCCAACCTGCTTTTCATCAACAACGGCGATGGCACGTTTACCGAGGAGGCCGCGCGGTACGGAATTGCCGACACCGGCTACAGCACGCACGCCGTGTTTCTCGATTACAACGGCGACGGCTACCTCGATCTCTTCGTCCTGAACAATTCGCCCAAGGACTTTGCGCGCGGCGCCGCGGATACTCACCCGTTCGGCGTGAAGACCGGCAGCCCCGAAGGCTATAACACGCTGTATCGCAACAACGGCGATGGCACGTTCACGGATGTCTCCAAGCAGGCGGGGATCCTGCGGCAGATCGGATACGGGCTCGGCGTGGCGGTGGCGGATGTAAACCGCGATGGCCGGCCCGACATCTACGTCTCCAACGACGTCGCCCCCAACGACGTGCTCTACATCAACAACGGCGACGGCACGTTCAGCGACAAAGCCGCCACGTTGCTCAAGCACACCAGTGTTGCGGGGATGGGCGTCGACATCGCCGATTTCAACAACGACGGCTGGCCCGACATCGTACAGATGGACATGCTGCCGGCCACGCTGGAGCAGCGCAAGCGGATGAGTGGCTACCTGACCTACCCAGGGCGCATCGAGCTGCGCCACCGCGGATTTCGCGACGACTACGACCAGAACTCGCTGCAGCTCAGCAACGGCGGCGTGTTCAGTGAAATCAGCAGCCTGGCGGGCCTCTCCGCGACTGATTGGAGCTGGAGCGCCCTATTCGCCGACTTCGACAACGACGGGCTGAAGGACATCCTCGCGACGAGCGGCTATCCCAAAGCGCCCAACGATCTCGATTACCAGACCGCGATGTACGCGGCGCGGCGCAATGACAACCATCAGGCGGCGCTCGAGCAGCTGCGGCAGCTGCGCGCCTACCGGGTCCCGAACTCCGTGTTCCGCAACAACGGCGATTTGACGTTCACGAACGAGACCAAAGCGTGGGGCATGGACCAGCCGGGATTCTCCTACGGCGCGGCCTACGCCGATCTCAACAACGACGGCAAGCTCGACGTCGTGATCAACAACATCGACGGACCGGCGTCGATCTATGAAAACATCCAGCCATCCGACTCCGGCTCGCATTACCTGGCGGTCAAGCTGGAGGGCGATTCGCCCAACCGGCGGGGCATCGGAACCACGTTGATTCTCACGGCGGGAGGCAAGAAACAGTACCTCTATCACTCCCCCTACCGCGGCTACATGTCCACGATGGAGGGTCCGGAGCATTTTGGACTCGGGCGCGCCACACGAGTAGACTCGCTCGAGGTGATCTGGCCCGATTGGCGTCGACAAGTGCTCAATGATCTCGTTGCCGATCGGATGGTCACCGTGAAGCAGGTGTCGGGTGTCAGATGTCGGGTGCCTGCGTGCACTCCCGGAAACCTGGCACCCGGCACCCGACACCTCCCGTTCCAGCCCACTCGTGTCCCGCCCTACGCACAGGCTCTTCCAAGCGGACCCGACTACGAAGTGCAGCCGCTGCTGCCTTACGAGCTGTCCCGACAGGGGCCGGCGCTCGCCGTGGGTGACGTGAACGGCGACGGCCTCGATGATGTCTTCATCGGCGGAAGCGCCGGTGTCCCCGGCAAGCTGTTCCTGCAGCGCCGCGACGGGAGCTTCGTGGAATCGGCGCGGGGGCAGCCGTGGGCTGCGGACAAAGATTACGAGGATTGGGGCGCGGTGTTCTTCGACGCGAACGGCGACGGCCGCCCCGACCTCTATGTGGCCAGCTGCGGCTATCAGCACACGCCGGTGTCGCCCAAGCTGCAGGACCGGCTCTACATCAATCAAGGTGGCGGTCGTTTCGTCCGGGATACGTTGGCGCTGCCGGCGATGCTGACGTGCACGGCGAGTGTGGCGGCCGGAGATTTCAACGGCGACGGCAAGCCGGATCTATTCGTGGGAGGCCGGCTCACGCCGAGAAATTACCCGTACCCTGCGCGCAGCTACATCCTCCGCAACGATGGCGGCCACTTCACGGATGTCACGAGCGAGGTCGCGCCGGAGCTGGCCCAGCCGCACGGCATGATCACCGCGGCCGTGTGGGTCGATTTCGACGGCGACGGGCGCCTCGATCTCGTGACGGCCGGCGAATGGATGCCGCTCGAGTTCTGGCACAACGACGGCACGAAGCTCGTGAAGGTCTCCGTCGGATTGCCGCCGACGCGCGGCTGGTGGTGGAGCCTGGCGGTCGCCGATTTCAATCACGACGGCCATCCCGACCTGGTGGCGGGCAACATGGGGTTGAACTTCATGTACACGACATCGCCCGAGAGCCCGTTTGGCGTCTACGCGACCGATTTCACCGGGAACCACGCGACCGATATCGTGCTGACGCAGGAAATCGGGGGAACGGAGTATCCGTATTTCGGGCGGGTGCGGCTCGGTCCCGTGATCTATCCCGTGGCGCTGGCGGTGCCGAGTTACTCGGCGTTCGCGAACGCGTCGATGACGCAGCTATTCGGCGCGACCAAATTGGGACGCGCGCTCCACTATCAGACCGATACGTTCGCGAGCCTCTACCTGCAGAACAACGGCAACGGGACGTTCACGGCGGTGCCGTTGCCGAACCTGGCGCAGATCTCCCCGATTCGCGGCATCATCGCGCACGACGTGGACGGCGATGGCAACCTCGATCTCATCGTCGCGGGGAATCTGCTCGACACGGAGCCGAATACGACGCCGGCGGACGCGGGCAACGGGCTCTGGCTGAAGGGTGACGGGCGCGGGCACTTCACGCCGGTCCCGCCGATCGAGAGCGGCTTCCTGGCCCCGCGCGATGTGTCGGGGCTCGTGCTGGTGAAAACGGCTGCAGGGAGCGCCGTGCTCATTGCGAACACGGGCGACTCCCTGCAGGGGTTTACGATTCGAAAGCGTTAGCTACCGGCTTACCACCCCGGATTCTGTACCAGCCGGTTTTCCGCCCCTACCTTGCTCAACTCGATCTGCACCGACGGGATCGGATAATACAGATACTTGGGCAAGGCGTAGGGCGCCGCCAGCGTGAGGTACGGGATTCGAGTCTTTTCCGTCGTGGTGTAGTTTGTCACCACCGAATCTGAGCCACCCCAGCGCCGCAGGTCGAAGAAGCGCTGGCCTTCCATCGCCAGCTCGAGCCGCCGCTCGGCGCGCACCGCTTGCCGCGCATAGGCCTGATTGCCCGTCCACGGCGTGTTGTACAAACCGATCTTGTAAAAGGCCCACGGCGTCTGCAGGGAATCGAGCGTGCCAGCCAGATTTGCAAACAGTGGCTCGACGCTGGTCGTTCTGCCGGTGCAGTACGTTGCGTATCTGTTCGCAATCGTGCTATCGACGCCACACCCCTGGCCGGTCTTGCCCGCCCGCGCGCGAATCGAATTCACGATCGTCCGGGCGTTCTCGACGTTGCCGGCCTCGACCTCAGCCTCGGCCAGAAGCAGCAGCATGTCGGCGTAGCGGAAGATGTGTATCGGCACATCGTTCGTCTGCGTCGTTTGCCAGCCGACGTTGTTCTCGGCGTTGGGCGCCCCTTGCTCCTGCGCGTTCTTCTTGGGGCTGTACGGGCCGCTGTACGACGCATCGCGGATCCACCCGCGGTGGTGGATGCCCCAATCCTTATAAGGCACGTTGTCCCGGCCCACAGTCCAGTCGACCCGCGGATCGACCGGCCTCATAATGCCCGCCCGGAAGTTCTGGCCGCGCCAAGCATTCGCCGATGACGTATCGGATGGCGGGGGCGACGGGTCGAGCGGCGGGCTGTTCCACGCGTTGCTCGTCAGCGCGACGGGCAGGCCGCCGGCATCGACCTGGAAGAAGTTCACCAGGTTGAACGACGGCTGATGGAAGCCGCAGCACCCGAAGTGGCTGCCCGAATGCGGGAAGTTCAGCCGCTCGCCCCAGTTCGAGTTCCAGCCGCTTGGCTCGCCGTCTTTCACCGAGGCCTGGAAGGCGAGGATCGTTTCCTTGCCGTTCCGGTACGCCGGATAGGCCGTCCAGACGTGATCGAAACTGGTCTCCAGGGCGTACGGCCCGTTGTTCTTCACGTCGGTGAGCGTAAGAATCGCCGCGGCCCAGTAGGCAGGGGTAAGAGCTGCGCCGTAGACTTGCACCCGGCCCTTGTACGCCTTGGCGGTCCACGACGTCACGCGTCCCTTTTCGCCGTTGCGCGGCGCAGCCGGAAGATACTTGGCTGCCGTGTCGAGATCGGCTATGATCAACTTGATGATCGAATCGGGGCTCGCGTCGTTTTTCTTCCGCAAATCGGTATCGGTCTCGAAGTAGTAGGGAATCTTCCCCCACATCCGATACGCCTCGAAGCTGTAGTGCGCACGGAGGAACACCGCCTCCCCCCGTATCGAGTTCGCGTCCGCGGCCGAGATTTCCCCAGGCTTCTGCGTCACCACGTTTGCCAGCAAGCGCAGCGCCGCGTTGGCGCGCGACACTCCTTCATAGGACTGCGCCCACTTCTGGTTGATGTAGCTATCGGCCTCGCCGACGTTCCAGAGGAAGGTCTCGACGTCGTTGATCGGCTGCTGGTCGCCGAGGTTCGAGCCTTTGTAGGCGTCACCGCTGGTGACGCTGCCCCACACCCAGTTGCTGGCCGCGCAGCCCCACGAGCCGGCGGAGCTGGCTTCGCAGTCCAGCGCCCGGTAGGCGGCGATGAGCGAGCCCTCGACACCGATTTTCGTCGTCAGCGTCGTTTGATCAAGGGTGCCCTGAGCGGGTTGGTCGAGGAAACCCTTGCAGGCGTACGTCACGCCGGCGACGACCACCACTCCCGCCAGGCTGTACAACAGTCGCTGCCACATGTGTCTGTTCATCGTCTTCCGTCCCTCTGAATAAAGACGAAGTCGTTAGAAAGTGGTCGAAATCCCGATCGTGATGGTCCGGTTGCTGGGATACGTGCCCTGGTCGATGCCGCGGGCCTCGTCCCGGATATCGCCCGTGGACCCGCCGGAGTTCGGCACCGGCAGCGACGGATCGAGCCCGGAGTATCCGGTAATCGTGAACAGGTTCTCCGCCTGAAGGTAAACGCGCGCGGCCGGGATCCACCGGACCAGCGCCGGCGGCAGATTGTAGCCGACCTGGAGCGTGCGCAGCCGCACGTACGAGCCGGACTCGATCCAGTAGCTGCTCCATTGCCGGCTGAAGACGTCGCTGCCGTCGATCCGCGGATACTTTGCATCAGGGTTCGTCACCGTCGGGTTCCCTGAGCAATGGTTCGTCGGGTCGCACGGTTTGTCGAGGTGCGCCGAATTGGCGAGGAGGTCCTTCGCCACGTTGGTATCGAAATAGCGGAAGACGTACCAGTACTTCTGCGTGTTGAAGATCTGGCCGCCGAACGTCCCGAACACCGTGGCGCTGAACTCCCACGCGCCGTGCCGCACCGCGAGATCGAGGCCGCCCGTGAAATCGGGATGCGGGCTGCCGATGATCGTCCGGTCGTCGGCGTTGATCAAGCCGTCGCCATTCAGATCCTTGAACTTGATGCGGCCGGGGCGCGCGCCGGACGACCAGTAGGGCGCGGCGTCCACGGAATCCTTGTAATAGCCGTCTGCCACCAGCCCGTAGAACGCGCCCAGCGGCTGGCCGACCACGTTGCGGACGGCATTCTGCTCGCGCACCACGGAACTGCCGCGCCCGAGGAAGAACGTCTGCACGCCGTCGATCTGGGTGATCTTGTTCTTATAGTGACTGCCGTTGAACGTCACGCTCCACAACGTCCCGGTGCCGAGGGTGCTGTGATAGCCGACCGAGAAATCGATGCCGTTGTTGCTCATGCTGGCGATATTGACGATCGGCGGCGCGGCCGAGCCGCCCGTCGCTGGCGTGGGTGGGTCGAACAACATGTTGCTCGTGTTGCGGCGATACACGTCCGTCGTGAAGTTGCCGCGGCCACCCGCGAACTCGAAGTCCAGCCCGACGTTCATCGACCGGTTTTCTTCCCATTTCAGATTCGTGTTGCCGATCGCGGTGACCTTGAATCCCGGCGAGACCGACGACCCCGTGCCGCCGATGTCGTAGAAGGTGTCGCCGCGGCCGCCCCCGAACTGACTGAAGATGCGTCCGCCCGGGATGTTTTGGTTGCCGGTGACGCCCCACCCGAAGCGCAGCATGATATTCTGCAGCGGCAGATTCTGGCCGAACGATTCGCGCGAGAGCTTCCAGCCGGCCCCGACGGCTGGGAACGTCCCCCAGCGATTGCTCGGACCGAACGCCGATGAGCCGTCGCGCCGCATCGTCAAACTGAGATAGTACCGGTCGTTGTAGCTGTAGTCCGCCTTGCCGAAGAACGACAGCAGCGTCCGTCTGCCGCCGTTACTGAACACGTTCTTCGTCGTCGGATCGCACAGCGCGTCATCGATGTAGCGCGAGTCCACACCGTTGTTGAGAAGGTTCGCGCAGTTGCCCTGCTCGTACCGGCTCGTGCTCTTGATCGCTTCCTGACCCAGCAGCACGCTCACGTTGTGCTGGTTCATCACGCGCGAGTAGTTGAGCGTGTTGCTCCAGGTCCACTCGGTGTTCAGGCTGTAGCTCTCGTTGATGCCGTCGACGCTCGTCACTTCCGAGTTCTCAAACGTCGTCGGCGAGTACCCGTGGAACGTCCCCTGCGCCATGTTGAATCCGAACTTCGTCTTCAGCGACAGGGCGTGCCCGGCATCGACCGCCCCGAACACGTTCCCGAAGATGCGATCGTTGGTCGCGATGTTGTGCTGGGCGAACTGGGCGATCTTGAGCGGGTTGGTCAGGTTGCTGAGACCAGCGGCCTTCCCGGACGCGAAGTTCCCGGCGATGTCGTAGATCGGCACCACCGGCTGCTGGAAGATGTTCTTGCCGACGATGCCGCCCTCGCCCACGAAGTCATTGACCAGCCCCTCGGCGCCATGATGCTGCTCGCGCGACACGGCGATGTTTTCGCCGATGCTCGCCCGGCCGAGGTTGAACGTGGTGTTGACCCGGGCGCCGCCACGCTGCAGCTCCGTATACGCCGCGGTCCCCTGTTGATCGAGATAATTGAACGACACGTGATAGGAGTTGTCGTCCCCACCGCCCGACAGGGCCAGGTTCGCGTCACGGAACTGCCCCGACCCGAAGACCGCTTTCCACCAGTTGGTCCCGGGGCTGCCCGGCATGATCAGGTTGGTCGGATACGAGTACTTCGTCACGTCGATCGTGTCGCCCGTCTGGTTGGTGCCGTTGTTCGGCCAGATGTACTTCGGGACCGACGGGGCGTTCGGATTGCCGTAAATGTTGGTTTTGGGCGCCTGGCCGGAATTCACGTATGACGCCTTCATCACCTGGAAGTAGTCGAGCGAGTTCTGAATCAGGATGTCGTCGTACCCGTGGGTCGGCGTCGCCACCCCGGTCCGGACGTCGAGCGTGACCTGCCGCTGCCCCGGGCGTCCCTTCTTCGTCTCGATGATGATGACGCCGTTGCTCGCCCGCGAGCCGTAAATCGACGCCGCCGAGCCGTCCTTGAGCACCTGCATGGAGGCGATTTCGTTCGGGTTCAGCCAGTTGAGGTAGCTGTCTCCCTCCACCGGCGTCCCGTCGATCACGTACAGCGGATCGTTGTTCTGGAACGACGTGATGCCGCGGATGCGCACCGTAGCGCGAGAACCGGGAGCACCACCGGTCTCCACCGTCACTCCCGGCACGCGGCCATCGAGGCGCTGCAGCACGCTCGTCGAAGTCTGCTGCTGCGCGCTCTCGACGTTGACGCTGGACACCGACCCCGTAATCGACGAGCGGGTCTGGCTGGTGTACCCGGTGACGATCACCGGCTCCAGCACCGCGACCGCGGATTCGAGCGCGACGTCGATCTGGGGACGGCTCGCAATCGTCCGCGCCGCGCCCTTATACCCGATCAGCGCGTACAGCAGCACGCCATCGGTTGGCGCCGTGATGGTGTACTTCCCGTTTGCGTCGGTCGTTGTCGTGGTCGTCGTCCCACGCACCTGTACCGTGACGCCTGGCAGCCGTTCACCCGTTATCGAGGTGACCGTGCCGGAGACCTGCGACTCCTGCGCCAGAGCCGTGCCGCTCACCGTCAGCGTGAACAGCAGGGCGATTCCGAGTGCAGCGATAGCACGAATGATTTTCTTTTCCATGAACCCCTCCGCCTCCCTCATTCGACGGGTCTCCGCATGGACTGCAAGCCTTCCCTGGTGATCACGTCTCGATACGTCAACAACACGACATTCCGCGCCCTCAGGGCCGCGCCGAAGCGCGGCGACGTCAGGGCCGTCAACTCGCCCTGCCGGTTCTTGCTCATGTCGGGCAACGGCTGGTCGGTGTTCATATCCAGCAGCGCGCCCAGCTCGGCGTCATCGATTCCGACGTGCGTCACGACCGCCCTCCGGCCCGGCTTCC
>JACXTT010014622.1_pt1 | contig 10251 bp, 10 predicted proteins | sample 9270951 | NCBI WGS metagenome assembly JACXTT01 (sample SAMN15532306, study PRJNA645909) | rock metagenome | isolation source: weathered quartz diorite | place: Puerto Rico | collected 2017-06-21
CCCACATCCGGAAGAAGTTGTTGGGACTCTACGTGTGCGCTTGGGAATTCAACAAGCCGGACCGGGCCCAGCCCCCAGTACCCTCGGGGAACGACCCTTGCGCCCGCCGCTTGTCGTACCGCGCCTCAAGATCCTGATAGTCGCCGAAGTCTCGCGCGCGCTGCATCAACCCGAATCCCTTTGGAGAACCGATCGAGAATGAGCTCACGAGCGTCCCCGGAGGGTTGACGAGGGGACGCCAGATCCACTCTCCCGTGCCGGAGTGGATCAGCAGGCCGTCTGAATCGTGGACCTCGGGCCGAAAGTCTCCCAGCGCGCGGACGGTGTTCTGCCCGTGAAAGAACATGGTGGAGAATGGGGCGATCCCGACCAGGGCAACGTGCCGGCGCAGGAAGATGGCTGCGGTCACGTCTGTATGCGCGGGCGCGCCGGGCGCGAGCTCGAATTGGTAGGCGCCCGTGACGCTGGGCCCGTCCAGGAGCCCATACGCCGTCACGCTGCGCGAGGCGGCGGTGGGCGTCTGCAGCCAGAACTCGGTGAACGCGGGGAACTCTTCACCGCCGGGATCGCCGGTGTTGACGGCGATGCCGCGGGCGGAGAGGCCATACCCCTGTCCGTTGCCGATGGCGCGAAAGTAGCTCGCGCCAAGAAACGCTACGAACTCGTCTTGCGGCGATGGCTGGCGGGTTCGCTCGTGGAGGCGGAATCCCGCGAACTCGAGGGCCGGCGGCAATCCCTGAGGGAGGCGGCCGGGACGAACGTCGAACAAATCGGCCGTCGCCGGTACGGGGCGGATCCCTCGAGGACCGACCTCGTTGACGATCACCGGGCGGTTGAACACGTAGGCGGCGAGGAAGAACTGGACCTCGAAGGGGAGATGGGCGTCGCGCCACAGGGAGCGAGCCGGCTTGAAGCGGATGTCGCGGTACTGGTCGTACCCCAGCTGACGGAGATACTGCGGTACTCGATCTTCAGACGACCGATACGGACGCTCGGCGAGCCCTTTGGCGATGGCGTAGACATCTTCGAAGCCGAAGGCCGTGTGCGTTGACGCGGCCTGCGTGGGCGCTGGCACGGGCTCCACCTGCGCGGGCTCTACCTGAACGGGCTGCGCCTGCGTCTGGGCCTGTCCGGGCCGGAACGGCATCATCGCGAACGGGACGACGACGATCAGCACAAGCAGCCACCGCGCGGTCGGCACGCGTCCGGTCACCTGCCTCCTCCGCCCTAGCCTACAGGCGAGACAACAAAAATACACGTCCCGCCGACAAATGGCTCACAAGTCCGTGGTCACGACCGCGTTCCCGGGATGACGGACGAATAACGAGTAACGAGCGCCGAACGTCGCGGATGAAGATCGACGGTTTGAAACGCCTTATCTAATATTTTTTCCACATCGGCGGGGATTCAAACCTCGAAATTCTCCCGTCGAGGACAACACGCGAACGTACGTGTGGTCACGCCTGGGGCGCTCCGTATCCTGCGCCGGGGCGGCGATACTCCTCACGCGGAGGGGCGAAGATGTCGAGAATGACGCAGCGGTTGCCCAGCGTTCGACCGCCATGAGGCACGTTGGGCGGCGTCTCCCAGAACGTCCCTGCCTTCACGGGGTACTCTTGCCCGTCTTGAATCCGGATCCATTCGCCTTCCAGACACACGCCCCATTGCTCGTTCGGATGCGAATGCACCGGCGATTCCGACCAGGGCTCGAGCTCAACCACTGAAAGCATAAGGTGCGTGCCGGGGAAGACGCGTGCCCGCACGCCCTGTGCTAGTTGTCGGGGAATGCCGCCTTCCCGCAGGTTGTGGAACCATTCCCGTCCCGTCATGGCAGGATCCTACGGCGATTCTTGCCCTCTCGCTCGCATTTCAAACCGGACCCACCGGCCGCTCTGCCGCGGCGCGCGGGGACCGAGCCGGCGGTCGCCTGGTCGCTCCACGCCCGCCATCATGCTCGAGGAATCTTACGACCGCATCCATCGCGCTCAAGATATGCGCGCGCATGAGGGCGCCGGCCCGCGCCACCGACCCCGTGCGCACCGCGCGCATGAGCCGGCGATGTTCCTCCTGCGACGCGCGCAGCCGGCCCGGCACCGTCCATAACACGTCCCTGGGGTAGCGGGACCACAGCGCCTCAATCAGCGTGGGGAGCAGCCTGTTTCCCGTCCTCCCGTACAGGAGCATGTGGAACTCCTCATCGAGAGCCCGGTAGCGACGGGACTGGCGGCGCTGGCAGGCGGCCGCCATTTTCTGGACCGCGTCTTCCAGACGTGCGACGTCCTGGGCGGTGAGGCGAGGCAGTGCCATCACCGTCGCGAACTCCTCGAGGGCCGAACGTACCACGTAGATCTCGCGCACGTCGTCCGCGGTCACGTCCAGGACGCGCAGGGTCTTGTGCGAGCTGCCGGAGAGCAGGCCCCCCGCCTCCAGCGCGCGCACCGCCTCCCGCACGGGCGTGAGGCTCATGCCAAACCGACGCGCCAGGATCCGCTGCGGCAGGGGATCCCCGGGCCGGAATTCACCGCGCTTGATGCTCTCCTTCAACAGCGTCAGCGCCAGCTCGGCCTTCGTATGGTACGTTCCAACACCGCCACTCGTGCGCATCTACCGTCTCGCCCCATTTCCCATTACCTGATGAATCGCTTGCTCGCCCGCGGGCCGCGAGGCTGGGCCAGGGATCCAGACCCCCGGCGCCCGTTATGACTGATAACATTCACGCCCGCGGCGGCGTATCTCCTTGTCCTCGCACACTTAGCGAGCGGGGCTTCACCGAAGTTTCAGGTGCGCTTCACGCGGGCTTGACCCTTGCGTCCTACGCTGACGTTAGGCCGCGTCGATCTCGCTTCGGTACATGAAGTGGCGTTTGATCGTGACGAACCCCTCGCGTTCGTAGATGTGATGGGCGCCCGTCACGTTTTCGGAGTCGACGCCCGAGACGCACGCGTCCATCCCTTTGGCCTTTGACGCGATGAGGCCGGCACGGGTCAGGGCGACGCCGAGCCCCATCCCGCGCCAGCGCGGGCGGACGCCGACGTACCGCATCAGCGATCGCTTTCGGCCCGTTAGCGCGTTCTGCTCATCGTTGATGACAAAGTGTCCGAAGCCGGCGATCTCCGGCCCATCCCAGGCCACCAGGCTCATCTCGGGCTTGAACCACGGCCGGTTGACGTATTTGGTCCACAACGCCGGCGACATCCCCATGAACCCGCCCCAGTGGTCCGCGAACGCCTCGTTGAACGCCGACACCCAACGGCCTTCGTCCCCCATCCGGTACGGTCGCACGTTGATGTGCTCGGGAAACTGCGCGGGGGAGAGGCCCTCGAGGTCCGGCCGGAGGATCGTGAGGAGCACTCGCGCCTGACGCAGCCCGCACGACTCGAACAGGCGCATTGCGGTTTCGTCGTCCGTATCACAGCGGGCCTGAAAGATGCCGCGCGTGCCGCCGCGTTCTCTCACCATGTGCCCCGCCCGCCGTAGCGCCGCGTGCATGAGGTCGCCGGCGACGGTGGGCGCAGCGGCTTCCGGGTGCACGACGCCCCATGATTCCAGGATCGGGACCGCCTCGTCGCCGCGCGCCCAGACGCGCGCGTCGCGGGCGCCGACCAGTCCGCCCCCGCCGCCCGCCGGTACGACGAACAGGTCCGAGTCGAGGCGAAACCAGGGGTAGTCCAGAAACTCCCGGAGCGCGCCCGGCGTCATCGTGCGCGATCCGGCCAGCGTGATCAACTCATGCAGCGCGGGGAAATCGCCCTCGCGGTAGGCGCGGACCGGGCCCATCACGGCACCCCCGGTCCTCCCTGGGAGGGGCGGACCGCCGGCTTTGGCCAGCGGCCGACGGCGCCGTTCCACACCTCGGCCAGCCGCGCCGGCGTGAACTCCGGACTGCGGGCACAGCCGATGATCTCGCGCTCGAGGCGCTCGATCTCCACAACGACGCGCGGGAGATCGCGAGCAACTTCCACGGGCACGACCAGCGCGCCGTGCTGGTCGGCGTGGACCAGGTCGCCCGGGTGCACGGTGAGCCGCCCGATCTGCACGGGCTGGCCAAACTTCTCGATGTGCACGTAGGCGTGTGACACCAGGACGGCAGAAGCGAACGCCTTGAACCCCGTCTGCCGCATCTCGTCGAGGTCGCGCACGCCACCCAAGGTGATCGTCCCGACGGCGCCGAGGGCTTTGTGCACGTTGGCGTTGACCTCTCCCCAGAACGCACCCACCGGCTGTGGGTCCACGTCCTGGACCACGACGACCTTTGGACCGGCGCTGCGCGCGACGTACTCCCAGTAGGCCAGCGGGGCGCCGGCGGTCTTCGGATCCGGCGGCCGTTCCGCCGCGACGCAGAGGGTGCAGGCGAAGCCGACCATCGGCCCCAACTCGGGAAACAGCGGGCGAATCTCCGGTCCCGCGAAGCCGGCGTTGTGGGGGCGCAATCCGAAGGTCTCGATCGCGTTGGCCAGGGCGGGCGCGGAGATCCGAGCCAGAGCCTCCAACTCATCTCGCGTCAGCGGTGACGGCATCCTGCGTCCGCCTATGCCCGTTCGACGCCGTAGATCGCGCCCTCGACGTACTGACGGCCATCCGGGCTGAACAGGTGATACCCGGTGAAGACTCTTCCGTCGTCGAGCAGGACGGAGCTCGGGTACCCGATGTGCCAGAGGATGCCCCGCTGGATGATCGAGTTGAGCGGCTCGCCCTCCCAGGTGGGAAAGACCGGACGCACCTTGGCGGGATCGTACGATGCCAGCGTGAACACGTCGTCCGGCGACCAGCGCTCTCCATCCGGGGAGACCGCGATGCGGACGCCCATCGGCTTCGTCCGGTAGCTGTACGCGGCCACGACCGCGCCGTCGCGCAGCGTGATGGCGTCGGTGGGGTATCCCCAGACCTTCGTGGTGCGCGGCCAGCTCCACGACATCCCGTCATCCTCCGAGGTCGCGGTGTAAATGTAGCCGCTCGGCGGCCCCATCTGCTCGCCCGGGTCGGCGGGCGATGGCCAGCGCTGGGTGCGCATCAGGGCCAGGAGCCGGCCGTCGTGAAGGCGGACCAGGCCGGGCTCGTGATAGTGGATGATCTCGGCCGGATCGTAGCCCATCGTCCCGTAGTAGTGCCAGCTCGTCCCTTTATTCGGCGACCAAAGGACGAACGACCGCTCGCGCTCGGAGCTCGAGATGTCCGGCATCGTGCGCTGCCACCGAAAACCGTGCAGCGGCAGGAGCAGGTCGCCATTGGGCAGCTCCACGATCGAGTCGCGGACGCGTGCGTTGCGCATCGGCGCGATGTTGACGCGCGCCGGCTGGCTCCATGTACGGCCGCGATCGGAGGACCGGGTGAGCCAGACACCGTCGATCTCGGACTGCCCGTGCAGCCGGTCGATGCGGCCGTGGTCGAGGTAGCGCCAGCGGTTTCCGTGCACGAGCAGCGTCCCGTCGGAGAGCCGGCAGATCGCCGCGACGTTCCAACCGGCATCCTCTTCCTCCGCCATCACGACGACCTTCGACGCCGGATCCCACGTCCGGCCGTTGTCCGTCGACCGAACCAGCAGGATGGTGCCGGTGTCTGTGTGGACCAGCCCCCGGTTTTGAGCCAGCACGCCGACGAGCTCACCGTCTCCCAGGTTGGCGACGGAGATCTCGGCGCAGAAGTTGTTCCGGTCGCCGTACACGTGCACGCGTTGCAGATCGACCACACGATACATCGCATCACTCCCCTATGACATGGGTGGCGTCGTGCCCCAGAGTCAGCCGGTCGCCTCTGCCAGGAGGCCGCCGCGCCCCCGGCTAGACGGTGTACTGCGTGCCCTGGATGCCGGTGATGCCTTCGCGGTCCTCCGCGTAGTAGACCGTGAACACGCGGCCGGGGGCGACGAGAACCGACGACGGATACCCGAGGTTCGCGTTGAGGAGGTCCCCGCGCACGATGAGTTCCGCGGCGATATCCCACGACCGGCCGCCGTCCTCGCTGACGCACCCGCGGATGGAGTACGGGGGACGCCGGTGTCCGTAGACGCAGAGCAGGCGGCCATCGCCGAGCGCCAGGACGTGCGGCGGGCATCCCCACATCGGCGTGGCGCGCGGGGTCGTCCAGGTCTCCCCCCCGTCCTCGGACTCGGCTTGATACAGAAACCCCGTGACCACCTCGCGGGCCAGCATGAGCAGGCGCCCTCCCACCAGGACGAGGCACGGCTCGGAGAACTGACGATCGGGAGAGACCGCCACCCGAGCGCCCACGCTCCACGTCGCGCCGCCGTCTCGGGCGTGCAGCAGATAGATCTGGCGCCACCGCGGGATATCCGTGACGGCGTAGAGCAATGTGCCGTCGGACAGGGCCACCGCGCTGCGGATGGTGTAGGCGCCTTCGAACGGCGCCGTGTCGATGCGGCGGCCTGTTTCCCACGTAGCCCCGAGGTCTCGGGATCGATGCGCGTACGCCCCGTCGTTCCCTCGCGCCCACGGATAGTTGGTGCGCTCGTACAGCGCGGGAGGCGCCGGCCGGGCGCGGCCGGGCGCCCACGGCTGCCATCGCCAGCGCCACTGGAACAACAAGACGTCGCCGCCGGGGATCTGGGTCAGGCTCGGGCACTCCACACCGTACCAATCGTATCCGGGCGCCACGACGGGCGCGGACCAGGTCGCGCCCTGATCGCCCGAGCGGGTCAAGACGTTGTAGAACCGGGGATCGGACGGGCTGTGGAGCACCTCGGCGCGCCGCATCGTCTCCATGAACGCGATCAGCCACTCGCCGGTGGACAGCCGGAGGATACTGGGGTGCGAGCAATACGCAAACGGGTCCCGATGCACGACGCTGTGCCGCCGGTCGGCCGCGGCGCGGCCGCCCTGCGCCTCGGGAAGGCCGGCGGCCCGGCTCACCCTTTGATCCCCGCGCTCGTCGCACCCTCGATGAACTGGCGCTGGAGGAACAGGAAGAGGAGGATACTCGGGATCGTCAGGATCGTCATCGCCGCCATCGCCGGCGCGTACCCGCCGAGCTGGGTCGACTGGCCGACGCCGGTGCCCGGCGTGAACGCGGCCATGCCCACCGGGAGGGTCTTCATTTCCTCGTGGAAGATGACGAGCAGCGGCCAGAGGAATGCGTTCCAGTACCCGGTAGAGAGCAGGATGGCACCTGCGATCACGGCGGGCTTCGCCACCGGCAGCGCCACCGACCAGAAGGTGCGGAACCGGCTGGCCCCATCGATCGACGCCGCATCCTCCAGCTCGCGCGGCAATGAAAGGAAGAAGTTGCGGAACAGGTACACGCTGAAGGCGCTGGCCAGCGACGGCACCATCAGCGCGAGATAACTGTCCACCAGTCCGACCCGCAGCACCCCGATGAACAGCGGCACGATGGTCATCTCGGTCGGGATCATCAGCACGGCGAGCACGAGGAAGAAGAGCGACTGGCGGCCCGGGAAGTTGAGGCGCGCCAGCGCGTATCCGGCCATCGACCCCGTAGCCAGGCTGACGGCCGTGGAGGCCACGGTGACGATCGTGCTGTTGAGGAGCCAGTGCGCAACAGGCTTCTGCATCACCCTGACGTAATTTTCGATCGTAACGGTGCGCGGCAGCCACTCCACCGTTCGGGTGAGGACCTGCCCAGGCGGCTTGACCGACGTCGAGACCATCCAGACGAGCGGCAGCGCCCAGGCCACCGCCAGCGCCATCCCCGCGACCCAGACCACCCACATGAGCGGCTTCGCCCTCGGCCGACGGGTGGGAGCCATCGAGGTCACCATGTCTTCTCCCGGAACACGCGCAGCTGAATCACGGTCATGACGAGGATCGTCACGAACAGCATCACGGAGATCGCCCCGGCGTAGCCCAGTTGATACTTGGAGAAGCCGATCTCGTAGACATAATGGATCACGGAGGCAGAGGCGCCGGCGGGGCCCCCGTTCGTCATGATGTAGATCTGGCTGAATACCCTGAGCGTGCCGATGATCAGCAGCGTGACGACGAGGCTCAGCGCCGGACGCAGCAAGGGGAGGATGACGTGGATAAGGATTTGAAACCGGTTCGCGCCGTCGATCGCCGCCGTCTCGCGCATCTCCGGAGGGATGTCCTGCAGTCCCGCGAGCAACACGACCATGCTGAACCCGGCGTCCCACCACACCGATGCCGTCGCGACGCCGTAGAGCACCCATCGGGGATTGGTGAGCCAGGGGACGTCGGGGACGCCGAACCGGCCGAGGTACTGGTTCACCAGGCCGAACTGTGTATCGAGCATCCAGACCCACACCAACCCGATCACGGTGACGGAGACGACGTTCGGCGCGTAGAATGCCGCGCGCGCGAACGCATAGCCGCGCCAGCGCAGGTTGACGAACAGCGCCATGGTCAGCGCCACGAGCGTCGTCGTGGGGACCACGAGCATCCCGTAGCGCAAGGTGTTGGACCAGGTCTTCCAGACCCAGGGGTCGTGCACGGCGCGAAGGTAGTTCTTCATGCCGACCCAGTGCGGTGCCCCAATGATGCCCCAGTCCGTGAAGCTGACGTAGACGCCGAAGAGTGACGCGCCCAGCGTCACCACCACGAACGGGACAAAGAATGGCAGCACGAAGGCGTACGCCGACCAGTCGATGCGTTCGCCATTCCAGGTGGCCCGGCGCAGGCGGCCGAGCGAGAATGGCCGGCGGGCCACCGCAATCGAAGTCGCCGGTTCGAGCGCGGTCACGCCCGGCGCCTCGCGATCAACCGGCGTCCAGGTCGGCCTGCCACTGTTTGATCAGCCCGTCGATCGCCGCGCCGATGCTCGTTTGCTTCGCCCAGACCGGATCCATCGCTTTCGCCACGAGCTCGCTGGCGGTGTAGGAGTCGAAATCGGGCGCGGCACGAACCGGGATCTGCGTGATCGCGGCGTCCGGCATGCCCTCGATAAACGGTCCGCGAACCTTCCAATCGTGCCCGGCGGCCCGATAGTCCGGCCGGGCGAGGATCGACTTCCTGACCGAGGCGCCGCGGCCCTTGGTCGTCCAGAGGAAGCTGTTGTCTGACAGCCACTTCAAGGCCTGAGCGGTGACCTCCATCCGGCTCTGGTCCCGCTGGACGTACATCTCGAGGCCGCCGAGGCTGAAATAGGTCGACCGGTCCTTGCCGATCCGGGGCACCCGGAACGTGATGAAGTTGAGGCCGGCCTGGACGTATCCATTGAGGGTCCACGGGCCCGTGAGGAACATGGCGCCCTGGCCGGTGCCGAAGCCTTTGTACCGATCGGTCACGTCGCGCGAGGACACCCGGTGCTTGTCGAAGAGATCGAGCACCCACTGCGCGGCCTGGCGGGCCGCCTCCGGGTTCACGCCCGCCGTCTTCAAGTCGGGGGTGGTGCGCCGGAATCCCATCTGGTGAGCGACGATCCCCCAAACCACGCATGGTTGGAAGCCCGCGCCCGTCATCAACCACCCCGAGCGCGTCACCGCGCCACCTTGGCGCTGCGTCATCTTATCCGCCCAGGCGAGCAGCTCGTCTCCCGTCTGCGGCGGCTTCGTGATGTCGAGTCCGGCCGCTTTCGCATGATCGACGTTCAGGAGCACCTGTAGGCTCATCGCGTCCATCGGCATGAGATACAGTTTGCCGCTGTAGCGGGACGCGGCCATGGATTGCGGCGTGAAGTCCGCGAGGTCGAGGCCCGCATGCTTGAGAGGATCCTCGATGGGTAGGGTGACGCCCTTTCTGGCCCAATCCGCGCGCAACCCAGCGGTCGCCCAGCCGAAGTCGGGCGCGCTGCCCGTCGCCGCGGCGGCGAGGACCTTCGTCCCGTATTGATCTGACGGGAGGACCTCCAGCCTGATCTGCACGCCCTGGTCCTTGTGGGCCGCGTTGAACGCGTCGATCATCTGCTTCCAGACCTCGCCGTCAGACGCCGTGAGCCAGCTCCAATGCACGAGCTCGACGTCCTTGCCGATGGCCACGGGCGCGCGGCCGCCCGCGAAAGCCGCGGCCGCGCCTGCCACGCCTCCGATGATCCCGAGCGCCCGACGGCGCCCGATGCGGCGGGTCACGAGTCTCCTCCCACCGGTTCGGATTTCAACACCATCTAGCCGAGTCGTGAAGCAGAGAGCGCCGTCACCCTGCGCGAAGCGCGGGGCTCCGGCGTCCTCTGCCGCCGTGATCGTGTCGAGCGGACCGCTCAGCCTGCGTCCAAGTCGGTCTGCCACTGCTTGGCGAGCGCCTGGATCGCCGCGTGCGGGGTCGCCTGCTTCGCCCACACCGGGTCCATGGTCTTCGCGGCGAAGCCGCCGCCGGTGTAGATCGTGAA
>JACXTT010014623.1_pt1 | contig 10251 bp, 7 predicted proteins | sample 9270951 | NCBI WGS metagenome assembly JACXTT01 (sample SAMN15532306, study PRJNA645909) | rock metagenome | isolation source: weathered quartz diorite | place: Puerto Rico | collected 2017-06-21
GCCACCGCTGCCAGGGGGATTTTCGCTCCGGAGGGAGTGTCCAGAAGGGTGTCCCCGATCGCTGTTAGATCTCCCGAACCATCGTTCTGGTAGCGCACCACCAAAGGAAAGCTCACCTGGCCCTCCAGGATCTGACTAACTTCTTTGCCCAGGAAAGCGGTCTGAATACTTTCGGCGACCTCCCCCGACGGAACCCCATAGCGCCCGGCCATTGCCTGGTCAACCTTGATGCGCAGCGTTGGAATGTCGGTCTGTTGCTCCACGGCAAGGTCGACCACGCCCTGCACCCCTGACATGACCGTCTGAACCTGCTTGGCCAGTGAGCGCAGCGTCGCGAGATCATCGCCAAAAACCTTGACCGCGATGCTGGCACGGGTACCCGACAGCATGTGATCGATGCGATGAGAAATCGGCTGCCCGATAGTCACGTTCATACCTGGCAGGAGTGTCGTTTTCTGGCGGATTTCCTGCAGCACTACCTCTTTTGGGCGGTCACGCGTGCGGAGGTTGACATCGAGTTCGGCTGACTCAACCCCCTGCACATGCTCGTCCAGCTCGGCGCGGCCCGTGCGGCGCGCAGTAGAAACGACCTCCGGAACGCTCAGCAGGGTGCGTTCCAGTGCCCGGCCTAATTGATCTGACTCAGCCAAGCTGGTGCCCGGCAAGGTAACGGCACTGATGGTGAGAGTCCCCTCGTTGAACACCGGCAGAAAGGCGCGCCCCATGAAGAAGAAGGCGCTGAAGGCGACGCACAGCAACAACACAGAGCACGTAATCACGAAGCCTACATGATCCAGTGCCCAATTAAGATGGGGTTGGTAAATGGATTTAAGCCGGCGCACGGGCCACGGTTCATGACCTCGCAGGATCGATTTGGCCTTAGGCAAGAGAAGCGAGCAGAGCGCCGGAGTTACCGTTAAGGCGACAACCAGAGACGCAGTCAGGGCTACCACATAGGCGAATCCCAAAGGCCTTAGCAGGCGCCCTTCGACGCTGCTGAGGAGGAACAGCGGCAGAAAAACCAGCGCTACAATCAGGGTAGCGAAAACCACAGAGCTTCGGATCTCGCTACTGGCCTGATAGATTACTTCCTGGGCCGGTAACCGTAGGGCCTCCAGCCGCCCAGCGTTCTCCCGCAGGCGGCGCATAACATTTTCAACATCGATAATGGCGTCGTCCACCAGTTCGCCGATGGCAATCGCCAGTCCGCCCAGGCTCATGCTGTTGATGGTGAACCCGAATTGTTCCATGCCAATTGCTGCGGCAACTAGCGACAGCGGAAGGGCTAACAGAGTGATGGTGGCTGCACGTAGATTCACTAGGAACACCAACACCACAATAACGACCAGCACCGCCCCGTCGCGCAGTGCACGGGTCAGATTGTCCAACGCCCGCTCAATAAAATCTGCCTGCCGGAATACTTGACGATCGATCCTCATGCCAACGGGAAGGGTGTGCTGAAGATCATCCAAAGTGGCGTCCAGGGTCCTGGTCAACGCCAGCGTGTTCGCCCCCGGCTGTTTCTGGATGCCCAAGATGACAGCCGGCTTTGCATTGTGCGATCCTTCGCTGCGCTTAAGCGCCTCACCGATTCGGACCTGGGCCAAGTCGCGCACCAGGATCGGTCGGCCCTCTCTCGCCGCAATCACGGTCTGGCCGATCTCGTCCTCACTGGAAACGCGGCCTACGCCCTGAATGAGATACTCCTGCCCACCGGCAACGCGGAAACCCGCTGAGGAGTTGCGATTGGCCAGCTGAAGGGCAGTTTCCACCTGGCTCAGAGAGACGCCGTAGTCCCGCAGGCGGCGCGGCTCGACCAGTACCTGGTACTGCTTCTGACCCCCGCCCGTAGGAATAACTTGCGAGACCCCGGGCACAGCTAAAAGACGGCGTCGAACCACAGTTTCCGCAACCGTCCGTACTTCGAGTGGCGAATGGCGGTCGGATTCAAGGGCGACAAAGAGGATTTCCCCCATGATGATGGACGAGATCGGCGCCAGGAAGGGCGGGTCCACTGTTGGCGGAAGTGAAGCGGCCACTTGGTTAAGTTTCTCAGTAACTATCTGACGCGCCCGCAGGATGTCTTGCCCCCAGTCAAACTCAACCCAGATCACGGCCACTCCCACGGCTGTGGCTGAACGTACCCGGCGCACGCCGGAAGCGCCATTCAGGACTGATTCGATAGGGAAGGTGACCAGTGACTCCATTTCCGTCGGGACCATGCCGCGGCCCTCCACCAAAATGGTTACGGTTGGCGCACTCAAATCCGGCAGGACGTCCAACGGCATTCTCGCAATTACATATCCTCCCCAAATCAGGAAAGCTGCCGCCAGGCAGACAACGACAACGCGATTGTTTAGCGACCAGCGAATCAGTTTGTCGATCATTGGGTTCGCTCCTAATGGACGTGTCCGTGGGCGGGAATCTGGGTTGATAAAGCAGCCAGACGAATGAGGTAGGCCCCACGTGTCACCACCCGTTCGCCGCGCTTGACCCCTTCCAGCACCTGGCAATACCCTCCCTCTGCGCTGCCTAGACGAACGGGTCGCCGTTCGAACGATTCTCCCGCCAGCTGGACGAACACAACGGGTCTGCCGGCATCGTCCACTATGGCTGAATCGGGTACAGACGGTTCTTGAGTCTTGGCGGAAGCAAACAAACGGAGAAAGACGGCCTGCCCCATTGCCAGCAGCCGCCGGGAATTGCGGACTTCATAAATGACGCTTAGAGTGTGCGAAGCCGGATCAATAATCCGACCCACCGAGATCAAGCGTCCCAAACCGAGCGGGCGTTCAAGTCCTGGCACCTCAAGCTCGCCGTCTTTAACCTGGCGCAGTCGCAAGGCATCCGTTGCCGGAACGTTGCCGACCACATAGACAGTTTCGAGGTTCACGATTCGGAATAGCCTTTCTCCCTCTTCCACGCTGGCTCCGTCCGTGGCACGGGATTCTGCTACCAGGCCTGAAATAGGTGAGCGTAGCAAGAACGCCGTATCCTTGGGAGGTTTGCCCCCGGCTTGACGAGTCAGCTCATATTGCGCGAGACGGGCTCGCCCTGATTCCAATCTGGCTTCTTGAGTGGTTTCGCTGGCGCGAGCTTCGTCCAGACGTTTGGATGGGATGGCGCCGACGGATAGTAACCGCTCCGCTCGCCTCGTATCCTTACGCGCTAAGTCCAGTGCCGTGGCGGCCTCTGCTACCGCCAGTTCCAGCGCGGCGCGGTCGGCAGGGTTAGCTGTACGGGGTAATAGAGAAACCAGTGTTCGTCCCTGGCTCACACTTGTCCCCACAGCAGGGACAGGGCTGGAGGCCGAGAGGCGCCCGGATACGGGTGCCGTTATCTCCGCTTCACCACCTGTACGGGGTCGCACCTCACCGGGAACTCTCAGGCTCTCGCGCAGCGCTCTCTCACTCACTAACCCAGTAGCAAACTCCATACTCCACTGCTGCTCCTTGAAAAAGGAGATAGACTCTCTCTTCTCCTCAGCAGGCGCAACTCCCGCCTGAGCCGCATCGGCGTAGACAATCACCGGCCCCAGATCATGAAGGTCTTGCAAATCCGGAGAACTCAACTGTATCGCCATGGAGTAGGTCCCGGCTGACTTTGGCGACACGTCCACTCCAAAAATGCCCGGCCGACTGGGTGCCTCGGTGGCAAAGACCTCAGCTGTTTCTCCGCTAGGGACCATCCGAACCGTGACGCGGCCGACGCCGATGGGTTTGAAGGTACGCAGATCTGTGAAGTGAATGGCGAAACGCGCCTTCTGACCGGCCACCAGCGGCGGGTATTCCATGAACAGTTCTGTTTTCTCAGACCAGCGTGTTACGGAAAGGGGTTTGGGTGCTTGGGCACTTTTAGGCGGTGCGGCTTTCTCATTGCATCCCGTAAGCAGCCCAATGGAAAAAGACACTAAGAGCATGGCCGCGTTTCTCATGGAAATACCTCCTCTCCCACGACGCGTTCCAGTTCGATTTCAGCTTGTTTGGCTGAGGCAACCAGATCCAACACTCGCAATTGCGAGCTCAACCTGACCCGAAAGGCGTCCATCAGTTCCAAGACCCTGTGCTCGCCCTCCTGATAAGCCGTTAGTGCAACTTGGGTCAGCTCGACGTTCTTGGCACCGACTTTTTTCTGATACTCCTCGGCGAGTCGGCGGCGGAGCCTCGTACTCTCGTAGGCTGCCTTGACTTCGCCGGCTATTTGCTGTTCGAGCACCTGCTTGTCGGTCTTAACTCTCCGGGCGGCTGCCTCGGCCACGGCGGACTCCTTGCGGCTGCGACTACTGAAGAAGGAAAGTGGCAGGTTGATGGAGATGATGTGGCCGGTATCCGTCAACAGCGGCGTTTGCACTCTTTTCATGCCGGCACTCACTACCGGTTCAGGAATGCGCAGGCGCTCGGCAGCCCGCCGCTCCCAGGCGAGTTGCTGCAATTGTTCTTCGTACGCCTTACGATCTCCCCGTGCTTCCAAGGCATGGGAGACCAGAGCAGTCAACTCCGGCAGAGGCCTGGTGATGTCGAATTGTCCCTGCACCCGAAGAGAGCTGGAATCAGTCCCAGGCGCCAGATAAGAGGTGAGCTGGACCTGGGCGCGAGCGGTTACGGCTTCGGCAGAGATTACGTCGGCCTCCACCTCCGACATTTCGCGTTCGGCACGCAGCCGGTCAAAGGAAGAACCTTCTCCTTCACGCTCGCGCTCACGCAAGACTCGTACCAGTTCTTGGAGGTCCGCCAGGCTTTCGCGTAGCGCCGCCTCTCGTTGTTGCGCCAGCAGCAATTCGGCAAACTCCTCCCGCAGTTCGCTACGCAACTGGTGCAGCCCGTAGCCCGACTGCTCGCGCTGAGCATCCACGGCCGCGTCGCCGGCACGGTGCAACATTCCCAGCCGACCACTCACCGGGACCTGTTGCTCCAGCAGCAAGTAATCTTCCTTGGAAGCAGCTGTATCTTCGCGGCTATAAAAAACACTCGGAGCAGGCGCTAGACGGCGGACGTTCATCTCGGTCCGGACCACCTCAACACGTGCTTCGAGAGCCTTGGCTCGCTGGTTTTCCTCTGCAAACCGTCTGAGCAGATCTTTTTCCGAGAGTTCCTGAGCTGCCACAAGCTGCCCCGAGATGATAAGGAGAGCCGAAGCAACACACGGGGGTGTGAGAAAGGACATGGTTTTACCTCGCTATTTGGGCAGGGTGTTCCGTGAGACAGCACGCCTTCAGGCGTACCAAAGGGAAGGAAGTCAGATAGGCGGGGACCGCGGGATTGAAGAGTAATTGAAGGGAGGATCATGGGTTCGCGGAGTAGGCTCATGCATCGCCAGACCCTTACAAACGAGGGGAGAGAGAAATGCTAGTTGCTCAGCTTGTACAGGGAGAGAAGGCGGGCTCTCCTGCTTAAGCAGCAACATATTCACTGCTTGTTCCTCGCGCTCAGAGTTTGGGACATCAAGTTTCGTCTCGCCGGAATGATGCCATGACTCTGAAAATGACTTGAGGTGTGTGTGCAAGATCAGCAAGAGGTTGTGGTGACCCGGCTCGTGGGGGCCATGATCCCTTCCCGAGTGAAGATGAAAAAAGGGAGCCCGAACGAGCGCAAGAAGCAAGGCCGAAATAAGGCTTAGCGCAACCGATCGACGCATGTGGCCCATTCTAGGGAAGGCTAGTCACTCTGTCAATCGGACCGGCGTCCGGATCGTCCGGAGATTAGGATCTTCGGCCACTTGAAACATGACCCATCTCGGCCAGGCTTCAAGAAACGCTGCCGACAGCCGTATTGACCTGCCCGATGAACAGTTGATCTTCCACAAAGCCAGTTCCAACGTATTGCTCCCCTGGTAACCATCAACTGAACCATTTATTAGAATTTTCTAATCTTGTTCTCATGCTTTTCTCATAATTGGGGCGTACAGTAAGTTTATGCGGATTCTAGTTATTGAAGATGATCAGCGGGTGGCCAGCTTCATCCGCCGAGGTTTGGCGGCAGACAGGTTCCTGGTGGACGTGGCTCAGGAAGGTCAGTCCGGCCTGGAATTCGCCCTGTCTAAGAACTATGACCTGATTATATTGGATCTGATGCTTCCGGGTCTGATGGGTCAAGCGGTACTCGAGGGCATCCGCAGAGCCAACAAGAATGTGCCCGTGCTAATTTTGACAGCTAAGGGAGCCGTCTCCGACAAGGTGGAATTGTTTGATAAGGGTTGTGATGACTACCTCACCAAGCCGTTTGCCCTTGCCGAGCTCCAGGCAAGAATCAAGGCACTGCTGCGACGCGGCAAGAGTGAGGCTCGCGACCAATTGCAGGTGGCCGACCTCTGTATTGACCTCACCAAGCGGATGGTCACCCGCGCTGGCAGAAAAATTGAACTAACATTGAAGGAATACGCCTTGCTGGAATACCTCATCCGGAACACCGGCCAGGTCCTCTCGCGATCCATGATTGTCGACCATGTTTGGGACCAGAGCTTCGACAGCTTCACCAACATTGTCGATGTCTACATCCGCTATTTGCGCAATAAGATTGATCACGGATTTGAGCCCAAACTCATTCATACCGTTCGAGGCATTGGTTATGTTCTCGCTGAAGAGGGGGTGACATGAATCCGCGTTCTATCCATTTCCGGCTGATGGCTTACCACGGATCACTCATCGCGTTAACATTGGTCGTCTTCGCCTCGACAAGCTACTGGGGCTTCCGGCGCCTCTTGATCGGCAACCTTGAAGTCGAGTGTGCCAGCCAAACCAAACAGATCGCCGATTCTCTGTTGGCAGGTCTGCCCGTGTCCGGAGTCAGCCATGTGCAGGATGAGATCGAGGAGCACTATACCCCGGAAGGTAACAACCTTTTCATTCGCATCGTCGGTTCAGATGACAAGACACTTTACCAGTCGGGCGATCCCCGCGACAGGAGTTTCCGTCCTCCCCAACTTGGTTTTCTCGCTGGTTTAAGTGAACCATTAGCCCAAGTTGACGTCTGGGAGCATCGGCTGGTCTTTGTCAGACCGTATACTTTAGACAACGGTGAGAAATATCAGATCCAAATGGTGGCATCACTGTCCCCTCTGGAAAGAAGTCTCGCCGGGCTCTGGAGGATTGGCATGTTTGTCCTGCCGTTTGCTCTAATCGCTTCGATTGTGGGAGGATTCTTTCTCACGAAGCGGTCACTAAACCCGGTAAGGGAAATCGTGGCCACGGCTCGCACAATCAGTTCGTCTAATCTAAAAGAGCGGCTCGTCGAAAGTCCGACCGACGATGAGATCCAACAGCTCACCAGGACACTGAACCAGATGTTTGAAAGACTGGAGGCATCCTTTGGGCAGATGATCCGGTTTACCGCCGACGCTTCGCATGAGCTCCGTACACCGCTAACTGTCATGCGAGGAAACCTGGAACTCGTGTTACGAAACCAGGCAGGAACGCCCGAAAAATTTCCGCCTGAAATTATTAAAGAGATGTTGGTCCAAACTCTGGAGGAGACAGAACGGCTCTCCAGGATTGTGGGTCAGCTAATGGAATTGACCCAGCTCGACTCCGGCGAAATTGAATTAGAACAGGAGGTCTTTGATCTAAATGATTTGGCCGCGACAACGGTTGAGCAGATGAGACTCCTGGCCGACGACAAACAAATCCAACTCGAAATGGATTTGCGAGATCAGATCAGTTTCAGAGGCGATCGCCACCGTATTAAGCAGGTCTTACTCAACTTGATTGACAACGCCATCAAACATTGCCCTTCATGTTCTCACGTCTGGGTGAGGCTTTTCAGGGATCAGCGGAACAGTGTTCTTGAAGTGACAGATGATGGCCCCGGGATCCCTGCAAGTGCGATCGCCAGCCTTTGGCAGCGCTTTTATCGCATAGACAAAGCCAGATCACGCGAGTTAGGCGGGAGCGGGCTCGGGCTTTCCATTTGCAAAGCGATTTGTGAGGCCCATGGGGGAAAAGTTGAAGTGCAGAGCGAACCGGGCAAAGGTAGCGTTTTTCGCGTGCGGCTGCCCTTGAACACTTCCAGATCGCTCTCGTTCCAGGTGCCGGAAGGGTCAAAGAGCGCTATCGGGAGAGACTCGCAGCAGGTGGATCCTTTAGCGGATGAAGTCACAAGATGAAGTCCACTACGGAGATTGGCAGAACACACAATATGGTGACAACGAGCCGCTCGTGTTTACGCCTTCTCCCGCGGGGAGAGGGTAGCGCGCAGCACCGCGTGAGGGACCACGAGCGGGAAGATCCAAGCACCTTGTGTGCAACTAATGCAATGCTCGAAATGAAAGGAGTGGATTCTTATGAAGACCGGATTGAACGCTTTGACGCTTTTTGTTCTGCTGACACTCGGCCAGGCGATTCTGGGACAAACAAAAGGGAGTGTTTTCGATACGAAGAGAATAGATGAACTCACCGGAGGTAAAGGAGTCTTGAATCAAGAAGAAGGTGTCTACAAGGTGAGTTTCCCTCGAACTGATGTGAAGGTCATCGTGGATGGTTGGGCTATGAAACCGTTCATGGGTCTGACATCCTGGGCCTCCTTCGAAAAAGGCCAGAAGGACCAAATGATGGTCATGGGTGACCTCGTTCTGTTCGAAGATGAGGTCAACCCGGTTATGAGCACGGCTCTGCATAACAGTCTTGAGGTGACGGCACTGCACAACCATTTCTTTTACGACAGCCCCAAAGTATTCTTCATGCATATCGGTGGGGAGGGAAATCTGGAAACGCTGGCTAAGGCCGTGCGTGCGACGCAGGACAAGGTCAAAGAGATTCGATCCGTCGCTCCCAAGCCGGCAAAGGGATTTGAAGGATCTCCACTGACAGAAGAAAGCACCATCGACGGCAAACCTCTTGAACAAATTTTGCGAACCAAAGGACAGGCTAACAACGGGATGTTTAAGGTCGTCATTGGTCGAAAGGCCAAGATGCACGCCACGGACGAGGTCGGAAAAGAGATGGGAGTAAACACCTGGGCGGCTTTTGCCGGCACTAACGAAAACGCTTTGGTTGACGGAGACTTCGTAGTTTTAGAAAGCGAGCTTCAGCCTGTGCTCAAAGTGCTGCGTGGTTCCGGCATCAACATCGTGGCGATTCACCATCACATGACCCACGAGCAACCCCGCTTCATCTTCTTGCACTATTGGGGCAAGGGAGCAGCCACCCAACTGGCGCAGGGAGTACGAAAAGCCCTGGATCAGACGCAAAAGAGCAAACCAGTCGGGGAATGAGGAGATGCCCGTTCATCCGACTGCCAGCGGCAAGCGTCAGGAGCGCTGTACTTCTGGTGATTTCAAAGTATCGTTGATGCTGGCATACAGCGCGTCATACAGGAAAGAGGCGCGCTGGGCAGTGTCGTGATCGTCGCGGCTCACCAGCGGAAATCCGTAACTGATTAAGGCAAGGCCACGAGCTGCCGGATGCGCGTCGAGTTGGTCCTTGAAGTCGGCTGCCTGGACGATTCTAGCCATTTCCACCAAGGCCGGATTATCAGCCAGGCGCTCATGGACCAGAGCAGCGAAGGAACACTGGCCGTTCCTATCACGGTGCGGGTACGTCGCGCCTGGGGCGTCAAAGCCGGTTGCTACCATCCCGGTCTGAACCAAGGCGACCTGCTCGGCAGGAACGAAAAGGAATTCCGCGTCTTGATCCAGAAAACGGCGGATCAGCCAGCAAGTGGCAGTTCGGTTGACTCGGATTTCTTTACGGGTGACCCATTTCATACTGCCTCACCTCAATCGACGAGATTTTCTCTCAATTTTTCGGTTCGTCTGGGACCTTCGGCGCCAGATTATGCACCTCGGTTTTGACAAATGCCTGGACTCAGCAGGCTCGGAATTTCACCATCTCCGCTGGGACCGAAATATTTATAGAACAACCATCCCGTGAGCTCATCCAGCTCCCTATAGGACGAGCATCAACCCACGGTTTGCCATGTCGCTCCTGACGGAGCTGATAGAATTGAAGGACTCGGTTAGCTATAAATATTTTGCTCCTAACGGAGCTGAGGGACCTGCTCTGTTCGGTCTCCTTTGCCTTCAAAAGGGGGAATTGGATCATTTTCATCTCGGGTGGTGCGGCGTGGCGGCATCACACCTCCAAAGCAATCAGCTCGCACTTGCCGACAGCAATTCATCGTCCTCTAGTGCTTAGTGGTTGGTACTACCTGAATTTTGCACGGAGGTAGCGAGTTAGGCCGATGGGGCGGCTCGCTTTGGCCCGCCGATCAGGCCTCCGTGGGAACCAAGGCAAGATTTTTTTTGCACCACAGACCATGG
>JACXTT010014624.1_pt1 | contig 10251 bp, 12 predicted proteins | sample 9270951 | NCBI WGS metagenome assembly JACXTT01 (sample SAMN15532306, study PRJNA645909) | rock metagenome | isolation source: weathered quartz diorite | place: Puerto Rico | collected 2017-06-21
CGGCGCGCGCAGATGCCGACCGTCGCGCCGCGCGCCGCGAATGCCTCGGCCAGCGCGGCGCCGATACCGGCCGACGCGCCGGTCACCAAGACGTTCTTGCCCTTCAAGTCGTACGTCATACGGCGGACGCTAGCCTCCGCGCCGCATGCCGATCACTCCCGACTCCGTCCAGCTGACCGGCCGACGCGCGGTCGTCACCGGCGCGGCGCAGGGCATCGGCTCGGCGGTCGCCACGACACTCGCGCGCTTCGGCGCCGACGTCGCGATCTGCGACCGCGACCCCGACGGGCTCGCGCGCACGGCCGAGGAGATCACAGCATCGGGCTGTCAGGCGCACGCGGAGGTGCTCGACGTCCGCGACGCCGACGTCGTCAACGCTTGGATCGCTCCGCTCGATCGGGTCGACGTGCTCGTCAACAACGCGGGGGGCGGCTTCCACGCCCCGTTCCTCGACGTGAACGAGAAGGGCCAGGACGCACTCATCCGCGAGAACTTCTCGAGCGTGACGCACTGCATCCGCGCGTGCGTCCCGAAGATGGAGCAAGGCGGATCGATCGTCAACATCACGTCGATCGAGGCGCACCGGGCGGCGCCCGGCTACGCGGTGTACAGCGCGATGAAGGCGGCGCTCGTGAACCTGTCGAAGACGCTCGCGCTCGAGCTGGGCGACCGCCACATCCGCGTCAACTGCATCGCGCCCGACGTGATCCCGACGCCCGGCATCGGCGAAGTACCGGTCAAGACGCCGCTCCCGTATGCGGGCACGGTCGACGATGTCGCCGCCGCGGTCGTGTACCTCGCGTCGGACTGGTCGCGCTTCGTGACCGGCAGCACGATCCACGTCGACGGGGGGAACCTCGCGGCGGGCGGCTGGGGTCGTGCCCGGAACGGCGAGTGGGTGACCATCGGCGAACCCGCGGAATGAGGTTCGGCGTCGCGCTCGGCGCGCTCAACCCGCACTTCCACGAGGAAGTGACGCTCGAAGCGGAGCGCCTCGGCTACGAATCGGTGTGGCTGCCCGAGCACCTCGTGTTCACGCGCGCGATGAGCCGCTCGCCGCACCCCGGTGAGGAGCACCCGCCGGTGCCGCCCGACACGCCGATCTACGACGCGTTCGCCTACCTCGGCTACCTCGCCGCGCGCACCACCACGCTCAGGCTCGGCACCCACGTCTACAACATCGGCCTGCGCCACCCGTTCACCGCGGCACGCGGCGCACAGACCGTCGACCTGCTCTCGAACGGCCGGTTCGAGTTCGGCATCGGTGCGTCGTGGCTCGAGGAAGAGTGGCGCGTCACCGAGCTCGACTTCGCGACCCGAGGACGACGGGTCGACGAGGCGATCGAGGTGTGCAAGCAGCTGTTCGCCGACGAGACCGTCACGCACCACGGCGAGTTCTTCTCGTTCGACGGCGTGGTGTTCGAGCCCAAGCCGGTGCAGCGGCCGCGCCCGCCGATCCTCGTCGGCGGCGAGTCGAAGGCCGCGCTCCGCCGCGCGGCGCGCCTCGGCGACGGCTGGCTCGGCATGGGCCACACGTTCGAGTCGGCCGCCGCGCAGATCGACACGCTCACGAAGCTGCGCGCCGAAGCCGAGCGCCCGACGACCGAGCCCGACTTCCAGATCATCGTCGGCGGCGCGGTCGAGGCGAAGGCCGACGTCGCCCGCTGGGAAGATCTCGGCGTCACGCGAATGATCGTGTCTCCCTGGCGTCGCTCCAAGGAAGCGATCGCGGGGCTCCGACGCTTCGCCCAGGTCGCGCTCTAGCGGATCCGCTTCGCGTCGCGCGCGTCGACCCCTTCGAGATCGACCCACCGCACCTGCGCGGCGTCCGAGGCGCGGACGACGTGCTCGAGCCGGCCGTCGACGTAGTGCAGCGCGGCGCCGTCGTCGACCGCCCAGCCCGGCGGCACCTCGCCGGCGCGCACCGCGGCGGAGTACGCGTCGAGCCGGCCCGGCTCCTGCGCGTGAGGGTTGAAGCTGCCGGGGAACCAGCCCAGGCCGTCGTTCAGCGGCGTGAGCGGACCGAACGACATCGTGAACCCCGCAGTGAACCAGCACATCCCGCCCGCGCTCGCGCCGCCGATGACGAGCTCCCGCTCGGAGGCGCGCCGGGCGAGCGCGTGGTCGACGCCGTGCACGCGCCACACGCCCAGCATGCTCGCCGTGTTGCCACCGAGCACGTAGACGACGTCGACGTCGAACAAGAACTCGTCGATGTCGTCGACGTCGCGGTCCTGGAACAGCGCCAGGTGGCGCGGCTCGCACGGCAACACGTCGCAAATCTCGTAGAAACGGGCGATCATCACGGGCGAGTCGCCCGACGCAGTCGCGAGGCAGCACACGCGCGGCTCGTCGACCGCCGCCGCGAACAGATAGCGCTCCAACAGCGACGGCGGACCGAACGGGCCGTCGATCTCGTAGCCGCCCATCGCGACGACCTGCAGGGTCACGGAGCCGAGTCTGGCAGCAGCCGTTCCGGGTGCGCCGCGAAATCGCGGATCGAACCGACGTGCCGGAACGCGACGTTCACGACGCCGGGCTGCATCGTGTGGCAGATGCCCGCCATCGTCCCCGGTAGCTGGTCCGCGACCGGCACCGCATCGAGGTCCATGCCGCGGCCCATGCCGATGTCGCACGCGCGGCGCAGCACGATCGCGCACTCGGCGTCGTCCTCCGGCAACGTCGCGTCGGCCCAGCGCATGAACCCGCCCCGCCACGGCGCGGCGTCGAAGGGCGCCTCGGGCGCGACGATGCCGTTCCAGTCGATCGCCCAGGCGAGGCGGGGCTCGCCGTCGACCCACAGCCGCACGTCGGTCTTGCCGGACGTCGGGTCGCGCAACGGCACCTCGGCGTCGTACACACGCGCGTCGCGACCCCACGCCGCGTGTGTGATCGCGTGGCACGCGGTGTCGAACTGGTGGGTGCAATTCTGCTTGGGGTCGGTCCACTTCCCGGCCGCGGTGAACCGGCGTGACAACCGCATGCCCGCGAGCTTGCGCAGCGGTTCGGCCGCGTCGGGACAGGTCGTCCACGGCCAGCGCAGCGACGTGTTCTCGCAGGACACGACGCGCTCGCCGTCGTGGCGGAGCTCGACGACGAAGTGGTGAAAGTCGTCCTCCAGCTCCGACACGACGAGGCCGGGCTCGACCGCGCGCACCCGAATCCGCCGCCGGTAGGCATCGGCCCCGAGATCGAAGGCGGGACCGGAGCTCACGCGCGCATCCCGGTCTTCTCGCCCGGGTACCCGCCGCCGCCGTAGCGGTCGTCGAGCGCGTCGTAGTCGACCGCGAACCCGGCGCGCGGCAGCGCGTCGACGAACTCGACGCTCTTCGGCTTCTTGTACGAGGCGATGCGCTCCCGGCAGAACGCGATGATCTCGTCGGCCGTTGCGGTCGACCCGTCGCGCAGCACGACCACTGCCTTCACCGACTGCAGCCACGTGGGATCGGGCACGCCGATCACTGCGGCGTCGGCGATCGCCGGGTGCTGCTTCAGGCAGCCCTCGACCTCGGCGGGGTAAATGTTCTCGGCCGCCGACTTGATCATGCGGGTCGCGGGCCCGATGAACGTGAGCGAGCCGTCGGGCTCGCGGCGGCCGAGGTCGCGCGTGTGGTGCCAGCCGTTGCGGAACCGCTGCGCGGTCTCGTCGGGACGGTTCCAGTAGCCGTTCATCACGAGCGGGCCGCGCGCGCAGATCTCACCGACTTCGCCTGCGGGGAGCTCGTTGTCGTCGGGATCGACGACGCGCAGCTGCATCAACGGTGACGTGCGCCCATGCATGCCGGTCGCGCCCGGGCCCAGCGCGGCGAAGGTGAGCATCCCGACCAGCTCGGTCTGCCCGTAGCCACCGGGGTAGCGCGCCCACGCCGAGGTGTCGGGCGTGATCATCTCGTTCCAGTCCGGCGCGCCCGGATACGCACGCAATGACTTGAGGTTGTACTTGTGGTCGCGGTTGAGCTCGCGGATCTGCTGCGACGTCGGCGCCATGAGGAATGCGCCGGTGCATTGCTCGGTCTCGATCAGCCGGCACAGCTCCTCGGCGTCGACACGCGGGGTGAACACGTTGGTGCCGCCGACGAGGAACGTCGCGAGCGTGAACCAGAACGTCGCGATGTGGAACAGCGGTCCGCAGTTGAGGTACACGTACGACGAATCGACCTCGGCCAGCCGGACGATCATCAGCGTCTGCCCGATCAGCGCGTCGTGCGACAGCATCGCGGCGTTGGGCCGTCCGGAGAACGCCGCGGTGTACATCAGCAACACGGCTTCGCCCGGGTCGACCGCCAGGTCCGGGTCGGCGGCCGAGCCCGACGCGACGAACGTCTCGTACTCGCGGTTGTCGTGCTGGATCCAGCGCGCCCCCGCCGCGGCGGTCGAGGCGGAGCGGGCCGCCTGCACGTTGTCGCCGATCTCGGCCCCCTGGTGCACGACGACCGCGGGCGTCAGGTCGTCGAGCACGAACGCCATCTCCTCGGCCGACTGCCGCCAGTTGGCTGCACAGAAGTAGGCGCCGAGCTTGGCCGCCGCGAGCAGGCACTCGAGCAGCCGAAACGAGTTCTGGCCGAGCCAGAGGATCCGGTCGCGGGCGCCGATCCCGGTGCCGCGGAGGGCGTTCGCGAGCCGGTTGACCCGGGCGTCGAGCTCGGCGTAGGTGAGCCGGACGCCGCCGTCGACCGTGGCCGCCTCTGCCGGCCGGGAGCGGCGGTGCTCGCGCAGGACGTCGCCCAGCGTGAGGCCGTGCAGAGGTGACATCGGCGTCAGGGTATGTGACGATGCCCGCATGGCGTCCGTGATCGACTCCGACCAGCACCTGTACGAGACGCGCACGACCTGGCTCGACCACATCGACCCGGGCCACCGCGAAGACGCGTTGCGCATCGTCGACGACGAGCTCGGCTATCCGTGGTTGAGCTGGGGCCGCGACCGCAAGCTGATGCCGGTCGACGTGCAACATCCCGGCCAGACCAGCGAGCTCGGCGACCGGCGCGAGCGCATCCGGGCCGGCCTGCCGCCGCTGTCGAACTACGACGAAGAGCTGCCGCGCGACTACTGGGACGCATCAGCGCGCGCCGAACGGCTGGCCGAGATGGGCGTCGACGAGGCGGTCGTGTTCCCGAACTTCGGGCTCGGTTGGGAGCGCACCCTCGACGAGAACCTCGCGTCGCTGACCGCCAACATGAGCGCGTGGAACCGGTGGTGCGGTGCCGTCGTCACCGACGGTCGTGGTCGCGTCCACCCGGTCGCGCACCTGACGCTGCGCGACGAGCAGTGGCTCCTGCACGAGCTCGCGGAGCTGGAACGGGCGGGCGTGCACCTCGCGATGGTGGCGCCCGCGCTCGTCGACGGCCGCCCGCTCTCGCATTCCGATCACGACACGCTGTGGCGCGCGTTCGTGCAGCACGGGGTGACGCCCGTGTTCCACGTGGCCGACCAGCGCCGGGTGTTCGACGACGTGTGGTACGCGGTGCCCGACGACGGCGGGCTGCCGCCGCTCGAGTCCATCTTCCTCTGGACCGCGGCCGCCCTCGCGTGCACCGACCTCATCCTCAACGGGACGCTCGAACGGATCCCCGACCTGCGCATCGGCGTCGTCGAGCTGTCGGCGATCTGGGTGCCGATGTTCCTGATGATGCTCGACGGCGGCACACGATTCACGACTCGGCTCAACGGGCGACCGGTGTACCCGCTCCGCATGGAGCCGAGCGAGTACTTCCGGCGCCAGGTGCGCGTGTCGTCGTTCTCGTACGAGCTCCCCGGCCGACTCATCAAGCAGACCGGCGACCTCTACATGTGCTGCTCCGACTACCCGCACTCGGAGGGCACCGCCACGCCGCTCGCCGACTACGTCGGCAGTGCCAAGCCGGTGCGGCCCGAGGACGCGCCCGGCCTGTTCGGCGAGAACATGTCGCTGCTGCTCACACCTGCCTAACCCGTAGGAGCACGGGCACCGGCCCGGCGCTCGTTCGAGCTCTCGTGCTCCTCGAGGCCGACCGCGGCGCGGAGCTCGCGGATGTCGTGACGGAGCTCGGCGTCGTCGTGCGCGTCGGCGAGGTGGGTCATGAGGTCGGCCAGCGCGTCCGCGAGCGCGTTGAGCTTGTGCTGCGTGGCGTTGTCGTTGCGGGTCTGGCTGTTCTGGAGCAGCGCCACGAGCAGGAAGGTGATGATCGTCGTCGTCGTGTTGATCTCGAGCTGGTACGTCGCGCTCGTGAACGACGACCACCCTCCGCCGATGATCTCGACGACGCCTTGCACGAGCCACAGCCCGACGAGCAGCACGCAGAACGCGAAGAACGGCGCGCGGCTCGTGACGCGCGCGACCGTCCCCGCGGCCCGGTCGAAGAAGCCGACGCGGCTCGACACGTCGAGCGGCATCAGGATTTCCCGCGAGGCCTTGTCCATGGCAGGGGTGTACCCAGGGCTCAACGAGGTGCAACGACCTCGATTCGCAGCGCCGGCGGGTCGGGCACGAAGTGCGTGCTCTGGTAGAGCGTGGCTTCGTACATGCCGGCTGGCAGCGGCCCTTGGGCGCCGACTGCAAGGATCGACGCCTCGACGACGACCGGATAGGTCGAGACCCCGGTCGGGATGTCCAGCGCGTGCCGGCACAGATACCAACCGATCGTCGGCTGGTAGCCGGCGTTGCTCAGTGCGACCGCGAAGAGCGATCCGCACCCGTACGCCGGGATGACCCGTCCGGTCTCGTTGTCGACGACGACTCGGCCCTTCATCGTCGAGCCGGCGACCATCGTGTTCGACGGCAGCTCGATGCGAGTGGTCGCGACCGCGCGAACGAGCTGCGCCAACTCGTGGCCGTCGGACGCGAGGAGCGCCATCCGTCCGTCGTGGAGCTCGACGCGCGTCGTCTTCGAAATCACGTCCAGGAGTGGCGGAGTGCGCCGAAGGCAGCCCACCAGCGTGCTGGACAAGCCGCGTTGGTGGAAGCTGCCGTCGGGACGAAGTTCGTAGTCGCCGCCGAATCCGTTGCACGTGTCGTCTCCCTGCAGCTTGTTGTTCGCCCCGAACCGGACGGTCGGCACCGAGGCAAGCGGCGGCGAGGTCAGCGAACCGTCGTAATCGGCGATCGACACCGGTCGCCAGGTCCCCACGATGTCGGCGTTGGTGACGGCCGGCACGGTCGTTGTGGTCGTCGGCGACGGTTCGCTCGGCCGCGTGCCGCCGCCTCGGCCGACAGCGAGCGCAATCGCTACCGCGGAGACGACGAGCAACGCGCCGGCACCGATGCTCATGACGCGTTGCGCCCGCCGGCGCCGGCGATACGCGCCGCTCCGCTCGTGCACTCGGTCCAGCACCGCTCCGTCGGGTTCGACGGGAGACGGATCGTCGAGATCGGTTGGCTTCACGTCTCCTCCTCGATCGTGAGCAGCGTGCGCAGCGCGGCCCGCGCCCGGGATGCGTTCGACTTCACGGTTCCGACCGAGCAGCCGATGAGCTCGGCGACCGCGGCCTCGGAGAGGTCGGCGAGATGACGCATCACGATGATTTCGCGTTGCCGGCGCGGAAGGCGGTCGAGCGCGCGGTACAGGTCCAACCGTGCCGGGTCGGGCTGGAGCTCGACGAGCGACGCGCCTGCGTGACGCGAGGTCGTGCGCCGCGCGTGCCGCCAGCGGTCGATCGCGAGGTTGCTGCTCACGCGGACGGTCCAGGGCGCCGGATTTCCCGTCCGGATGAGCTTCGGCCAGTCCGCACAGGCACGCGCGCACGCTTCCTGGGCGCAGTCGGCCGCGTCCTCCCGCGAGCCGAGGAGCCGGAAGGCAACGCGGTACGCGGCGCGGAACAGCTCGGGGAACGCGTCGTCGAAATCGGAATCGACCACCGTCTCGTCAGCATCCCGGGCCTCCGGCACCTGCATCACCTCCTTCCACGTACGACGACGGCGAAAGGTTCCCTCGTTCCCGGGCAGCGGTGACATCCGGGGTCGTAGCGTGTCCGGCCTATGAGGCGCACCGGGTGACAGCGGCCGCGGAGCTCGAGGCGGCGGGGCTGTACGACCCCGCCGCGCCCGACGCCGCCGACCGCCTGGCGCTGCTCGAGTACATGCTGAGCCTGGGCGCGAGCGTCGACGATCTTGCCGCGTCGGCCGACGAGCTCCCGATGCTCGCGTCGCGGATCGCGCTGTGGGGTCCCGCCCCGCGGCTCACCGTCGACGAGGCCGCGGCGCTCGTCGGGGTCGACACCTCGGTGTTCGCCCGCGTGTGGCGCGCCGCCGGCTTCCCGGAGCCCGAGCCGGGCGCACGGGTGTTCGCCGAGCGCGACCTCGAGATGTTCCAGCTGATGGACGCGGCGCTCGAGTTGCTCGGCGAAGACGTCGTGATCCAGATGTTGCGCGTGCTCGGTTCGGCGGCCGCCCGCATCGCCGAAGCCGCGATCACTGCGTTCATGGTCAACGTCGCGCCAAGAGCGTTGGAGGAGGACCCGTCCGGTCTCGCGCTGGCGCGTGCCAACACGGATTCGATCCTGTTGCTCGACGGGTTGACCCGCGGGCTCGACGTGCTGCTCCGGCATCACGTCGAGTTGGGCTTCCGGCCGGCCGCCGCGTTGGATTCGGGTTTGGGAGTCGACCTCGTTCGCAAGAGCATCGGGTTCGCGGACTTGGTCGGGTCGACGCCGTGGACGCAGCAGCTCGACTTCATCACGTTGTCACGCGCCCTCAGCGAATTCGAGAACGGCGCGTCGGAGATCGTGGTCGCGCATCGGGGCCGCGTCGTGAAGCTCATCGGCGACGAGGTGATGTACGTGACCGACGACGCGGCCGCAGCCGTCGACATCGGGCTCGCCCTGATCGACGCGTTCGCCTCCCACACGGTGTTGCCGCCGCTGCGGGCCGGCGTCGCGACCGGCGAAGTGGTCGCGCGCGACGGCGACTTCTCGGGAACCGTCGTGAACCTCGCCGCGCGGGCGTTGTCGGTCGCGGAACCGTCCACCCTGCTCGTCGACCGTGCGACTTGCGGGGCGCTGGGCGACAGTTCGCGATTCGTCGCTGGTCCCGAAGCCGACTACCAGCTGAAGGGCTTCGAGGAGCCGGTTCCGCTCTGCGAGATCGAGCGAGCCGCGTAGCCGCGCTACACGGTGCGGAGCAGTTCCGTGGGCAGCGAGCCCTCGAACCAGAGCGTCGTCTCGACGCGCCGGGCGATCCGCCATCCCGCGTCGGTGCGCACGAACTCGTCGTCGTAACGCCCGCCGACGTAGAAGAAGTGCAGCGGCCCCTCGCGCGTCGCGGCACCCTGCGGGTTCACCACCATCGTGCGGACGGTCGCGCGATCACCGTCGAGCTGCACGTCGATGTTCGACATGAGGTGCTGCGTCACCGGGAACGCCGACATCATCTTCTCGAGCCACGAGCGGATCTGGCGGTACGGCCCCGCCTTCCCGCCCGGGTTCGAGGAGTAGTCGACCTCGGCGTCGTCGGTGAAGCACGTATCGAGCAGCGCCCAGTCCTTGGTATCGATCGCCCATCCGTAGCGCACGATGACGTCGTGGACCTCGGCGCGGTCGGCGAGCTCTTGCGGCGTGTAGCCCACGGCGCGCTACGAGAGCGGTGTCGGGTCGTCGGCGTCGGGGCGGCAGTTGATCGCGAGCGTGAACTTGGTGGTGACGACCGGCTGGCCGGTGCGCTCGTTCTTCCACGTCGTCTCGGTGACGTAGAACTCGAGCTTGCCGCCGCTCGACTTCTCCTTCTCGTAGACATCGGAGATCGAGCCGTCGCCGACGAGCGTGTCGCCCACGTGCGGCCAGTCGCCACCGTGATAGATGAACTCCTGCTCGCCGTGCAGGATCGCGCGGCCCTTGCCCCGCAGGTTGTCGATCGGAAGACCGGCCGCGCCGCCCGTGCCCAGCGAGCCCCAGTACGGCATCACGAACGGGAACGTCGGCGGGACGGGTGCCGCGTCGGAGGTGTACGCGGGATCGTTGTCCATCAACGCCTGCGCGAACACACGCACCGGGCCCCGCTCGATCACGACGCGTTGCGTGCCGAGCTGCCGTCCCTTCAGTTCGGTCAGTGCCACTGACAACTCCCTCTCGCGGCTTGGGATACCTTCGAAAGCGCGTGGCAGGCTACCGAGTCTGCGCCGCGGCATGCGAAGGCGGGACGATGCCGGACGACGATCTGCCCGAGGCGAACCTCACCGCTCGGCCGGTGCTCGTCACGGGCGCGTCGGGGTTCATCGGCTCGGCCGTCGTGCGTTCGTTGCTCGACGCGGGGTGTGAGGTGCGCGCGCTCGTCGAGCCCGG
>JACXTT010014625.1_pt1 | contig 10250 bp, 10 predicted proteins | sample 9270951 | NCBI WGS metagenome assembly JACXTT01 (sample SAMN15532306, study PRJNA645909) | rock metagenome | isolation source: weathered quartz diorite | place: Puerto Rico | collected 2017-06-21
AACCGCAGTGCTGTGCCCGAGGCGCTGTTGTCGTACCTTAATGGGCGCGCCGAACAATTCAGCGGGAGATCGGCGGATGTGTGGTCAGCGATTCACGTTCACGGATCTCCGCCATTTGGCATGCAGCCAGATCAGGATTCCGATCGCACACACCTCAAGCGGACCAGGAGGAAGCAATCTAAGCTGCCACAATTCCGCCAAGCCTTTGGTTGCTTCTTGCACAGACCAGATGATTCCGCCGGCAGCAACGAGGTTGCCGAGAGTCTCCTCTCCATGGATGCTGACGCCAAGGCTCGACATTGGTCTGTCTTAAGCAGTTAACGCTCCAAACCGTTTGCCCGCCAAAACAACTGCAATCTAGAGGGATTATCGGCAAGAGCGACCTGCGACAAGGGGCCGCATCGCCAGAATTTGGCAACAAAAAAGCGTCAAGAAAGAAGGACCGGCTCAACCGGTAACCACCCGTAACCACTCGCTCGGCATCTCGCATATCAAATCAGAATCCCCTACAAAGAAACATAGCCCAACCGGGGGGAGACATTTCACGTGAGTTCGCATGTGATGGTCGGTCTGGGTCCGGTTGGGCGTCGCATACTAATGCTGCTTCGCGTGCGGGTGCGCTCGGTTGTACGTGTCCATCATGCGGCCGACCGAAAACCCTGGTATAGATCTGAAGCCGTTGAGAGCCTGGCATGCCCGAGGAACGTCCCTACCGCCTGCAGCGGTGCATTGTGATCGTGCATGTGAGTGCCGCAGGTATGACGTAGCAGGTGAGGATGCCACTTGGCTGGATCGATGCCCCTGGCTTCGGCAACCGCCTTCGCGATACGGCCGATGCTGCGCACTTCGAGCCGTTCCACTGAGCGGTGCGGGTCCACGCTGAACAGCAGCGCGGATCTTTCAAGTTTCATCTTCGCGAGCAGAGCAGCCCGAGAGGAAGCCAGATTCTCAGAGCAGCGTGGGCGTATTCGCCGATGATGACTTGCCTCTCTTTGCGGCATATATGAGCGCAGCAGACATTGACAGTCTCGGCGGCGCGGTGTGGCAGCCCCTCCGGTCCGACCCCCGATTCCGGGATCTGGTCCGCCGTGTGGGTCTGCCACAGTGGTAGCCGATCTGGCGCGAAAGAAGGAAGGTAATAGCAGAAGTGGCCAAAGCACGACCGAGCGTCGCTGCATTCCTGTGCGTGCTCCTCCCGATTCTCGCTTTTGGACAAACCCACTTCCGCACAGGCATCGTTGCTCCGTGAACCAATCGCAAAGACTTTTCAAAATTGCTCCTCAACGTTTTCTCGAGTGGATTCCTGAGCCGCCTGATGTATTTGTCGAAGTGCTCACAGACTCGGTCCACAAATTTGCGCCGGTCCAAGAGAACCCGTAACACTTCATCCGCTAATCGGGTCCAGCTCAATCCTAATGATGGGTTCGCCATCTCGAAGCATGAACCGCTTTCGCGTAATTCCCCAATGAAAGAAACCGCATCGTCTGTCCTTGTATAAAGCTGACATCGTGGTTTCCAGCACCCGTTCAGTGATTCCGTCATACGGCAGAATTTCGGGGAATATAGAAAGAAACGCGTCCCGGAAGAAGGCTTCAGACTTATTCCCGCTATCCTCCCCCTTGTAGAAGACGGCGTGTCCTTCGAAATACGCAAATGCAATCTGCAGGGCTGCAAAGCCCGCATGCTCATCCGCGTGCATTCCCTTCGCGTAGTTTAGATACCAGCCATTGATCTGGTCCTCATACACGTCTATATAGCCTTCAAGTGAAGGGTCTAAGAGTTTCGCCGTATCGTATTTGGGACTAATTTGTTGAGTGTTCATGTCACCTCGACCGATGGTTCGAGATGATAGTAGATGCGTGTCGAAAGGGACAAGTCCGGCGGCCTCTCAAGTAGCTGATTTCATTTGCCTAGGGTAGCTACGTTAGAGGCCTGCCGAAAACCCATAATTTCGACACGAGTAAGGGCGCGCAACCCGTCGTACCCTCGAAAACCGGAGCTCCCATTCCCAGGCTTGACTCCTACATTCGAAGCGCATAAGGTCTCAGTCTCGAATCAGGAGGAACCCCGTATGTCGCACTTCGTTACACTGATCCGCTACACCCAGCAAGGCATCGCGCGAATCAAGGAAAGCCCGGCACGGCTCGACGCTGCCAAGAAAGCTGCAGAGAAAGCGGGAGGAAAGATTCACGCTTGGTACTTGACGATGGGACAGTACGATGCTGTGTTGATCTCAGAATTTCCCAATGATGAAGCAGGTGCAAAGTTCACCCTGTCCGTTGGCGCACTGGGCAATGTGACCACCGAAACTCTCAAGGCCTTTACCGAAGCGGAGTACCGCAAAATCGTCGGGTCGCTTTCTTGACCCTCAGCAACTAAACGGCCCCAGAAGGCAGCCGCCTTGGCTCCCCGCCTTAGGCGGCTGCCGGTGAGAATGGGGAACTGTCGTACCCCCCTTACACTCATTAACCGGGTCGTGAGTGTAATCGCTGTTTTCGTCAACTACGTGCGCTTGTTGTTGGGCTTGCTCGCAAGGTCCAATGCTATCTTGCCCATTCGAGCAGTTTCCCGACTTCCTGAGTTGTTTCAAGCAAGTGGGGAAGCTCCGCACATCGACCTGCGAGAGTTTCGGCGCACAACGGGAGATCCTCTTGAACCTCTGCCGCTACTTCATGCTCCGGCTCGCCTGTCAGACGTCCAACAGCTGTGGTGAGCGCGTCGGTTGCCGCTTGCGCATTCAAGGTTTCTCTCAAGAAACGAACGTTTGCTTCCAACCATCGGTGCGTGTAAAGGTGCCCTCCAAATTCCCAAAGGCACGGAGGTCCGCCCCCGCCGTCTGGAGTCCACGGAGCGAACACTGGGTTTTCGTTCGCGGGATACATCAGACATGAGATGTACTGCACCGTCCCAATCGCTCGGCCAACCGTGTCGTTCGACCACCAAGCGGTCCAGAGACGGTCCATATCTGGCATCAGAACGCCATGAGTTGTTAATGCGGTGATCCAGCGGTACGGTCGCGCACCTTTTCCTTGGTAGCTCAGGCCCCGTTGACCTTCAATCTCTTCAAGAATTGATTCACGCATAAATTCGGACACAGCTGCGCTCTGCAACGGCCTCAAATGTCTGTCAAAGACGTGTTTGTTCGCCAGCACGGAGTAGAAGTGCTCAACGAAACCACTGAATCCGCTGTCGGTGCCACGGAGGTCCTCACGCCATGCTTCCAAACAGAATGGCATTAGGTACGTGAGCAGGGAACTTTGGATGTCCGTGTATAGCAGGTCCTGCGTGTAGTCCCACAGATCGCGCACTTTTGCTCGATCGCCGGGTCGCAACTGCACAAGTCGACGCAAATGCTTTGGGTCGCCCTCGAAAGCACTTTGCGTGATTTGCTTGGGAGGTGCCGTCGCGGCAAACGCACGCCGGAGTGCATTCAGACCGCGTGTTCTGTCAGGAGTCATCTGAATTCTAATATCTCAGACACTCCCCTCACTTCAATTTTCAGCAGGTGAGCCAGCACTGCACAGAAATGGTTCGTTGGCGAAACATCGCCATTTCACCACTAATCCAATTTTGGTTTCAAAACTGTTACTTTTTGACCCAACTTGTTGCTATGGTTTCTTGTTTTCCGCGGTATTGCTTCCCCCGACTCTGGTGTACTCGATCGTCATGAGTCGCTTCATCTGGCCGCTGTCGGTCGCATTTTCCATGTAGAACGTGCGAGATGTGGGCGTGATCTTCGTCCACGCTTCCTTCACGCCGTCCTCTTCGGACACCAGGTCATTTCCATTCCAGTGCCATACACCGATCTCGCAGCCGGTCTCCGATCTGTTCTGACATTCCACGGCCCTGTAGCCGCGTTCCTTGCGGTCCCACCAGAGGATGCCGTGGGCGGTAAACTTGCCCGTGGGATCGGAGGACTCGTAATCGTTATATGAGCGACATGCCCCCCGGTCCGAGCCTTATTGTGTCTGAGCCGTTGCCAGTGCCACCTTCAGGAGCAATTTTTCCGGGTTCATGTTTCTCACTGGTTCTCCACCTGCCGACAAACATTTTTCTGAGCCTTTCCATTTCTGATGCAGGCTTCTTCTGCTCTCCCGGGGCAGACACAGAAGTGGCAAGGAGAACTGTAAAGGCCACAGCGAAAGCAAACATGCGACTATTCATTTTGCCCCCTTGGTCTCGGGATTTGTGCTTTCCAACTCGATTCGGGCCTTCAGATTCTAGAATTCGCCTAGTACTTTACGCCGCTGTCACCGCGTGTCAAAAGTGTTTCTTTTCCACCCAACATAGGGGAAGCTGCGCAAGCATTGCGGCGACTGTGATTTGCGTGTGCTAGAAGTGTCCTGCGAACAGAATCGGCGCAAGAGACTTAGCCTAAACTCAGCCCATGATCCCAGCCCATGATTGGTCCGGCTTGCACGTATTTGCAGGTACTTGGCAGTCTCCCGCAAACCTGTAAGTGGTTGTGGGTTCAGGTTGAACTAGGTCTGAAAAGGCTGGTCGGCGGTTCAACTCCGTCCCTGGCCACCATCATTCCAAAGAACTTAGCGGCAGAGAACGGAAATCTTCCACCGCGATCCCACCCACGATTCTCATTGAACCCGCTCCGTGAGCAGGTGGATCTTGTCCGCCCCATCAGGTGTTCCAGGAATTTCCCATGCGCACCCGCATCGACTCCATGTCGGACTGGGCGGACGGGAAAGCACCAAGCAAGCGCGCGGGTCGGTCTCCAGCAGAAGCCTACGATCAGTCCACGACTCTTGCCGTCAGTTTTACACCGACATGCCTTGGTTCCGCGCCGGGGAAGACAGCAATCTGGGTTGCCATGGGTGTTCTATGGTTAGTACTACGCGATGACAATGTCCGTGCTGAACGCCATTGGCGGTGCAGGCAGCTCCGAACGATGCGAGTTGGCTCGACGTTGTGGATGCGCGGTACACACAGACGGTACAACTTCTCGTGGTTCTGACTGTTCCTTGTAGGGCGTTACGGCGCGACCCGTGCCTTGTAGATTGTTAGAGTTCCATTTTGGCGACACCCTTTCACGGCGGTAACACGGGTTCAAATCCCGTCGGGGACGCCAACACTTCAACAACTTACAGAAATCCTTTTCGACGAGGTACGCTAAACTTGCCGACTGATCGCGCGACAGTCCATCACGGGAGAAGATGGCAAGACGTATGGACTACGGAGTTCGGCCGTTGACCTGTCCAAACATTTGGGCCATAAAGTGCCCGTCACGGGCACGCTTAAGGCTGAGTCGTACGAGAAGAAGAAGGCAGAGAGCGAGGAGCACGAGAAGAAAGAGGCAGCTGAAGCTGGCGACATCCGCGTAACGAATCTCAAGATGGTCAGCGATAGTTGCAAATGACAGCCGACTCGTCGGTCGTTTTGCGGCGATCGAAATGCTTCGGAGAATTCTGGCGCCCTGTTTCAGGGCGCCACGTTCGTCATTGCACTCGGCCGAACAGTTTCTTCGGGAGGCCTTAACCCGCGAAAAGACTTATACAGAAGCAAGTCGTAGATCACTTTTGCGCCGCCCCCAACCAACAGAGGTGCCGAAAAGGAAACCGTTTGCATCAATAATCCTGCAACCCCCGATCCAACAGCCCAAAACAGATTGCGGGCGAGGTTAGTGATCCCACTGGCAAACGTTCGCTCAGCGGGCTTCACGAGAGCGGCCACGTAGGATTGTCGCGTGGGAACGTCCATTTCAACCAAGGCCTCGCGACACAGGAAGAGCAGCACTGCCCACTTGAACGATGGAGCCAACGGCACAGCCATGAGGAAGAGACTGGATGGAAGATGCGTGAACACCATAGTGTTCACAAGCCCGATTCGGCGCGCGAGCCAAGCTGCTCCGAGATGAGAACCGGCGTTTAGGATGTGCACTGCAAAGAAGACCAAGCCCAGGTCATACTCCGCGATTCCGAAGCGGCGGAAAAACCAATACGCGACCAAAGCGTCCGTCAGAAAACCTCCGCCGAATGCGTCCAGTGAAAACAGAGCGGTGAGCCTGGCGACAATTCTCTTGCTTTGTGGCGCGATCCTGTCGGTCGGAAGGGTTGATGCACTTACGACCTCGACAGCTGGGGAGAGGAACACATACAGCGCCGCCACCGTCAGACAAAGCCCAGAATAGCCAAGGAAGACGGCTCGGTAGGAATTCGTTGTCGATTGAGCGAAGCGGTGCTGAAGGACAATTGGAAGGGCGGCTCCCAGCGCTCCCAAAGAACCGCCTCCATCGAGAAGCACGTTATACCAAGCCAGCGCCCAGGTTCTCCTGATATCCGGAACCAGCGATGGAATGATGGCCTGATCAAGAGCAAAGGCGGCCGAACGATCCGTGCCCGTGCCATTTAGCATGCCAATGAAAGTCATGGTCAGGAGCACAGGCAAACTGTGCGATAGAGCCAAAGCAATACCACCCACCCCGCTTAACAAGGAGAGAAACACGAGCGCGTTCTTGCGTCCCAAACGGTCGCCGGCAAAGCTCATTACGATTGTTCCAACGGCCGAACCGGCCAGACCTGTCGCAACGACGAGTCCGATCGCCAAGGACGGCAGCCCGAGGCGGAAGAGATAAATCCCCAACAATACGCCGAGAAGTCCCACTCCGAGCGAACGTAGGAATCCCGCGCTGTTGATCAGCTTCAGGTCTCGGCTCGGACGAGAATTCACTGTTGCTTGCTCCGCACGAACGCGTACAAGGCATCATAGACGGGAAATTGCCATACCAGTCGATCCTCATCGGACAAGCCCATAGCGGCGAAACCTTGTGCAATGGAACGTACACCGATGCCCTCTGGTGCTACCCCCTCCTGACCCTTTATGTCCGCAGCGCGCACGATGAGAGCTAAACGGTGTACGGCAGCATCGGAGATTGAATAGTCCTCGATAATGGCTTCGAACGTGCAGCGCGCACCACGGTGATTGAGTTTTATCGCTTCAATCTTCGGAGCGTCGAAAGGAATCGCTCCTTCTTGGTTGGCTTTTTCCAGCAGGTCTTTCTCCTCAACGAACAGGAACTCCGCCTGCGGATCGACGAAGCGCTTGATCAGCCAAGGGCAAGCCACGCGATCGACTTTGATATCTTTCCGCGTAATCCATTTCATGTTTACCTCACGGTCGCCACGAATACGTGAATTTGATGGCGAAGCGGTTTTCGTAGAACTGTGGTGGGTTCTCCGCCACCAGACTAGCGAATCGTGTGCCTGGTGTGTAAATCACGTACAGGTCGCTATCGGGACGGTAGTTCCATCGCAGACGGAGATTGGCGCTCACAGCCTGAGTGTTGGCAGTGTCCACCTGGATCAGGCTTGAGAGGGTGAGAAAACGCGAGAACGAATAGTTTGTCTGAAAACCTCCAACCACGACGGAGAAGTTGCCTCCCGGTATCGATAGCCGGAAACGGTTCCACTGTTCTCCGAGAGCGAACGACAGTCGCTCGTTAGCCCGATAGGTTGCACGGACGCGAGCTTCGTTGAGTCGGCCATTGTAGTAGGTTCCGAAGCGCTCGAAAAAGGTCATGATGAAACGATGTGCTTGGGATGTTCCGTAGGTCAGTTGGTGCCGAGTCCAGCGGTACTCGCCCACTGGGATGAATACATTCTTGTAGATGTTAAACGGTGTGGTCAGACGCTGGGTGAACACGTCCACGATGTCATCGTCACTGTAAGAGCCGTTGTTGAACTCAATACGAAAGGTGCTCTGCCACTCCTGAGTTTGAAGAACGTGGTGGGTATCAGGTGCGTGGAAGATGAAGCCTTCGAAGTTGAGCTCGCGCACGCCGCGAATCTGTGGTCGGAACTTGAAATTGCTGTCCAAGTAATCGCATATGCAGTCGGTCCGTTCGAGAAAGCCCACTTCCGGGTTGAAATTCGGACCGACCTTCCGGTGTTGGGCGAACAGTTCGAGCCAGTTGGTTTGGTACTTGAATCCTGCTCCAACATCGGTCTGCCCCGACGAAACACCCGGCGTGCGCGTCTGTGCAGCGTACGCGTTCACGATCAGGTTCTTGAAGAAGACAAGGCGAGTGTCCGCCCCGCTGGTCTGGTTGTAATCGTCCATGGGATTGCCGGAACGCTTGTCGATGCCCATTACACCGACATACGAACCGCCCCATAGGGAACGCTTCACCCTCATCAGTGCGTAATTAGCACTCCGATTGGGTCCCAACTGACGGGTGTTGACATCCATTACGCCCAGTTCGAAGTTGCCCAATGTCCCCGTGACTTTGGCCCCCGCATTAACCGGGACTTCGATTCCGGTTATCGGATCAATTCCGATCTGGCGGCTAAAGAAGAGCAAGTCGCCACTGTCCCCGCCTAAGGGAAAATTGAAAACACCAGCGTTCTCCAGGAAAAATTGCCGTTTCTCCGGGAAAAAGAGCGGGTACGGCGTGAGATTGAATTGCTGAGTGTCCACATCGGCGTTAGCGAAATCAGTGTTGACCGTGGCATTGGCGACCAAATTGGAGCGCAGCCCGAGTTTGATATCGACGCCGCCGGTGTAGAGTCCACTAGTCCCCGGAGTTAGCCCAGTTCCCGTAGCGCCGACGGGAAGATGAGTGAACCCGATGAGCCCGTATGGTTTGACGATAAACAGCCGCCCGCTTCCGATATTTGAAACACCATGCAACTCTCCAGCCTGGCTGATGCGAGTAGCACCATGAACGCGTCTCCAGCCAGACCAGATGTCCTCTTCGTTCTTCCGACGAATGAAACGTTTGAAGTTAATGCCCCAGACCACATCGCGGGATTGCATGAAATTGAGAGTTGAAAAGGGAATGCTGACTGTGGCGGTCCAACCGTGCTCGGTGACACGGGCTTCCGATGTCCAGACACCATCCCAACCGGAATCCCCATCGCCGCCGTCAGTTCGCTGTTCTTCAGTGATCAGGGCATCGCGCTGGGTGCCCAGAGGATTAATCTGAAACACATAGGCGTTGCGACGATCGTGAGCTGAGTCGATGATGATTTCGAAGTAGTCGTCCAGTTCCTGGCTAACATCCCGGCGCAACTCAGTCGCAACGATTCCGCTGGAATCGGAATCGCGGCAGGTGATGCCGAAGAAGACTTCGTGTTTGGTGTAGAGGATACGAACTTCCGTCTGCTCGGTCGGAACCTGGCCCTCGTAGGGTTCTCGTTGCAAAAAGTTTGTAATCGCCGCGGTGTGCTGCCAGAGCGGATCGTCAAGGGTGCCATCCATCTTCGGATCTCGGTCAATTCGGCTTGCCTGGGCCGTTCGGAGCGGTTCCTGAGCGCCAAGTTGCGGCTCCTTTGTTTGTGGGCTTGTCCCTGACTGCGAATAAAGCGGGCAAGACGATGCGCACAGAAGTGTCAGAAGGAACAGGCAAGGTCTGAGTTTGCGGAGCTCAGTCGGAGGAGTCCTCATCCAGCTGTTCCGTGTAGGAGAACTCCGGCAACCCCGGCGGCTAAAATCAAGATAGGTTCAGGAATCTTCTTCGTCAGCATCAAGATGGCCAGGGTAATAAGCCCGATGAGCACCGTTGGCAAATCCACCAGAGAACGACGCGCCAGGATGTATGCGGCTCCGGCGATTGCGCCGACTGCTGCCGCCGTGACACCCTGGACGAAAGCCTTCACTTGCCGGTTCTGAGCGAACCGGCGGTAGTACGGCGCTGCGACGATGACCACGAAGTACGGCGGTGCAAACACAGCCCACGCAGCCACGAACCCACCAATTGGTCCGGCGACCAGGTAGCCGATGAAAGCTGCGGTAATCACTACAGGTCCGGGCGTGATCATCGCCACCGCCACGGCATCCACAAACTGCTGCTCCGTGAGCCAGTGGAATCTCTCGACGACCCCGCCATAGAGAAACGGCACGATCGCCAAACCACTACCAAAAACAAAAGCTCCTGCTTTCAGGAAAAACAAGAAGAGTGCACCCATTGTGGCCAAGAGACCCACGCCATAGATACCGGTCAGGAGGCGGTCGAAACCGCCGACGAAGACCACGACGGAAGCTCTTGATGAGATTTGTGGAGGCGCCTTAACCAGTACTCCGACGATTCCGCAGAGCACAAACAACCAGACGATCTCAGACTTGGTCCAGGCTGTGGTCAGAGCGATCAACCCGAAAATCGCCCACAGGAGCCAGTCTTTCCCCACTGTCGTCCGGACAAGCTTGATTGCGCTTCGCACAATGATCGCAATGACCGCGGCCCCAATCCCGTAAAACATGCCTTGAATCCAGGGCAGGCTGCCGTAGTGAACATAAAGAGC
>JACXTT010014626.1_pt1 | contig 10250 bp, 7 predicted proteins | sample 9270951 | NCBI WGS metagenome assembly JACXTT01 (sample SAMN15532306, study PRJNA645909) | rock metagenome | isolation source: weathered quartz diorite | place: Puerto Rico | collected 2017-06-21
GCCTATTTCAAGGGCCGCGGCCTGTCCGGCGAGATCGCCAAACAGTTCGGCCTGGGCTATGCACCCGAAGGCTGGCGCAGCCTGGCCAGCGTGTTCCCGCACTATGACGACCCGCTGCTCGTCGAAAGCGGCCTGGTCATCAGCAACACCGAGGAAGGCAGCAGCGACGAGAAGCGTTACGACCGTTTCCGCGACCGCGTGATGTTCCCCATCCGCAATATCAAGGGCGAGTGCATAGGCTTTGGCGGGCGCGTGCTGGGCGACGACAAGCCCAAGTACCTGAACTCGCCCGAGACCCCGGTGTTCAGCAAGGGCCGCGAACTCTACGGCCTGTTCGAGGCGCGCAACGCGCTGCGCGAGCACGGTTATGTGCTGGTCACCGAAGGCTATATGGACGTGGTGGCGCTGGCCCAGCTGGGCTTTCCCAACGCCGTGGCCACGCTGGGCACGGCCTGCACCGCGGACCATGTGCACAAGCTGTTCCGTTTCACCGACGCCGTGGTGTTCAGCTTTGACGGCGACGCCGCGGGCCGACGCGCTGCCCGCAAGGCACTGGACGCGGCCCTGCCCTACGCCACCGACGTACGCAGCATCAAGTTCCTGTTCCTGCCGCCCGAGCACGACCCGGACAGCTTCATCCGCGCCAACGGCAAGGAAGCCTTCGCCCGCTATGTCGGGGAGGCCACGCCGCTCTCCCGCTTCCTGATCGAGTCGGCGCGCGAAGGCTGCGACCTGAATACCGCCGAGGGCCGCGCCCGCATGGCCAGCAATGCCAAGCCGCTGTGGAGCCTGCTGCCGGACGGCGCCCTCAAGCTGCAGCTCATAGCCGAGATCGCCGCCCAGGTGCAACTGCCCAGCCAGGAGCTGGCTGTGCTGTGGGCCCACAGCGCCGACCACCAGCGCCCCGCCAGCCGCCATGGCGACTGGCAGCCCGACGACCATGACGAAAGCGCAAGCACCAGCCACTGGAGCCACCCGCTGGACGGCGAAGGCGCCAGCACCGGCACCTGGAAAGGCAAGCGGGAGTGGAAGGGCAAGGGAAAGTGGGAGGGCAAAGGCAAATGGAACAGCCAGCGCCCCACCCGCCCGCCGCTGCGCGGCCCGCTGGCCACCCGTGCCGACCACGCCACCCGCATCCTGCTAGGCCATGCCGCGCTGTGGGAGGCGCTGTCCGGCGAAGACCACGGCCTGCTGTGCCATCTGCCGGAGCCCCATGGCCCGCTGCTGGTCTGGCTGGAGACCCAGTTGCATGAACACGGCCCGCTGCCCTGGGAGGCGCTGCGCGCCGGCCTGGATGGCCACCCGGCGCAGGCGCTGGCGCTGCGCCTGATGACCGAAAACGCCGTGCCGGTGGAGCCCACCGACGAATCCGCGGCCGAGCTGCGCGACCTGCTCAACCGCATGCTGGTGGAGCGCATCAAGGAGCTGGAAACCGAGGCCATCGAGGCTTCCAAGGCCGACCCCAGCGCCCTGCAACGCTACCGGGAACTGCAGGCGCGGCGCCGGGAACTGGAAAAATCCCAAATCGACGGTATAATCCCAGGTTGATTCGGCAAGAGCGACAGCAGCACCTCCGGGCCAGGCCAAATGTAGACAGAAGTTCACAACCGGCCACCTTACCGCAAGGACTGCACTCCAAATGATCGCCCTCCCATCTTGCCACTGGGGAATTTGATTCCCTGTCCTGCCAACTACCGCCATCGCGCCGGCGATGTAGAAGGCGCCTGTTCTGTCAGTGTGTTTTTTTGATGTCCTGAGGTTCTTGCATGCCCGCTCAAAAATCTGCCAAGCCTGTCCAGTCCGCCGCCAAATCTGCCGCCAAGCCCGACAAGAAAGCCCCACCCGTGCCCGCATCCAAAGCCAAAACCGCCGCCACCGAAGCCGAAGTCGTCAAGAAAAAACCGGGCCGCCCGCCCAAAGCCGCCGCTGCGGAGTCCAGCGCACCGCCCAAGACCGGCGCCAAGCGTGGCCGCAAGCCCAAGGCCAGCGCCGAGTCGTCCGGTGACGACATGGACATGTCGGACATCGAAGCCGACCTGGCCGGTGACGAGCCCGTAGCGGCCCCCGGGGAAAAAGCCAAGCCCCTGCGCATGAAGATCAGCAAGGCGAAGGAACGCGCCTTGATGAAGGAATTCGGCCTGGACGAAACCGTGCTGTCCGAAGAAGACATGGCCAAGCGCCGCCAGCGCCTCAAGGCCCTGATCACGCTGGGCAAGACCCGCGGCTACCTGACGCACGGCGAAATCTCCGACCACTTGCCCGACAAGCTGGTCGACGCCGAGACGCTGGAAGTCGTGATCTCCATGTTGAACGACATGGGTGTGGCCGTCTACGAGCAGACCCCTGACGCAGAAACCCTGCTGCTGAACAACAACGTCTCCACTGCAGCGACGGTGGAAGAAGCCGAAGAAGAAGCCGAAGCCGCACTGTCCACCGTGGACAGCGAATTCGGCCGCACCACCGACCCGGTGCGCATGTACATGCGCGAAATGGGCACCGTCGAACTGCTGACACGCGAAGGCGAAATCGAAATCGCCAAGCGCATCGAAGGCGGCCTGATGGCGATGATGGAAGCCATCTCCGCCTCCCCCGCCACGATTGCCGAGATCCTGCGCCTGGGCGAGGAAATCCGCGAAGGCAAGGTCGTCATCACCACCATCGTGGACGGCTTCTCCAACCCCAATGAGGCCGACGACTATGTGGCCGAAGAAGACTTCGACGAATTCGATGAAGCCGACGACGACGACGGCAAGGGCGGCTCCAAGGCGCTGACCAAGAAACTCGAAGAGCTGAAGAAGCAGGCACTGGAGCGCTTCGACAAGATGCGCGAGCTGTTCGAGAAGGTGCACAAGGTCTACGACAAGGAAGGCTACGGCACACCGCACTACGTCAAGGCCCAGCACGCACTCAGCGAAGAGCTGATGACCATACGCTTCACCGCCAAGGCGATCGAGAAGCTGTGCGACATGGTGCGCGGCCAGGTGGACGACATCCGCAAGAAGGAGCGCGAACTGCGCCGCATCATCGTCGACAAGTGCGGCTACCCGCAGGAGCACTTCATCGCCGACTTCAGCGGCCGCGACAAGAACGGCAACAAGATTGCCAGCCAGTTGCTGAACCTCAAGTGGATCGAGAAGCAGGCCGCTGCCGGCAAGCCCTGGAGCGCCGTCATGGCCCGCAACGTCCCGCCGGTGCAGGACATCCAGCAAAAGCTGACCGACCTGCAGGCCCGCGTCGTCGTGCCGCTGGACCAGCTGAAGGACATCAACAAGCGCATGAACGAAGGCGAAGCGTCTTCGCGTGCGGCCAAGAAGGAAATGATCGAGGCCAACCTGCGCCTCGTGATCTCCATCGCCAAGAAGTACACCAACCGCGGTCTGCAGTTCCTGGACCTGATCCAGGAAGGCAACATCGGCCTGATGAAGGCGGTCGACAAGTTCGAATACCGCCGCGGCTACAAGTTCTCGACCTACGCCACCTGGTGGATCCGCCAGGCCATCACCCGCTCCATCGCGGACCAGGCGCGCACCATCCGCATCCCGGTGCACATGATCGAAACCATCAACAAGATGAACCGCATCAGCCGCCAGCACCTGCAGGAGTTCGGCTTCGAACCCGATGCCTCGGTGCTGGCCGCCAAGATGGAGATCCCCGAGGACAAGATCCGCAAGATCATGAAGATCGCCAAGGAACCGATCTCCATGGAAACGCCGATCGGGGACGACGACGACAGCCATCTGGGCGATTTCATCGAGGACAGCGCCAACACCGCGCCGATGGAAGCCGCGATGCAGGCCGGCCTGCGTGACGTGGTCAAGGATATCCTGGACAGCCTGACGCCGCGCGAAGCCAAGGTGCTGCGCATGCGCTTCGGCATCGAGATGACGTCCGACCACACGCTGGAAGAAGTCGGCAAGCAGTTCGACGTGACGCGCGAGCGCATCCGCCAGATCGAAGCCAAGGCGCTGCGCAAGCTCAAGCACCCCAGCCGTTCGGACAAGCTGCGCAGCTTTACCGACACGCTGTAAATCGCGCACAAAAAAGCGCCCTGCGCCGCATGGAGCGTGCGCAGGGCGCTATTTTTTTGGGGGTACAGGCTTAGGCAGCGGCCTTGGACGCGCGCGCGGCGACAAAACCGAACGCGAACTGCAGAACCTCTTCCAGCGACAGCTCGATCGCGTGGCGCTCCTGTTCGGTCAGGTAAAACATCATGTCCACGTCATGGCGCACATAGCGCGTTGGCAGTCGGTTCAGCGCCACACAGGCCACGTCGGCCAGCATGTCCGGTGAAAAATGGGGGTGGTTTTGCGCGCGCTGCGCCACTTCCTCGAACACGAGACGTTCGTAGTAGTTGTGGACCTGCTCGAAATTAAACGCCATGAAAATCTCCAAAACACGGAACCGTAAGTCCCGCGGACCTTAGCACCCCCGCCGCATGCTGACAAGTGGTGCAGCGGCCCCACGCCGGCATGCGTGGCGGCCCGGCCGGTCGGCCCTGTCTGCCCATTTCCACGGGGGCGGGGTCCGCACGCAAATTCGCAAAAAAGCGGAAACCAGACCGGATCGGACCAAAAGTTGCTTGACGCGACAGACCGGGGAATGCACGATATTCCTTCGTGAGTTTGTGCATGATCCGGGGTTTTCGGGGCTCGTAGCTATGAAACTTGTAGCAGCCGTAAATCTGCGATATAGTTTCCCCTGAATCAACACGGCGTGCAGCTTGCCCATGAAGACACGTATCACTGCCGGGCAATCCGGCCAATACCGCATCGAGGAGAGGTAATTTAATGAGTGCAAAAGAATCGGTCGCTATTGGCCAGTTGCTAAGTCTGTTGGAATCCCGCTACGCCATGCGTGTCTTGTGGGCACTGCGTGACGGTCATGCACAAACCTTTCGCCTGCTGCAGGACAGCGTCGGCGGCATCACCCCCAACACCCTGAACACCCGTATCAAGGAACTGCGCGAAGCCGGCTTGCTGACGCATGGCGGCGAAGGCTACGCCGTCACCTCTTCCGGCGCCGACCTGCTCAAACGCCTTGGCGACCTGCAGGCGTTTGCCAGCAAATGGGTTGCGGGCCAGTCCAAGAAGTCCAAGTAATCCCCTCTTGCAGGGCCGCGTTCCCTGCAGCCCACGAAAGACAGGCTAGGCCTGTCTTTTTTTGTCTGCGGCATAATTTCGGGTTTTCCGATTGCGGCGCACGGCCAAGCTGCGCCGCAGGCTACTATTTTTATAGCAAAAGGCATTTATGAACACGACACCGAGCGGACTGCAGTATGAAGACACCCTGGAAGGCTCCGGTCCCGAGGCCACCAAGGGCCAACGCGTGACGGTGCACTACACCGGCTGGCTGTACAACGACGGCACCCAGGGCGCCAAGTTCGACTCCAGCAAGGACCGCAACGACCCCTTCGTATTCAGCCTGGGCGCCGGCATGGTGATCCGCGGCTGGGACGAGGGCGTGGCCGGCATGAAAGTAGGCGGTGCGCGCACGCTGATCATTCCCGCAGCACTGGGCTACGGCGCACGCGGGGCTGGCGGCGTCATTCCGCCCAATGCCACGCTGAAATTTGATGTGGAATTGCTGGGTGTTTCCGGCTAAACGGGCCGGTTTTCCCTCTTGAATTGGTGTTTCCAGCCCCCATCTGGGGTGCCAGAAACCGCAACCTCCCCCATTTTCCATGTCCGACAACAACACCAATCCTCCCGCCGCCGCCGCGGCAGCCAGCTACCAGAGCACCGAAGAAATGGCTGCAGGTACGACGCCGCATGACGTCGATCCCCTGGTCCAGGCCCAGGCCGAACTGGCCACCCTGCAGGCCAAGAGCAGTGAGCTGGCCGACCAGTACCTGCGCGCCAAGGCAGAGGCTGAAAACTCCCGCCGCCGCGCCGATGAAGAGATTTCCAAGGCCCGCAAATTTGCGGTAGAGGGTTTTGCCGAAAGCCTGCTGCCCGTGGCGGACAGCCTGGAAGCCGGCCTGGCCATCAAGGACGCCACGGTGGAGCAGATCCGCGAAGGCGCCCAGGCCACGCTGCGCCAGTTGCTGGCCGCGCTGGAGCGCAACAAGGTCATTGCCATCGCACCGACCGCCGGCACCAAGTTCGACCCGCACCAGCACCAAGCCATCAGCATGGTGCCGTCCGAACAGGAAGCCAACACCGTGGTCAACGTGCTGCAAAAGGGCTATTCCATTGCAGACCGCGTGCTGCGCCCGGCACTGGTCACCGTGTCCGCCCCCAAATAAGGGGCTACGCATTCAACGGCGGGGCCGACCATCATCCCCCCCAACCATTCAATGGGCTCTTGAAACCCCCTCATCAGCCCACAAGTTATCCACATCCAAATTTTTGAGTATCTAGGAGCACATCATGGGAAGAATCATCGGCATTGACCTCGGCACCACCAACAGCTGCGTGGCCATCATGGAAGGCAATACCGCCAAGGTCATCGAGAACGCGGAAGGTGCACGCACCACGCCGTCCATCATCGCCTACCAGGAAGACGGCGAAGTGCTGGTCGGCGCCTCGGCCAAGCGCCAGGCCGTGACCAACCCCAAGAACACGCTGTACGCGGTGAAGCGCCTGATCGGCCGCAAGTTCACCGAGAAGGAAGTGCAGAAGGACATCGACCTGATGCCCTACAAGATTGCCCCCGCCGACAACGGTGACGCCTGGGTGGAAGTGCGCGGCAACAAGCTGGCACCCCAGCAGGTCAGCGCCGACGTGCTGCGCAAGATGAAGAAGACCGCCGAGGACTACCTGGGCGAAGCCGTGACCGAGGCCGTCATCACCGTGCCCGCCTACTTCAACGATGCCCAGCGCCAGGCCACCAAGGACGCCGGTCGCATCGCCGGCCTGGACGTCAAGCGCATCATCAACGAGCCCACCGCCGCCGCTCTGGCGTTTGGCCTGGACAAGAATGAAAAGGGCGACCGCAAGATCGCCGTGTACGACCTGGGTGGCGGCACGTTTGACGTGTCCATCATCGAAATCGCCGACGTGGACGGCGAGAAGCAGTTCGAAGTGCTGTCGACCAACGGCGACACCTTCCTGGGCGGTGAAGACTTCGACCAGCGCGTCATCGACTTCATCATTGCCGAGTTCAAGAAGGAACAAGGCGTGGACCTGTCCAAGGACGTGCTGGCCCTGCAGCGCCTGAAGGAAGCCGCTGAAAAGGCCAAGATCGAACTCTCCAGCAGCTCGCAGACCGACATCAACCTGCCCTATGTGACGGCTGATGCCTCCGGCCCCAAGCACCTGAACATCAAGCTGACCCGCGCCAAGCTGGAAAGCCTGGTCGAAGAGCTGATCGAACGCACCATTGCGCCCTGCCGCACCGCGATGAAGGACGCCGGCGTGTCCGCCTCCGACATCAACGACGTGATCCTGGTCGGCGGCATGACCCGCATGCCCAAGGTGCAGGAAAAGGTCAAGGAACTGTTCGGCAAGGACCCGCGCAAGGACGTCAACCCTGACGAAGCCGTGGCCGTGGGTGCTGCCATCCAGGGCCAGGTGCTGGGCGGCGACCGCAAGGACGTGCTGCTGCTGGACGTGACCCCGCTGTCCCTGGGTATCGAAACCCTGGGCGGTGTCATGACCAAGATGATCACCAAGAACACCACGATCCCGACCAAGTTTGCCCAGACCTTCTCCACCGCAGACGACAACCAGCCTGCCGTGACCATCAAGGTGTTCCAGGGCGAGCGCGAGATCGCTGCGGCCAACAAGATGCTGGGTGAGTTCAACCTCGAAGGCATCCCGCCCGCAGCCCGCGGCACACCGCAGATCGAAGTGTCGTTCGACATCGACGCCAATGGCATCCTGCACGTGGGCGCCAAGGACAAGGGCACCGGCAAGGAAAACAAGATCACCATCAAGGCCAACTCCGGCCTGAGCGAGGAAGAGATCCAGCAGATGGTGAAGGACGCCGAGCTCAACGCCGCCGACGACAAGAAGAAGCTGGAACTGGTGCAGGCCAAGAACCAGGCCGATGCCGCCGTGCACAGCGTCAAGAAGAGCCTGACCGAGTACGGTGACAAGCTCGAAGCCGGCGAAAAGGAAAAGATTGAAGCCGCCATCAAGGACCTGGAAGATGCGCTGAAGAGCGACGACAAGGCCAGCATCGAGGCCAAGAACGAAGCCCTGATGACCGCCAGCCAGAAGCTGGGCGAGAAGATGTACGCCGACGAGCAGGCCAAGCAGGCCGCCGCAGGCCAGGCCGCTCCTGAAGCCGAAGCCGCGGCCCAGGCCGGCAATGCACAAGCGTCGCGCCCCGCCGACGACAACGTCGTGGACGCCGAAGTCAAGGAAGTCAAGAAAGGCTGATCGCCGAAGGGCACAGGCTGCCTCAAGCGCGCCGCGTTGAAGCCCGCAAGGACCTCAACGCGGCTTTTGTGTTGTAACCGGGCGCAGAGAAAACATGGCCAAACGAGACTATTACGAGACCCTGGGCGTTGCCAAGAACGCGTCCGAGGAAGAAATCAAGAAGGCCTATCGCAAGCTGGCGATGAAGCACCACCCTGACCGCAACCAGGGTGACAGCTCCAAGGTCGCGGAAGAAAAGTTCAAGGAGGCCAAGGAGGCCTACGAAATGCTGTCGGACGCGCAAAAGCGCGCTGCCTACGACCAGTACGGCCATGCCGGCGTCGACCCCAACCGCGGAGGCGGCCCCGGTGCGGAAGGCTTCGGCGGCTTTGCCGAAGCCTTTGGCGACATTTTTGGTGACATGTTTGGCCAGCAGCGCGGTGGACGTGCCGGTGGAGGCCGCCAGGTCTACCGTGGCAGCGACCTGAGCTACGCCATGGAAATCACGCTGGAAGAAGCAGCCCGCGGCAAGGACGCGCAGATCCGCATCCCCAGTTGGGACAACTGCGACACCTGCCATGGCAGCGGCGCCAAGCCCGGCACCCAGGTCAAGACCTGCGGCACCTGCAACGGCTCCGGTGCGGTGCAGATGCGCCAGGGCTTCTTCAGCGTGCAACAGACTTGCCCCACGTGCCGCGGTGCTGGCAAGGTCATCCCCGAGCCCTGCACCGTCTGCCACGGCCAGGGCAAGATCAAACGCCAGAAGACGCTGGAAGTGAAGATTCCGGCCGGTATCGATGGCGGCATGCGCATCCGCAGCGCCGGCAATGGCGAACCCGGCACCAATGGCGGCCCAGCCGGTGACCTGTATATCGAGATCCGCCTCAAGAAGCACGATATCTTCGAGCGCGATGGCGACGACATCCATTGCTCCGTGCCCATCAGCATGGTCACTGCAGCGCTGGGCGGCGAAATCGATGTGCCCACGCTGGCTGGCAAGGCAGCCATCGACATTCCCGAAGGCACGCAGACCGGCAAGCAGTTCCGCCTGCGCGGCAAGGGCATCAAGGGTGTGCGCTCCAGCTATCCGGGCGACCTGTATTGCCACATCGCCGTGGAAACCCCGGTCAAGCTCAGCGAGCATCAGCGCCGCCTGCTGCGCGAACTCGACGAGTCCCTCAAGAAGGGGGGCAGCAAGCACTCGCCATCCGGCGACAGCTGGACCGACCGGTTGAAGAGCTTCTTCAGCTAAGGCGCATGCACCGGAACGGGCCCGCAGAAGCGGGCCCTTTTTTTTCTGCATACGGCTTGCCAAACGGCGCCGACCTCGCGAAAACCCTAAGCGCAATCAGACTCCTGGGCCCACACCGGCGGCGTGGTGCCACCTATACTTTGTCGCACCCATGACCAGGAGACCTGAATGACCCGATCCATGCACATCGCCGGGGCCGCCTTGGCCTTCCTTGCCCTGCACGCCCAGGCGCTGACACCGTCCGAGCAGATCATGGAGCAGTTCATCGACGCCAAGGACGGCAGCGTCATCACGCTGCCCGAAGGCCGTTTTGAATTCACGCAGACGCTGTCCATCTCGGCCAACAACGTCACCATCCGCGGCGCCGGGGCCGACAAGACCATCCTGTCCTTCAAGGACCAGAACACCGGCAACGGCATCGATGCCACCGGCAAGAAGCTGACGTTTGAAGGCTTTGCCATCGTGGACAGCAAGGCCGACGGCCTGAAGGTGCAGAACTGCGAAGACCTGGTGATACGCGGCCTGTCCGTCGACTGGAGCGGTCCACCCAAGGAAACCAACGGCGGCTACGGCGTCTACCCGGTCGCCTGCAAGCGCATCCTGGTGGAGAAGACCTTCATCCGCGGCGCGTCCGACTCCGGCCTGTACGTCGGCCAGACCGAGGACGTGGTGCTGCGCAACAACCGCATCACCGA
>JACXTT010014627.1_pt1 | contig 10249 bp, 7 predicted proteins | sample 9270951 | NCBI WGS metagenome assembly JACXTT01 (sample SAMN15532306, study PRJNA645909) | rock metagenome | isolation source: weathered quartz diorite | place: Puerto Rico | collected 2017-06-21
TCGTCTCCGCCGTAGCCTTCTGATCCTGTTTCACTTCTGGCGGCAATTCCGCGATCGCGTCCTGCCCTTTCTTGACGATGAGGTCAACTAAAGTCAGGTCATCGAACGATGAGAGAGTCCTACTTTCGTCGGCGGCGATGTAGCGATCGAGTAGTGTGCGCATGGCGGGCTCGTACTTCTTCAGGTCGATGTAGTCGCCACTTGCGAGTTTGATCTCCGTGCGGACCTGCTCGTAGTGCCGCACATCACGCGCGATCACCTCTGCCTCTCCTCGCGAGAAGCCGGCTGTTGCCATGTCGTTGGCGAGGTCAGCGTACATGCGCAGCAGGTGGCTTACCGATCGGTAGAGCTTCACACGCTTGAGTTCGTTCTCTTTGAGCGCGTAGGGGTTCTCGACATCGCCGCAGAAGTACCGGATGTAGGCCGCGGAGTCCTTCGGGGGAGCGACCGGCTCGCACAGAGCGTGAACAGTCTCCAGGGCCTCCTCCAAGTCCTTCCTTCCCTCTCTCAGCCGGTCCTTCAATAGCCCCAGCACGTCCTCCCGGTCATAGCCCTCAAATGCTCCGGACGTGTATTCGGTGACAGCGTGCTCGAGCTTCTTGAATAGGTCCCGGTAATCGACGATGTAGCCGTATTCCTTGTCATCGCCATCGAGACGATTGACGCGACAGATCGCCTGAAACAGCCCGTGATCCTGCATGTTCTTGTCGACGTAGAGGTACGTCGCCGGCGGCGCGTCAAAGCCCGTAAGCAGCTTATCTACCACGATCAAGAGCTGCATTTGACCTGGCGTTTCGATAAAGGCCTTCTTGACGTCTCTCTCAAAATCCTCGGTGCTCTTGCTTCCAAGCATCCTCTGGTAGATGCCGTACTCACGATCGGCGGTATTCAGCGCTCCCGGCTCGTAGGAGGTCACGACGGCACACTTCGCGAAGCCCTGCTGTTGAAACAACTCGTAGTAGCGGCACGCTTCGTAGATGCTGCTTGCGACGAGCATTGCATTGCCGCGACCGCTCGCGAGCCGGTCCTTCTTGAAGAAATCGTCCAGGATATCGAAGACGATCTTCTCGAGCCGAGACTGCGAGCTCAAGAGGCTTTGCATCGTGCCCCAGCGCTTCTTCAACTCATTGCGAGCCACGTCCGTAAGACCTTGCGTGCGCTCCTCGAACCACGCGTCGATCTTCTGCTGTGACACGATTCGCTGATCCACGCGGCGCGCTTCGTAACGCAGGTCCAGCACGACCTTGTCGGCTACCGCCTCGTCGTACTTGTACGTGTGGATATAGGGACCCCACACGAGAATGCTGTTCTGCCCTTTGTCGATTCGGAGGAGGGGCGTACCTGTGAAGCCGATAAACGTGGCCTTCGGCAAGAGCTCCTTCATTGCTTCGTGCAGCTTCCCCGTGTGCGAGCGATGGCACTCGTCCACGAACACGAAGAGGTCGCCCTTGGCTTCGAAGTCGGTGGGCAGATCTCTCCTGATCTCCGCGAGGTACTTCGTGATGTCTTCCTCGTTCGCTTCAGCTCGCGTCCCGAACTTGTGGACCAGGGAACACAACAGCCATTTGTTCTTCGTGTTTAGCTGGGCGAGAAGATCTCTCGAGCTCGTGGTCCGGTATATCCTCTCTGAGACGCCGTTAAAGACGCCCTCAATCTGCTCATCCAGCTCTGTGCGATCAGTGAGCACCAAGACACGGGCATCCGGCATGTTCTCGTGAATCCATTTTGCGAGCCACACCATGGTCAGGCTCTTCCCGCTGCCCTGGGTGTGCCAGATGATCCCGCTCGCGTGGCGCTTCGCGAATGCCTGGGCGGCTTTCATGCCGAAATACTGATTGTGCCGGCAGATCTTCTTGGTCCCACTGTCGAAGACGATGAAGTCGTGGATAATCTCGAGGAACCGCTTCTTCTCGCAGAGCTGCTGGAGGTGAGGATCAAGACGATTCTCGCCCTCTAGCCCGGGCTCTTTCCAGGTGAGGTAGTAGTCCTCCGATGTTTCAGTCGTGGCGTATCGCAGGCCCTCGGTGTCATTGCCTGCCATGACGAGTTGCATCGTGGCGAAGAACGTCTTGATGAATTCGTCTCGTTGGTTCCCGATGTTCTGCCGGATGCCCTCGGAGACCGAAACGATGCTGCGCTTGAGCTCTAAGACCCCGAGTGCGATGCCATTTATGTAGAGCACGATATCCGGGCGCTTCGTGCGGTTCCCGCGCACCGTCACTTCTTCGGCTATCGCGAAGTGGTTGTTCTCCGGGTGTTCCCAATCGATGAGCCACACCGTTCGATAGTTCTCGCCAAGTTCCTCCTTGACCTTCACGCCGTAGCGAAGCAGGCCATAGATCTCCTTATTGATGTCGTACAGGCTGGCGACCTGGCTGCCAGCCGTACGCTTCAAGTCAGCTATCGCTTTATCGATGAGCTTGCTACTGTGGCCTGAACGAGAAAGAAAGGGGCGTAGATACTCCTCTTCGATATTGTTGTTGTCCTCGTCCTCCCAATTCCCCAGGTAGTCATAACCCAACCGGTCGCGAAACAGCCCGACGATGCGGTCTTGAGTCCTTCGTTCGATTTGTCCAACGGTTGGGGATTGAGGGGTCATATGAGGCGGATACTGCCGGTCAACAATTGCTGCATCATGCCTTGCTTCAAGGCTAGAGCTTGGTCACGACGAGCTTCCAGTGCTGCAATTTCGGCATCCAAATCGGAGAGGATCGCAGCAATAGCGTTTTGCTCCTCCGGACTTGGCATGGTCACTTCTAACTCTCGGAACTCCGAGATCCAGTACCTCTTGTGATCTCCAAGTGGGAATCGTATCAGCTGCATCTTCTCCCAAACAAAACGCAGGTCTATTTCTTCGTCTCTTTGCCGCAACATCTTCATTGCCGAGGACTTTGCCTTGAAAGGGAAGTCCACGTATCTACTAGCCGTCGTGAAATCATCAAAAATGATGGTTGGTAAGTTGTTATAGACGCCGGTTTCCTCTGATGTGTATCCAAGTACGAAGGTCTTTCCAGCAGTCAAAACCGGAATGCCAAAAGTGTCGTGATACTCTGCGACCTTGACGAGGTACTTGGTTGGCTGCTCGTAGCTCAACAATTCTCCTAACTTCTTGATCTGCCATTTCTCATTGAATCCCGACAGTCGTTGCTTCCCTGTGACCAGTAACTGAGTTGTCGCGGTCTTCAAATCGCGCTTCTTGGCGAGGAGCTGATCCAGTGAACGCTCAAATGAATCCGCTACAGATAGAACAGAAGCGATTGCTCGCTGTTCTGGGAGAGGCGGAAGCGCAATCAGCGTATCTCTGACTTGCTTCAGACTGATCTGCGGATAAGCCTGGCCCGTTATTATTGAGCCGTAGTGTCTCCTCACCTGTGGTTGCGACAGGAAATGAAACACGTATTCACCGTCGACACCCTCATCGTTCACTCGGACGCGAGCGATGTGCTGGTTGATATTCGCCACACCAAAGTCATTGTCCAGGCGGACCACCCTTCCGACATTTCCCGTGATCGTGACCAATAGATCACCGGAACGGACTTCCCCTCGTCTCAATACAGAATGCGCCTTAGGTGAGATGTACATCGACTGCGTAAGATCCAATCCATTCTCAGCCACACACTCGCTTCTTAAGAAGAGAACACCTTCAGCCTGCCACCTGAATCCGTACGTCGTTGGTGTAGCTCCTTTTGTGATGAAGTCCGATAGTGCCCCCAACGGCTTCAGCTCCCAGTCCTTTGGAATCAGGCCCACCTCGGTCTGCTTGTAACCGGCCCGCACGGTCGCTTGTTGAATTGCTACTGCCATACGAATCCCATTCTCTTGAGATGTTCGTCGACCTTGGCGCTCAACTCTTCAACACGCTCCATGATCGCCGGCATTGGGACTGCGTAGCGTTCTGTGAGCGCTTTGACACGAGCCGCGAGCCCTTGCGCCAAGCGATCCACTTCGCCTTTCACGGCCGCTGTGAGTGAATCCATCCACTTCCGCTCCACCGCGAGCGTCTTGATGTCCTCGAGCGAGAGGGCTGGGTACTTGGCAAGAGTCTTTGCTTCGAGGTCATCTTCTGCGTCTTTCAGCCGTCCCTTTGTCTCTGCCTCCTCGTCGAACAGAGCGGCGCACTCCTTCAAGACCGCAAGCTCATCAGCAAACTCCGGGTCATCTCGAGTCTCTCTGATGCGCTTCTGCACGCTTGCCTTGACGATCTTGTCGTCTTCGATAACCTCAGCCAGTAGGCCGTCTTCCCCGCCGTGCTCTTCTGCGAGCTCTGCTAGCTTGGCTCCCAACTGCTCAAGCTTTGCATCAAGGTCCTCGATAGCCGCCTTCTCGTTGAAGAAATACGTCTCGATGAGAAGTGGTAAGGGAATAAGCCGCCCCTCATGGCCTTTCAGGCCCGGGATGTCCTTCTTCTTTCCCTTCGCCTCTTTCTGCTGCCGAACGACTTGATTGCCTGCTTCCCAACCGTCGACAGTGATGATGTAGGCGTCGTCCTGCATGACGTCCGCCCAGTATGTCATGAGCTGTTGGTAGATGTCGTACTTGTCGATGAGGTGAAGATCAGCGCACATGGCGAGAAGATCGCCCGCGATGGTCTGAATGATTGCCTTGGGATGGTCCTTCGTAGAGACGGCTTTGAGCCGTGTCGTTGCCTTCTTTCGCCAGGACGTAAACGCTTCGAGCACATGAGCCCGGAACGCTTCGAACTCTTTGTGGGAGAGAACGGTCTGGCGAATCTCGTCGTGAGGGATGGTGAGCTCGCTGTACCCCTGCCGTGTTGACGACTTGAACAGCGCAGGCTTGAGCGTTGGACAGACCTTCCAGTACTCGCCGAGAGCGTCGATGTCGGGGTTGGGGATCCCGCCCAGGAGGTGCGCCTCGATATCCTGTGGGTCTTCCGGTTCGCTTGAGTCTATGTACCGAGGGATGTTGAGGTTGTAATCGTTCGCTTGGATCTCGTCGTTCTGGACAAGACGCGAATACTTAGGAAGCTCTACCTGGCCCTCGAACACGTCGACGATCTTCTTGATATCCTGCTCGCGCAGCCGATTCTTGTTGCCGTCTTTCACGAAGCCCTTCGAGGCATCGATCATGAAGATGCCCCGGCGGCTGGCGGCATTCTCCTTGTCTATAACGACGATGCACGCCGGGATGCCGGTACCAAAGAACAGGTTTTGAGGAAGACCGATGATACCCTTGATATAGCCGCGCTTCACAACGTTGCTGCGGATCTCTCCCTCTGCATGTCCACGGAACAACACGCCGTGAGGCATGATGATCGCGCCCTTGCCATTGCTTTTCAGCGAGCGAAGGAGATGCAGGAGGAAGGCGTAATCGCCGTTCTTCGCGGGCGGGACCCCGAACCCCGTAAAGCGGTCGTAGGAATCGTGTGCCGGATCAAAGCCGGTCCGCCACGCCTTCATGGAGAACGGTGGATTGGCGACAGCATAGTCGAAGGTCTTTAGAGATCCATTAGTCAGGAAGAGCGGGTGCGAGAGGGTACTCTGGCCCCGCTCGATCACAGCCGTCGGTTCGCCATGTAGCCACATGTTCATGGCGGCAAGCGCTGCAGTCGCGACGTCGAGCTCCTGGCCATAGATCGCGATGCCGCGTGGCGTCTGCGCCGCGACCTTCAGCAGTAGTGAGCCACTGCCGCAGGTCGGGTCGTACACGGTCTGCATTCGGCCCGTGGCCTTATGGACGCTGATCACTTGGGCGATGATGCGAGAGACTTCGGCAGGAGTATAGAACTGTCCTTTGCTCTTGCCGGACTGGACGGCGAAGTTCTTCATCAGGTATTCGTACGCATCGCCTAGTAGATCATCTCCCTCCGCGCGATTCTTGCTGAAGTCGAGCTCTGGATTCTCGAAGATGGCGACCAGGTTGGACAAGCGGTCCTGCATGTCCTTCCCTCTGCCCAGCTTGGTCTCATCGTTGAAGTCGACTGTATCGATCACGCCTCTCAGGCCGTTGGCCTCAGCGAGCTTGCTCAGAACCTTGTTGATGCCCTCTCCGATGTGGGGCTTGCCTTTGAGCTTCACGAGATCGGCGAAACCGCCGCCGGCGGGGATTTCGACGTCTGCGTTCTTCTGATCGGCGTACTTGTCGGACACGTACCGCAGGAAAAGCAAGACCAGGACGTAGTCCTTGTACTGCGACGCGTCCATGCCACCGCGCAGTTCGTCGCAGCCCTGCCAGATCGAGCTATAGAGTTGGGATTTCTTGATAGCCATGGCTATTTCACGGGGCTATCGATCTTCACCGTTGGTGCCTCGAAGCCCGTTTATGAATTCAGTATACCAGAAGCCGCCTGATGAGGCTCACCGGTAGTGGAGAGATCGCAAACCAGAATGCGTTGGTTTGAAAGAAAGTCAACATGTGGAGGGGTAAGTCTGCCGCTTTGGGCAAGGCTCGCCGCCTTGGCGGAACCAGGGGAGCTGGTAGGCTACAAGAAGTTCCTTTGGTTGACCCGCTCAAGGAGGAGTTCCGTGACCCACCGAACCGTCGACCTCAGCTCGCACATAAACCAGACCGTCGAGCATGGTAATCCTGCTGACTTTCCCGTAACCCTCCAGCCCGTTTTCGTCCGCAAGGGTGCCGACCACGAGGCGGTGCCCCACCGCGTCGCCGTTGTTCGTGCTGACACGAACCAATCACTGTCCGTCGTATCGGATCGCTACACACTCGTGCCGCACCAACGGATTCTGGACATAGTAGACCAAGCCACCGCCCGGCTGGACGTCGGACCGGTACCAAGAGGTGTCTTTGTCGACCGCAACGGAGGGAGGATGCGGGCGCTCTTCAAGTTTCCGGCGCTCGCTCGTCCGGTCAGAAGCGGCGATGAGATCTGCCCCTGCTTGAAGATTCAGAATACCTACGATGGATCATCTCGAATCGGCATGCACATTGGCGCGTTCCGATTCGTGTGCACCAACCTTGCGGTCGGGGGAGGTGGCGCCTTCGCCAGTGGCTTCATGGCCGTGCATGCGGGAGAGATCCCGATCGCCAAGATCGCTGACGAATTGCTGGCCTATCTCACCAGTTTCGATCGTATCGTGGAGCTGTATCGCTTGTGGACGACTCGATCCTGGACCGAAGAAATGAGAGACAGACTTGTCGACGAACTGCCGAAGCGGCTCATGATGCGGATCGTGAACGGCCAACCACCCCGGAGCATCTTCGATGCCTACAACGCGGCGACGTGGTATGCGACGCACGAGACGCGTAGCTACCGCACGGCGTTCGACCTTCTTGAACGGATCAACCGCGCATTTCAGCAGCTCGTGAACTGAGCTGCCCAAGCCAAGGACTACCCACCCTTGGCTCTTTTTATTCCGCTTCTCCATTACAGATTAGATGGACGTTTCTAGGGGGCCGATGCCCCACAGAGTGTTGTGGACGTTGCGTGCTTTCGACGGGAACGGCGAGCTGCTCCTCAGCCGAGGTGCCGAGTTAGCTCGACGCGCTTGACGATGAGACGCTCGACCTCTACTTGGTGCGGTTCCTGAACTTTCTTAAGGTGGCGGCGAAGATCGATCACCCGGCGAGAATTGAGCACGAGGTCGAGGCGCCGGCCACCGTGCTGCAGCGATTGATCGCTGCTGTGGACAGGCATCGGCAGCTCCACTAACACCATCTTGTCGCCTCAACCAGCCCGATTAGGCAGGATCACAGCGGCCCTGAGAATCACCCGGCCTGCGGGTCGGAGGGCGGCAACTGAATGCGAGGAGCGAACTCAAGCGCGTGCTGAGCCTGTGCGGCCGCGATAAAGTCGGGAATCCCCTCAAAGAGGTCACGACCCTTAGCGCTGCGGTCAACCAGCTCACGTAGCAGAAGTGCGTTCACGAATGGCTTCTCGTCCCTCAGGTCCAACAAGTCCACGTCCGGGAACACACTGAATTCACTTACTTGGGGCTCAAGTCGTTCCATCCACTTGGACGACACTTTCTCGTTCGGGTACCGTAGACAATACGCTAGGGTGGTTGATAAGACATCGGCTAGCTGCACACCAGCGTAGTCCTTGGACGGAACAAAATGAACCGGCTCGAGCAGGTTGAAAATGATCGATTGCCGCTTCCCCTCAAAGTAGACCTGCGCCTTGTCCGTTCGGCCGACCATTACATCGAGGACCTCCCGGAGTTGCATGAGCGGCTTGGATTCATCGCAGTAGACGATGAGACTTTCGAAGCGTTCGCCCCACGTTGTCAGCAGTGCGAAGAGCGCGCTTGTTGAGAGGTCAAGGAGCCACCGATATAGCGGGTGATCTCCGGAGACTGATGCGATATCACGGGCAATGGTGTCCCGATGAATTACGACGAAGGCCTGAATGTCTTGAAGGACCGAGTAGTAGGTCTCGCCAAGCGAGGTATCTGGAAACAAAGACGGAAGCGCATCAGAGGCCTTCGCTCGAATCAGGGCTTGGAATGCCTTCAGGGTTGCTTCGGCTTTTTTCTCATCCATGACCGACTCGAAGTACAGGATGTTACTTATGAATCGGTGCAACCCGACCGAGTAGAACAACGAGTTCTGATCGGCGATAACTGGCTCTATCAGATGCTCGAAGAACTTGCCGGCCAATGAATAACGCTTGTGCCATGCAGAAATGAGCGACTGTTGTGCACATGCTTCAAGCACATAGCTAATGACCTGACGACCCCGGTTGAACTGGAGCAGATCCTTCCCCTTTAACTCCTTCCCGTTGATGCCGTAGTCTTTGATCGCGCGTTCCACGACCGCCGTCGCTTCCCCGGAATTGATCGCGATCGTGGCGAACGCGAAGAACGGCTGATCTGTATCAAGCAGATTGTTCCCAGTGAAACCAGCTTCATCGCAGTAGATTGCCTGGGCCAATTATGCCTCGTTGTTGCGTGCTCTGCCGCGACGTAACTCGTAGTGGCCTGCAGCCTCGCGTACTGTTCGAAACTCTCGTGAAATCTAATCCGCCAATAGACAAGTCTATCCGCCCGCACATTGTGCGCCGCTTAGAAAACTCACGCCGCTTTGCGCTGAGCTGACTGCTGAACGGCTCGCGCATCCGCGAAGTGGAAATACGCATGTGCAAGGGCGGTGGCATCGAAGATGCTCATACGGGCGTCTTCGCTCATCCAGGGCTGGCGGTGCGGCGGAAGATACGGGAGCAACTCGGGATGCCGAGCCGAGAGAACCCCGGCGATCTGTTCCTTGGTTCTCGCACTTGAGGACGCAAAGGCTTGGCCGACAGCTGCGGGTGCGAGTGCTTGTACGCGGACGTGCGCCTCACTTGCGAGGCGCGTGATCGCTCCGATCAGCTCGCGCACCCGCGCACACCGCCGGGACTTTTCTCCATCATAGTCTTCCAACACAATCACCTCGGGCATGTAGTATTCGATGAACTCCTCGATGCGCTCGAGGCACGCTGCCTGCTTGTTCCCACGGCCAGCGTAGAACTTGCCCCAGTCGACAAGCCAGTCGGGGCCTTCAAAGACAGCAAACCCAAAGCCGCGTGTCGTCGGGTCGATCGCAAGAATACGTTCTGCTCTTAGAGTAGGGTGGTTGTGCATAGGCTTTTAAGTAGTCCGGCCGTTCGAGCGAGTCATTGGCTCGAGAGCCGCCAGTTTTCGTGCCGTCCAGCGATCCTGCTTTCCCAGACGAAGTTCGTCGGCGAGCCGCCCCGCGCGCTGGGCTATTGTTCGTTCGAGTTGGTTGTACATACCGGCAAAGAGTTCTTCGACAGGCATACGGAAGACCGCTGCGTAAGCCAACGCCGTTGCGAGCGTCGGCCGGCGGGCACGTTTCTCGTAGCGCGATACCCTCGAGCCGCTTTCAGATCCCAACAAGAACGCTACCTCGTCTTGCGAAAAGCCAGCGCGTTTGCGATGAGTGCGGAGATAGTTGGGGAGCTTGTGCGACATGAGGGTGAGTGCCGACCCGGCGAAGAACGCCTGGTCATTGCGCTCAGCCTAGCAGGCGAGAGGCGCCTTCAAAGACTGCAAAGCTTGCCGGAAGCGGCAAGAAAAGGCCGAGCGCAGTACTCGGAGGTCACCCAGAGCGCCGTCATTATACCACGAACGCACCAAGAACTCCAAAATCTAAAATCGCAATCTTGCTGCTATTTTCCTCACCTTCTTGCTTGCCGTCCGTTCGCCCGGTACCCCTTGCCAGCCCACACGAAGCCGCGTCGATCGATGAATACCGGATACCACTGGAAGCGGCCGGATACCGGATTGAGGTAGACGACCGAGAATCCGAGCTGCCAGTTGGGGCGGCCGACGTAGCT
>JACXTT010014628.1_pt1 | contig 10249 bp, 10 predicted proteins | sample 9270951 | NCBI WGS metagenome assembly JACXTT01 (sample SAMN15532306, study PRJNA645909) | rock metagenome | isolation source: weathered quartz diorite | place: Puerto Rico | collected 2017-06-21
GGGCGGTCGGGTGCAAAGCGTATCTCGCCCTCCTGGCGCAGCCACGTGCCGCGGTACGGCACATCGCCCTCTGCCAGCGCGTAGTGCCGGACACGCTCGAGCAGCTCCTGCGCGCGCTTCTGCAGAGGCACTTCATCGTTACAGGTCACGGCAGACTGCAACCCCCGATAGCCACTATTCTCAGCAACGGTCAACATCGCGGCTGTATCCATTAAATGATCGCTGGGCAGACGTCCCTCGCAACATGCGCAAAAATCGCAGGCAGTGTCGGAAACTACCTAAGCGCCGGGTCATGCCACGCCTGTTCATCTTCCTGCTCGTTGCTTGCGAACTTTGCGGGGCCCGGCGCCAGGTGGCGCTCGAGCTCCTCGTCATGGGATCGCGCGCTGGGATTCCGCTACCGTCACCTGCGCGACGGGAGCTTCGATCACTCATTGCCTATTACGCTGCTCGACGGTGATGGGCCGCGCGGAGGGCGGGACACACGTTCGGCAAGACCTGAGTTTACGCTCCCGTGGACGTCAAACCTGGTCAATCTGGGATGCCGGTTCACAGTATGGGCGCTGCGAGCGCCGCAGTAGCATCGCCGCCTTCGATCGTTTGGTGGCACAAGTGATGAATCAGCGACCCTATCGCTGCGCGCCGCGCGTGCGGGTTTTGAAACGGCGTCAGAACTTTTTCGCCGACGATCGCTTTAAAGGCAAGCCAATCAAGGTGCGATTCATCTGGTGTGACATTTCATCAACGAAAGCGCGCTGGGAATGGCCTTTCGGAGGACGGGGAACCAACTGGGAGACGAACCGGGTGATGGAGTTTGCTCGTGCTGCGGGATCACGAGCTAGACACGACGCGAGGCGTTACGCCGTTTCGATGCTAATCAACTTGACGCGTGCGCGCATCCCACTCTTGATAGTCACAGCTGCTTTGGCGCAGCGAAACTGGTTTGCGACCAATCCAACGAGTTCCTTGTTCGCCTTGCCTTCGATCGCTGGAGCGGTGACCTTGGCTAGCCAACTGCCATCATCGAGCCGTTCGAGCGAGCAACTACGCGCATACGGCTTGACCTTGACGCGTATGACTGTCACGACCATTGCTGCTAACTTTGAACCTAAGGGTTGACCAGCCCAGCCTTCGGAGAAGTAGCGCGGGGAAGTGGCCCACACAGTTTTGCTCGTATCACCCCGTGGGAGCGGGCACCTCGCGCCCGTCACGAGCGAGGAGCGCGCCGTTTGGAGCCGCCCCGCATTGAGCCCGCTTCGGCACCGTGTTCGGCTTCGCCCGGAACCCACGGTCGGCCGAGCCGCTGTTCGATGTACCCGCGAATCATCCGCCTCACGACCTGCGACGGTGTCAGATCCTCCTGAGCGCAGAGCTTTTCGAAAACGGCCTTCTTGCGCGGGTCAATCAGGATCGTCAGACGAGCTGTTCGCTCTTCGAGCTGGACTACTGGCTCGGTCTTCATTTACATGTGAGTCACATCGTAGACTAATTGCAGAATAATGGGACACCAGGCAGGGCGCAAGCATCGCCCCTGCCCGGGTTCGTTGGATATCCGGGGCCGCCGAACGTGACCGAGAGCACCGCAAGGACAGCGCCGGCGCCGCTCAGCAGGTAGACGAACCGGATCATGAGTACTAACGAGGTCCGTTGCGTCTCGTGCGCATAGTCCGCGACGAGCCCCTGAAGACCCTGATACGAGTGTTCGGCTGCCAGGAAGAGAAGGCCTAACAGCGGTGCACCATTCCAACCGCTGGCTATCCACGCAACCACGTTCGCGTACTGGGTCGTCGGGAGCCCTGAGAAGGAGATGCCAAGCCAGAGTCCTAGAACGACGACCACCACGTCCGCGACCCAACGGCTCCGGGCCCAGAGCCGATACGCAAGAGCCACCCACCCCAATACCAGAAGCCCTTTCACCAGCGGATGTGCCAGAGGGACCACGAAGCGACTGTAGACCGCCGGACCCTGTGCAATCGCCATGATCCAGCAGGTAAGCACCAGGTAGTTAGCACACAACACGACACTGGTCGCCCGATGCAGGAGCGACGAGGTGCGCGTGTGCAGCCGGATTTCAATCTCGCTTCTCACGGCGGCTTCCGGGCCGCTCCGCGCGACTTCGGGTGCGACACCGGTTGGTGACTGACATTATAATCCAGCACGTACCTGCGTACTACCGTCTGTGACGCCAGCACTCCACTCGCCGCTCAGCGCCTGCCTGACGCTCCTCGCCCTGTGGGGGCTCATCGGACTTGCAGGGCTCCTGCGCCCGACGAGTCTGATTTTCGTGGGGCGCACTCTCTTTCCGGTTGGCGCGCTGTGCGGGGCAGCACTTGCAGCGGTGGCCCTGGGGAGCCTCGGCGCGGCACCGGAACGCGCCGTACTTCCCATAGGCCTCCCGGATCTGCCTGTACACCTGCGGCGTGATGCGCTGGCCAGCGTGTTTCTATTTCTCCTTGGCGCCGCTTCGGCGGGGATTTCAGTCTTTGCCGCGGGATATTTTCGGCGCGGTCACGGCACGTCCGCCGGACTCTTGTGCCTGCAGTACCATCTGTTCCTCGCGAGTATGGGTTTCGTACTCCTCGCTGACGATGCCTACGCGTTCATGGTGGCGTGGGAGACGATGGCCCTGTCGTCGTACTTCCTGGTCACGACGCAGCACGGCCTTTCCGAGATCCGCCGCGCGGGATTTCTCTACCTGCTGATCGCCCATATCGGTGCGATTGCCATCCTCCTGGCCTTCGGGGTCATGCAGGGCGGCAGCTGGCAGTTCACTTTTGACGCGATGCGCAGCGCTCGACTCAGCCTGCCTTGGGCGGCTGTGGCGTTCCTGCTCGCTCTGTTCGGTTTCGGCGCGAAGGCTGGGCTCGTGCCGTTGCACGTGTGGTTGCCGGAGGCGCACCCCGCCGCACCCTCGCCCGTCTCGGCTTTGATGAGCGGCGTGATGCTTAAGACCGCCGTGTACGGCGCACTGCGCGTCTCGTTCGACCTGCTGGGAGAGCCGCAGTGGTGGTGGGGTGTCGTAGCGACCAGCGTCGGACTCTTCACAGCTCTCTACGGCGTGATCTTCGCCGCCACCCAAACCGACATGAAACGCCTCCTCGCCTACTCCTCGATCGAGAATATCGGCATCATCTTCACTGGCTTGGGCCTCGCGATCGTATTCCGCGGTGCGGGCATGGCGGGGCTTACCGCCCTCGCGCTGATCGCTGTTCTCTATCACTGTCTCAACCACGCTTTCATGAAGAGCTTGCTCTTTGTGGGAACGGGTGCGGTATTGCACTCGACCGGAGAGCGCAATCTCGGCCGCCTGGGGGGACTCATTCACCGGATGCCTTGGGTCGCGTGGCTTACCCTGATTGGGGCCCTAGCGCTCGCCGGGCTGCCACCGTTGAACGGATTCGTCTCCGAGTGGTTGCTCCTGCAGGCCTTCCTGTTTGCCCATGAAGTGCCGCAAACCTTCGTCAACATGCTCCTTCCCATGGGCGCCGCGCTCGTCGCGCTCGCAGCTGCGCTGGCGGCTTATGTGATGGTCAAGTTCTACGGCGTGATCTTCCTCGGCCAGCCGCGCGAAGCAGCTTTGGCGAAAGCGCATGATGCCGGGGTTCTCGAGCGGATCGGACTTCTTTGGCTTGCGCTCGGGTGTCTTGCGCTCGGCCTGTTTCCAACTCAGGTCGTCGGCGATCTGCGCATAGTCGTCAGAGAACTCGCTGGTGTCGACTTGCCCAACCCGGCGGCCCCGTGGTGGCTGCTCGAACCTCTGCCGGGACGACAGGCTTCTTATTCGGCGCTCGTGTTCCTCGTCGCCGTGACCGCGGTTGTGCTCCTCACCATCGTGGGGGTGCGGCTCTTCTACCATCAGCGAGTGCGGCGCTCGGCCGCGTGGGACTGCGGCTTTGTAAGGCTCGATGCGCGGATGCAAGACACCGCGGAAGGGTTTGGCCAACCGATCCGTCATATCTTCGAGCCCTTCTTCGCGCTCAGACGCGAACTGCCGTCGCCGTTCGATCGCGCACCACGCTACCGCGTCGTCATCGACGACCTGATCTGGCAACGGCTCTATGAGCCCCTTGGTTCGCTCGTGCAGCGAGTCGCTGATGCCTTCGCATGGTTACAGCAGGGACGCATCGCGACGTATCTGCTTTACAGCTTCGTCACACTCGTTGTGCTGTTAGCGATCGTGCTGTGAGACCGATTGAGATCCTCACGCAGCTGCTTGAGCTCATCGCAGCCCTCACGGTGGCGCCGCTATTCGTGGGATGGGTCAACCAATGCCGCGCATGGCTGCAGAATCGGAGCGCACCGAGCGTATGGCTTCCGTACCGCGGCATCCGCAAGCTCTTTCACAAGGATGCGGTGATCGCCGAAAGCGCCTCCTCACTCTTTCGTGGGGCTCCTTACATCGTATTCGGTGCCATGGTGGTCGCCGCCGGCATCATTCCGTCCATGGGCACTCGACTCCCGCTCTCGCCGGCTGCCGATGCGATTGCCCTGGTGGGACTCCTCGCGACGGCCCGAGTCTTCCTGTCCTTGGCAGCGATGGATATCGGCACCGCCTTCGGAACACTCGGCGCGCGACGCGAGATGATGGTCGGTTTCCTCGCCGAGCCAGCTCTCTTGATGGTGATCTTTGTCGCCTCCCTCATTTCTTCGACCACGGCACTGCCGGCGATCACGGAGCACCTCGCAACCCAGACGCTCGGTCTCTACCCGAGCCTCGCTTTTACGGCGGTCGCCTTCTCGATGGTCCTCCTTGCAGAGAACGCCCGTATCCCGGTCGACAACCCGGCCACGCACCTTGAGTTGACGATGATCCACGAGGCGCTCCTGCTGGAATACTCGGCGCGTCATCTTGCGCTCATGGAGTGGGCGGCGGCACTCAAGCTCTTCAATTACGCGTGCATCGGTTTTGCGCTCTTCATCCCCTGGGGCGTCTCGACCGCGCAGGGCGGCCCTGTCGCGCTTCTCGCTTCGATCCCGGTACTTGGCGCAAAGCTTGCCGCGGCAGGCGCGCTCCTGGCGTTGATCGAAACGCTCTCGGCGAAGTTGCGTGTGTTTCGGGCCCCGGAGTTTCTCGGCACGGCGTTTCTCTTTGCCGTCCTGGGGCTCCTCGTGCACCTGCTATTGGGAGCTTAGAAGTGGCCGGCGTTCCCCTGGTACTGCAGCTGCTGAACCTGTGCGCCGCACTGCTACTCCTGCTTTCGTTCGCGATGCTCACCCAGCGTCGCATCGTGAACCTGGTCAACCTCCTTGCGGTGCAGGGTACGGTGCTCTTCACCGCCACGCTTCTCCTGGCTTGGCGCACGGGCCAGCACCACTTGTATCTCTCTGCGGCCCTTACGCTGGGCCTCAAGGTCTTGCTCTTGCCGTGGCTTCTTCATCGGCTCATCCGGCGGCTCGAGGTCTACTGGGACTCGGAACCGCTCCTGAATATATCGGGCACCATGCTGATTGGGGTGCTTGTCGTCGTCTTCGCGTTCGGACTCGCCCAGCCGATCTCCCAGCTCGCCAGCACCGCGACGCGGAACGCGATCGGGATCGCCGTCGCCGTGGTGCTGCTCTCCTTCATCACCATGATCACCCGCCGTAAGGCCATGTCCCAGGTCGTGGGATTTCTATCGATGGAGAATGGCCTCTTCTTCGGTGCGATGAGCGCCACCTACGGCATGCCGATGGTGGTCGAGTTCGGGGTCGCGCTCGATGTGCTGGTCGCGGTGCTGGTACTGGGCATTTTCTTCTTCCAGATCCGCGAGCAATTCGACAGCCTGGATCTGCATCATCTGGAGTCACTGAAGGAGGATGCCACGGTGGGAAGGGGCGAATAGCGTGGAATTCGCTCTCCTACTCGGAAGCCCCTTGGCAGGCGCGGCCGTGCTGGCGGTGCTGGGCGCGCGCCGCTTCGCACCAGAGCTGAACGTCGCGTTCAGCCTCCTCACGTTCCTCGCCGCTTGCGCCCTTACAGCGCGCGTCATCGGCGAGGGCAATCTCACGGTGGCGCACGATCAGTTTTTCATCGACGCATTTAATGTGTTCCTCGTGACCCTCACGGCGTTCGTGGGGCTCACGACTTCGCTCTTCTCGCGGCCCTACATGCGCGTGGAAATGCAACATGGACGGGTGAGCGCACCTCAGCTGCGGCTCTACCACAGCATGTATCAGCTCTTCATGACCACGATGTTGGTGGCGCTCACGACCAACAATATGGGGTTGCTGTGGGTGGCCATGGAGGCAGCGACCCTCTCGACGGTGCTGCTGGTGACGCTGTACCGCACTGCGGCCAGTCTCGAGGCAGGGTGGAAGTACTTCATTCTCTGCGGCGTCGGCATCGCCCAGGCACTCTTCGGCACGATCCTGTTGTATTTCGCTGCCGAAAAGATACTCGGAGCCGAAGGCGTGAGCGCCCTGCTCTGGACGCACTTAAATGGCGTGAAGGCACAGCTCGAACCCAAAGTACTGAGCCTGGCGTTCGTGTTCCTGCTCGTCGGGTATGGAACGAAGGTCGGGTTGGCACCGCTCCATAACTGGCTGCCCGATGCGCACGCAGAAGGTCCGACCCCCATCTCCGCGGTCCTCTCGGGGCTTCTCCTGAATGTCGCCCTATACGCAGTCATCCGCTGCAAGGTGCTCGTTGAAGGGTCGCTGCACTCCTCCCTCCCCTCGCAGATGCTCATGGGCTTTGGCCTCGTCTCGGTCGTACTGGCGGCGTTCTTCCTCTGGCGCCAGCGCGACATCAAGCGGCTCTTCGCCTACTCATCCATCGAGCACATGGGCATCGTGACCTTCGCGTTCGGCATGGGGGGCCCCGTGGCGAATTTTGCGGCGCTTCTGCACATGACGGTGCACTCGCTGACCAAGTCGGGGATTTTCTTTGCCGCCGGGCACGCCGCGCAGAAGGCCGGTTCGCAGCTCATGGATCAGATTCGTGGGCTCATTACCCTGAGTCCGACCATCGGCTGGGGGTTGATGATGGGCTCGCTCGCAATCCTCGGACTCCCTCCGTTTGGAGTCTTTGCCAGCGAATTCCTCATCCTCACGACCGCAATGCGGGAGCAGCCCTGGGCGACCCCGATTCTCCTGGCCGCCCTTGGGGTCGCCTTCGCCGCGATCTTCGGGCGCGTCCAGCCGATGGTGTTCGGCGAGACCACGGCCAAGCGTTTGCCGCATCCGCCTGCGCTCCTGCCGGTCTTTGCACATCTCGCAATCGTGCTTGCGCTGGGCCTCTACATCCCCCCGTACCTCGCCGACTGGTATCGAGCAGCCGCCCGCCTCATCGGAGGCCACTGAGATGGCCCTTCGGGATTGGTGGGCACAGAGTCGTACGCAAGCGGGTGCGCCAGGCGCTCGCGCACTCACTGTCTCGAGCGAGGACTGGGAGGGCGCATCGCAAGATCTTGCGGCTCGTGGTGCGCGTCTTCTTGCGATGTGGGCAAGTCGCGGCGGGTCGGCGGCCCCCACGGTACGCGCGGTATTCCTCACTGATTTGGGCGCCCTTCTGCTGAGCCTGCGGCTTAAGGATCCCGATGCGCACTACCCGGGACTTGAGGAGCACTTTCCGAGCGCGGCTCGCATGCAGCGCGCGATGGCGGACCTTTCCGGACTGCGCTCGGGAGATCCAGACACGCGCCCCTGGCTCCGTCACAACGCCTGGCCGCCGAGCTTCCGGCCTTTGATCGATCCTCCGGCGCTCGTGAGCGCTCACGAGACCGGGGTGGATACCTACTCGTTCGTGCGCGTCGAGGGCGACGGCGTGCACGAGATCCCAGTCGGCCCGGTGCACGCTGGCATCATCGAGCCCGGCCACTTTCGATTCTCGGTGGTCGGCGAAAAAGTGCTCCGGCTCGAGGAGCGGCTCGGGTACGTCCACAAGGGCATCGAGCGGCGCTTCACGGAGCTGCCGATTCTCGAGGCCCACCGGCTTGCAGCGCGTGTATCGGGAGATTCCGCAGTTGCTTTCTCCTGGGCCTATTGCCAAGCGCTGGAGGGCATCGCGGGCGTGGAGATTCCTCCGCGGGCGGCGGCGTTGCGCGGGCTGTATCTCGAGCTCGAACGCATCGCGAATCACCTGGGTGATCTCGGTGCGCTCGGTAACGACGCGGGCTTTGCATTCGGGCTTGCGCAGTTCTCGCGCTTGAAAGAGCAGCTGCTGCGCGCGTGCGCTGAAGCGTTTGGAGAGCGCTATCTGATGGGCGCCATCGTTCCGGGCGGCACTCGAACGGACTTGAGCTCCGCCGATGCACAGCAGTTGCGATCCGTCATCGGGACTATCCTCCGGGAGGCCGCGGGGCTGCGCACCGTGTACGAGGAGCATGAGGGGGTCCGCGATCGCTTTACGGGCGCCGGCACTGTCGCGCCCGATCTTGCCGTGAGGCTCGGGCTGACGGGGCTCGCAGGCCGTGCGAGCGGACAGGCATTCGACCTCCGCGTCGACCTGCCGTGCTCACCCTATCTCGAAGCGCCTGTACAGAAGTTAGGTCAGAGTGCGGGCGATGTCGCGGCGCGAGTGACGGTGCGCTTCGATGAGCTCGCAGAATCCTGCCGCTGGGTTGCAAGTCTCCTTGAAGGTTTGCCAAGCGGGTCGTACCTGGCGGCTGTCCCGGTTCCCCCCGAAGGGTCCCTGGGTATCGGCCTGATCGAAGGTTGGCGCGGCCCGGTACTCGTCGGGCTGGAAGCCGGGCCCTCCGGCGCGATTGCGCGCTGTCATCCTCACGATGCGTCCTGGCAGAACTGGCCTGTGCTCGAGCACGCCATCATCGGCAACATCGTGCCCGATTTTCCGCTTATCAATAAGTCATTCAACCTGTCCTACAGCGGGCACGACTTGTAGGTCTCGCTGACATGGTGAAGACACTGCGTCAGATTGCCTCCGTCGGAATCGCAACCGAGCCGCCGCCGCAGACGGACGACTCACTGCGGCTGCGCGAAGCGCTCCAGGCGCGCATTCTGTCCGTGCTCGGTCGGGCGCTGTGCATTCGGGCGGTGGATGCCGGCTCATGCAACGGCTGTGAGCTCGAGATTCATGCCCTCAACAACCCCTTCTACAACATCGAGGGCCTCGGCATCCGATTCGTCGCCAGTCCGCGGCATGCCGACCTGCTGCTCGTGACGGGCCCGGTCTCCAAGCACATGGAGATCGCACTGCACCGGACCTATGAGGCCACACCGGACCCGAAGCTGGTTGTAGCGGTGGGTGATTGCGGCTGCACCGGCGGCATCTTTGGGGAGAGTTACGCAAGCCGCGGGCGTGTTTCGAATGTCATTCCGGTGGACGTGGCAGTACCCGGTTGCCCGCCGAGCCCCACCCGAATTCTGACCGGCATCCTGACTGCGCTCGAGCGGCCGGCCCTTGCCGGGAAGAGGGTGCAGCTGTGAGCGGCACCTCTGAGCTACTCTCGATCAAGGGCCCGGGAGAACACTGCATTCTACGATTTCTTGAACCGGCCGGGACGCAGGTCAGCACGATCTGGGAACGCCTCCGGGAGGGCACATACCACAAGCCATTCATCCTGGACGTCGGCAGACGGCGGTTTCTTTATCTGAGTCTCGACAACGTGCAAAGCGCAATGCACCTCGACGATCCGGATCGCTTAAGCCTTGCCTACACACGCATGATGATGGCGTTCCTATTATTCAACGGCTCACCCGAACGGATCCTGCTCTTAGGTCTCGGCGGCGGTTCTCTGGCGAAGTTCTGCTACCGACACTTACCAGCCGCCGCGATCACAGCAATTGAACTGAATCCCGATGTCATCGCGCTGCGAGAGGAATTCCGAGTACCAAGGGATGATGACCGATTCTGCGTGATTCATGCGGATGGTTCCGCCTACGTTTCCCAGCCCGGCAAGGTTAAGGACGTAATCCTGGCCGACGCCTGCGATGACAAGGGCATCGCCGCACAACTCGCCGCCGAGTCTTTCTACCAAGACGCTTGGCGTCGGCTATCCGACGCGGGCATCCTCGTCCTGAACCTGTGCGGGGACAGGCTGACGTGGCCCTCCCACCTGAGCAACTTACGCGCCGCCTTTGGCGATGAGATCGTGATGCTGCCGGGACGAGAGGGAGGCAACGTGGTCGTATTCGCTTTCAAGAGACCCCCAGCAGAAATCCCCTGGGGGTGCCTTGCGATGGCTGCTCGTGACCTTCGAGCGCGCTTCGGACTGGAATTCCCGCGGTATGCGCGGCGAATTTCGGTTGAGCACCGGCTGTGCACGCCGACCTTTCGCAAGCGTACCGCTCGATCGATGTAGGTCGCCCT
>JACXTT010014629.1_pt1 | contig 10249 bp, 9 predicted proteins | sample 9270951 | NCBI WGS metagenome assembly JACXTT01 (sample SAMN15532306, study PRJNA645909) | rock metagenome | isolation source: weathered quartz diorite | place: Puerto Rico | collected 2017-06-21
GCCGTGCCGCCCGCGAGGCAGGGTACAAACCGAATCCCACGCCGGTGACCGCGGAGGCCAGTAACGCCGCCACGATTGACCAAAGCGGGACATTGGCGGGGATCGGCGTGACCGCGGCGATGAGCACCGCGAGTAAGCCGCCGCCCAGCATTCCGACGGCGCCCCCGACGAGCGTCAGCGTGGAGGCCTCGACCAGGAACTGCCAGAGGATCGCGCGCCGCGTCGCGCCAAGCGCCTTCCGGACGCCGATCTCGCGGGTGCGCTCGGTTACCGAGATCATCATGATCGCGACGACGCCCACGCCGCCGACCATCAGGCCGATCGACGACAACACCAGCATCACGAGGAAAAACATCCCCGTCACCTGATTCCAGGAATCGAGCAGCTTGTCCTGCGTGACGATCGAGAAGTTGTTCTCCTGGCCGGGTTTGAGGTTGCGCATCGCGCGCAGCGTCGCCACGACTTCGTCCATGGACTCCTGCTGCGTGTAACCCGGCGCCGGCGCCACGGCGAGCCGCATCCAACCCTTGAAGTACGGAATGCTCTTCACGAATGCACCGTGCGGAACGCCGACGAACGGCGGCGCGGCACCGCTGAAGAGACTGGGCGGCTGGGTATAGACGCCGATGACGGTGAACGGCGTTCCGGCTATGTGGATGGTCTGCCCGATCGGATCGCGGCCGCGAAACAGCTGATCCTCGAGCTTGCGGTTGATCACCGCGACCGCGCTGTTCGAGAGATCTTCGAACCGCGTGAAGGTCCGGCCCGGGTAGACCTCGCCGCCGTTGACCTCCACCCATTCCGCCGACAGTCCCGAGACGCTGACTGATTCGAGCCGCAGGTCGCTGAATTCGACAGTCGCGGAGCTCTCCTCGCGTCGTGTGACGAATCGTACCGACGGCAGGAGCCGGATGCGGTCGGCTTCGAGGTCGTTAATGGCGGGATTGCGGCGCCACGGGCTCGACTCGTCGGAGGCGTCCTACACGTTGATTCCCGCCTGGAAGAAGCGCCACACCAGAAACGTGCGGGGCGCGATGGACTCGAAGACGCCCGCGACGCTCTTGTTGATCCCGCTGATCATGGCGGCCATCAGCATCACGACCATCACGCCGATCGCGATGCCGAGGATAGTCAGCGCCGCTCGTGCTTTGCTGGTACGCAACGATTGGAGCGCGATCCCAACGCCCTCGAACATCGGACTCACGTCTCGGCCCTCAACGCGGTGATCGGATCGAGCCGTGCCGCGCGCGTCGCCGGGTACACACCGGCGATGATCCCCACGCCCGCGCCGAGGGTCACGCCAACCACGATGGACCACGGCGCGACGGCGGCTGGCAGGGGCGTGACCGCGGCGACGAGCGCGGCCATGGCGATCCCGATTCCGACACCGGCCCCGGCGCCCACCGTCGCCAGCGTGACCGACTCGACGAGAAACTGCCGCAGAATGTCGCCACGGCGCGCGCCCAAAGATTTTCGGATGCCGATCTCTCGCGTGCGCTCGGCCACGGCCATCAGCATGATGTTCATGATCACGATCCCGCCTACGACGAGCGAGATGGCGACCAGGCCGGGCAGGGCGTAAAACAGGATCCGGCTGATCTTGCTCCAGAAATCCAGCACTTCGTCCGCCGTCTCGAGCGCGAAGTCGTCCGCCTGCTTGGGCCGCAGATGCCGCCGGCTGCGCATGACCGCTTCGGCTTGCGACATGGCTTCGCGCATCTCCGCCTGCGTGTTTGCCTTCATTGCGACGGCGTCGATGACGCGCGGAGGGTTCACGAACCGGCGGAGCGGGGCTGTCGCCGGCGCGACCACGAACTTGTCGAGCGACAAGCCGAGCAGCGTTCCCTGCTTCTCGACGACGCCGATCACGCGATACGGGATATCGTAGATCTTCACCTCGCGCCCGAGCGGGTCCTGACCCTCGAACAGCTTCTCGGCGAGATCGTGGCCGAGCACGAGGACCGGCACGCCGGCTTGTACTTCCTGCGCGGTGAACGCGCGGCCTTCTTCGATCACGAGGGAGCGGATGTCGAAGTAGAGCTCGGTGGCTGCCGTGACCTGCACGTCTTTCGCCGTCAGGCGACCGGCGGTCAACGTGCTCCGGGTATTCGACTCCCATGCCGCCAGCACCGGCACGTTCACACCGCGCATGACGGCCTGCGCGTCCTCGTACGTGACGCGCGGCCGGCGCATCCACGCGCGCCACATGGAGTCGGTCACATTGCCTATTTGTACGTCGGGAAACTGGCGCAGCCGGAAGGTGTTCACGCCGAGAATCGTGCCGGCGAATTTGTCGGTCATGTAGCGGTTCATGCCTTCCACGACCGACACGACGGCGATGAGAAACATCACGCCGATGAAGACGCCGATGATCGAGAAGCCGCTCTTGAGCTTCTGAGCGCGGATCGTCTGAAACGCTAGCCGGACGGCGTCGAGGAAGGACACCGTCTACTCGTAACGCAGCGCCTCAACAGGATCCAGGCGCGCGGCCCTGCTCGCGGGGTAAATCCCGAAGAGCACGCCTGTGAACGCAGCCATCGCCAGTGCGACAAAGATCGACACGAGCGGCACGTACGACGGAATCGGCGTCAAGGCATGGAGGAGTAGCGAGATCCCCCAGCCGGTGGCCATGCCGATGATGCCGCCGACGAGCGTGAGCGTCGCGGCTTCGACCAGGAACTGCCACATGACGGCGCGGCGCGTCGCGCCCAGCGCCTTGCGCACGCCGATCTCGCGCGTGCGTTCGGTGACGGAGATCATCATGATCGCCACTACGCCGATGCCACCCACCATCAGGCCCACGAGCGACAGGGCCCACATCAGCTCCTTCGCGATTTTCGTAAAGTCGTCAATCGCCTTCGTGTACACTTCCTGCGTCACGGCATCGAAGTTGTTCTTCTGGCCGGGCCGCAGGCCCCGCATGGTGCGCAGCGAGATCGTGACGTCATCGATCGCGCGCTGGACCGGCACGGAGTCCTGCGGTATGACGAACATGTCCATCCAGCCGCGCCAGTGCGGCACGTCTTTCATCAGGGTGCCGTGCGGGATCATGATTTCGGGACGATCGTCGTCGCCGAACAGGTGGGGCGGGGGATCGTAGACCCCGATCACCTCGTAGGGGAGCCCGGCGATCTTGATGCGGCGGTTCAACGGGTCGCGCTGGCCGAACATATTGTCGGCGAACCTGGTGTTGACCACGGCGACGCGCGCGTTGGCCGCGTCCTCGAAAGTCGTGAACGAGCGTCCCGGACTGATGTGACCGCCTTCGATCCTCGGCCAATCCGCGTTGCGGCCCTGAATGGCGGTCGCCGCCATGCGATGACCTTCGAAGTCGACATCTGACGATGCGTATTCGTCCACGACCACGAACGCGACCGACGGCAGCCTGGCGAGCCGGTTCGCCTCCTCCATGGTCATGGGCGGCCGCCGCCGCCACGGATCCGGATCCTCGGGATCCTGATCGTTTTGACCGCCCCAATAGCGCCCCACCCAGAACGTCTTTGGACCGAGGGACGCCAGCATGTCCGAGATGCTTTTCTTGAAGCCGCTGATCAACGCACTGTTGACCATCACGACGGTCACGCCGATCGCGACACCCAGAATCGTGAGCGCCGCGCGCATCTTGTGGGCGCGGAGCGACGTGAGAGCGATGCCGACGCCTTCAAACAGAGCGGTCATGGATCATTCCTGTCGAAGCGCGGTGATGGGATCGAGTCGCGCCGCGCGTGTGGCCGGATACACGCCGGCCAGAATGCCGACGCTCGCGCCCATGATGACCGCCGCGATCACCGACCCCGGCGACACGGTGGCGGGCAGCGGCGACAGCTCGTTGATCACGATCGTCAGGCCGATTCCCGCGCCGATGCCGAAGACCGCCCCGATGGCCGCGATGGCCGTCGATTCGGCGAGGAACTGGCGGAGAATGTCGCGGCGGCGCGCGCCCAACGATTTTCGCAAACCGATCTCGCGCGTCCGCTCCGCGACCGCCATCAGCATGATGTTCATGATCACGATCCCGCCGATCACGAGCGAGACGATCACGATGCCGGGCATGACGGTCATCAGGACCCGGTTGATGCCGGCCCAGAAGCGCTGGATGCCTTCGGAGGTGTCGAGCACGAAGTTGTTGTCTTGCGTCGGCCGCAGGTGACGGCGGCTGCGCATGACGGCTTCTGCCTGTTCCATGGCTTGGTGCATTTCCGCCGGGGACTGCGCTTTCACGAAGAATGCGTCGAGGATCCCGGGTGGATTCACGAGATTCTGCGCGGGCGAGAGCGCCGGGACGACGACAAACCGGTCGAGCGGAAAGCCCATCAGGCTTCCCTGATGCTCCACAATGCCGACGACGCGGTAGGGGAGGCCGCCGATGCGGACGTTGTTGCCGAGCGCCGGCCGTTCGCCGAACAGGCGCTTGGCGACGGCGTCGCCGAGCACGGCGACGGCAACGCCGGAACGGTTCTCTTGAGCCGTGAACGCACGCCCCGTCGCAATGCGCAGGTTCTTGATTTCGAAGTACCGCTCGCTCGCGGCGGTCAGCTCGATGTCGCGCGCTTCCTTGTTCCCGTAGGTCACCGAGACGTTGTCGCTCGACTGCCACGCCGTGATGACCGGCACGGTGAGCGCTTCGGTGACGGCCTTCGCATCGCTGAACCGGATGCGGGGGCGACGTCGGTAGGCGCGCCACACGGAATCCGGCACATTGGCGTTGAACATGGGCTGACGCCGCAGCTGGAACGTGTTCACCCCGAAAATCGTCTGGGCGAACTTCTCCGTCATGTACCGGTTCACGCCGTTGGCGATCGAGCAGGAGCTGATGAGTGACGTCACACCGACAAAGACGCCGAGGAGCGAGAACCCGCTCTTCAGCTTCTGCGTGCGAAGCGTGTGGAGGGCGAGACGGAGCGCGTCGAAAAACGGCACTACGCGGCTCGCGCCTGGTCGGTCGCGACGATGCCGTCGCGCAGCGTGATCACGCGTTCGGCGTGCGCTGCGATGTCCTGTTCGTGCGTCACCATCACCACCGTCTGACCCTGCCGATGGAGTTCGCCGAACACGCCCATGATCTCGGTGCTCGTCGTCGAATCGAGGTTACCCGTGGGCTCGTCGGCCAGCAGGATGCTGGGCTCATTCACCAACGCCCGCGCGATCGCGACGCGCTGGCGCTGTCCACCCGACAGCTCGTTCGGTTTGTGATCCATGCGGTTGCCGAGGCCCACGCGCTCCAGCGCATACGCGGCACGGTCGCGCCGGGTTTTGGCCGACATCCCGGCGTAGATCAGCGGCAGCTCGACGTTGTGCAGAGCGTCGGCGCGGGGCAGCAGGTTGAACGTCTGGAACACGAAGCCGATTTCCTTGTTGCGAATGCGCGCGAGCTCATCGTCCGCGAGATCGCTCACCTTCTGACCATTCAACCAGTACTCGCCGCTCGTCGGGGTATCAAGACAGCCGATCAGGTTCATGAGCGTAGACTTGCCAGATCCGGACGGTCCCATGACAGCGACATATTCGTTTTGCTGGATCTGCACGCTCACGCCGCGCAGCGCGCGCACGAGCTCCGAGCCCATGTCGTATTCGCGCGTGAGCTTGTGCGTCAGGATGATGACGTCGGGGCGCGGCGTATCACCCGTGCGAAAGAGCTGGACGTTGCTCATGAACGGCGCCGCGTGGTGTCGGTCGACTCGCGGCTCGGCCGCACGTGCGCGCCTTCCTTCAGGTCGCGAATGGCCTGATAGGGGCCGGCGACGATCGTGTCACCCGGGTGCACCCCCTCGACGACTTCGAAGTGCTCCTCGCCGGCAATGCCCACCTTCACCGGGTGGAACGTCGCGACGCCGTTGTGAACCAGGAATACGCCTTCCGTTTCCTTCTTATTAGCGCCGCCCTTGCGACCGGTATCGGCGGTCGCGGGCGTGGCCGCCTGCGCGGTACCGCGTGACGGCTTCTCCTCCGTGGAGACCGGGGTGTTCTCCCGCACGGTCAACGCGATGATCGGAATTGCGACTGCCTGCTTCCGCGTGTCGGTCACGATGCGCGCTGTGGCCGAAAGATCGGGGCGAACCTCGGCGGGCGGATTTGAGAGCGTGATTTCGACCTCGTAGTCCACCGCGCGGTCGCTCTGCGCGCCGCCGATCTGCGACGCGGCCGTTAGGATGGCGCTGTTGGAAATCTTCGTCACGCGGCCGACGAACGTGGTGTCGGGGAACGCATCGATCGTCACTTCCACCGAATCGCCCATGTGCAGCCGGACGACGTCCGTCTCATCGACCTGCACCTTGGTCTGAATGACCGAGAGATCGGAGATGGTCAGCAGGAGGCCGACATCGCGCGAGAACGTTCCGGGCACCGCTACTTCGCCCTCTTCAACGGCAAGGCGGGTCACCCGGCCCGTCATCGGGGCGACCAGGTGCGTCTTGGCCAGCTGATCGCGGGCTTCCTGCAGTCCCGCGCGCGATTGCTCGACCAGGTGTGCAGACGCCGTCAGGTTTGCTTCGGCGATGTCGAACGCCGTTTGCGCCTGCTCGAGCTGCTCCTGCGAGACCAGGTTCGGGTTCTGCTCGCGCAGCTCCTTGGTGCGCTGCAACGCGCGCTGCGACTGATCGCGCGAGGCCTGCGCCTGCACCTGGCCGGCCTGCGACGATGACATCGCGGCGTTGGCCCGCTGCAGATTCGCCTGATAGATCGTCGGGTCGATCTGCAGCAGGAACTGGCCCTTTTGCACCAGGTCGCCTTCGCGCACCGCGATCCGCGTGATCCGGCCCGTGATGTCGGCGCTGATGTCGACTTTCTTCTTGGGCTGGATCTTCCCGCTGGCGGTCACCGCCGCGACGAGATCGCGCTTGCCGACGGTTTCGAAGCGCACTTCGATGCCTTTTTCGCGCTTCGCGCTCGCGCTGACGAGGATCAGGACGACGACGAGGGCCCCGATTCCACTTCCCAACAGCACTTTGTTCCGCTTGGACATGGCGGCTCGATCCTCTCGGTTAACGCAAGCTGCGGCCGACGGCTGCTTCCAGCGCCGCCAGGGCCTTGTGATAGTCGTACGTCGCGTTCACGGCGTCCTGCTCGGCGCGCAACGCGGCGATCTGCGCATCCAATAGCTCGAAGAACGTCCCGGACCCCACGCGATAGCGTTCGGTGGCCAGCTGCAGCTGCTCCCGGGCAGCAACGCGGTTCGTGTCCTGCAGCGCCACGGTCCGGAACGCGGTCTGCAGTGTCAGGTAGGCCTGGCTCACTTCGGTCTGCACCGCGAGACCGCGTGCCCGCACGCGCTCTTCGAGGTCATTATGCTGCGTGCGCGCGTTCGAGAGGTTGAGCTCGCGCGCAAAGTTGTTGAAGATGGGCCACGACACCGTCAGGCGCGCCTGGAACGGCTGCTGCGTGAACTGGAACGGAAAGACCGAGTTCCGGTCGCGCACCGCCTGTTCATTCTTCGAGCTCCAGATGAACGCGCTGCAGTCTTCGGGTGCAAGGCCGGAGTTGGTCCTGATCGTGTTGTTCTCCTGACACGCCGTGTACTGATTCGCGAACGCCGCCTGCTGCGCGAAGATGATCGGATCGACATCGGTGAACTGCTGCGTGAACCCTTGCCAGCCAGCCGACAGCGACAATGCGGGACCATAGCTCGACGAGGCGGCGCGCACGCCCCACGCGGCCGCGCCTTCACGGGCGCGCAACGCTTTGAGCGTCGGATTCTGCTGCTCCGCCATAGTCAGGAGCTCGTTCATCTGCCATGTCGGCGCTTGCACGGCGAACGAATCGGTGAGCTGCACCTCGCTGACCTCGACCGGGGAGGTGACTCCCATCTGCTCGAACAGCCGCAGCTTCTCGACGCTGATCGCCGTCTGCGCCCGGAGCAATGCGACTTCCGCTTGGCCGCGCGCCACCTGCGCCTGCCGCACGTCGATCAACGTCGCCTGACCGACGCCGTAACGCGCTTGGGCGAGCTTGAGGAATTCGTCGTTGCGCTCGACCGTGCGGCGTGCGAGGTCAGCCGTCGCGATGGCTTGCAACACGGTGAGATACTGCTGCTTGACCCCCGTTATCAGGATGTTTTCCGCACCGGCGAGGTCGGCATCGGCCGCGCGGAGCTGCGCTTTCGAGAGCCCGTACTGGGACACGGTGGCGCCGGACAATTGATAGTTCAGCGTCAGGTCATAAAACGAAGAGACCGTCGAGACCGATTGCGAGAAGCTCTGGGTGAGGAACGTCTGTGATCCGGGCCCGGTGTACGTCGCCCCGCCGTCTACGGCGAAGGATGGTAAGAACAGGCTCGTGAAGGCGTTTCGCACGCCCCAAGCTGCGGGGCCGCGGTCGTTCTGGAACTGACGGAAAGCCGGATTATTCGCGCGCGCGACGGCAATGGCGTCCGCCAGCGACAGGTTGGCGGTGACGGCGGGAGCCTGAGTTGTGGGTTGCTGCGCAACGGCAATGGTGGCCGGACCTAACAATAGGCCTGCCACGATCAACATCTGTCTCATGGTCGTCCTTGAAAAGATATGTCGTGGGTCGAAGCGCACCCCCCTACGCGGGAGTTCATGAAGCGGTTTCGGCCTGCGACAGAACCTAGTCGGGGGGGGGAGCCCGGCAAGGTCAAATGATGTCAGCTGCCTGCCAGACGCTCCACAGTGAGATGCCGGGAGGGGATTTCGACCTTCATCAGACGTCCGGAATCGTCCAGCCACACGTGTACGGTTTCGGGACCCCCCCCGTCCACCGTGATATGATGCAACCGGGCGGGGTCTCGGTTTAGAGACGTCGATGCCTGACCGTGGTCCTGCACCTGGATGTCGTCGCGCCGCAGCGCGCGCGGGAAGATCGCGGTGAGCGGCCTGGGACCGGACGCGGCGCGCCAGGCGGCAAACAGATAGAGCGCAAAGACGGAATCGTCGAGCACGACAGCCTGCTGGCCGGTCGAGAATTCGCGCGCACGCTCGGTCGCGCGCGCGACCAGCCGCACCGTAAAGCGGCCGCGGCCCAGCTCGCCGAGAATCCGTGACGGCTGGCGCGGGTCGGCGACGTCGTACTGGAGCGTGGCCGGCATCGTGTCGGTGTTCACCTCCAGAATCGGCGCGAGCACGACGACGGGCCGAGCGCGGTCATAGCGTATCGTCGTCGCCAGGGTCCAGCCGGTTTCGCCGCGCGAGAGGCGGCCCTGACTCAGACGGAACGATTCCCGCGCGACCTCCTGGGTGTCGACGCGGACGACAAGGACGCCTTCGTCGATCGGGCTCCCCGCTGCCTGGAGGAGTGACAGGACCAACAGGCCAGTATTCATGCCGCTACGGCCCCCAAAACTCGCGTGGCGATACGGTCATGAATCATCTTATACAGGCGCGCTCCTTTTTCGGCTGACGCGAGGCTGGGCCGCCCCATGGAACCCGGCGAAAGTGCGGGCACCGACCCCGCGCCGCGCCGCCGGAACCGCGCGACCTGGCGTTCCGTGAGGAGGAAGTCCTGCGCGAGGTCCATGCGAACCAGCTCGGGGGCGAGATGAAGCATGAGAGATGTATCGAGCTCGCCACCATGAGTCGGGCCGGTGGGGTCCTCGAGATAGTCCGTGAAGTCCAGGGCAAAGATGTCCACCGTGAACACCCGCGCCCGCCGTGTGCGCAAGGTCGAGAGCGCCTCCTGATGGGGATCGTGCCCGTGAGCGGTAAGAATAATGAAGGTGTCCACGCCACACTGCTCCCAGGAGCCGAGCAGGTCGTTCATCCAGCGGTGCAGGGTCTTGCGACGGACCGTCGCATTGCCCGGGAAGGGACGCTTGGTGGCGGTGTTCACGCCATACGATATGGTGGGTGCACGCAGGATGCCGAAGCCGCCCGACAGGTCATCGGCGAGCCGCTCGACGATGAGCGTATCGCAGCCCAGCGGGAGGTGGGGTCCATGCTGCTCGCAGGTGCCGACGGGGACCAGCAGCCGTGAGTCGCGCGCGAGCGCGGTGCGCACGGCATCGGGGGTGAGAACGCTCAAATGCAGCGGCAAGCTCACGTCGTAGTCGCCGGCTGCCTCGCCAGCCTCGCGGCAGCCGAGTGGCTACGCAGCGACGCGGGCGTGTGGGCCGTGCTCGCGGGATTGGCGGGCCTGGCAGCGCTCGTGCTGGCGCTGCGGCCCCCCCCATCAGGTCCTCGCCACAAGCTGAGTGTCGCGGCGGGACTCGCGAGCCTGTTGCTCGGCGTGGTGCTCGGAAGCGGCGCGCTACGGGTGTGGCGGATCGAGTGCTGCTGGCCGGCGCTGCGCGAACAACGGG
>JACXTT010014630.1_pt1 | contig 10248 bp, 13 predicted proteins | sample 9270951 | NCBI WGS metagenome assembly JACXTT01 (sample SAMN15532306, study PRJNA645909) | rock metagenome | isolation source: weathered quartz diorite | place: Puerto Rico | collected 2017-06-21
TTTGCTGTACCCAGTCTTCTTGTGCTTTGCACGTCTGAAATAATATCTGAACGAAATTCTGCTATTTTTTTAATTTTGGTGTGGTTGTTTATTACAGCTGCCACCTGACAAGGCCCCTGATAAATTTTATTTTGCAGATTTTTGACGATGCCCAGTTGGCCGCTTACTGCCAGTTGGCCCTTCTGAATAAGATCGAGCTTATTATTAGTGGTGTTTAACTGCCCGTTGATAGTAGATGCGCTTATGGCAATGGCACCTGAAACGACCGGATCAACAACAATTTCCTGAGCCCAGGCTGCTGCATAAAGCAAACTGCCCAACAGAGTGATAAATAACTTTTTCATTTTAAGATTGATTTACTTGGGTGATAAAGGCGGGCAATGATTTGCCACTTGCTTGAAAATCGTCTACAAATGCGTCGAGCCCTTCGGAATAGCTACCAAATCTCCCGATATATTTTTCTACGGCTGATTTTTCTGGTTTTTCCGTTGTGTAAGTAAGGTATTGATGTAAGGAAACTTCCACACCATATACCTCACCAATAGCACCACGTCGTATGTAAACTTCCTTGAAGCGGCCGCGGTTTTCAGCATTATCCAGTTGGTTGATAGTGAATATTTTTCGCCGTTCAGTTTCGCTAATGGACAGCAATGCGGCTATCTCATTATAGTTGTCACGAAACTTGGTTTGATCTAATAGACAGATGGTATCTGAATTATTGATGATACTATCTTTTACAATGCTATTGCCAATAATATCACCAAGTTCCTGGGTAACCACAATGGCCTCACCCCAAAATTTACGAACGGTTTTATACAGATAAAGTAAATATCCTGCCATGAGTGGGCTGGCTATCGCCTTCCAGGCTTCCTCAACAATAAGGGCTTTTCTGCGATCAGAACGGTAGCGCATCTTTTGAATGAATACATCCATTATCGAAAGCGTAACGAGGGGAAACAAAATTTTATGCTCTTTAATCGCATCAATTTCATAGACTATAAAGCGCTCGGTAAAGAGGCTTTTATCCGTTTCTTTATTGAGCATGGTTCCGAATTCACCGTCCTTATAAAACTTCTTTAATACGTACCGAAATTCGTCGAAGTCAAAAACGATCTTTTCTTGCTGCTTTATTTCCGGGATTTTCTGAAGCGCAAAATCATAGAAAGTATCAAATTTCAGCTCACCGTTTACCGGGAAATTTGTTGCGTAATAGGCAGAAATTACATTTGCGATTACGTCGCGCTCTACCGGCATCAATATCCCTTCAGCACCTTTCCAGGCAACGCCAATCAGCGTACACAGGAAATCTTTTTTTTCATTGTTGTATTCCTTTTCCGTCATCTTGAAAGGATTCATGGTTATCGGGGAATTGTCTGAGTAAGTAATGTATTTACCATTATAGTAAGCACATAAACCGGAATATGAATGGCCGGTATCAACAATCACTACATCCATATTATAAAGCATATATTGCTCGATCAGGGCATTCATAAAGAAGCTTTTTCCTGAACCGCTGGGGCCTAATACAAATTTGTTCCGATTATTGATTCGGCCGGTTCTCATAGGCAAATCAGCCGGATCAATTCCTATGGGAATGCCTTGTCGGTCGGTAAAACGTAATAGAAAATCCGATGGTTCATCTCTTGGCAGGGACTCTTTAAAGAAAAAGCACATCGCTGCGTCACAAGTTGTCAGGAACCAATCATAGATTTTTAATTCACCGCCATTACCCGGCAATGCGGTTCGGAAAAGCTCCAGTTGATTGTAGGCATTTTTGCTGGGGATGATCCCTAACTGAAATAGCGAGCTTTCTATGAAATTGGCCGCCCTTGGCAAGGTTCCTTTAGTTGCACAAATAAGAATATTAAAATGCGCATTTACCAGTAATTGATTTTCCCTGGCAACATCGGTCAGAAGGAGATCAATATCTTCAACGCAAAGTTGATTAGCGGGGTCAGGGATACCTGCATGGCGTTTCTTTTTTTGCTCCAGTTTTCGTAGGGTCATTACCTGACTGGGGATCTCGATCACCTGGTTGTATATCACGGCATCACATCCGGGAACCTTGAAAAGAAAAGAAAGGAAATCAATAGGAAATCCACGTGTGCTCTCTTTTTCATTGAGCTCTATATGCGTCGAAACTTCAGGTGGCAGGTCGATGCTATCAATATTTATCAGACTGATAGAGCGAACAGCACGTTCGCCAAAATTAACCTCAGTTTCCGTTGGTGACAAGTTATTGAGACTAATCGGCCCGCTTTTAAAATCCATGCTGAGAATTTGCAGTACCAGTTGGTTAAGGGCAGCCTCGTTCATTACCTTCCCGGACGGTAAGATGTCCAGCACTTTTCCTACCGATAGTATAAAGTCCCGAAGTCCTTTAGCATCATAAGTATAGAAAGCACCTTTTTTAACCTGTTTGGTTATGGTCAGATAGGTTGAAACGCGAAGGCATTCCCGGTTTTCAAAATGCGCGTTGTAATGACGCTGCAAATATTCATCGGCTTCCCTGGCACGAAAAGCATACCTGCTGATGATATCGTGCTTTTGAAGTAAATGGCCTTCGCCAAGGATTTTGACGATATTGATCAACAGGCGATGATATTCTTCGTAGCCCGAGGGATCAGCAGAATAACGGGTAACTGGGTTATTAATCTCGATAACAATCGAATATTCGCCGGTTAGTCCAATGAGCAGATCATAATCGCCTTCTTTATTAATTCCCGCGTACGGGATGTTAAACAAGTTTTTTACGGACATAATGGTTGAGGATTAAAATGTTGGTGTTTCGGCTTTTGGCGTGAAGACCGCCTTTTTGCCTGGAGGCGGTGTAGAGCAATCCGCCGACTATGCAGCCGATAAGTACAAATGCCCCGAGCCACATATTGACCAGGGACATAACTAATGCTCCTGCAACAAGCCCGATAAGTAATGAGGCCAGCCCCCAGTAGATGAACTTTCCTTTAAAGCCTTTGAAAATAAGGGGCTTCTGCAGCCCCTTATAAACAGCGAATTTTCTGGCCATTACAATCCGAAGAAAGCTTTAATGACCAAAGCGGAAACCACCAGGAAGACACAGGAACCGCCCCAACCCATCAACTCTTTATTGATGTCTTGATCTCCGGAGTTCCATTTGGAATACACGCGGATTGCGCCAACAATACCGACAATGCCCCCAATAACCAGGGTAATGTTAGTTACCGGTGCGACATAAGTTTTGAGGGTTGAAGTAGCGGTATTTAAACCATTTACACCACTTTGTGCGAATACAGGCACAGATAAAGCAACCAGCACGGCTGATGCCCATAGTTTTTTTGTTTTGTTAAACATTAAAAAGGAGAAAAAATTCGATGCGGAGATCTTTTAAAGCCAGATGGAGAAAATGGCTGGTATGCTAACAGACGTTTAGATCACGATATACGCCCTGAACAATACACCCAATATAATGGATGGAAAAAACGATTGCAGTTAAATGCCGAAGATGGCACGGAGAAATACCCCTGCAAGCGTCATAAAAAGGGCGGCAAAAAACCACGCGGCGACATCCGCGGTGAATCTGTCCTTTCCCATTTGCGCATTTTTGTAAATACGCAATCCGCCAATGATGCCAAAGAGTGTGGCAACGATCAGGGATAAATCAAAAGCTGAAAAGAATGTAGATTTTAAATCCTGTTGTGCTTGTTGCATTTCTGCAATTCCCGGCTGGGCAGAAACTGTACACGCGGCAAAACAACAAACCAAAACTAAGAGGCTTGTTTTCAATAACTTACCTGCTTGATATACTCTACCGCTTCGTCACGGCAAAGATTAAACATGTTTTTAAGAGATACGCCGCCGCTTGCGTATATAGGAGAAGCGATGTCGGCGCTTGTTAATTCTGGTGAAAGCGTGACCGCGTTTACCTGTTCATTAAATGTCAATTCATTAGTTTCATTGTCAACATTAAATCGCCTGCTTCGCAGGTGATCCCACGCAATCAGGATTAAATAATAGGCGGAGTATAACCCGCCAAGCCAAAGGATAAATTTAAACCAGTTCATAAATCATTGTTTTGAATAAAGTGTTTAATTATTGTTTTTATTTCGGGTTGGGTATCAAGCAAATGTTTGACTGCAAAGGCTACTAATTTGGAAACATCCACACTGGTAGCCATCTTAAATTGATTCATTGTCCGCACGGTTTTTTCGTCAAACCTGACGTGCACCATACTTTTATTAATGCTGGTATCAAAAGCGAGAATAGCATCCAGTATGGCAGCTTCGAACTTTTTTTCTGCTTTGCGTTGCTTTTTGATTTGTTTATCTGTGGGCTTTGTTAGTTCCTGCCTCAGCTGGTCAGCCAGCGATTTCATGTTTTCCATATAAATGATCAGCATAAATTTTTTCAAAAACGGGAATGATTACCGGGTAAAGGGATATAGGTGTTTGGAAAGTGTTGGTGCGCTGAAAATCCACACGATCAGGCAATACATCTGTGATCACGCCGAACTTGGCAAGTTGCGTGTTAACTTCCTGCATGATCTCGAATTTAGCGTTGGCTTTTATTCTGTTAGGAATGAACACCATTTTAATTTTAGGGTTTACTTTTTGCAGCACTACGGTAAAAAGCATGGTCGATTCAAATGTGAACTCATCGTAAGCAAATGGGCAAATAAATAAATCAGCTGCATTAAATACCGCTAGCAAGCCATCATCATCAAGTTTACCGGGAAGATCTATCAGTACAACATCCTTGCTGTTTTTTATAAGGACCTCCTTCAGTACAGGAAAAGTTTCCAGGGTTGCTGAAAGAACTTCATAAGGCTCTTTATTTTCCAGTATTTTAGCCTTCTCATATTTCTGGGATATAGATTGTTGATAATCCATATCGATCACTGTTACCGGGCATTTTTTTGCCGATGTAAGGTAGTTGGCAAGCACGAGGGTCATGGTGCTTTTACCCGCGCCTCCTTTTTGGTTTCCAATAATTATGGTCATGATTTTTATAATTTAACGGGTGTTGGTTCTTGCTTTCTTTTGTCGCCTCCGGCGCATGCCGTGTATTTGCTGGTCATCAACATCATCTGCTATCCAAACCGTGCGGATCATTGATGCAGCTTCTCTATGTTCAACTTCTATCTCAGCTTGGGGCTCAACTAAAATCGATTCTCCATTTTCAGCCAATAGTTCTTTTAGCGGCAAAACCTCGCTACCCTTAAAAGCTATTTTTTGATCGTGGTCAATGATAGAATAACCATAGGGCTGTTTGCCCTCAGCAGCGTGAAATAAAATTTCAATCTCATAGGCGTTATACAGAAATTCCTTAAAATCCGCGCGATGTATGAATTGCCTCAATAACTCACGAAGTTCAGCGCTGCGCTGTACAGGACGCTCGTAGTTATTAATCTTATTAAGGATTGCTTTTTCATCTACATCTTTACCCGGTAAGCCGAGGCTTTCCATAATCAGGAAAAACTGCGCTCGGGTGCTAAACCTATAGGATAATGCTTTGTCGATGCCAAGTACCTCTTTGAGATTACCGACGGAGCGAAGCTTTTCATAAGCACTGTTTATTTTTTTTCCTTGTTTATCAACCCTTACCGAAACGACATGAACGTGATTGTTATCGGTGTCTTTATGATAAACGATCAGGTAAGGTTGTTTTCCATAACCCATTTTATCAAGCCATGCTACAGCAATTGCAGTGAGTTCCTTACTCGAATAATTTCTGCCTTTGGCGGAAAGAACCGCGTGAAACTGTGGTTTTTTGATGCGTGTGTTTTGTGAAGCAACCATTTGCAGGTAATTAATATAATCCTGCGGCCGCAACCGGCTGAGGGCTTCTAACGAATCGAAATTGGCTACCCGCATCAGACTGCCTTTATTACGGTCAATTTTATTGGTGTTGTAAACTACGCCGCTGAACTTAGCTGACGATGAAAGAATTTTGACAATCATAAAATATAAAAAGGATCTGTGTAACTGAATCGCTGTATTCCAATATAAACTTGTTTCGGAATAACGCTGTATCGGGGTTACCAGGTAGCTAATGATCGTTATAACTTTATTACCCAATAACTTTAGAGCCAATTAGCTATCTAACGATATACCTGCATACCAACGGAGCTTTATACCAGGCTATCCTTAGAACTGTGTAGCTAAGAAACTTTGTACTTTAGTAGCTTTAGATCAACGTAACAGGATATCCGGATAACTTAGGAGCGGTAGAACAGTATATCTAAAGACATGTATCACCGATGAAGAATTATGATTTCCCGACCAGCCTGATCACTTTGCGTAAACTGATTTCGAGTTGTTGTTGCAATTGAAGGTAGTTTGAAAAATGAGCATCGAATTGCTCAATAATCAATGGTGAAATCGCTCCCTGCAATTTTAGTGTATTAGCATGTTTGGCTAACTGGTTGATATTATTACCTACCCGAGCCATCTCCGCAAAAATGTTATCAAGGCTTAATATTAAGTTCTTTGCGTTTACTACAGTTGCACCGGCATCATTCAACACTCTTCTACGCAATAACTCGGTCTTGCTGATACCCAGGGATTTCTCCATCGAAGTGATGAGGTTGTATTCATCTTCCGTAAATCTAACATCGATCTTCTTTGATTTTTTCCCTCTTTCCAGTTGGGGCCTGCCTTTAGCCATTCTAATCCTCCATAAAAACGAGTTGCGCTGTTTTTCAATTCTCCCGGAGGGCAAGATTCTTTTTGTCGGACAAAAAGACATCTTGCCGTTGGAAAATCAAAGATTTTCCCGGATATCTAATTTTGATTTTTTTAGCTTAACGGCGATTTAAAACGCCCGGCTTGGGGATAATAGCATCACCGGTTTTCTGTTCCTCCATTTTAATGACGGCGACCAGCTTATCGTTATAGTCGTTATATCCCTCAAAAGCGATTGAACGGTCACTTGCATAAGGTAGCGCTGAGATAAACTCTTTGGAGGCGGTTAAACCTGATTGATCACGGTCAAAATAAATATCAAGGAATGAAAATGATTTGGCCTTTTCAATTCCATCAGCTAATAAAGCAATTGTATTTAATACGATAACACTGTGATCCGACATGGCATTTTCCGCTTTCCAGCTGAGATAATTTATAAAACCCTCAAAGACTACCGCTTTTTTTGGATGTCCTTGAATAAAACTTATCGCCTTATGTCCCAGGCACCCTTTAAAGTATTTATTCCGAACCTCCCAGGAGTCTTTTTCGTTTTTCCAACCGGCAGCATAAAAGTTTTTCCTTTCCCCTTTATGATCCTGAACAAAGTAGTAGATCTCGCGGAGTGTTTCTTTCGCCTGATCAAAAACCCGACGGCTCTTAAGATATTCTGTAATTGCAGGATGAGTTCCAATCTCTTTTGTTTCAACTACAATATAATTAGGAACCTTAATAGCTATACGTGGCCGTATTGGTTTCTTTTCAAATGAGGATATATTACAAACATCTTGAATCTTTTGAATAACCTCGCCAAAAGATAAATGCCCCCACAGAGCCAGGCCGAGATCAACAATATTTCCTCCTTTGCGTGTGCCATGATCAAACCAAACCCCTAACTCATCATTAACGCTGAACGAAGGTTTAGTGTCATTTTCCCGCAGGATGCTGAGATACATTTTTTCCCGCCCATATTTTTTTATAGGTTGATGACCAAGACGCGCCAAAAAATCGACAAGGGACGCCTGATCTTTCAGCTCTTTTGCTGTAAGTAATACTGACATTTTTTAAAAGTTAAAAGGTTAATACTTGGGAAGGTCCGGACTCAGGTTAGCTTAGAAATGACAATTGACTTGGCAAGCAGCTCAATTTGAAATCGGTCTATTCTCCAGGCTGCTGAATGATCACCATCCTTTCTGACGATGATTAGACCGTCTCTGATCCAATTTTCTACTGTAGCGCGGCCATATGCCTTAAATGCTTCGCTTTTATTGAGGTAGGGTTTCACCTTTCCCGTTTTGATCAATGCGGAAAGTGCGCCAAGTTGGGCGGCAGCTTCCGTGATTAGCTTGAGTTGAAAAGGATTTATTTCCATGTACCGGCAGCGGGTAACGACCCCGATAATTCATTTCTGCCGGTATATTTTTCGGGACTACTCACGTCGGATCTACTCGCCGGGCTTTCGCCTGCCAATGCGTTTTCGGATATTGATATACTTTCAATCTCACCTTCGCAAAATTTCCAGCTTTCCAGGCCGGATAATGCTTCGTCCCCATACGTCAAAGACCATTATAAGCCAAGCGCTTACAGCTATCTATCTGCCACTGGCAGATATGTATGCCTGTTGCTGGCGGCGGCAACGCCATCCAGCTTAGTTCTATCAAGAAATCTTTTGGAACCTTGTCCAGGCGTGGTTAAAGGAGATATCAGGTGTTCAGCTAACCAGCGGTCAACATTGCTTCGGCCGTAAATACGGTATGCATCGGCCTTGCTGATTAAGGGGCTGATTACCCCATTTTCAGCAACTGCCTTAGCCACGCCCGCATTTACTGCGTTGAGCATTAACAGAGATAAATCCTCAATTTTCATGGGGACAAAACACGGATTTTGGAGAAGGCCAAAACAGTGAAAGGGGGTGAAAGAAACCTTTCACCCCCTCGACTTTTAGAAGAATACCAGCAAATAATTATCTCATTAAATATTTGATATTCAATACTTTAAAAAGCAAATGGAAGACATAATAGCGTGGTGGCAGCCTAAATAATGGCAAGCTGAAAATCAAAGATTTGATTAGAAAAGGCGTTCAATGTGTGGGTTGATCAATTGGCCTCTTTCATTTTTAAATTAAAAAGCTCAATTTTGGTAAGCAACGAATCAATAGCTCAAAATCGGATGGCAGAAAATAAAGATCTTAAATTTTCATTCTTGAAACTTGGTATGAAAGGGGATTTTGTTGAACGCGCAGAGAAGTTAGGATTGTTTAACCTTGGTGATCTGATGAGCGTTGATTTAGCGAAACTCAAAGGCCATAGGGAATTCAATTATACCTGGTATGCCGAGATGCTTGCTATGTTAAAAAGCCTGGGGCTATTGCAGGATTTTCAGAAAAGGACATTAAATGCCTAATTATAATTTGACAAATTATAGTTCGTATTCAGCCAGTTCAACATACTGATCAATAAAGCCTTTAATTTCCGGGCGGTAGCGTGTTCAACATCCGTAGATTTCTTTTGAAGACTTTCCGCTGAAATAAATTCTGTATTAGGCGTATAAAAATTCCTGGCAAAAAATGCAAAAAGTTCTCCAATATGCTCGTTTGCCAATATGCCTTTTTCGATCTGCAAACGAATAAACAAACCGAATTGAGCTACCGAAAAATTGATTAAAACCTTCTTTCTTTTAGAGTTTAGCTGCTCATTTCCTAAAGATTCACGGGCATTTATTATCCGCTCTTTTATAATGGAATATCTCTCGGAAAGAAATTCATTTAATTCGTTATACAGTCTGTTTTTTGACCATGGACTTTTCATTCCTCTTTTAATGGAAAGATCGAAAAGAGCGGTTTTAATGTCTAAGATTAGACGCTGCTGGTCAAGCAAGCCATCCTGATCCATTAGTTTATTTGACCATTTTTCTACGCAAAAAAGGAAAAACTCAGGTAGATTAAAATCATTGATGATAAGGAAATCAAAAAAGTTATCAGTATTAGAAAAATCAGTTTTGAGAACGAGGTTCATCAGCCTGCAGAGATAGTTGTCGTCTTTTCTTCTGAAGTTATCTTGATTAACCAGGTTACGAATTCCTTTTTCAAAAATTGCTGCACTCTCATGATCAATTTTCTCACCGGTCAATTTACGCATGGCTTCATTCAGTAAATTTTTGATTTTTTGTTTGACGTGCCCGATGATAAAATCGGTGTAACCCGATTTTGAACAAACGGTTGGGAACCGTTTATATAAAAGATTTAGCAGGTCTTCAAATTCTTGGCAGGTTGTGATATAATGAGATTTAATTTCAGGCCACGACCTGTTGGCGCGCCACAATTTGCGGTATCTTGTTAAATAATGGTTGATTTGGTTGCTCAGATCAATTATACCTTCTGCCAGGGCAAGCACATCTTTTCCTTTTCCCCGACCAGAGATAAGATAAATGCCAAGAATATCGTCACGAATCCTTAATACTTCATTACTAATAAAAGTGTCCCACTTTTCAAATTCGTACGCTGAAATATCCTGACCGGACACTTTGGTAGGATGCAGCGATTCTCTTACGAATTTTTGTAAATGAACCGAGATGTTTACCATAATCTTTCATT
>JACXTT010014631.1_pt1 | contig 10248 bp, 8 predicted proteins | sample 9270951 | NCBI WGS metagenome assembly JACXTT01 (sample SAMN15532306, study PRJNA645909) | rock metagenome | isolation source: weathered quartz diorite | place: Puerto Rico | collected 2017-06-21
GGCCGGTTGCTGAAACTTTTCCGTCACCACAAAGTCCAACGCGCAATCATGGCCGGGCAAATCGCGCCGAAGAACCTGTTCAATCTGCGACCTGACGTGAGAGCACTCGTGGTGTTGGCCAAACTGAAACAGCGCAATGCCGAATCCATCTTCACTGCCATCGCCGACGAGCTGAAAAAGGAAGAGGTCGATCTCTTGCCAGCGACCACGTTTTTGGAAGACCATCTCGCGTCGAAAGGTCTGATCGCAGGAGCAAAACTATCGCGTGCCGAGGACAAAGATGTCGATCTTGGCTGGAACGTGGCGAAAGAAATGGCGCGCCTCGATATCGGCCAAACCATCATCGTGAAAAACGGGACCGTTCTCGCGGTTGAAGCATTCGAAGGGACCAACGACGCAATCAAGCGCGGCGGCGCGCTTGCGCGAGAAGGCGCAGTTATGATCAAAGTCGCGAAACCGAAACAAGACATGCGCTTCGACGTTCCGGTTATCGGCGTTGAGACGATCACAGTCGCGGGCGAAGCAAAACTACGCGTCATCGCGATCGAAGCTGGCAAGACTCTGCTCCTCGAACGCGACAAAGTTATCGACCTTGCGCAGCGCGCGAAGATTTCAATCGTCGCGCACTAAGTGGAGCCTAGCCCGTTCACTCCCCTTTTGTCATTCGTTGGCAAATGATCGACGAAAGGGAGGCGTAGCCTACGGGGTCCGGTACCTTTTTGTCATTTGAGGCTTTTCCATAGCCGAAACGGAAAATATCCAAAGGCGATTTCTCCTGGGACGGACCCTTGAAACCGACCATTTGGAACCTTTTTGACATCGAGCGCCCTCCTGGTGCTCGCGTTATTGGTTATCAGTTAACGGTTCCTTGGTTCCGGGACTGAATAACCGATAACCATGAACTGCGTGGTTCACCACGCAGTTACGGACCGTCGTTTGATACCCTTTTGACACTGCGTCCAAAACTAGGACGGACGTGGATCTTCGATTCTCCCGAAAAGGCGCAACAGGCCATCAAGAATCGTCAACGGGTGCGGTGGACAACCCGGAACATACAGGTCAACCGGCACGACATTGTTCGCACCGTTGTGAACTTCAGGATGATCGAGGTAGGGACCTCCCGCAATCGCACATGCGCCGACGGCGATCACGATCTTGGGCGAGGGGACCGCGTCGTATGTATCTTTTAGAGCCGACTTCATGTTTTCAGTCACTGGCCCTGTGACGAGCAGGCCGTCGGCGTGACGGGGTGAGGCCACGAATTGAATTCCAAACCGACCAAGATCGAAGACGATCGTGTTAAGAACGTTCACGTCCGCCTCGCATCCGTTGCATCCGCCGGCGCTGACCTGACGCAGTTTGAGCGACCGGCCAAACAATCGTCGCATTTTGTCTTCCAGCGCTTTCGCCAGTTCCAGCGTTTGTCCGGTCATCACGAGGTCTTCACGCCGGTTCACCGCCAGTCGAAATTCGTGGGTGTAACGAATCGCCTGCTCTGGACATGCCTCGACGCAATCGGTGCAAAACAAACATCGTCCCAAATCGAGCCGGAGCCCCTGATTGTCGATCATGATTGCGTCAGTCGGACACGCGTCGGCACAGTCACGACATCCAACCGGACATTTCTCGCGCTCGACTACCGGCCGGCCTCGGAAACGGTCCGGCATCGCAGGCTCAGTTTTCGGGAACGGAATTGTCCGATGTCCCTGTTGAAATCGCGCGAGAGTGGCTTTCAGCATCGTTTTACCTCAGAACTCACAAATCGTGTCCGCAATACGAAAGGTTGAAGCTTTTGTTACACAACGGGAAATCGGAGATTTGCTGGTCGCGCATCGCCATTGCCAGCCCGAACCAGTTATGAAATGAAGGATCGACAACTTTATATTGACTGAATCTTCCGTGTGCGTCGGTGATCGCGACGTGACAAATCTCGCCGCGCCAACCTTCCGCCAGTGATACGACTATCGTGTCTCCTGCCAGAGGTTTCGTTTCGGCTCGAATCGATCCCGCTGGCAACGTGGTCAGTTGGTCTCGAATGAAATTGATTGACCGTTGAATTTCGAGCCAGCGAACATAAGCGCGCGCAAACACGTCGCCCGTATGAAAAGTCGACACGGGGACTTGGAAAAATCTGTAGATGCCGAGCGGGAACTCCTGCCGGACATCGCGCTCGACACCACAGGCGCGGGCGACAGGACCGACCAAGCCCAAGTCGTTGCAAGTTTTTTGGGAAATCGTTCCTGCGTTCTCGAATCGTGCCCGCACGGACGAAGTGCTCCACAACAGATCTGTCGCCACCGTCACGTCGCGCAGCGCCTGCTGGATTCTCTCCAACAATTGCGCGACCCGCGCATCATCTACGTCGAAGCCGATGCCGCCGGGCCGAACAAAGCCGCGTCCAAGACGACTGCCGCACAATAATGCGGTCATATTAAGAAAATCGCCGCGAATCCGTCCGCAATAGGATGCAGTAGGCAGATAACCGACATCCCCGGCCAGTGCGCCGAGATCTCCGGTGTGATTGGCGAGCCGCTCCAGTTCGAGGGCAATGCCGCGCAACGCCTGTGGGCGCGCGGGCGTCTGGCAATTCGCGAGCGCTTCCACCACCTGGCAATAGGCAGTGGCGTGGCCAACAGTCGTGTCGCCGGCCAGCGTTTCCATGTAATGGATCGTGCGCTTGTTAGGCCCGCCGATCAGCGCCCATTCGACTCCGCGGTGCTGATAACCGAGCGCAATTTCCAAGTGCAATACCTCTTCGCCATGACATTGAAAACGGAAATGACCGGGTTCAATCACCCCTGCGTGGACCGGACCGACTGCGACTTCGTGAATCTCTTCGCCCGCGATCTGAAAAAAATTTGTTATCCCCGGACTCGATGGTTGAAAACGAACCGGCTTCAGCCACGGATGCTCTAGCGGGATCACACCGCATTGCTCGGCAATCTCGCGCTCGAACCAGTGCGCCTGCGGACATTCCGGCGTCAGCGATCGATACTCTTCTGCGACGTCGGTTGATGACAAGGAGAGCGTCCCAGCATTGCCGTCCGCCAACACTCCAAACAAACGCACCGTGCGCTCGCTTTGCCGCCGTTGCCCAAACAACGCGGCGATGCGCGCTCCGTTGCGAACGCCGCCGATGACACAATCGTGAAAATCTTCCATCGACAGTCGCGGCACTGTTTGGAGTGCGATCCGCTCGCCGTTGCCCGCGTGAATTGAAATAGGGGCTGGCATCAAAATCCTCCCAAAGTTTGCGCAGCATCGTGCAGCGCAGTGCTGATGAAAGGTGGAATGTAAACTCCGAGAACTAAAATCGTTGCCGAAAGTAAAGCCGGTGGCACGACCGCTAGCATGGCTTCACTCGAGGCGGCGGTTTTGACTTCGCTTGAGGGAGCGCCTTGCGCCATTCGCAACACGACGCCGGCCATCCCGATGAAAATCAATGCCAGCAAGGCTAAATACGCGATTGCAACCGCGCTATGCCCCTGGTCCAACGCCGCCTTCAAGATCGTGAACTCGCTCAGGAACGGTCCGAACGGTGGCGATCCCGTAATCGCAAAAAAACCCGCGATCCACAACATCCCTGAGACAGGAAGAACGCGGAATATGCCGCGGACCTCGGCGGTGGATTTCGTTTGATAGGCGGCAAGAATGTTGCCGGCGACCAGAAATAGCGCGGCCTTTGTCAGCGAATGATTTACAGTGTGAAGCATCGCGCCGAAGGTCGCCGCGCCGCCGAGCCCGATCGCGAGCGCGAGAATGCCCATGTGTTCGACGCTTGAATAGGCGAGCATCCGTTTGTAATCGGACTGGCCGAGAATGAAAGCAGCCGCGACTGCCATCGACACTAAGCCGAACCAAACGAAGAGCTCGCGACAAAACGCTGCCTGCCCAGCCGCCGCGCAAACTTGCAGAGCGCGAAGAATCGCGAGAAATGCGCAGTTGAGCAGCGCGCCTGAAAGCAACGCCGAAATCATCGAAGGTGATTCGCTGTGTGCATCGGGCAGCCAGGTGTGAAGCGGCGCGAGTCCCATTTTCGTGCCGTAACCAACCAGCAAAAAGATAAACGCCGCCTTGAGCAGCGGGACGCGAAAATGGGGGGCGTTCCGCAACAAGGCGCCGAGCAGCAATGGACTCGATTCGTGACCGGCACTCGAAGTGGACACGGCGAGAAAAAAGTTGCCCAGCAACGCCAGCGCAATTCCGACCGAGCAAATGAGCAAATACTTCCACGTCGCTTCAAGCGAGCGATGATGTCGATGGAAATAAATCAGCGGCGCGCTCGCCAGCGTGGTTGCTTCCACCGCGACCCAAAGCAAACCGAAATGGTGGCTGATCGTGACCAGCGTCATCGACGCGAGAAAAAGCAGTAAGCAACCGCTGAAAATCGCTTCGGGCGCATTGGTGAAAAGGAAACCTTCTTCAAAGTCCTTTTCCGGCACGTGCTTCTCGTGGCGCAGGTAGCCGAGTCCGTAAGTGGTTGCTGCGAGAAAAAGGGCGGTCGTGATGCTCAAGAACAGTAAGCCGGGGGCGTCGAGCGCGAGCGAACCGTTGAAAACCGGAGACGGATGCGTTGCCCAGCAAGCCGCCGTCATTGCCGTGTGCGCAACCGTGGTCAATATCAAGAGTGCGCGGCGCAGCCGATCCGCCCGCAGCGCGAAGGCCGCAATGCCCGCGAACGTTGGCGTTAGAACCAAAGCGAGAATCAGCACTTCAATCCTTAAGTATTGAAAGCCGATCCGTGTCGAGATGATCGAACTCGCGGCTAATGTGGAAAATCATGATGCCCATCACGAACACCGCGACGAACAGGTCGAGAAGAACGCCCAGCTCGACGAGCAATGACAATTCCCGCACGAGTCCTACACCGAAAGTGAAGATGCCATTTTCCAGGACGAGGAATCCCAGCACCTGATTCACCGCTTTTTTGCGACTAACGATGAGAAACAAACCAATCAGAATCGATGAGAGCGCGACCGGTACCAGGAGCGCCGAAGTCTTCGGATTCGGCAGCGGAAGGCGTTGACCGATCCAGAATGCAGCGCCAAGGGCCACAATTCCGACGAGTAATGACATCACATTGCCGACAAACTGTTCAACTTCACGACGCACATCCGCCTCGCGCAAGGCGCGAAGCAGAAGCCGCGGAAACACGATACCTTTGAGCACCATACTTCCGAAGGCCAGAACCAGAACATGCCACAGCGCACCGTGATCGGGCGCGAGCAACGGCAATACTCCGATAAGAAATCCTTGGACCGCGACTGTGCGGATGGACGCGCCGAGTCGGCTCGACCCCAGCAGCCGCAGGTTCGTGAGAACAACCAAAATTAATATGACATCAACGTTCACGGTTCATCTCAGGACCAAAATCAATGCCAGCGCCGCCAGCACGCCAGCGCCGACGAGCAGTTGCGGCACGCGCACGAGTCGCAACCGCGCCATCGTGGACTCGATGATTCCAATAAAGGCGCCAAGCGCAAGCATTCCGCCGATGGAAACGGCGATGTCGATCCAGCCGTTTCCGCTATGAATCGGCACGAGGATTCCAATCAGCAGCGTGCCAAGGACCCACAATTTCAGCGCTGCGCCGTAAGCAATGAACGCCAAATCCGGCCCGCCGTGATCGAGCACCATCACTTCGTGAATCATTGTTAGCTCAAGGTGCGTGTTCGGATCGTCCACCGGAATCCGCGCGTTCTCGCAGAGAAGAACGACCAGCAGCGCCGCGGCTACCAGTGCCAGTGATAACCCAGCCGTCTGCCACAAACCCACTGAAATCTTATCGAACGTGCCGGACAACGAGATGCTTCCCGTCCGACGCGCGACCGCGACCAAAGCAAGGAACAACGCAGGTTCGGCTAGGGCGGAGAATTGCACTTCGCGGCTCGCGCCCATTCCTTCAAAGCTTGAACCTGTATCGAGAGCGGCAATGACGGTGAAAAACCGCATCAAGCCGAGCAGATACGCGAACAGAATCAGATCGCCAGGAAACGCGACGAGGGCGGGAATTTTTCCGAATGGAACCAGCGTCATGGCGGTCAGGATTGCGGCCAAACCGACAATCGGCCAGGCACGAAAGATCCACGTTGTTGTACGACTATAGACCGCGCCTTTTCTCAACAGTTTCCAAACGTCATAATATAGTTGCGGTAAGGGCTGGCCCCGCCGCCCGGCAAAAAGTGCTTTGGTGCGGTTAATGATGCCGAGCAACAGCGGAGCAAACACCAATCCCAAAAAGACATGAATGAGTGGAGCTGGTTGCATACTACCAGAGTTTCCAAACCAGCAGCGCCAGTAGCGTCAGCGCAATGTACAGGACGTAAAGCTGGACGCTGCCCTGTTGCAGCCAGCGCAACCGTGACAACCCGGAGCCAATGCGGGTGAACAACGGCCCGTATATTTTCTCGCTGAACATGTCGGGCGTCTCGGTTTTCAGCGCCGCATCAACTGGAAAATATCCGCTCGGCGTCGAGACATTCGTTTTTGTGCCGAGCAACGGCTTGAACAAATCCGTCAGCGGTTGAGCGAACGAGGAAGCGGTGTATTGCATCCGAGCTGTGGGAAAATTGTAACCGCAGCCCCATGTCACACCTTGGTCGACTTTGCGTTTCGCAAGGAGCGTCCGTCGCAACAACACGAGAACGATCACCAGAGCCAGGAAGGCCGCGCCGATTCCTGCGACGATGCGCAACGGTCCGGCCGCGCTTGCGAGATTTTCATGAGCAATGTTTGCCGACAAACCGCTCACTTGTTGCACAACCGGTTGCAAGATCGACAATGCCATTGGCGCGAGCAACCCGATGAGAACGCAACTTGTTGCGAGAAGGAACATCGGAACTCGCATTAGCCAGCCGGCTTCGTGCGCATTTTCTATGTGCTCACTGCGCGGCTGACCAAGAAATACGATCCCGAACGCCTTGGTAAAACACGCCGCTGCCAGGCCGCCAATCAAAGCCAGGCCGGCGATCAGACCAAACAACGGCACAGCGACTCCAGGGTTTAGAGAAATCCCGCCACGGAATGCTCCGAGATAAATCAGGAACTCGCTAACGAATCCGTTCAGCGGCGGCAGTCCCGAGATGGCAACGGCGCCGACCAGAAAAGTGAATGCTGTCCAAGGCATTCGTTTCAGCAGACCGCCGAGCCGGTCGATTTCACTTGTGCCCGCACCGTGTAAGACGACACCGGCTCCGAGAAAAAGCAGACTCTTGAACAAGGCGTGGTTGGCGACGTGAAGCAAGCCGCCGCCCAACCCCAACACGACCAGCGCCGGCGAACCTCCGCTTATGCCAAGAAGGCCAACACCGAGACCAAGCGCGATGATGCCGATGTTCTCAACGCTGTGATAGGCGAGCAACCGTTTCAGGTCGTGTTGCGCCAGCGCAAACAGAACGCCGAGAATTCCTGATGACAACCCGATGGCGACGAGCAACCATCCCCACCACAGCGGCGGTGGCCCCAGCAACGTCAAAGTGCGAACCAGCCCGTAAATTCCTGTCTTGATCATTACGCCCGACATCAATGCCGAAACATGGCTGGGCGCGGCGGGATGAGCTTCGGGCAGCCAGACGTGCAATGGCATGAAACCGGCCTTGGTGCCGAATCCGATGACCGCGAGCAGGAATAACAAACTCGCACTTGCGGGCGCGACATCGCTTAGTTTCTGAAATTGATCGAAGTCGAGCGACCCGACTGCGCGCCCCATCAAGATAAACATCACCAGCAGAAACGCCGTGCCGAGGTGAGTCGCCACCAAATACGTCCAGCCCGCGTCGCGCACACTCTCGCGTTCGTCCTCGAACGTGACGAGAAAAAACGAACTGAGTGCCATCACTTCCCACGCCACCAGGAACAGCACGCCGTTGCGCGCGATTACCACCATCACCATGCTTGCGACAAGCACGTTGAAGAAAAACCACGGTGGCCCAAGTGATTTCTTCTCGCGCCATGCCCAAAGATATTTGCCGCCGTAGATGGCGACCAGCGCCGAAATCGCCAGAATCACAACGGCGAAAAATCCGGAGAGCACGTCCATTTCGACAAAGAACGAGCCGTAAGGAACTGACCAAGCAAGATGCAGAGACTCGGCCTTTTTGCCGAGCAACACACCGACTGAAGGAATCAATCCGATCGCGCAAGCGATGACCGCTCCTCCGGCGCCAACGGCGGTGGCGATACGCGCCGACCGCTGTCCAAGAAAAGCGACCGATCCGCTAACGACGAGTAGCGCAATCGATAAGAGCAAGAAAGCCATTATCTCAACGCTGCTTGCCGGCCGCCGCGCGCGCCAGCACCTTCGTCTCGACGTGGCGAGCGGCGTTGAGAATCTCTTCCGACGCACCGTGTCGCACGATCAAATCTTTGAATTCCGCATCGCGTAATGCGAACGCCAGCCGCGAAAGCAAATGCAAATGCACGCGAGGGCTCGGACTGATCAACGAAAAAAGCGCGTAAACTGGTTTGCCATCGAGCGCGCCGAAATCCATCGGTGGATCAAGGAAGCAGAGCGTGGTCATTGGACGCGGCACGTGCAGCACCATCGGATTGCGCACGTGCGGAACGGCAATTCCTTCGCCGACGCCGGTTGATTGCAGGGATTCTCGCGCGAGAAGCATTTGCCATAAGAGATGTCGATCCACCATTTCGGGCAACGGCATCACATCTACGACCGCGCACAACACCGACGCCTTGTCGGTTCCTTTAATCCGATGAAAAATTCCGCCGGCCTCCAACGTCTCTACTAGTGAAGGAAGCGCCGCGACCTTGTTGTCGGTTCCTTGGAAAAGTTCGTCGGGGACAGAAATGTGACGCGTCGTTGCCCACTCAACTAACTCGCCGCGGTTGAACCCGTAATGCCCATCGATAAGGGACGCTGGCAAGTCGTCCTGCTCAATCCACCGATAAACGGTCTTCTCCGAAACGTTAAAAAGTCTCGATACAGCGCGAACGGTTAATTGCATGGGATTTCTCCGCCATTCGGTGGTTTTCGAAAGGAACGCTCTGTCAAAACCGATCTTGATCAAGCGTGCGGAGCACGCCAACCCATTTGAAAACCACCGAATGACGGGGCAAGAATAATGGAGCACATACGAGCTTCTGCCAGTGAAAAGCGAAAATTACTCGCAATTCCAAAAGATAAAAACGGCTGATTCAAAAAGATGCAACCCCGGAGCCTACGGGGCTCGAACCTCCACCACCGACTGATCCGAAGTCATCCTGGAGCCTAGGGGATTCGAACCCCTGACCTCCTCAATGCCATTGAGGCGCTCTACCAACTGAGCTAAGACCCCCGTAAAAGAACTGTAGAGTTTAGGTTTCCAATCGTAGATTGCAACCGATGGAGCAGTTCAAATTTCGCGATGGCAAGATCATGCTCAGCGAGGAGCCACTTGTTCTCGAGACGCCGATTGAAGAGCTCGAAGGCTTCATCACGCCAACAAGGGCGTTTTACATCCGGACACATTTCCCGATTCCGAAGATCGATAAACGGAAATGGCGGCTGCGAATCGAAGGCGAAGTCGAGAAGTCATTTGAAATAGGTTTCGAAGAGCTGGTGAAACTAGGAACACGAAAAGTTCCAGTCACGCTGGAGTGCGCCGGCAACGGCCGCAGTTTTCTCGAACCAAGAGTCAAAGGCGTGCAATGGAGACTCGGCGGAATTGGCAATGCAGAATGGACCGGCGTTCCGCTGACGCTTTTGCTCGACCGCGCTGGAGTCAAATCGAGCGCGGTCGAAATAATTTTGGAAGGAGCAGACCACGGGACACTCGAAGACCCGAAAAGTCCGCGCGGCGAAATCAACTTCGCCCGCAGCATTCCACTCGAAAAAGCGCGCGACGTCCTGCTCGCTTACAAAATGAACGATGTCGATCTTCCGCCGGAACACGGATTTCCGGTGCGAGCGATCGTGCCGGGTTGGTACGCGGTCGCGTCGATCAAGTGGTTGCAACGAATCATAGTCACAGACCAACCATTTAACGGTTATTATCAAACGCTGGATTACTCGTTTTGGAAAAGGCGAGGGGACCTGTCCGAGTTAACGGCGCTTTCGGAAATCCAAACCAAGGCTGCGATCATGAAGCCGGCCGAAGGCGAAACTGTTCGGGCAAGTTCACAAGTGCAAGTTCACGGTGCGGCTTGGACTGGAAACGGCGAGATTGCAAAAGTGGAGCTCAGCAGCGACGGCGGAGCGACTTGGAAGGAGGCAAAGTTGCTCGGCGAATCGAAAGCAAACGCCTGGCGGTT
>JACXTT010014632.1_pt1 | contig 10248 bp, 8 predicted proteins | sample 9270951 | NCBI WGS metagenome assembly JACXTT01 (sample SAMN15532306, study PRJNA645909) | rock metagenome | isolation source: weathered quartz diorite | place: Puerto Rico | collected 2017-06-21
GCGCTCGACGGGCCCCATCAGGTCGTCTTCGAGCGGCAGCGTCGAGTCGCGTGGATCGTGCACGCCTACCCGAACGCAACGGAGAGCGCCGGCAATCACTCGCACGGCTCGAGCAAGGTCACGGGATGGGTGCAGGGCTACGCGCTCGACGATCTGCATGCGATGGGAGAGGTGCAGGTCGATCCCAACCCCGGCGAAATCGCGATCTCCGACGACGGCAAACGGCTCGTCGTCACACATTTCGATCTCACGAGCGCGACGCAGACGGAGAAGACGCTCGACCAGCGGAGGTCGACGCTCGCGTTGATCGATCCCGGCGCGGTCCTTCCGTTCGGTACGCCCGAGCCCGACAAGCTGCTCGTGTGCGTCGCACCGCATGGGCTCGCGATGTCGCGGCCCGACGGAAAGACGGCGTTCGTGGCGTGCTACGGGGAAGACGCCGTCGCCATCGTCGATCTCGAGAACGTCACGACGCCGATCGTCCGGGTGCCCCTCGGGCCGGCGGCGCGAACGGAAGGCGCACCTACGTACGGTCCGTATGGCGTGGCGCTCTCGCCGAATGGAGCGCGGCTCGCGATCGGCGCGCGGAGCTCGAACGAAGTGCGCTTCCTCGACGTCGCCAAGCACCAGATGGAGACGCTCGTCGCGTCGCTCGGGGGAGAGACGTACGTGCCCGCGTGGTCCAGCGACGGCGCGCGCCTCTTCGTCCCCACCCGGGCGCGCGATGCGCTCGCCGTGATCGACGCGACGAGCGGCGCGCTCGTGAAGCAGCGCATCTTCGATGCCGCGACGTGCAGCGCGCCGATCGAGGCGATCGTCGGCTCCGATCCAAACACGGTGTACGTCGTGTGCGAAGGCACGACGACCGAGCCCGGCGCGCTGCTCGCGGTCGACGCGACGACGCTCGAGCCGAAGTCGCGCGTCGGCGTGGGGCTCTTCCCGGGACGGCCGTTCGTGGGGCGACTCCCATGAGGATCTTCGCGTGGACCACGGCGCTCTGCGCGCTCGCGACGGCATGCGGTAGCAGCGACGGCGGCGTCGAGGTCCGAACGGGGAGCGCGGCAGACCACGGACGCGCGCTCTTCGACGATCCGCGCACGTCGCCATCTGCCTCGAACGTGTTCGCGTGCTCGACGTGTCATCCCGGCGACAAGCCGGCGGATCGGACGTACGTCGGAGCCTCGCTCGCGGGCGCCGCCCTGCGCGCGAGCTATTGGGGAGGAAAGCGGCTCGATCTCCTCGAGTCGATCAACGATTGCCGCACATTCTTCATGGACGCGCGCAGGCCGTGGACCCGCGACGACGAGGACGCGCGCGCGATGTTCGCGTACCTCGTCGCGGCGCAGGGCTCGGTCGATCCCCTACCCTTCGACACGGAGGCTCGGCTTCCGCCTCCGAGCACCGATGCCGCGCGCGGTGGTGCGGTGTTCGAACGCGCATGTCGCGTGTGCCATGGACGCGCCCACGATGCCGCCGGCCGTCTCGTACCGTTCGCGCCGCTCCTTCCCGAAGAGATCGCGCGCACGCATCCGCTCTCTCCCACGGACATGCGCCTCTACTACGTCCGACGTGTGAGGCAGGGCGCCTTCGTATCGGCGTCGGGAAGCATGCCCCCGTTCTCGCGGCAGGTGCTCTCCGACGACGACCTCGGCGCGCTGCTGGCGTTCCTCGTCGGCCCTTAGGTCACGCGCGCGCGAGGAGCACCGCCGCGCTGCGCGGGCTCGCGACATAGTGATCGGAAGGGTCGACGAGGACCTCGGCGCCGACCTCCAGGAAGTCGTTCGGAGCTTCGAGGCTCGTGTCGACGACGCGCCGCCAACGGCGCGCGCCACCGGGCTCCGGAAGCTTCACGGCCTTCGCGTTCCACGAGGCGTTGAAGATCACGAAGACGAGATAGTCGCCCGCGTCTTCGTCGGTCTCCGCCCCGTCGAGCTGATAGCTGATCGTGCGGAGCTCGGGGTCGCCCCAACGGGGCGCGTCGAGCTCGAAGCCGAACCACTGGATGTCGAGCCGCTGATCACGATTGCGATCACGGCCGGAGAAGAACGTGCGCCGCTCGAGCACTGGATATCTCTTTCGAAACGCGATCGCTCTTCGAACGAAGTCGAAGAAGTCGCGATTCCTCTCGGCGAGCGTCCAGTCGAACCAGCTGATCGCGTTGTCTTGGCAGTACGCGTTGTTGTTTCCGCCTTGCGTGCGCAGGATCTCGTCGCCGCCGAGGAGCATGGGCGTACCGGCCGCGAACATGAGGTAGCAGACGAGGTTCCGCGCGCGCTGCCGTCGGAGCTTCAGGATCGCCGGGTCGTCGGTCGGTCCCTCGACACCGGAGCACCATGACGCGTTGTCGTCGGAGCCGTCGCGGTTGTCCTCGAGGTTCGCGTCGTTGTGTTTGCGGTCGTAGCTGACGAGATCCCAGAGCGTGAAGCCATCGTGACACGTGACGAAGTTCACGGTGTTGTACGCCGACCGTCCGTCGTCGCCGTAGAGATCGCTCGAGCCCGTGAGGCGTGCGCCAAGCTCCCCGAGCTGGCCGGCGTCGCCCTTCTCGAACTTCCGGATCGTGTCGCGGAAGCGACCGTTCCACTCCGACCAATCGACGGGGAAGTTGCCGACCTCGTACGCGCCCAGATCCCAAGGCTCCGCGATGAGCTTTACGCGGCAGAGGACCGGATCTTGCGCGACGGCGTCGAAGAACGAGGCCGCGCGCTGGTAACGCCCGTCTTGCCTCCCGAGGATGCTCGCGAGGTCGAAGCGGAAGCCGTCGACGTGCATCTCGCTCGCCCAGTAGCGGAGCGAGTCCATCACGAAGCGGATCGTCTGCGTGTTCGACAGATCGAGGCTGTTTCCGCAGCCCGACCAGTTCATGTAGTAGCGGCCCGGCTCGTGCGGCGGTCCGGAGAGCGCGTAGTACGCCGCGTTGTCGACGCCGCGCATCGACACCGTGGGCCCGAGCTCGCTGCCCTCGGCGGTGTGGTTGTAGACCACGTCGAGGATCACCTCGATGCCGGCGCGATGGAGCTCGCGGACCAGCGTCTTGAATTGCGCGACCTCCGCGCCGAGCTGATCGCCCGCGCGATAGGCCGATTCGGGCGCGAAGAAGCCGATCGTGTCGTAGCCCCAATAGTTCGTGAGGCCCTTGTCGAGGAGAAAGTCTCCGACCATGCGCTCGTGCAGAGGGAGCAACTCGACGGCATTCACGCCGAGCTCCACGAGGTGTGGGATCTTCTCGACGAAGCCGAGGTACGTGCCCGGCGACGATACCTTCGAAGACGGATCGGCCGTGAACCCGCGAAGGTGCACCTCGTAGACGATCATCTGGTTGAAGGGGATCTGCGGGGGCCGATCGCCGCGCCAATCGAAGGTGTCGTCGACGACGATCGCCTTCGGCACGTCTCGATCGTTCGGTCGCGCATCGAACGACAAGTCGCGCGCCGGGTCGCGCGGATCGTAGGCGAGGAGCGTGTTGTCGACGTTCTTGGGCTTCCCCGAGACCGCCTTTGCGTACGGGTCGAGGAGCAGCTTGTTCTCGTTGAAGCGATGCCCACGCGCTGGATCGAACGGCCCGCGCACGCGATAGCCATAGAGCTGCCCCGGCCGCACGCCCGCGACATGGGCGTGGAACACGAAGCGCGTGCGAGCTTCGAGCTCGATCACGTCGGTCGGCTCGCCGCGCGGATCGTCGAAGAGGAGCAGGAAGACGTTCGTCGCGTTCCGGCTGTAGATCGCGAAGTTCGTTCCGTCGGCGTCCGCCGTCGCGCCGAGCGGATGGAACGAGCCCGCGCGTATGACGCGGCGCGTCCGTGTCTCGAGCTGCATCGTCAGCTCCACCGCTCGAGGCCATCCCACGCCGGGTCGGGCGTGGTCTTCACCTCGATGCGGCGCTTCGAGCGCTTCTTCCACTTCGCGACGATCTCGTTTGCCGCCGGTGTGGCGAAGAAGAAGAGCATCCGCTGGCCCCCACACGTCTCGCGCCCGTGGAAGCACGCCTTACCCTCGAGCGCATCGACGAGCTCGTTCTCCATCTTGTCGACCGCCACGCTCTCCTTCTTCGTAGGGAGGCCGGCGTCGGTCGCTTCGTCGAAGGTGATCGTGACGGCGAGCTCGGTATCGCATGCGAGGTGATCGATGGGCTTCAGCGCGTCGTTCTTCATGATGAAGATCGGCGCGCCGTCGCGGGTGCCGCGATAGAGCGCGAAGCGATCGCCGGTCGCCTTCTTCGCCAGCTTCGAGACCGCCTTCACGAGCTCCGCCACCGGCTTCGCGCCCTTCGGCTTCGACTTGGCGATCTCGATCTCGCCGAGCCAGCGCTCGACGCCGTCTTCGCCGAACGCGCGGTCGAGCATCACGAACGTGATCGTGACGCGCACGTTCTCCGGCATCTTCGTCATGCCGGGATGGAACAGCTTCGTGTGGACGCGCTCTGCGTTCGTGTCGACCTCGAAGCTGCAGAGAAACTTGCCAAGCTCGACGCGATGGCGATCGATCGAGATTACGAGATCCTTCCAGCTCTCGCCGGCTGGACGCGCGGCGAAGTACGTCCACTCGGGATCCTTCGCGGGCGCTCGCTTCTTCCATTCTTCCGTGAGACGACGACGCCGGAGATCGCCGTCCCATACGAGCGCGAGGCCCTTGCGACCGTCTTCCCCCGGCCCGAGCTCCCAGCGGATGCCGGGCTCGATCGCCTGCACCTTCGCCGTGAGCTCGTCCTCGAGGCCGCCGAGATCACGCGCCTCGAGCGCCCGCTCCACTTTCGGACGCGCCTTCTTCCACCACGACCAGAACCCCGCGATCCCGTCCGCCATGCCGGCGACCGTACACGAACGCGGGCGCATTCGGGCACGCTGTGGCGCGTCGACGTATCCGTGCTACGTGCGGAGCGGCCATGTTGCATTCCCTTCGTTCCCTCGCCGTTTTCGCGCTGTTTCCGCTCGCTTCGGTCGCCTGCGGCGGCGCCGTCGAAGAGCAGCCCGTCGAGGTCGAGCCGACGAAGGGTGATCTCGACCCCGACATCATCGGCACCCAGCGCTCCGCTGCCGCCTACAGCGAAGCGGTGATGGTGAAGGTCAACAACGACGCCAACGACTTCTGTACCGGCACCGTCATCGCGCCGCGCGTGGTGCTCACCGCCGCGCACTGCATCGTGTTCAACGGCGGGCCCAATGGGGGCGGCACGGGCACGTGGACCATCACCGCGCAGTTCACCGCGACCGGAAAACAGGTTCGCACCGCGCGCGGCGGCGAGCCGATGGACGCGGGATTCTGGAACCTCACGCGCTACGACTACGAAGGTCACCCCGAATTCCACGACATCGGCGTGGTGTACCTCGACTCGCCCTTCACGGGCATCACGCTGCCGAAGCTCGTCTCGACGAAGTACCCCGCGTTCGCGCGAGTCTCGGCGGTAGGCCGTCAGACGTCGTCGGCCACGGCGGGCCTGGTCCTCTCCGCATCGACCTCGCTCACGTACCCCTCGTCGATTGACAACGAGCCGTACTGCGCGAAGACCACGCGCCTCACCGGCGGTGGCGACTCGGGTGGCGGCATCTTCGTCGACGGCACGCACAACCTCGTCGGCACCGAGGCCCTCTTCAAGAACAACAAGGACTATTGGACGCGGATCGATCTCGCCTACGCGTGGATCAACGGCCGTGTCACGGCGCACGGCGGCTGGGGACCCTGAGCGCAAAGCTTCACGCCACCGCCTCGCCTTCGAAGGCCCACGCGAGCGCAGGCGGGATCACGACGCCGGTAGGAACGAAGGGACGCGGCGTCGAGAGCGTGTTCCACAAGAGGAACGTCTTGCCGTCGTAGCGCGGGTCGCGGACGAGCGCGCGAAGCGCCGCGAGCGCCTTTCCGCTGTAGGTGACCTCTCCGGAGACGCCCTGCAGCTTCGCCACCTGCGCGGCACCATCGAGGGCCGCAGGCGTTGGATGGCCATAGCCTTCGCCCAGCTCGTCGCCATGAAGACGCCAGCGCGCCTTGGCGCGCACCGGCTTCCATCGCGCGTCGCGCCTCGCCAGCGCTTGGTCCGTCTTGCGCACCACCGCGCCCACCGTGAAGCGGTTGCATGCGAGCGCCGTGGTGATGCGAACGCCCACGATCTCCGTGTCCCAGCCGAGATGCGCGGCGCCGAGCGAAAGCGCCGCGAGCGTTCCCGACGAGCCGGTCGGCAGCACGATCACGTCGGGACGAGGAGCGTCGCCTCGCTCGACCTGCTGCGCGAGCTCGAACATCGCGTCGACGTAACCGAGATTGGCGAGCGCGCCCGCGGCGCCGGGCATGATGAAGTACGACCGATCGTCGCGACGATACGCGCGCCACGCGCGATACGCGGTGGCGACATACCCGCCGCCGTAGATCACCTCCGCGCCCTCGGCGACGAAGGCGCGCAACGACTCGCGCGCGAAGCGCGTGACCGGCTGATCGAACAGCACCGTCGTGACGTCGAAGCCGAGGGCCTTCCCGAAGACGATCGTTGCCATGACCTGCGTGGACGCGAGGCCGCCGACCGTGACGATCCGCGTCTTGCCCTTCTGCTTCGCGTCGGCGAGGACGAACTCGTAGCGACGGACCTTGTTGCCTCCGTAGAGCGGTGAGACGAGGTCGTCGCGCTTCATGTACACACCCTCGGAGCGACCTAGCCAGTCGCCGATCGCGCTGCAGGGCTCCACGGCGGTCGGCACGTGCGCGAGCGGCATCCACGGCGTGGTTCGCGCGAGATCCGGGAGCGCGTCGAAGAGGAGCGGCCGCGTCCGGTCCGGCAGGATCACCTGCTCAGCATACCCGGTCGTCCAAGATCGGACGGAGGCAGCCACGAGCGCACATGCACACAGCAAACTGCGCTCGTTTGTTGTTCACGAGCGATCGACTTCGATACGCCGGGGTCATGAGCGCCGCGGTGAGCTTCCCCACGACGACGGATTCGGTCCCGCCGATCTCCGAGGTGCGCGATCGCCTCCCGACGATCCCGGAGGACCTCAGCGACTACGCGATGGAGAACACGGGCCCGGCGAGCTGGTCGGCCCATCCTCGAGCCGAGCAGCTCGCGGCCTGGGCTCTCGAGAGCCACGACGAGCCTGCGTACACGCGAAGGACGGCCCTCCTCGTCGATCTGCTCCCCACCGACGTGCCGCGCCTCCTCTCGAGGTGCCCGCGTGCCGCCGCCACGCTCTCGCATCGCGAGACCTTCGTGCTGGCGTCGATCGACGGACGCTCGACGATCGAGCAGCTCCTCGAGACGATCGACGTTCACGCCGGCGAAGTGCTCGCGATCCTCTGCACGCTCTGGGAGCGCGGGATGATCGCCATCGCGGCTTCCGACTCGAGCGTCAGCAGGTAGCGTTTGTTCGGGAGCCCGCCGCCGAATCCAGCTAGCGCGCCGCTTTTCGCGACGACGCGGTGGCACGGCACCACGATGGCGATGGGATTGCGTCCATTCGCCGTACCGACGGCGCGGCACTTCCGAGGATCGCCGAGCCGGCGCGCTTGCTCCTCGTACGAGATCGTCTCGCCGTAGGGGATCTTCGAGAGCTCGCGCCATGCGCGCAGCTGGAACGGTGTTCCGACCGGCGCGAGCGGCAGCTCGAACACGCGGCGCGTCCGAGCGAAGTATTCGCCGAGCTGCGTCCGAACGAGCGCGACGAGCGGATGCTCGGGCGCGCGCGGGAGCACGTTCGCGAGCTCGTCGCGTGAGTCCGCCCCTGGCCACGTGAGCACGTGGACGCCGGACGAAGACACGACGAGCGTGAGACGCCCGACGGGGCTAGCCAGCCCGTCGTAGACGGCGTCGTTCGGCAGGGACTTCGTGAGGTCGAGCAGCATGACTCCTCCATACGTGCATGACGGCATATGCGCGCCACGGACGCCACGCCTCTGCGACGGTCGCTGCATCACGACCGAGCGCGTGGCGGACACCGAGGTCGCCGGCGGGAAATGCATCGGGCCATGCGAGCGCGCGCATGGCGATGTATTGCGCCGTCCACTCTCCGATGCCGGGCAGCTCGCGCAGCGCCGCCATCGTCGCGGGCGCACTTCCCTCGGCGTGCGGATGGAGCGCGAGGCGCCCCGCGGCGACGGCGCGCGCGAGCGTCGCGATGGCATCGGCACGGGTCCGAGGCATTCCGAGGAGCGCGATGGCCGCGGCGGCGTGCGGGGCGGCGAGATCCGCGGCGCTCGGGAACACGATGGAAAGGGCTTCGCCGAACGGCGTCTCGAGCGGCGTCCCGAAGCGCTTTGCGAGCCGCCCGGCGAGCGTCGTCGCGCCTTTCACGGTCACTTGCTGTCCGAGAACGGCCCTCGAGGCCATCTCGAAGCCGTCGAACGCACCAGGAAGACGGAGCCCGCGCGACTTCTTCACGAGCGGCGCGAGCCGTGGGTCGCGCGCGAGATGGCCGGCGATGACGGTGGGATGCGCGTCGAGATCGAACAGGCGGCGCACGCGCGCGACGACCTCCTGGACCACGGGCGCGAGCGACAGCGACACGTCGCAGAGGAGCGCCGCGCGCGCCGGATCGCGGCGCACCGCCACGAAGCCGACGCGCTCGCCGATCCGCACCGTGCGCCGATAGACGCCATCGGTGATCGACTCGACCTCCGGAATCGCGCGCGCGGCGAGGAACTCGAGCAGCGCATCCCAGTCGAGCGGCGGACGATAGTCGAGCCTCAGCACGAGCCCAGCGCGACGCGCGCCCCGAGCGCCCCTCCTGCGCAGCTCCGTGGGCGAGCGATCGAAGCGCTCGCGGATCACCGTGTTGAAGCGACGAATGCTCGAGAACCCGCTCGCGAACGCGATGTCGGTGACGGGCAGCGTGGTGCCGAGCAGGAGCTGACGCGCGAGCCCGGCGCGCTTCGTCTGCAGGAGCTCGATCGGCGAGACGCCGAGCTCGTCGTTCAGCACGCGCCGGAGATGCCGTGACGTGACGCCGAGCGCCGTCGCCAGCTCCTCGATGTCCGAGACCCCCTCTTCGATCCGACGGGTCGCGAGCGCCGCGAGCCGCGCCGCCGAGTCGACGGTCGCGCTGCCGGGCGCGAGCTCGGGCCGACAGCGGAAGCATGCCCGGAAGCCCTCCCGCTCGGCCTCGGCGGCGCTCTTGAAATAAAGGCAACGATCGCGCCCCGGTGTCCGCGCCGTGCACACGGGGCGACAGTAGATCCCGGTGGTCGTGACGCCGATGAAGACGACGCCGTCGAAGCGAGGATCGCGGGTTTGCACGACGCGGTACCAGTCCACGAATGCATCGGTAGCACCCAGAACCCTCCGAAACCGGCCGTTTTCGGACATGCTCGCGAAAAAAATTCGCGTGCCGACGCGGGCGCTTCGTCCATTCGCGGGCTAGGCTTCGTTCCCTTTCGGCGGCCTCCATTCGGGGCCGTTTCGGGCTCTTCGGATCGATGCGCCGTCTCCTCTCTTGTCGCTCCGCGAGGACGGACCGCCTTCGGCGGATCCTGGGGTCATGCCTCGTCCTCGCCATCACGGCGTGCTCCGTCGGCGAGCCGGCGGAGCCGAGCGCCGGTCCAGCCGCGGAGGGAACCCCGGGCTACTTGGCGCAGCGGCTCCGCCGCCTCAGCGCGCGCGAGCTCGGGCGCTCGATCGAAGACGTCACGGGGGTCGTGGTGCCGGAGGCGCGCCTCGAGCCGCTCGTTCTCGTGCGCAAGTACGACAACGGCGATCCGGATGCTTGGATCACGCCGGACGTCTTCGACTCGATCGAGAGCATCGCGTGGCTCGTCGCGGACCAGGTGGTCGCGACGAAGGCGAAGCGTGTGTATGATACATGCACCGACGCCGCGACGTGTCGCACGCAGCTCCTCCGCACGTTCCTCCCCCGCGTCTTCCGTCGATCGCTCGTCGCGAACGACGAGGCGCGCTACGGGAAGCTCTTCGACGACGCGGTGGTCGACGGCCTCGACGAGGGCGTTCGCTCTCTCGTCGCAGGCGCGCTCCAGTCGCCATCGTTCCTCTATCGTCCGGAGATCGGCACGAAGCGCGGCACGAGCACGATCGCGGTCCTCGAGCCGCACGAGATCGGCGCTCAGATCTCGTATCTCGTCACGGGGTCCGGCCCGGACGACGAGCTGCTCGCGGCCGCGAGAGAAGGCCGTCTCGCGACACGCGAAGAGCGCCTCGCGCAGGGCGAGCGTCTGCTCGCGACACCCGCCGCCGCCGACCTCGAGCCACAATTCCTCGGCCTGTACCTTGCGACGGAAGACATGCGGCCAGGTAAGCAAGACCGCAAGGGTCTTCCCGGG
>JACXTT010014633.1_pt1 | contig 10247 bp, 6 predicted proteins | sample 9270951 | NCBI WGS metagenome assembly JACXTT01 (sample SAMN15532306, study PRJNA645909) | rock metagenome | isolation source: weathered quartz diorite | place: Puerto Rico | collected 2017-06-21
CGCCCCACCCCCCCGCCACCCCGCGACGCCCCCCCCCGGCCCCCGGGCACGCCGGGCCCCCCGGGCCCCGCGCGGCCGGTCGCCGCGCCGCGCCCCCCCGCGGCCGCGAGCCCCCCGCGCGGGTGCCGCGAGCCCCCGCCCATCTCGCACCCGACGAGGAGCTTCGTGGTGCGCGGGATGGCGCGCGCGACGGTGGCGACGAAGTCCGGGTTCGGCGCCGGCCGGCGCGTGGCCGCATCGAAGAACACGACCGGGACGTTGCGCGCCCCGGCCGGGTGGCCCGCCTCGAACTCGGCCTCGGTGCGGACGTCGAGATAGACGGCGGTCGGATGCGCGCCGAGCGTCGCGTGCGCCTCGGGTGGCGTGGTCTGCGGGATGTCCATGCCCCGAGGCCTAGCAGGGCGAGGCGGGCCGCGCCAGACGCGGCCCGCCTCCGCGTCGCGGCGACGCGCTAGAAGCCGAGGAACTTGAAGCTGTCGCCGTCGCGCTTGGTGAGCCCGCCGACCGTGCCGCTCGCCTTGAGGCTCAGCTTGTTGATGCGCCGGCTCGGGTCGAGGGTGACGCTCACCTTGCGCGAGCAGCCGCGGGTCAGCGGCAGGAAGCTGGTGGTGAGGGTGGTCCGCCCCAGCCGGGCCTTCAGCAGGGTCAGGTTCGGCACGTTGGCGTAGTTCACCAGCACGCGACAGGTGTTCGCGGGCTGCGTGCAGTCAGCATCGGTCGCGCACGGATCGCCGACCGGGCCGGCGCTGCAGAAGCCGATCGGCCCGCAGGTGCCGGCGGTGGCGCACGCGGGGTCGGTCGCCACCACGGGCTTGGCGAGCGTCGGCGACACGTAGGTCAGGATGACCTCGCCGCTCCCCTTGCCGGGCGAGCCGGCGAAGGTGGCGGGCGGCGAGGGGATCTCGTTCGGGTCGTTGGGGTTGCAGCCGGCGGCGTTCTCCACCCGGTCGCAGTAGCCGTCGCCGTCGCTGTCGGCCTCGGTGAGCGCGCCGCGGCACACCCCGTTGTTGCAGGTGTCCTGCATCGTGCAGGGGTTCTGGTCGTCGCAGACGAAGCCGTCGCGGGCCGCGGCGTCGTGGGTACAGCCGCCCTGGGGATCGCAGCCGTCGACGGTGCAGGGATTCCCGTCGTCACAGCTCTGCGGCAGCTGGGTCCCCGCGCAGGTGCCGCCCTGGCAGGTGTCGTTGTCGGTGCACGTGTTCCCGTCGTCGCACGGCGCGCCGTCGAGCGGGGCGGTGTCGTGCACGCAGCCGCTGCCGGGATTGCACGAGTCCTGCGTGCAGGCGTTGTGGTCGTCGCAGTCGCGGGCGGCGCCGCCGCAGGAGCCGCCGGAGCACACGTCGTTCACGGTGCAGGCGTTGCCGTCGTCGCAGGAAGCCGTGTTGGGCGGGTGGATGCAGGCACCGGCCCCGTCGCAGTGGTCGTCGGTGCACGGGTTGCCCTCGTCGGCGCACGGCGTGGTCGCCGGATTGAAGCAGTTGTTCGCGTTCTCGTTGCAGCTGCTGGCGCAGGTGGGGCCGCCGGTGCACGGGTTACCGGCGTGCACCACGCAGCTCCCGCCGCTGCACGTGTCGGCGCCGTTGCAGAAGGTACCGTCGTCGCACGGGGCGGTGTTGTTGGGATGGGTGCAGGTGCCGGTCGCGTTGCAGCGGTCGTCGGTGCACACGTTGCCGTCGTCGGTGCAGGGCGTGTTGGCGGGTGCGAAGCAGTTGTGCGCCCCCTCGTTGCAGGTGGCGTTGCAGTCGGGACCGCCGGCGCACGGGTTGCCGGCGTGGACGCTGCAGCTGCCCGCGCCGCAGGTGTCGGCGCCGTTGCAGAAGACCCCGTCGTCGCAGCTCGCGCTGTTGGCGATGTGGGTGCAGCCGTTGGCGTCCGCCCCGGGCGCGTCGGGATTGCAGGCGTCGTCGGTGCAGCCGTTACCGTCGTTGCAGTCGCCCGGGCAGAACTTCAGGTTGTCCATGATCGCGGTCTGGCTCTGGTCGCTGCCGGGCGCGTGCCACAGGAAGTAGGTGATGCCGGTGAAGCCGGCGGTCGGGAAGCTGACCACCCCGCTGGCGCCCGGCGTGATGCTGCCGCCGGTCGACGAGGTGAAGGTGTGCGTGCCGCCGTTCAGCACGAAGTCGAACATGGAGACGCTGAACACCGCGCCACCGTTGTAGGTGAAGCGGTAGGGGGTCGAGCAGCAGGCCGGGTGGTTCTGCAGGTCGGGGGAGCCGTTCCCGTCGTGGTCGCCCAGCATCACGTAGAAGCCCGAAACGTCGGGCTGCACGGTCATGCCGGCCTCGGTGTAGCTGGTGGCGATGCTCGGCGGGTTGCCCGGCGCGTCGAACGTGATGGTGATCGCCCCGGCCGGAACGGGCCGGCCCGTGAGGCCGGCGAGGAGCGCGGCTGCTCCCAGGGTCGCAAAGGAGCCCCAGCTGCGCGACGTCATGTCACCCTCCCTCCGCGGAGCGGGATGTATCGTGCCGCTCCTACTGCCGCAGTCAGATGCGGGTCAAATGAAAAAGTGGGCACCCTGTTGGCTAGATTCCCTGTACTCTAAGGACTCGGTCCCCGTCGTCCCCCGGGCGCGGCTGCGCGCGCCCCTCCGGCGGGCGGCGGGGTGCCCGCTTCTTCAGCAAGCGCGGCACGATGCCTCGCCGCCGGACGCGCGCCAGGCGCGCGAGCGCGCGGGAGAGTGCCGGTCCGACAAACCGCGTGAACGTCTCCATGCTCGCGCGAAGAGCAAGGGCAATGCCACGGCTCCCGCCGCTCCGACGCTCGGCCGCGGTGCGATGGTGTCCACCCGGCAGGACGCGCGTCCGGGCCGGCGGACAGATCGACTCCGTGTTCGCGCCCGCGAACTTGACAGCGCGGTCCCCGACGCGTACGAAGAGCAGGACCGCGACAGCCTTTTAACTTGACCCAGCGAGGTCAGGAAAGGTCCGCCATGCAGCACGCCACCCGCGCGCCGCGGGTTCTCACCGAAACCGACGCCTCCCGGCCGAGCCGCGGAGGCGTTTTCGTGTCGCGAGGTCCCCGGTGACCGCCAACGGCACCCGCCAGGTGATGGACGCGGTCGCCATCCAGCGCGCCCTGGTCCGCATCGCGCACGAGATCCTCGAGCGCAACAAGGGGAGCGAGGAGCTGGCGTTGATCGGCATCCGCTCGCGCGGCGTCCACCTGGCGGAGCGCATTCGCAAGAAGATCTCCGAGATCGAGGGCGGCGCGCCGCCGCCCTTCGGCGTGGTCGACATCACCCTCTACCGCGACGACCTCGACCGCGGGGTGCAGAATCCCATGGTCCAGGGAACCGACATCCCGTTCCCCGTCGATGGCCGCCGCATCCTCCTGGTCGACGACGTGCTCTTCACCGGCCGCACGGTGCGGGCCGCCATGGACGCGCTCGTCGACTTCGGCCGGCCGCAGTCGATCCAGCTGGCGGTCCTCGTCGACCGGGGGCACCGCGAGCTTCCCATCCGCGCGGATTTCGTGGGCAAGAACCTCCCCACCTCCCGCCGCGAGCAGGTCCAGGTCCGACTCGCCGAGGCGGACGGTGCGGACGAGGTCGTGATCGAGAGCTGAGGAGGGCGACCATGGGCTTCACGCAGCGTCACCTGCTCGGGCTGGAGGGGGTCCCCGCCGAGGAGATCACGACCATCCTCGACACCGCGGCGTCCTTCAAGGAGATCTCGGAGCGCGACATCAAGAAGGTGCCGACCCTGCGGGGGAAGACGGTCATCAACCTCTTCTACGAGGCGAGCACCCGCACCCGGACCTCCTTCGAGATCGCGGCCAAGCGGCTCTCGGCCGACACGATCAACATCGGCGCCTCGGGCTCGAGCGTGTCGAAGGGGGAGACACTGGCCGACACGGCGCGCAACCTGGAGGCCATGCGGCCCGACGCGATCGTCGTCCGCCACCCGAACTCCGGGGCCTGCCACCTCCTCGCGCGCCACGTCACCTGCCCGATCCTCAACGCGGGCGACGGCTGCCACGAGCACCCGACCCAGGCGCTGCTCGACCTGCTGACCATCCGGGAACGTCACGGCCGGCTCGCGGGACTGACCGTCGCGATCGTGGGCGACGTCCTCCACAGCCGGGTCGCGCGCTCGAACCTGCACGCGCTCCGGGCGCTCGGCGCCACGGTCCGGCTGGTGGGCCCGCCGACCCTCCTCCCGCGCGAGCTGGCGCTCCTCGGCGCCGAGCTGCACACGAACCTGGCCGACGGCGTCCGCGACGCCGACGTGGTCATGATGCTCCGCATCCAGCGCGAGCGGCAGGGCGCCAACTACTTCCCCACGCTCGACGAGTACTCGCACTACTTCTGCCTGACTGAGGACGCGGTCCGCCTGGCGAAGCCGCACGTCATCATCCTCCACCCCGGGCCGGTGAACCGCGGGCTCGAGATCGCGAGCACGGTGGCGGACGGACCCTACTCGGTCATCATGGACCAGGTGACCAACGGCGTCGCGGTGCGGATGGCGCTCCTCTACCTCCTGGTCGCGCGCAGCAAGGCCGAGGAGGCGGGCGGGGCGGAGGCTCTGCCCGAGCCCGCGCTCCGGCGGACGGGAGGACGCGCGTGAGCCGGCTCCTCCTCTCCGGCGGCACGCTGGTCGATCCGGCAGGCCCCGGCGACGTGCTGATCGACGGCGAGCGCATCGTCGCGACCGGCGCGCCCGGCACCCTCGCCGCGGCCGACGCCGAGGTGCTCGACGCGCGCGGCCTCCTCGTCCTCCCCGGGCTGGTGGACATGCACGTCCACCTCCGCGAGCCGGGCTACGAGTACAAGGAGACCGTCCAGACCGGCGTCGCCGCGGCGCTCGCGGGCGGCTTCACCTCGCTCGCCTGCATGGCGAACACGGAGCCGGTGAACGACAGCGCCGCGGTGACCCAGTACATCCTCGACCGGGCGCGCATCGCGCGCGGGGCGCGCGTGTACCCGATCGGCGCGCTCTCCCAGGGGCTCGAGGGCGAGCGGCTGGCCGAGATCGGCGAGATGCACCGCGCGGGCATCGTCGCCGTCTCCGACGACGGCCACCCGGTGATGGACGCCGGGCTCATGCGCCGCGCGCTCGAGTACGGCTCGATGTTCGGCCTGCCGGTCATCGTCCACGAGGAGGACCGGCACCTGGCCACCGGCGGCGCGATGAACGAGGGCGTCACCGCGCTCCGCCTCGGGCTCCGCGGCATCCCGGCCGCGGCCGAGGAGGTGATGATCGCGCGGGACATTGCGCTCGCCCGCCTGACCGGCGGCCGCCTGCACATCGCGCACGTGAGCACCCGCGGCGCCGTGGCGCTCCTCCGCGCGGCGAAGGCCGAGCGCCTGCCGGTGACCGCGGAGGTGACGCCCCATCATCTCTTCCTCACCGAGGAGGCGGTCGAGGGCTACGGCACGAACGCCAAGATGGCGCCCCCGCTCCGGACGCGAGAGGACGTCGGCGCGCTCCGTGCCGCGCTCGCCGACGGCACCATCGACGCGATCGCGACCGACCATGCCCCGCACCACGCGGACGAGAAGGACGTCGAGTTCGACCACGCCGCGAACGGCATCGTCGGCCTGGAGACGGCGCTCCCGCTGGCGCTTCGCCTGGTGGCGGAAGGGGTCCTCCCCTTGCCGGTGCTGGTGGCGCGCATGACGGTCGGCCCGGCGCGCATCCTCGGGCTTCCGGCCGGCACGCTCGCGCCGGGGGCGGCGGCGGACGTGACCCTGATCGACCCCGAGCGCCGCTGGCGGGTCGAGGCGCGGGCCTTCCGCTCCAAGGGCCGCAACACGCCCTTCGAGGGCTGGGAGATGACGGGCCGCGCGGTGGCGGTGCTGGTGGGCGGCCGGCTGGTGCACGACGAGCGGCCCGCGACGGCCCCCGCGTTGCGGAGCGCCTCGTGACGGAGCGGACCGCGCTCCTCGTCCTCGCGGACGGCACCATCTTCCGTGGACGCGCCTTCGGCGCCGCCGGCGAGGCGGTCGGTGAGCTCGTCTTCAACACCAGCATGACGGGCTACCAGGAGATCCTGACCGATCCGTCCTACGAGGGGCAGCTGGTCGCCATGACCTACCCCGAGATCGGCAACGTCGGCGTGAACCGCGAGGACGTCGAGTCGCGCCGTCCCTTCGTGCGCGGCTTCGTGGTGCGCGAGTACCGCGAGGCGCCGTCCTCGTGGCGGGCCGAGGAGAGCCTGGGCGCCTACCTCGCCCGCCACGGCATCCCGGGCATCGAGGGCATCGACACGCGGGCCCTGGTGCGCCACCTGCGTGACCACGGCTCGCAGGAAGCGGTGCTCTCCAGCGTCGATCTGAATCCGGAGCGCCTCCTCCGCCGGGCGAAGGACTCGCCCGGGCTGGTCGGCCGGGACCTGGTGCGAGAGGTGACGTGCAAGGAGCCCTACGAGTGGACGCAGGGTCCCTGGCGGCTCGGTCACGGCTACACGACGGCCGAGGAGGCCGCCGAGCGCCGTGGCGGCAAGATCCTCGACGTCCTCGCCTACGACTTCGGCATCAAGTACAACATCCTCAGGAACCTGGTCGGGACGGGCTGCCGGGTGCGCGTCGTACCCGCCTACACCCCGGCGGCCGAGGTGCTGGCGCTCCGCCCCGACGGCGTCTTCCTCTCCAACGGGCCCGGCGATCCCGACGCGGTCGCGGGCGCGCCCGAGCGCGTCGCGAAGCTCCTCGGCAACGTGCCCGTCTTCGGCATCTGCCTCGGGCACCAGATCCTGGGCCTGGCGCTCGGCGGCACGACCTACAAGCTCAAGTTCGGGCACCATGGCGGCAACCAGCCGGTGCAGGACCTCACCACCGGGAAGGTGGAGATCACGGCGCAGAACCACGGCTTCGCGGTCGACGTCGACTCGCTCCGCGGGCGCGGCGAGGTGACGCACCTGAACCTCAACGACCGCACCGTCGAGGGCCTCGCGGTGAAGGGACAGCCGACGTTCTCCGTCCAGTACCACCCCGAGGCGTCACCGGGGCCACACGACGCGCGCTATCTCTTCCGGCGGTTCGTCGAGCTGATGGAGCGCGCGTAGCCCCATGCCCCGGCGCACGGACCTCCGCTCGATCCTCTTGATCGGCTCCGGGCCGATCGTCATCGGCCAGGCGTGCGAGTTCGACTACTCGGGGACGCAGGCGTGCAAGGCGCTCCGGGAAGAGGGTTACCGGGTCATCCTCGTCAACTCGAACCCGGCGACCATCATGACCGACCCGGAGTTCGCCGACCGCACCTACATCGAGCCGATGACGGTCGAGGTGCTGGAGCGCATCATCGCCGCGGAGCGGCCGGACGCGATCCTCCCCACCATCGGCGGGCAGACGGGTCTCAACCTGGCGCTCGATCTCGCCGCGGCCGGCGTGCTCGATCGCTACCGGGTGGAGCTCATCGGCGCCAAGGTCGAGGCGATCAAGCGCGCCGAGGATCGGGATCTCTTCAAGGCGACCATGGCCGGGATCGGCCTCGACCTGCCGCGGAGCGGGATCGCGCACTCGCTCGAGGACGCGGAGCGCATCCGCGCCGCGATCGGCCTGCCGCTCATCATCCGTCCCTCGCGCACGCTGGGGGGCACCGGGGGCAGCTTCGCCACCAGCGACGCCGAGTTCCGCCACCACGTCGCCTGGGGACTCGAGGCCTCGCCGATCACCGAGGTGCTGATCGAGGAGTCGATCGCCGGCTGGAAGGAGTTCGAGCTGGAGGTGATGCGCGACGGCAAGGACAACGTCGTCATCGTCTGCTCGATCGAGAACTTCGACCCCATGGGCGTGCACACCGGCGACTCGATCACGGTCGCGCCGGCACAGACCCTCACCGACAAGGAGTACCAGATCATGCGCGACGCCGCGGTCGCCTGCATCCGGGCGATCGGCGTCGACACCGGCGGCTCGAACATCCAGTTCGCGGTGCATCCGCAGACGGGCCGGCTGGTGGTGATCGAGATGAACCCGCGCGTGTCGCGGAGCTCGGCGCTGGCCTCCAAGGCGACCGGCTTCCCGATCGCCAAGATCGCCGCCAAGCTGGCGGTGGGCTACACCCTCGACGAGATCCCGAACGACATCACGCGCGAGACGCCCGCCTGCTTCGAGCCCACCATCGACTACGTGGTCACCAAGGTCCCGCGCTTCACCTTCGAGAAGTTCCCGCAGGCGAGCGACGTGCTCGGCCCGCAGATGAAGTCGGTGGGCGAGGCGATGGCCATCGGCCGCACCTTCAAGGAGTCGCTGCAGAAGGCGATGCGCTCGCTCGAGATCGGGAGCCACGGCTTCGAGCCCCGCGAAGGCGAGCTGCAGGAACGGCTGCAGGTGCCGAACGCGGACCGGCTCTGGTACGTCGGCGAGGCGTTCCGGCGGGGCATGACGGTCGACGAGGTGGCGGGCCTGACCGCCATCGACCCGTGGTTCCTCGGTCACATCGAGGAGATCGTCGCCGAGGAGCGCGCGCTCCGGGCGAGCGGGGTGCTGCCGCCCGAGCAGCTCCGCGCCCTCAAGCAGCAGGGCTTCTCGGATCTGCGCCTGGCCGAGCTCGTGGGCACGACCGAAGAGGCCGTGCGGGCGCAGCGCGAGGCCGCCGGCGTCGTCCCCGTCTACAAGACCGTCGACACCTGCGGGGCCGAGTTCGAGGCGCACACGCCCTACCTCTACTCGACCTACGAGGAGGGCGGGGACGAGTCCCGGCCGGCGCGCGGGAAGAAGAAGATCGTCATCCTCGGCGGCGGGCCGAATCGCATCGGGCAGGGGATCGAGTTCGACTACTGCTGCGTCCACGCGGCCCTGGCGCTCCGCGAGGACGGCTTCGAGACCATCATGGTCAACTGCAACCCGGAGACGGTGAGCACCGACTACGACACCTCGGACAAGCTATACTTCGAGCCCCTGACGCTCGAGGACGCGCTGGCCCTCATCCGGCGGGAAGAGCCCGACGGGGTGGTGGTCCAGTTCGGGGGGCAGACGCCCCTCCGGCTCGCGGTGCCGCTCGAGCGCGCCGGGGTGCCCATCGTCGGGACGACGCCCGACTCGATCGATCGCGCCGAGGACCGCGAGCGCTTCGAGGAGGTGCTGGCCACACTCGACCTCCGGCGTCCGCCGAACGGCGTCGCGCGCTCGGCCGAGGAGGCGGTGCGGGTCGCCGAGGCGATCGGCTACCCGATCCTCGTCCGCCCCTCCTACGTGCTCGGCGGGCGCGCCATGGAGATCGTCTACGATCGCGAGAGCCTCGCGCGCTACATGCGCGCCGCGGTGCGCGTGTCGCCCGCCCACCCGGTGCTCATCGACCAGTTCCTCGAGGACGCGGTCGAGGTGGACGTCGACGCGGTCAGCGACGGCACGCAGGTCGTCATCGGCGGCATCATGGAGCACATCGAGCGCGCGGGCGTGCACTCGGGCGACAGCGCGTGCTCGCTCCCGCCCTACTCGCTCGACGCCGAGGTGCAGGCGGAGATCCGCCGCCAGACGGTGGCGCTCGCGCGCGAGCTCGGCGTGGTGGGGCTCATGAACGTCCAGTTCGCGGTGAAGGCGCGCGTCGTCTACGTGCTCGAGGTGAACCCGCGCGCCAGTCGCACCGTGCCCTTCGTGAGCAAGGCGATCGGCGTGCCGCTCGCCAAGGTCGCGGCGCGCTGCATGGTGGGCCGGTCGCTCGCCGCCCAGGGCTTCACCGGGGAGATCGTGCCCGCACACGTGAACGTCAAGGAGGCGGTCTTCCCGTTCATCAAGTTCCCGGGCGTCGACACCGTGCTCGGCCCGGAGATGAAGTCGACGGGCGAGGTGATGGGCATCGACGGCAGCTTCGGCGCGGCCTTCGCCAAGGCGCAGATCGCGGCCGCGACGCTCCTCCCCTCGGGCGGGCGGGCGTTCATCTCGGTCCCCGAGGCCGACTACGCGGGTGTGGTGCCGGTCGCCCGGCGGCTGAAGGACGCGGGCTTCTCGCTGATCGCCACGCGGGGCACGGCGGCCCACCTTCGCGCCGCGGGGCTCACGGTGGAGGTCGTGAACAAGGTCTCCCAGGGCGGCCCCCACGTCGTCGACGCCCTCCGCCGGGGCGAGGTGGCCCTGGTCGTCAACACGCCCGCGGGGGCGGACTCGCAGCGGGACGCGTTCCATATCCGCCGCGCGGCGCTCGAGAGCCGGGTCCCGTACTTCACCACCCTGGCCGCCGCCGCGGCCGCCGCCGAGGGCATCGATCTCATGGGCCGCGGCCCCTTCACGGTGCGGCCGCTCCAGGAGCACCACCGGCGCGCATGACGCCGGCCGCGGCGCCGCTCGCCGAGCTCCTGCGGGCGCTCGC
>JACXTT010014634.1_pt1 | contig 10247 bp, 5 predicted proteins | sample 9270951 | NCBI WGS metagenome assembly JACXTT01 (sample SAMN15532306, study PRJNA645909) | rock metagenome | isolation source: weathered quartz diorite | place: Puerto Rico | collected 2017-06-21
AATGGCTGGAGGTTCGAGGGACTTTCGCGGGGGAAATTCCCCAAAGGCCTCGCGGCCGAGGGCATTCCTGAATGGGGCGGCTACTCACCGCTCACCACAGAGCCCTACCTCAAGCCCCGCTTCGCGTCGAAAAGCTTCGCCCGCGTCTATTCCAAAGAGCGCCTGCAGGCATGGGACGATCAGAACAGGACGCCGGTCAACGACAAGCTGTGCCGCGAAGCCGTATGGTTCACGCAAACGATGCTGATCGGCGATCGCACTGACATGGATGAAATCGCCGCCGCCGTTCGACGCATCCAAAAGAACGCGGCCGCTATCAAAGGCAAGCTTTCGGTCTAAGAAACATGCGCCTCTATTATCACGATTCCTACCTCCGCGAGTTCGAAGCAAACGTCGTCGAGTCGCAGGGTACGACCGTCTATCTCGACCGCTCCGCCTTCTATCCGTCTTCAGGAGGCCAGCCTTTCGATCGCGGCCAACTCGCGGGCATTGACGTCGTCGAGGTCATGGAAATGGAAGACGGCCGCGTCGCACACGTCCTCGCAGCGCCGCTCGGTTCCGGCATTGCCGTGCGAGGCGCCATCGATTGGTCTCGCCGCTTTGACCACATGCAGCAGCATAGCGGCCAGCACCTTCTATCCGCCGTCTTCGTGGATCTCTTCGGCTACCAGACCATCAGCTTCCACATGGGCTCCGAAGTCAACACCATCGACCTCAACGTCCCCGCCATCAGCCAGCAACACCTCGAACAAGCGGAACGCCGCGCCAATGAACTGGTTTGCGAAAACCATCTGGTGCATGTGAGCTTCGAAGATGCCTCGGCCGCGCAAGGACTGCGAAAAGCTTCGGAACGCGAAGGCGAACTCCGCATCGTCAGCATCGCCGAGTTCGACCGCAGCGCCTGCGGAGGCACGCACGTTCGCGCCACCGGCGAGATTGGCCCCATTTTCATTCGCAAAGCCGACAAGATTCGCGGCAACGTTCGCCTCGAGTTTGTCTGTGGCCTTCGCGCGGTCGCGCGTTCCAGGCAGGACTTCAACAATCTTTCGAGCATCGCCCGCAGCTTTTCGTCCGCCCTCGACGAAACCCCGTTGCTGGTCGCCGCGCAAATCGAGAAGCTGCAGGAAGCCGACAAAACACGGCGCAAGCTCGCGGCCGAACTCGCCCAATTGCAAGGCAAGGCCCTCTACGACGCGGCGGCGCCTGGACCCGACGGCATCCGGCGCCACATCCATCGCGGGGCGCTGACCGACGATCTTCGCACACACGCTCTGGCCTTCACCGCGCAGCCCAGGGCGGTATTCCTTGCCCTCAGCAGCGATCCGCCCTCGATCCTGCTCGCTGCATCGAAGGACAGCGGCGTCAACGCCGGCGCACTGGTGAAGCAATCTGTTACAAGGGGAGGCGGGAGTCCGCAGATGGCGCAAGGCAGCGCAGCGTCTCTCGACGAACTGCAGGCAGCAGAACAAAGGATTACAGCCGATTGGCCCAAAGAATCTATCTGATCTCCACCGGTGGCACCATCGAGAAGGTCTACTCCGAAACCACTGGAACCGTCAAGAACGTTGATTTCAAGCTGGACCGTTATCTGCAGTCGTTGCGCTTGCCGGACCTCGAAATCGACGCCGTGCGTCTGATGAACAAAGATTCGCTCGAGATGACAGACGCGGACCGCGACCTCGTCCTCGCTACCGTGCGCGCAAAACTCGTGGGAATACCGGCGCCGTTCGTCATCACCCACGGAACCGACACGATGGTCGAAACGGGCCTGCACTTAAAGGCCAATCTGTCGGACCTGCCCGCGCCCATCATCCTGACCGGCGCGATGACGCCACTTGGCTTCGAGCGTTCCGATGGCTTGCAGAACCTGACAGAAAGCCTGATTGCAGCGAGAATTCTGCAACCAGGCGTATGGCTGGTCATGCACAATGAGGTGTTCCCGATCGATCGCGTACGCAAAGACCGGGAACGTGCGGTGTTCGTATCGCTCGACGGCACAGGGCCGGGCGCTGCCAACAGCTGAGATTGTCGAGCACCCTGTGGCCCGGCTCCGTTGTGCCGTCTCTTGAAGTCTTGCCTTAAAGAGAAGCGAGCCCGCGCAGGTTCCAGCCGCAAATCGTGCTGGCCTCGATCTTCGTCGCGCCGCCGGAACCCGTCCAGTGGGTCTCGAGATTGAGCCAGCCATTGTACCCATCGCGCTGCAGAGCCGCGATATGGCCCTTCCAATCGACGTGCCGGGTACCCACGGGTCCCCAGATCGGCGTGTGCCCTTCCATGTGGCAATCCTTCACGTGAATGTGCGCCACGCGGGACTTCGGCAGCAACTCGTAACCGAAAGGATAGGGCGTCTCGCCGCCCACCAGCGCATTCGCGGGATCCCAAACCAGCTTCAGGTTCGGATGATCGAGCATGCCCAGGATCTTCGCGGACTCTACCGCCGTCCCTATATTGCAGGCATGTTCGTTCTCGAGCCCGATGATGAGATCGTGCTGAGCGGCCATATCGCTCAGCTTCCTGAGCGCGTCGAGAATCTGGTCGTAACAGGCCTCGGGGTTCACGGTGCGCCAGTACGAAAAAACGCGGATGATCTTGGCGCCAAGCTTCGTCGCCACGTACAAGGCATGTTCCGCGAGGCGAGGCTGATCCGCAAACGTGTGCTTCGAATTGAAAATGTCCTGCTGGAACCGGGTGTCGATATCCGGCGCGTCTGGCAGCACGCACTTCAGCAGCGGAGAGGCGATCGACATCGCCTGCGTGTTCTTGGACGCGAGCAGGTCTTTCGCTTGATTGAGCTCGTCTTCGCTGAGGTCCATGATGTTCTTGCCCCAGACCACACGCAACTCGGCGCCCGTCATGCCAATCTGTCCCATGGCGTCCAGCGCCGTCTGCAGGTCGGGCGAGAACTCGTCGGTAATCGCCCCGATTTTGAACTTTGGTGTCATTTTCCTTCTATGATATTCAGGATCTGATCGGCCTTCACATTCGCCAGCTTCTGCTTGGCGCCGCTAGGCCATTCGATGTCGATCGCCGCAATCGTCGCGTCCTTGCCCAAGCCGAACGTCAACGCCAGATCGGACTGCGAACAATAGCTCGAACCTGAATGTACCATTTGCCACTGCCTGCCTTGCGCGGACTGAATCCTCGCCACCGCGCCGAGCGCGCTTCGGTTCGATTTCGTACCCGTCAACCGCAGCGAGATCCAGTGATTTTTGTCGGCCGTATCGTTGCGATACAAGTATGCCGGCCCGTGGTTGGTCGTGATCAACACATCGAGGTCGCCGTCGTGATCGATGTCCGCGTACGCCGCGCCGCGCGCCACAATCGCGCGCTGCATCTCGGCGCCCGTCTGCCGCGACACATCCTCGAATTTGCCCTTGCCCTGATTGTGGAACAACAGTGGCGCCTGCTTGTACTGCACCTTCGGCTGCACGCGCCCGATCTCTTCGTCGATGTGCCCGTTCGCGGCGAAGATATCGGGGAACCCATCCAAATCGTAGTCGAAGAAGAACACGCCGAACGCCAGGCTCAACAGACTCGAACGCCCCACCGCGGACCTCGGCGCCTCATCCACAAACAGCCCCGTACCTTCGTTGTGATAGAGCCCAAGCATCTGGTTCGAGAAATTGCCGACGAGCAGATGCGCTCGCCCCGAACGATCGTAGTCGGCAAAGTCGACGCCCATCGCGCCGCGCGCCACGCCGTCCTCTCCAAAGGCGACGCCCGCGGAAACTGCTTCTTCGGTGAACGTGCCGTTCTTATTGTTGCGATACAACTTGTTCGGCTGCGTATCGTTCGCCATGAAGATGTCAGGCCATCCGTCACCGTTGAAATCCACCGTTGCAATGCCCAAAGCCTTGCTGTTGGCTTCGCCAAGCCCCGCTGCTTTCGTGACGTCCTGAAACTTGCCGCCGCCCAGATTCCGGTATAGCTTCGACGAGTTTCCCTTGTATGATTCCGGGGTGCAATAGGACTTCGTAGCGCCATCGAGCGAACACCACAGGTCGCCCTTTGCGGTCCACTGCACGTAGTTCGCAATCACCAGATCGGCCTTGCCGTCGCGATCATAGTCCAGAAACGCCGCGCTGCTGGCAAATGACGCGTTCGCAATCCCGGACTCTTTGGTCACATCCCGGAACTTGCCGCCGCCCTCATTGTGAAATAGCCGGTCGCCCTCGATCGCCGTGATGAACACGTCGTCGCGGCCGTCGTTGTCGTAATCCGCAACGGCCACGCCCATCGCATACATCTCGACGTCAAGCCCGCTGCCGCGCGTAATGTCGGTGAAGGTCCCGTTCTTGTTGTTCCTGTAAAGGGCCGACAAGGACTTGCGCCCGCGAGGCGTCCAATCCTTGCTATTCAGCAGCAGAATGTCCTGCCAGCCGTCGCCATCCACATCCAGAAACGCGCAACCGGAACCCATCGTTTCCGGCAGATACTTCTTCCCTGCCCTGCCGGAATTGTGCGTGAACTGAATTCCCGCCACAGCCGTGATGTCTTTGAATCGCGGCGTCTGTCCGCTCATGACCAGGGCGCACGCGAGAACCGCGGCCGACTGCTTCCTCATCATTACTTTTTCCGTCCCGCCGTCCACGCGTTCTCGTGATCGTGCACCATCTGCCGCTCGTTGTTATCCTCGATGTTCAGCAACCGCGGCTTCGCCGTGATCGCCTGCGAGGACTCGTCCGCCTTGAACCGCCGGAACAATTTCTCTTCGCGCAGCGCTTTGTCGTTTTCGCCGAGTCCACGATACGCCAGCATCAGATTGTAGTGCGCCTGCAGATCCTCAGGATCGACTAACAACACGCGATGCAGCGCATCCACAGATTCCTTGTATTTTCGCTGCAGAAACCGAATGCGGCCAATCTGATTCAACACCACGCGATCGCGCGGATACATCGCCGCGCAAGTCTCGAGACTCGCCAGCGCTCCGTCGAAATCGCCGTCCGCCTTCTGGATCAGCGCTTTGAAAAAGTGTATGCGGCCGAGCTTGGGGTTCAGTTCCATAGCGCGATCGATGTACTTCTTCGCGGCCTCGGTCTCACCCTCCTGAATCAGCGCGCGGGCTGTATTCAACCATCCATCGGCGTAATCAGGCTCTGCTTCGGTGACTTTCTTGAAGGCGTATTCCGCGCCTTTCAAATCGCCTTGCAGCAACATCCCAATGCCCCAATCGTTCCAGCGTTCGCGGTCCAGCAGATCGACTTTGGGAACCCAACTCGCCGGAGCCTCACTCAAGTGCAGCTGCGCCGTCCGCATTGCGAGCGTCACAATCGGCACATCCGGAATGCGGCCTTTCACCTTGCCCGAAACGTTCGCCGGAATGTTCTTCGAATCGAACGACCATTCGCGGCTGTCGTGATGGATCGACACCAGCTTAGGATCCTGGTCCGGCTTCGGCTGGCCCGCATACACGTACTGCGTGTAGTAATGCGAAAACTTTCGGTAATTCAACTTCGCCGTCAGAGTGATCGGCCCCTTCGCGTCCTTGGGGATGTCCACGCGATAGTGCACGGTATCGGCGGCGCCCGGCGGAATCAATCGAACATAAAGCAAGCTCCGAGCCTGAAACGCATTGCGCTTGTTGATCGGGTTCCCTTCCCCGTCCAACTGATACGACTTGTAAAAATGCGCGCCTTTTTCGACTGGACCCTTGCCCTCATCCTCGGCATAGCCGCTCCAGAAAATCACGCGGCCATCGGCGTCTTTGCCCTGCAACTCGAGCCAGACGTCGAACGCGTCAATCGTCCCACCCGGAAAGAAATGGCCGATTTTGCGCGTCCGAACCACCGTGTCGACTCGAACGCTGGTTCCGGGCTGGAATGTCATGCCCGGCCGGTCAATCGGCGCGGCAACCTGGCCCACTTCGCGCATCAGCACCTGCCCTTGCTGGTCACCTTCTTCGCCGACCGCCATCGTGGACGCCAGCGCCGGACCGCTGTCCGCACGCCGCTTCATCTCCGTCTGTCCCTTCGAGGCCTCGATTGGCGAAGCCGCAAAGATGTCCACCGTAATGAACCCGGACTTCAGGAAGGCCTCCACTGCCTCACGTTGTTTGTCATCCTCGTTCGCCACCGCCACGGCAGTATTCGCAGCAGCAAAGCGATGATTGTGCACCATCCCTTTGCGATTGCCCGGATCTCTCGACGGCACCAGCGCCATGTGGCATTGCGTACAAGTCTGCGTTTCCTTCGGATAGTAGAAACTGCGTGCGCCTTGGCCCGAAACGCCGGACGCCTGCCAGTTGTCGTAGTCATTGAAGCCGCGAATCCAGCGGTAGTTGTTCACCGGTTCGTCGAGGTGCACCTTGTGGCAGCTCGCGCAGAACTCAGGTCCGTCCTCACGCATGAACGGCTTCATGAACGTGCTCTTATGCGGACCCGGATTCAGAAACGTGAGGAAATCATCAGCCTTGCGAATGATCGGGTTTTTACTAGACGCCAGATCGTGCAGCGGCGGATACTCGATCGTGAATCCGCCATTGCCCATCGAACTATTGACATGCACGATCGAATGGCACGACACACAGGCAAGCCCGTTCTGCGCCTCAGGCGTGTCGATCTGATTCTTGATCGGCTTTTCCCAGCGGCCGTTGAAGAACACCGCGTGATCATGGCAACCCGCGCACCACTTGCTGTTCTGCGTCGTGCCGCTGACATCCTGCATGTACTCGATGGACTTCCGGTAAAACTGATTGTTGAACGATGCAAAGTGATGCATCGAACTGTTCCACTGCTCGTAGATGTCCTTGTGGCACTCGCCGCACCGCTTCGAATCCATGAAGAAGTTCGAGGGAATCGTCGTCCCGACATTCGTATTCGCGGACGACGGCCAGAACGGCGACTTTGTCCCCGCGCCCTCTTCGTGCATCGAGGTCGGCACAAACAACGCATTGTTGCGTATGCGATTCAGCGGATTCGGAAACGCCTTGTCGAAGAGCGCCTTCACCGTAGGCGCGACGATCGCCAACGCCAGAACTGCAATCGCCATCTTGCGCGGCACGACGCGAAGGATCGCAGGCAGCAGCCACATGAGGGCGATCACTGACACCGCCACGTGGACCCACACCACCCACCGGTATTCATGTAACGTTCCGGCCCAGGCCATCCACGAAATCACGATGCCCGTCAGCAACGACAGCGCACCCGCGATGTTCTTCTTGCCCACCGCGACCACTAGCGCCGCACCCAACCCCAGGTGCAAACCGACGTTGGTCATGTAGAAGACCGTCGGCGCCGGAAAGCCCACAACGATCGCGAGATTGAGCAGGAACAGGATGAATAACGGCGTAATCAACGATTGACCCCATTGCCAACTAGCGGCCGTATCAGCCGCAACGCCGGCCTGACGTTGTACCGCTGCTGGAAGTCCCGGTGTATCACATCGTCAGGGAACTTTTCACTAGTAGAAAAAGGGTATTGACTCATGCCGTGGAACGGCAGCGGCTCGACCGTCTGCGAGAAGGCGGTGTTCGCGTCGCGATCCTTCGCCCAGCCATCCACTTTCAGCAGAAAATCCCGCCGCCACCCCTGCGGCAGCGCGGGCAATTTCGAGCCGTCGAACAGCAGCCGAATCTCATCGCCGGAACCCATGATCACAAACCGGTCGTCCACATCGGCAATCAGTTCCTTTACGTCGCCATAGCGCGTGTACTTGCCTGGCGTCGGATTCCACAACGACACGGGCGACGAATCTGCATAGAAGAACTGCTCTGGCTGCTTGCGCTGCGGATGCACTTTGTTCGCCGAAAACCCGCGAAACCGGACAGCCGCACTGTTCGCAGGCATCAGGCTTCGCCGAACCGTTGGCGCCACATTCGTTTCGGATAGAAACACCTCGTCCCAATACACGCATAGGTTGGTGACGATCCGCAATTCGCGGCTGCCTGCTGGGAACTTGCCCGTCAGATTCACCGCGATCGTCTTCGGTTTGCCGTCGGGCATGCCCATGTCTTCAATGACCGTCTTCCACTTCCCTCGCTCGTTGCGCATCTGCAAATACGGCGGAATCAAACCTGCTTTCGATTCCTGCGCCGCGGCGAGGAATGTCGAGCCATCCGCCCAATCCACCCAACCATGCAGAATCAGGACAGCTTTGTTGTCGCGCGCCGTTTGCGGTCCGAAGTCCAACTCGAGCGCGTGCAGTTCCGCCATGCCGCCGTCGGTGCGCTGGAACTCGTCCGGATGCGTCTTATCGGACTTCAACACACGCGCCAGCACATCGCGGCCTTTGTCATCGCGAGCCTTCACCGGATAGACGCGCTTCCTCACCCCGTATAAACGCTCTTCCGGAAACGGCTGGCTCTTCCACTTTTCGTTCGTGTAGACCTCTTCGGATACCGGATGATCGATCGCTTCGAGCCGCAATTGATCGAGGAACGCGACCTCGGAAAGCTCCTCGGTGATGCGAATCTCATACTGCTTGTTTACAGGCTGCAAAGCCTCCCCAGGAATCTGAATGAACTCATCGTGATCCACCGGGAAGTACGTGCCATCGCCATTCGAAGCGCCAAGCGGCGCGACACCCAGCACATCGGTGATGAACTGAAATCCAGTTCCGTTCCATGTCCAGATCAGCGGGCAGGAACCGGACAAGCGCTGCTGCTCCTTATACACAAAGGCCTTGCCCGCAAGCTGATTGGTTTCGTTCTGGATGAGCCCGTTCGCCCAACTGATGCGCACCGTCTCGGCCTGCTTCCGGGAGCCCAAATCGAACAACAGCGACGAGCCATCATAGACCTTCTTCTGATAGTGCGCCCCGGCCTTCACTTCGACCTCCGCGCCCTGCGACAGCTTCAGATTCTTGACGCCGGCGAGCGAAATCTTCAACCAGTTGGCCGGCGCTTTGCGCACTGCGAGCTGCTGTTTTTCGAGCATCGTGTCTGGCGCCCAGGCAAGATTCGCCCTCTCGAACTTCCGCGCCGCGCGATTCAGAAACACGCCATCCGCGGCCACCAGATCGAGGTACGAATCGCGATTGACATCCGCCACGGCGCGCAACTCGACCCCGGCCGGAATGTCCGGCAGTTCCACCGCCTCATACTTACCCGCAAGCTTGTCGCGATACAGCACCGCGCCCCGATCCGCATACGTTACAACGAGGTCAAAGCCCTTCGTATCGGGCTGAAACCGGTACGCGAACGCCGAGATCGCCTTGCCCTTCACAAACGGGAACTCCGCCGTCCGGTCCACAAAACCGGCCGCGCCCTGGTTGCGTAACAGCTTCGGCGAAGAACCGAGCAGCACCAGATCGAGATCGTAATCGTGATCGAAGTCGATCCAGACGGCCTGCGAATAGTCGCCGGCGCCGGCTGGCAGTTCCACGCGCTTTTGCTTCGAATACAGCGCCGCGCCCTGCCCGGTGAGCACGCACAGATCCATCAAGCCGTCGTTGTCGTAATCGCCCGGAACAATCTGCCGGATGCCGCTGAACCCCGCCAAAACCGCGGTCTGCTTGCCCGCGCGATACACTGCCGCGGACTTCGCCGAATACACGACGTAGTCCTCACCCGCGCGAACCACGCGATCCGCGCCTGCAAGCGTTACGGGATAGCGGTCGTAGGCCGGGGCAGCCAGTTCCTCAGGCTTTGCGTCGATCGGGTCGTAGATTTCCGCGTAGTCCGACCACTCCATATCCTCCGGCGTCGCCGAACCTTCCTGGGCCTTCTTCAAATCCTGAAACAGTTTCAACTCACGAGCCATCTCGTCGCGCTTCGCCTGCGAACGGTACACGTTGTAAAGCTGAAAATGCGGCGCCGCGAGGTTTCCGTTGAGCGCGATGGCCTTGCTGAACTCCGCAATCGCTTCCGGCAGCTTGTTGCCCTGGCGCAGCAAAACACCCAGATTGTAGTGTGAAATCGGCTCATCCGGCGCGAGCGCCACCATGCGCTCGAACTGCGGCAGCGCCTTGTCGAAGTCGCCGTCTTTCTTGTACACGATACCGAGGTTAAAGTACGTATGCGGCAGATCCGGATACTGTTTCTGCACCTTTTCGAGTTGCGCCACGCCCTCTTTGGTCTTCCCTGCGCGAAGCAGCGCCAAGCCATAGTTGAGTTGTTCCCGTTTCGACGTGGGCGCGAGATCGAGCGCCTTCTTGAACTCGTCCACCGCCTGCACCTGCGTTGTCGGATTTTCATAAAACGCCTTGCCCAGGTTCCGGAAGCGCCACAAGCGCTCTTCCGTCGAATCCGCGGCGTGGGACCAAAAGACAAGAGCCAACAGGGCTGGAGTCAAAGACAGGAGGCGTCGCAT
>JACXTT010014635.1_pt1 | contig 10247 bp, 13 predicted proteins | sample 9270951 | NCBI WGS metagenome assembly JACXTT01 (sample SAMN15532306, study PRJNA645909) | rock metagenome | isolation source: weathered quartz diorite | place: Puerto Rico | collected 2017-06-21
CGTCCCTGGGAAGCTGAAGTCAACCGACGGCGTCTACGGCATTCGCTTTGCGCACAACACGGAAGCGGTCGTGACCGGTCTCTCGATGACCACGCCGTGACGAAGCGGCCGGGCCGCGCAGTGAGCGAGAGGACGCTTAGGGCTTGCGGGCCCTAACCCGCAAAACATCGGTACGGCGCCGCTCGTCGCTCATCGACTGCTTGCGCTCCAGCCAATCCGCGCTCGCTGTCGGCTCGAGCCAGAACAAGTCGGATGAACGGTCAGCACAGTGCAACGCCCCTGCGCCAATTCCTGGGTGAAGTCTGGGTAAAACGAAAGGGCTAGCGGCTTCGACGTCCGCTAACCCCTCGTCGTTCATGGTTGCGGGGGCCCGCTTTGAATTGTGGAAGCGACCGCTAGCGTTCGAGTTCGTGCTGAAATACTGAGTATGCCACCCGCAAGGTCGACTGGTACCGGGTGGGCCGGCCGGTATCGTCGGACTGATCGCGTTCGGTCGGGGCGGCGAAGCAGAGCCTCTACGGCCATGTCTCGACACGCCCTGGGCCGATCCAAGGATGCTCTGCAAGGACGTTCCATCGCGGGGTCTTCCTTTACGCGCGGCACATCGATGCTTACCATGTTGCCGTGACGATCACGGCGAGGTCGAATACCGCTGCTAGGAGGACGATCATGGCTCGACCGTCGGTCCGTCTCCGTCTCGGTGCCGTCGCCCTCGGCGTCTGCGCGCTGCTCTTCGCCGCATTCCCACTCGTGCGCCCGTTTTTCAGGCTCGATGTCTTCTCGCCCACCCTCGCCGCGTTGGCGAGCGGTCCGCTCGCCTCGCCGTCGTGGGTCATCGCCCATCTGCTGCTGGTAGGGGCCTTCGCTCTACTGCCGTGCGGGTTACTGGCCCTCTACGCAACGCTGGCCGACGGCCCGGTCGAGCCGCTCGCGCTGCGCGGCTTGGTCCTCGGCGTGGCCGGAACCGGATTAGTCGGGCCTGCGGTTGGCGTGGAAGTCTTCGCGATGCCCGTGATCGGGAGGCTCTACCTCGACGGCGTGACCGGAGTCGCCCCCGCGCTGGCATCGATCTATCGGGGACCCATGACGCTGGTGATGATCGTAGGACTGATCACACTTGCCGTCGGCGCCATCGACCTCGCCCGGGCCGTCTGGCGAGGCGGCGTGCTGCCGGGCTGGGGCGGCGTGGCCCTAGCCGCCGGGCTGGCACTGTGGCTGCCGCTGCTGCCGCGCCCCGTCAGGATCGTAGACGGTTTGATGATCGGCCTGGGCGGGGTCTGGCTGGCGTGGGGAATATGGCGAAAGGGCGCGCGAACCGCCGAGGAGGCCGAGGCTCACAGCGTGCCACTCAACCAATTTTGAACCGACTCGGTAGCGACCACTCCAAAAGCGGAACCCACGTCCGCTGCACACCAGGCGGATGGCTGACTCTTTCACTGTAAGCTGTTCCACTAACCCACCACTATTTCCCCACTACTGACCAGATCGCGGGCACAACCCTAGGCACAACCCGGTGATCCGTGACGGCCCGACTTGCGACATTACTTCATCATCTCGGCTCCCCTCTTCTTACAGGCAGCCTGGTCCTCGGCCTCCACCATCTCCGGCATTGGACCATTCGTCGTCTCTACCATGCGCTTTTCTAGACAGGGGCCATGCAGCTTAGTCTCTGAAGGGCTGGTCGCGTCGCCGAAGATGTTGATAGCGCCGAGCGTGCCATTCAAAACCGAACTCGCGATGGCGAGCGACCCACATCCAGCCGATAGGAGTGCCAACGCGCTGAGGATGCCGAGCGACGACTCCTTCGTTCGCATTGATCTGGCCTCCGTGCATCAGAAGAATTGTTTTACCGTGGCTGCGGGGTCCAGTTCGGGTTGCCGCTCATGCACTTGGCGAATGCGGTCGCGGTATCCGTAGGGAAGATAGAGAATTGGAACTGACCGTCAGAAGCTACACTGACAAGTTGATGCCCGGGGTACTTCTTGCTGCATACCGTCTCGTACCGGGCGTAGACACGCTCCTGCTCAGCGGTGCGCTGGAACATCGCGCACCCAACAACGGCCAGCACTACGAGAGCTAAAAGACGCGGTCTAATGCCAGCCATAAATCGCCCGAAATCGTCACCTTGATGAGCGTAGTGCATCGCGAAGGCGGGCCCCAAAAGGATTTTCGGGCGCCGCAGAATCTGTGGTGATCCCTGGCGGAGGCCAAGATCGCTCCATTTCCCTCCATGCTCTCAGTGTGGTGAAGTGTGGCCACGGCCCACTAACTCACCACTATTTCCCCATGAGCACCTCCCGAACCACGTTGGCCGGACGCGGAGCGGCGAGAAGAGCACAGGATTTTCAGTCCTGAAACAGGAATCGCGGAAGTCCGCAGAAATCCTTGTCGTGTAATCAGGAGTCGATCGGGTCATCGTGCGCTGCAATGCTCTTGAATGATCAGGAACGCGCGGGGCTAGGGCACAATTTGAGCACACTCCGTTCGACGACCTATGGCCATTTCATCTAACACGCCTACGGTCTGCCGTTTTCGACCCAAAACAGTAGCTGCATAGAAGTACTTTCAGCTTCAACCTTCACTACGTGAGGAATCGCCCGCCTCAATCTCAGTCCGTGGACGATATTGACGGGGCTCCTGGTTCTGCCTGAGACACCGTGGGGCATCGGGCGCGCGGTGTAGAGTGTCGCCTCAAAGACTCATGTAGTAAGGCGTTCAATTCTCGCGAATACAAAAGGCCGCCGCCGTCGCACAGAGAGTGCACACGGCACACACGCTGAACACCGCCTGATACGCTGCCAACGGATAAGCCCTTGTAGCGCCGGACACATCTCCGGCCCAGAGCGTATCGAGAAGGGCACCGAGTGGGGGTTGGCTCGCAGCAGCCCCAACCAAGGCCGCGAGGTTCACGGCGGCGACTGCAATGCCTACGAGTTCATCGGGGTGGGCAGATCGGACTAGCGGCCACACGAGGACATATCCCCCGTTTGCTATTCCCAACGCAGCTAACACTATGCAAGCACCGGAGATAGGAATCATGCCAAGGAACACCACGAAGACGATCCACAGAGCGCAACAGGCTCCGGTGAGAGCAACATATGGCAAGCGATACCGCTTAAAAACAGATTCGGACATCCATCCGACAATGGGTGCGGAAATAAGCGTCGTGAGAGCAGGCGTCATCGCCAAGAATGCCGCATGGCGCGATTCGAGCCCATAGACATCGCGGAAAAATGGAACAATCCACAATGTTAGATTTGCTGCGGCAGCGTAGAGAAAGAATGCCGTGCCAAGCAAGGGCCATGTGCGCCGACTTCTGAGGACCTGCCGTAGGCCCTTCCGGGCAGCCCTGAGCCCTATCGCCGACCGTTTAGTCTTGGAGAGCGGTCCGTCGTCGAGGATAAGCATCGCAAGAGCTGCGATACAGAGACAGGCTGCCGAACTCACGGCGAAGGCCCCACGCCACCCAATGAGCACCACGACTATGGCGAGTGGCGCAGTGGCAAGTAGCGCTCCTGCGCCACTGGCACTAGCGGAGAGCGAGGACAGAGTCGTAAACTTGTTCGGCGGAAACCAAATGGCATTTCCTTTTAGCCCTGCGATTACGGCGAGAGAACCTCCGGCGGCCAGTATTCCTTGGCCGGCGAAGAGCTCGGCGGTGTTATTGGCCAGGCTCATCAGCGCAGGCCCCACCGCCATCAGTGATGCGCCAGTCGCGACGATACGTCTGATTCCAATTGCGTCGACCAGGAGGCCCGCCGGCAGCGTAAGGGCGGCGTAGACGTAGAGGTAGATCGCTGACAGCAAGGCAATGCTTGTGCTGCTTGTGTTAAGCGAGAGCATTAGCTCCTTGGATATAACGCCTGGAGCGTTTCGATGATAGAACGAGATAAGAGCCAGGGTTGTGGGCAAAGCCCACATGATCCACGGTCGGACAGAAGCCACCGTAATAATTCACTCCTGTTGGTTCGTTTCTCGGTATGCGGTAGACCGACCCGCTAGGTTCAGCAATAGGGGCGGCGACACGAAAACAGCCGCGGTCGGTCCAAACACTCCCTGGACCTCCATGCCGACACTGGCAGAGTCCCTTCGCCCAAACCTCGTCATCCAACCCGCCGTCCGCAGAAATGATCGGGCAGACCCAAGTGCTATGCGCATCTCTATAGAGCGGCATCTTAGGTGCCAAGAAAGGAATCGGCAAAATCCGGGGCCGCACCTGATGACATGCCAACGGAGTTGGTCAATATGCCTGTTCTCGTCGGGCAGATTGCCCGAACACTTTCGACTCCTACGCCGCTTTAGGTGGCGCTTTGATCGAAATACTGTTCCTTAATCGTGGAACAGTTTCTTGCACGACGCCCTCATGAAGCCACCCGCGATGACCATTCGGGAGTGCGCCTTGCGGATGTACTCGTACAACTCCTCAGGCTCGATCTCGACCGCCCGCCAAGTGAAGACGACCAGAGTGACCCTTTCCCCAGACTGCAATGTCGGCTTGGTAACAGCCGTACACGAGCCCTGAGACTTTCGTCCAGACACACATCGATAGACACATCGGACATGGGGCATGGGTTGTGTAGAGCACGGCGCCCGGACCTTGCACCGCAGAGTCAGCCTACAAGAGAATGACCGGCCGGTAGCAGAGCAGCTCGAGATCCCAACCCTGAACTCGGACTCGTTCCTCAAAAAATGAACGGTGCTCCACCAACGCGGCGACGACTTGAGGGCAATCGAGGGCGACCCGGGCTCTTCTGTGTCGCGGCTGAGGGGTGAACCGACGCAGGACTAGAAGTCCTGGTGCTCCTTCGACGACGGCGGCCCTACCCCGCTGTCCGAAAACTCCGAACTCCGCGAGCTGAAAGCCGAAACAACGTGGATGACGTGCGCCCGAGTGTGCTGGAATGATCAGGAGTGCGCTGGAATGCGCTGAGGATTTTCAGTCCTGAAACAGCAATCGCGCAAGTGCCAGAAATCCTTGCTGTGCGATCAGCAGTTGATCGAGGCAACCTACGCTCGAATGCTCTCGAATGATCAGGAATGCGCTCGCGACGCGGGCACATTTTGGGCACAAACCCCGATTCAAGCGTCGGTAACTACCTCGGGGCAGCCTGCAGCTACGTCGAAGGCGCGAAGAGCTCCAGCTCGTGGCCGTCGAGATCCTCAAAGTAGAGCGACGTGCCCGGTATCCAGGCGTGCGCGATGACCTCCGGGAGTGTGCCGACTGAAGTCCGCCAGCTGTTGGGCAGTCATCCAGCCCGTGTCGGTCGGGCCAGGGTTGACGACGTTTGCCACGATGCCGAGATCTCGAAACTCTCGTGCCGCCGCCAGGACAATGCGGTCCAGCGCTCCCTTGCTTGCACCATAGGGCAGGTTGTCCGGAACGTCATCGCTCGTGAGGGCGACGATCCGGCCGCGGCCACGTAAGGACCGAAAACGCCGGCCGAACTCGCGCACGAGCAGCCAGGTCGCTCGCGCATTCACCGCAAAGTGCAGGTCGAAGCTCTCGGTCGTGGTCCCCAAGATGTCGCTGTTCACCGAGTGGCAGTGGGAGAGGACAAGCGCTGTCACCGGCCCGATCGCCTCTTCAACGGCATCGAAGACGCGGGCCGGTGTGTCGAGCAGGCTGAGATCCGCCTCCACCGCGGTGGTCCTCGCCCCGCACGCCGCGAGCTTCTCGTGCAACCAACTGATGTCAGCCGGATCGCTTCCATGGGGCATGGCCTTATCGTAGGCGCACCAGAACGTCGTCGCCACATCCCAACCGTCGCGGGCAAGGTGCATGGCAATGGCGGCGCCAATACCCGCTCGCCGGCTGGCTCCGGTTACTAGCGCGAGCGGACGTGATTCGTCTTGTCCGTTCGTCGCCACGCCTGCTTGAGCCATCTAACGTTCGCGCTCAGCGGCGCCGCTTGTCGGCGTCGGCTGCCGCGGCGTGTTCGACTTCGTCGACTTATGTCGAGCAGGAACGCAGTGCGGTCGACCGCGGTCACGGGAAAGCCGCGCTTCGCGAACGCCACCGCATGGCGCCCCGGACCGCAACAGAGATCGAGCACCGTGCCGCCGCCGACGCCGGTGAGCCGGAGAATCTTCTCCAGTTGTTCATCGGCGACCGCAAAGGCCGATTCCGGGAATGTGAACCGATAGAGATCCTTCCACATCGATTCGTCAGCGAACCATTCGTCGTCGCCCGAAGCCATGGCGGAGCCATAGTAGCCGTAAACGGCCGACTATACTCCTCTGACAACTTAGGGGCGGCGACGTTCTCGGGAGCACAACGGCAGATCTTTACCCGGGTTGTGCCCGTCCGCTCCGCACCCGCACAGACGCGTCGGATCCGCTTCCTCCGTCACCGCTCGCTCGCCTGCCGGGTGTCATCGATGAATCGAAGCGTCTCGCTGAGATCCGGGACGATGTCGCTCGACCAAGCGAGCGCCGCCTGGATCAGCGGCGTCCACCACGCGTCCAGCGCCGTTTGCGCCCAGCGCGCGGCGATCGGTTTCGACGCGGGACGAGTGATGGTGAGTGATGGTGCGTAGTGACGCGACGCGTCAGGCGGCGCCACCATCACTCACCATCACTTCGGGGGTTAGCTGCGCGGAGAACAGGCGCACGCTGACGCGCCACACGATCCGCCCCTACGGGGCTCGCCGCAGGTGCCGCCACTTGCAGCTCGACAAGCTTCTCAGCCAACCGCGCGATACTTCCTCCGGTCAGGAAGACCACCATCGGCACGGCCAGGCCCAGGCTCTGCTGGATCCGGTTCCGCAACTCGATCGCCGCGAGTGAGTCGAGGCCCAGCCGCGCGAGTGGCTGGTCCACCGGAAGCGCCGCCGGCGCGATGCCGAGGGCGGCGGCGACATGCTCGCGCAAGAACTGGGTGATGCCACCCGGCCGGTGCAGTGCCGGGTCCGAAGCCGCGGCGGCAGCCTGACCGCCTCCGCGCACTGGCGAGCCCAGGTCACCCGTCCGCGGACGCGATGCCCCCTCTCGCGCCAGTCGGGAGAGAAAGAAGGGCATCTCGGCACCCAGGCTCCGTGCATATCGTGTCCAGTCCACGGGCGCTACGGCCACGTGCGTTCGGCCCTCTTCCAGGACGCACTCGAGAATTCGCAACCCTTGCTGGACCGGGATCTCACCGAGCCCGCGTTCCGCACGTTCACGCCGCACCGCCTCGGGTAGCGCGGCGGCCATGCCTCTGCCGGCCCACGCCCCCCAGGCGACACTGGTGGCGGGGAGGCCCAACGCTCGGCGCTCGTGAGCGAGAGCGTCGAGGAACGCGTTCGCAGCGGCATAGCTGCCTTGTCCGAGCGTACCGAGCAGCCCGCTCAGCGACGAGAACAGGACGAAGAAGTCGAGGCTGGTCCGCTGGGTGAGACGGTGAAGATGAAGTGCGCCGAGCACCTTCGGCGCCAGGACCGAGTCGAAGCGCTCGGGATTCTGTCGTACGAGCACGCCGTCATCGAGGGTGCCGGCGGCGTGTACGATTCCGCGGAGCCGTTCGCCGGCGGCGGCGAGAGCCCGCTGGATGTCCCCCTCGGAGGTGACGTCCGCCCGAACGACCTCGACCTGCGCGCCGGACTCCCGAAGGGCCTTGATGGCTTCGACGCTCTCGCCCTCGGGCAGCCGGCGCCCCACGAGGATGATGCGTTTCGCGCCCTTCGCGACGAGCCATCGGGCGACCTGCATTCCGAGCGCGCCGAAACCGCCGGTGACGAGATAGGAGGCCTCGGCCACGACCTCGAAGCCCTTCCCCGTCTGAAGTGACACAGCGATCTTGCCGACGTGGCGCGCCTGGGCCATGTATCGGAACGCCTCTACTACCCGGTCGATGGCAAAGACGCGCGTGGGCAGTCTGCAGAGGGCGTCAGTCTCCAACACGCTCACGACCTCCCGGAGCGCGGCGCCCAGCCCCGCGGCGGCGTCGCGGGCCGCCTCCAGGAGACGGAACCGGGTGAACTGGGCGTCCGGCCGCAGTCGATGTAGGCGTTCGGGATCCCAGTCGTCCGTCCAGCCGATCTCGACGAATCGTGCGCCGGGGCCGAGAACGCGCAGGGTGGCGTCGAACATCTCTCCGGTAAGGGAATTGAGCACCACGTGGACGCCCTGGCCGCCGGTCGCGGTCAACACCTCATCGGCGAAGGCGGCGCTCCGGGAGTCGAACACGTGTTGCAAACCGAGGCCCGCGAGGTACGGCCGTTTGGCGCGACTGGCGGTGGCGAAGACGTGGGCGCCGCGGGCGAGCGCCAGCTGCACGGCCGCCAGCCCAACGCCGCCCGCCTGCCGAACTGCGGGCTAAGTCGGTCGCGAGCTTTCTCAGAGCGATGAACGTACCAGATGCGCAGCTGTCGACCATCAGCTATGGGTCAGACCGCCCGGTGTGCACGGACAAGTCGGACGCTTGTGCGGCGAAGAACCGACGCGTGCACTTCCAGGTCAAGCGCCAGTAAAGATCGCGTGATGATAGCGTTGAGGGCGGCCGGCTACACGGATAAGATCCTCAAGGGTGCCAAGCCTGCCGACCTCCTAGTCGTGCGGGCCGACGAAAATCATCCAGTGAGCAAAGCCTGATGGACAGGCGAGCGTTCATCAGCATGGCCCCCCTCGGCGTAATCGCCACGTCCCTCCTCGCGCATGCGCAGCAGCCCCCAAAAGAATCGGCGCATCGGGTTGGGATCCTGAGCCCGGCCTACTACCCGAACTCGCCCTCCGTACAAGGGTTGAAGACAGGCCTCCGCGAGCTTGGTTTGGAGGAGGGCCGCCATCTACTGTTCCAGACCGAGATGGGACAGGGCGACGCCCAGCGCCTACGGGCCGCCGCGGCAACCCTGGTGAGAGCCAGCGTGGACCTCATTTTCGCCGAGCAGGAAGCCGCGGCGCGGGTGGCCAGGGAAGCGACAGACCGCATTCCCGTGGTCTTCTCCGCTGTTGGAGACCCCGTCGCGACTGGTCTGGTCAAGGCCATCGCCCACCCGGGCGCCAACGTGACCGGCGTGTCTGGCCTCACGAGCGAACTGATACCCAAGCGGCTCGAATCCGTGAAGGCCGCGGTTCCCGGGATGCGCCAGGTCTGGGCCGTGTATGACGTGGCGGATCCGACATCGCGCGTCGCCGCACAAAAAGCTGCGTCGGTGGTCGGGACTCTAGGTATCGAATTGCTCGATCGTCCCGTGCGATCCTCCGCAGAGGCTATCACCACGCTGAAGACTCTGCCCTTGAAGGAAGGCCTGAAACACGGCCTGCTCGCGCCGTTGGAGGTCAACCTCGGCATTCAAGGAAGTGTCATCGATATTTCCCCCTGGGTACCGTCTGTCTTCGATCAGCCCTTCTGGGTGGAGGCCGGCGCGCTGATGTCGTACGGCGCCGATGCGGTAGCTATGGGACAGCAGGCCGCCCGTCTTGTTGCGAGGATCCTCCAAGGTGAGCAACCGAAGAACCTGCCCGTTGAAGGAGCCAAACGAATCGACCTGGTTTTCAATCTCAAGACCGCCAGGCAGCTCCGCTTGGCCATCCCCGAATCGGTCCTCGCGAGAGCAGACCGCGTAATCGAGTAGCCATGCCCGACCCACACGGCGTGCTCCTCCGGGCAGCCGTTGGATTCGCCACTTGCTCCATGCCCTCGTACGATCGTGCTCTCCACACCTGGTTAGACTCATGGTCTGTCATCGAACACGGCAGGCGGTAAGTCAGCGTGGCGACGCCAAGCGAGAGGCCAACTGAGGCAACCGAACCAAACGGCCGGCGGCCGGTGTCGGTACGAGCGTTGCTGCTCGGCACCGGGCCGCGGTTCGCCCGAGACGCCTTTGGCCCGGTGGCGGTGTTCTATCTGGGTTGGAAAATCGTGGGGCTCACCACGGGAATCGTCGCCGCCACGGCGGTGAGCGTGGCCGCCTACTTTTGGGAGCGACGCCAGGAACGCACCGGACTCACCGCCGCCATGGGACTGGCGATCGCACTGGTGCAGGCACTCGCAGGATATCTAGCCGGCAGCGCGAAGTGGTACTGCGTGCCCCCGGTGATCGTGAATGCGGTGTATGGGATCGCCTTTCTCGTGTCTGTCCTGATCGGGCGGCCGCTCGCCGGAACCTTCGCCAGCGAGACCTATCCGTTCCCGCCGCAGGTAAAGGCCTCCGAGACCTTTCGCCGCGTCTTCTCACGGGTGTCGCTGGCCTGGGCCGCGTACCTGCTGGCGCGGAGCACGCTCAGACTCCTCGCGCTCACCCGAGTGAGCGTCGAGGGATTTATCGTCG
>JACXTT010014636.1_pt1 | contig 10246 bp, 10 predicted proteins | sample 9270951 | NCBI WGS metagenome assembly JACXTT01 (sample SAMN15532306, study PRJNA645909) | rock metagenome | isolation source: weathered quartz diorite | place: Puerto Rico | collected 2017-06-21
TTCCCGGGCCGCGCCATCATCTGCTAGCGCCCCGGCCGTTCGCCCCGCACCTTCCCAACTTCCTGCGCCTGCCGCTGCGAGTGCTGGGGGCGCACCGATCACCCCGCCTGGTGGTGGTCAACCTGTGGCGCAGCCTCGGCCGGGGGGAGCGCTCGTGCCCACAGCCAACGCTGCACCTCAGGCCGCTACGCCGTTGGGCCCCGCTGCCACCGCTGTCTCGCGACTTTCCAAGGTCGTCGCTCCGGCGGGAGCGATCGCAGGTATCGCAGGCGCTGCTCAGTCGTTTGATGACATGTCGACCGGCCGTCGAGATGCATTCATCAACTCGGTGGGGGCCGATCCTTCGTCGGTGCCGCAGACCCTCGCGGCGGACTCGGCGCGCGTGCTGGCGAACGTCGGCGACGCCGCCACGTTCGGCCTGGCTGGTCGGCTTGGCCGCGGCATCGCCGAGGGCACCAGTGGCGGAAGCTTCGTCGACGGCTTCGTGGGGCGCACCCCTTCTCCACCCCTGCCGACCTCGAGCGGCCGCGGCGCCCCCGAGATCCCGACAGGCTCGGCCCCTGCGCTCCCACCGGCCGCTGCTTCGGGCGCAGAGCAGGCAGAGGTGCGCGGGGTGGACCACGCCATCGCGGCCAGTTCGGCACCAACTCCCACGCCGGCACCAGCATCGTTTGAGCCGGCTGGCTCACTGGGCTTTGTCGAGGGCGGTGTCTCAGCTGCGGATCGCCTCGCTCGACTCAACCGCGATGCCGAAGCTCAGCGAGGACTGTCGGCGCGCGCTATCGAGCTTGCACAGCAGGGCGTTGGAGGTCCCACGCCAGGCCTGGGTGTCATCGGGCCGGTCGACTATGCCAACCGCAATGCCGACTTCAACGACGGCGCGGCGATGCGAACGTTGATCGCGCGCGGCGCGCCACCCGGGCGCAACGGTGCGCAAGTCTATGCGGCGCAGCTTGGCGCCGCCGAGGGGCCGCTCGCGCGGCGGGCATCGATGGCCGCGCTGGGCGTCCGTGAGGCAGGAGACACGCAGCGGGCGCTGATTCAGGAGCAGGGCGTAGATGCGCGGACGAGAGCGCAGACGGCGGTCCAGCAGCAGCAACTGGGCATCGAACGGCAAAAGCTTGCGCTCGACTCGAGTCGCGAAGACCGTCAGGTGGCTGCGGCGCAGACAGAGCAGGCTCAGAAGGCGCGCGTCGCGCAGCTCGACACCCTGATCCTCAACGGCACGCCGATCCAACAGAAGGCCGCGGCTGCACAGAAGGCTGCGATCCTGGGCAAAGGGATGGACACCGTGACCAAGACAGGCGAGGTGTCTACCGCGATTCGCAAGGAGTTCGAGAGCCTGCCCGAGGTGAAGAACTACAAGCAGGCGCTGCCCTCGTTCCGAGGCATCGAGGACGCCGTGAAGCGCAACACACCGATGTCAGACATCAACATCGTCTACGGCATCGCCAAGCTCTACGACCCGACCTCGGTGGTGCGCGAAGGCGAGTATGCGACTGTTGCAAATGCGCCAGGCATGCCCGAGCGAGTGAAGGGCTGGGTGTCGTATGTCGCCGGCGGGGGCAAGCTGACCGACGAGGTGAAAAAGCAGATCCTGACGGAAGCACGCTCGCGCATGGGCACTTTCGACAAGGAATACGCCGCGGCGCGAACCCAGTACTCGGACATTGCCCAGCGGTCCGGCGCCGATGCGACGCTGGTGGTTCCGCAGAACTACAAGCCGTTGTTCGAGGCGCCGGCCGCCGCAGCGGCGCCAATTCCTCCGCGGGAGAGCCTGGTAGCCGGCCAGACCTACCAGACAGCACGCGGTACGGCGATCTGGGACGGCAAGCAATTCACGAGCGCGAACTGAGGCACCACAGCATGGCTACGACCTTTAGCTACGAAGAGGCAATGACGCCGGCTGCCGAGCAGCCGCCCCCGGCAGCTGCTCCAACTCAGGGCCGCACTTTCAGCTACGAGGAGGCCATGACACCCGCTCCGCCGCCGCCAGAGCGATCGATGGCCGAGAGTCTCGCGCGCGGTGTGGGTATTGGCGCGCGTGGCCTGCTGCAGGGCGCGGCCAGCCTTCCGGGCTTGGTCACCGACAACCTGATCGTGAAGCCGGTGAACGCCGCGCTGGATCTCTACGATGAAAAGCGCGCGCCGACCACATCGGAGCTGGTGACCGGCAAGCAGCCTGGTTTTCGCCTTCAGCCGCTCGAGCAGGCGACTGGCAACGTGCTGACCGCCGCCGGCGTGCCGCAGGCCGAGAACGGATGGGAGCGCGTCGCGCAGGACATCAACCGCGGCGCCGGCAGCGCGGTGGCGGGCCTCGCTACCGGAGCCACGCTCGCCCAGGCGGCATCGCCGGTGGTGGCCGGCGTTGGTCAAGCTTTGCAGGTCGCGCCGCGCATGCAGATCGCCAGCGGCGCGGCCGGCGGCGGCGCAGCAGGTGTGACACGCGAGGCCGGTGGCGGTGAGACGGCGCAGGCGGTTGCAGGGCTGGCGGGATCTCTAGCGCCTACGGCCGTCCCATTCGTCGCTGGCGCGGCCACGCGCGGCATCCTGCGCGGCGGCGAGGCCGGTCGCCAGCGCGTCGAAGACGCCATCAAGACCTTCGACGACATCGGGACCACGCCGACGCTTGGCCAAGCCACGCAAGGTCGATTCCAACAGGGGCTGGAGACCATGGCCGGCCGCATCCCGGGCGGCGCAGGCGTACTGGCGGCCAAGGGCAAGGAGCAGGCCGATGCCTTCGCCGGCCAGATCCAGAAGCTCTCGGGCGAGCTGGCGCCCAACGGCGCGAATCCCACGCTGGCCGGCGAAGCGATCGAGAAGGGCGTCAACCTGTACAAGGAGCGGACCAAGAACATCCAAGACCGCATGTATGCGACCCTGGACCGCTTCATTCCCAAGGATGCGCCGATCACTGTAGGCAACACGCGGCAGACGCTCCAGGAGCTCAACACCGGCATCGATGGCGCCGAGAACTTGTCGGCGTGGTTTCGCAACGAGAAGCTCAGCAGCCTGGAGAAGTCGTTGATCGCCGACCTCGAGGCCGCGGCCGCGCGCCAAGCGCCGGCGGGTTCGCGCAGCAGCCTGATGAACGCCGCGCCGGTGAACCTCGACACCGCGACGCTGCCCTACGAGAGCATCAAGAAGATGCGCACCCTGGTCGGGCGCGAGGTCGGCGAAGCCAACTTCACCTCCGACGTGTCGCGGGACAAGCTGTCGGCCCTGTACGCGGCGCTGAGCCGTGACCTCGGGGTGGCCGTCGACGCCGCCGGGCCCAGTGCAACCAACGCCTGGCAGCGCGCCAACGCCTTCACGGCCGCGCAGATGCAGCGCCTCGATCAACTCGGCCGCATCGTGAACCGGGAGACCCCGGAGCGGATCTTCTCGGCCGCGATGTCGGGCACCAACGAAGGCGCCACCACGGTCAATCGCGTGATGAGCTCCCTGCCGCAGGAATACCGCCGCGAGGTTGCCGGCGCGGTGCTCCAGCGCATGGGCCGCGCCGTGAACAGCAAGCAGAACGAACTCGGCGACGCCTTCTCGAGCGAGACCTTCCTGTCCAACCTGGCGAACATGAAGCCTGAGGCCCAGGCCGCGCTCTTCGGCGCCACCGGCATGGAAAACCTGCAGCAGCGCATCCGCAACATGGCCGGCATCGCAGCGCGCCGGCGCGAAAGCGGCCAGGTCTTTGCGAACCCTTCGGGTACCGCCCAGGGACTGGCGCAGCTCGGCACTGCCGCAGCGATTGGGGGCGGAGCGGTCGGCGCCTTGACGACGGGCGGCATTGGCCCGCTGGTCTCAGCTGTCGGCGTGCCCTTAGGCGCGCGTGTCGTGGCCAAGACGCTAGCGAGTCCAAAAACGGCCCGGATGGCGGCCACTAACGCGGAGCTTTCGCCGGCCTTCACGCCGGCAACCGTAGCAGCAGCGGCGCGGGAGTCGGACTTCGAAGCGAGGAAGCGGGCCAACCTGGCGAGGATCCGCGCCGCCTTGCAGCAGCGGCCCTAAGTTCAGAAGCGGAAGATCAGCGACAGCGTCTCGAAAAGGCCCCAGACCACGGCCGCGATGCAGAGCAGGAAAAGGAAGATGTGCCCCTGAACCCAGCGCTCATCCTTTGCCGCGCGATCGCGCTTCTCCGCGTCGAGCAGTTTCTGCATCTGCGACGGGGTGTATCCGCTGAAGTCGGGGGAGGGATTGGGCATGCCCGGAATGTAACCGGTAAGGTCGTGGACTGCTCACCCTTCGAGGCGCCGTCAGCTCCTAGCCGGTGGCGAACCGATTCAGCCCTGCTGCTTCGTTCGCTTGAGCTTTCGCTCGCTGAGGAACTTGATCATGCCCTCAACGTTCGGTTGCGTGCGCGGGTCGAACGCTGGAGGTGCGCTGGGCCCGATGCGCCCGCTCAGCACCCATTCGATATGCGAGCGCACCACCAGTGGCTTGCCGTTCGGCTTCTCGTTGACCACGACGCCCAGCGATTTGAGGAAGCGCTTCTGCGCTGCGGAAGACTTCAACGGCTCGCAGATCTCTGCGATCTCGGCGTCGGTGAGGAACATCGGAGCTGTCATCGCCTGATCGTAGCGGCGAGCGCCCAAGAAAAAGCCGCCTCAAGGGCGGCTGCGTTGGCGGTGGCTCTTCAGCCCTTCCCAAAGATCGACTTCAGGATGGTGGCGATTGGAAGCCCAACGATGGCCACACAGATTGCTGGATGCACTCCAAGGTAGCCGCCAATTGCCGCTGCAAGAATGGCGATCACCGTGATCGCGCCACCAATAATGTGCCCGCGCTTGACGGCCGCAATCTCGCCAGCCTGGCTTCGATTGTCATGAGCGATTCGGTGGGCCTGCTCTTCCTCAACCATCTTCATGATGCGCTCGGCCCCATTGGGGATGATCGCGTTGAATTGCTGGAGGGCCCCAGGAGGAGGCAAGGGCCCCGACCATTGCTGTTGTTGCGTGATGATCTGGGCCTGGATCTGCGGGATCCCGAAGGGCGGCTGCCCTTGAGCTGTAGGCGAGTTAGCCGGCGCTGGACTTGCCGGCTTTGAGACTTGCTTTTTTGTTGCCACGTTCGCGGGTGATCACGGTAGAGAAATCGCCACCCACGCGAACGACGTCGCCCCGCATGCGACTCAGATCCGTCCCCGGCAGGCGCTCAAACTTCACTGGAGCACCAATAGTGGACGGAGAAGCAATGCCGGCCAGAATTCCGGCAATCAATGCGCTTTTGCTTTGCATGATGCGGTTCCAGAAGGTTTTCATTGGCCCGCGAATTTAACGCCTTTGGCCTGTGGATATTGTGGACAACCTAGGTCCCCTGGGGGTTTGTGTGGAAATTTGTACTGATCGTTCATACAGATCCTGAGGGTTTGTACAGGTTCAATGAATTGAATCAGCTCGCATCTCCATGGGAGAGGTGGTCTCATGTCACCCTCTTCCGAGAGGCCAGCAGCTTGGTGTGTTGACTGGCCCCGCGTGGTTTGGAAGTGCTGGAGAAAGCGGAACGCCGCGCGGAACCGTTGCGGAACGTTCGTCCTTATGTTGGTGGGCACTCTTGCGGCCCACGCTGAAAAACCTTGGTGCCCGGGGCCGGAATCGAACCGGCACACCTTTCGGTGGGGGATTTTGAGTCCCCTGCGTCTACCAATTTCACCACCCGGGCAGGGTTCTGAACGAAGCCCAAAATTATGGCACAGTGGCCACCATGAATTATCCGACGATCGAAGATGCCATCGGCAAGACCCCACTGGTCGCCCTGCAACGCATCCATGCCGCAGAAAATGCCAAGCGTGGCAACGTGATTCTCGGCAAGCTGGAAGGCAACAACCCGGCAGGCTCGGTGAAAGACCGGCCGGCCCTCTCGATGATCAAGCGCGCCGAGGAGCGCGGCGAAATCAAGCCCGGCGACACGCTGATCGAAGCCACCTCGGGCAACACGGGCATCGCGCTGGCCATGGCCGCCGCCATCAAGGGCTACCGCATGGTGCTCATCATGCCGGAGGACCTCTCGGTGGAGCGCGCCCAGACCATGAAGGCGTTCGGTGCCGAGCTCGTGCTCACGCCCAAGAGCGGCGGCATGGAATACGCGCGCGACCTGGCCGAGCAGATGGTCGCGCAGGGCAAGGGCCTGGTGCTCGACCAGTTCGCCAACCCCGACAACCCGCGCATCCACTACGAGACCACGGGTCCCGAGATCTGGGCCGACACCAAGGGCAAGATCACTCACTTCGTGAGCGCGATGGGCACCACGGGCACCATCACCGGCGTCTCGCGCTTCCTGAAAGAGAAGAACCCCGCCATCCGCATCATCGGTGCGCAACCGGCCGAAGGCTCGCGCATTCCGGGCATCCGCAAGTGGCCGGCCGAGTACCTGCCGAAGATCTTCGATCCGAGCCGGGTCGACCAGGAAATCAGCGTGAGCCAGGACGACGCCGAAGAAATGTGCCGCCGCCTCGCGCGCGAAGAGGGCATCTTCGGCGGCATCTCGGCCGCCGGTGCGCTCTGGGCCGCGCTCGAGGTGTCCAAGACGGTCGAGAACGCGACCATCGTGTTCGTGGTCTGCGACCGCGGCGACCGCTACCTCTCTACCGGCGTTTTCCCGGCCTGATCGTCTTCAGCCAACCCGCGCCCGCCTTGCCCAAGGCGGCGCCATAAAAAGAAAAGAGACCCCATGCCCCATCCCAAGTTTTGCCAGGTCTGCGCCACGCCGCTCGAGTGGATCGCGCTGATGGAAGACGGCGGTCCCAAGGAGCGCCTGCGCTGCCCCAATTGCGGCCACACCCACTGGAACAACCCTACGCCGGTGCTCGCGGCCATCGTCGAGTACCGCGGCCAGGTGCTGCTGGCGCGCAATGCGGCATGGCCGGGCAAGATGTTCGCGCTGATCACCGGCTTCATGGAAGCCGGCGAGACGCCGGAGGAGGGCGTGGCGCGCGAGGTCAAGGAAGAAACCAACCTCGACGTGAGCGCCCTCAAGATCGTCGGTGCCTATGACTTCCAGCGCATGAACCAGGTCATCATCGCCTACCACGTGGTGGCCGACGGCGAGGTGAAGCTCTCGCCCGAACTCGTCGACTACCGCCTCTACGACCTGCCAGACCTGAAGTGCTGGCCCGCCGGCACCGGCTATGCGCTGGCCGACTGGCTGCGCACGCGCGGCCACGAGCCGGTGTTCTTCACCGCCGCGGAAAACGAAGAGCGCCGCCGCGGTCTTAATCTGCCTCCGGAACCTGAGGAGCGTGGAAGTGCAAGTTGACCGCGAGCTCGACACCCGCGGGCTGAACTGCCCGCTGCCCATCCTCAAGGCGAAGAAGTCGCTCAACGAGATGGCGAGCGGGCAGCTGCTGAAGGTGGTGTCGACCGACCCCGGTTCGATCCGCGACTTCCAGGCCTTCGCGCGCCAGACGGGCAATGAACTGATGGAACAGGAAACCGTCGGCACCGACTTCATCCACGTGCTGAAGCGCCGCTGACGAACCGACGAAGCCAAAGAAAAAGGGCCGCAGCAGCGGCCCTTTGCACAAGCGCAATGCGCGCGCTTACAGCTTCAGGCTCTTGAGGTACTCGCGGAACTCCGCGCCCACTTCGGGGTGGGCCAGCGCCAGTTCCACCGAGGCCTGCAGGAAGCCTTCCTTGCTGCCGCAGTCGTAGCGGATGCCCTTGTACGAGTACGCGTACACCGATTCCTTCTTCATCAGCGCCGCGATGCCGTCGGTCAGCTGGATCTCGCCGCCCGCGCCCTTGGGCTGGTTGCGGATCTCGTCGAAGACGCCCGGCGTCAGGATGTAGCGGCCCGCCACGCCCAGGCGCGAGGGCGCTTCTTCGGGCTTCGGCTTCTCGACCATCTTGCTGACCTTCACCAGGCCGTCCTCGATGGCGTCGCCGGCCACGATGCCGTAGCGCTTGACGTGCTCCAGCGGCACTTCCTGCACCGCCAGCAGCGAGCCGCCCAGGCGGGCGAAGGCCGAGGTCATCTGCGCCAGCACGGGCTCGCCGCCCTTGGGGCCGACCATCAGGTCGTCCGCCAGCAGCACGGCGAAGGGCTCGTTGCCCACCAGGTGCTCTGCGCACAGCACGGCGTGGCCCAGGCCCAGCATGCGCGGCTGGCGCACGTAGGAGCAGGTCATGTCGTCGGGCATGACCGAGCGGGCGATGTTCAGCAGGGCGGTCTTGCCGCTGGCCTCGAGCTGGCTTTCGAGCTCGTAGGCGGTGTCGTAGTGGTCCTCGATGGCGCGCTTGTTGCGGCCGGTCACGAAGATCATGTCGCGGATGCCCGCGGCGTAGGCCTCTTCGACGGCGTACTGGATCAGCGGCTTGTCGACCACCGGCAGCATTTCCTTGGGCTGTGCCTTGGTGGCGGGCAGAAAGCGGGTGCCAAAGCCCGCAACGGGAAATACAGCCTTGCGGATACGTGTCGATGGTGTGGACATGGGCAGTTCGGCGTCGGTTCGTTGGAAGAAGAAAAAAAGAAACCCCGGGGAGTCGCTGGAGCGGCAAGCAAGTGCCGAACCAGCATCCTAAACGCCCGGTATTTTGTCCGTCTGTCAGCCGAGGCGCACAAGCTGGTCGCGCAGGCGCTCCAGCGTGGCGGTGAAATCGGCCAGGCGCTTGCGGTCCTGCTCGATCACGGCTGCCGGAGCCTTGGCCACGAAGGCTTCATTGCTCAACTTTGCCTCGATCTTGGCCTTTTCGCCCTCGATGCGCTCGATTTCCTTCTTGATCCGAGCGCGCTCGGCCTCCTTGTCGATCGGCATGAACAGGCAAACACGAACAGACCCGACGACCGCAGTGGGAGCCGCTTCGGCGGCTTCGACCCACGAGGCTTCGCTGTCGAACACTTTCACTTCCTTCAGCTTGCCCAGGGATTGCAGCACCGCCGCCGCATCGTTCAGGAAAGCTGCACCTTCAGCGTCGTCGGCTACCGCGTAGAGCGGGACGCGCATTGCGGGGGACAACTTCATCTCCCCGCGCAGCGTGCGGCACGCATCCACCAGCGCCTTGAGCCGCGCCACATAAGCCTCGGCCGCCTCGTCGATCTTCTCCGGCTGGCTCTGCGGATACGCCGCCACCATGATCGACTCGCCTTCGCGCCCCGCGACCTTCGACACCTTCTGCCAAAGCTCTTCCGTGATGAACGGAATCACCGGGTGCGCCAGGCGCAGCAGCGTCTCGAGCACGCGGATCAGCGTGCGGCGGGTGGCGCGCTTCTGCGCATCGTCGCCGGTCTGGATCTGCACCTTGGCGATTTCCAGGTACCAGTCGCAGAACTCGTCCCAGGCGAACTGGTAGATCGTGTTGGCCACGTTATCGAGGCGGTATTCCTCGAAGCCCTTGGTCACCTCGGCCTCGACGCGCTGCAGCTGCGACACGATCCAGTAGTCGGCGCGGCTGAACTTCAGGTAACCGTGGGCCGGGCCACCCACCTTGCACTCTTCCTTCGTGTGCTCCAGCAGGCCGCAGTCCTGGCCTTCGCAGTTCATCAGCACGAAGCGCGTGGCGTTCCACAGCTTGTTGCAGAAGTTGCGATAGCCCTCGCAGCGCTTGGAGTCGAAGTTGATGCTGCGGCCCAGCGAGGCCAGCGAAGCGAAGGTGAAGCGCAGCGCATCGGCGCCGAAGGCCGGAATGCCCTCCGGAAACTCCTTCTGCGTGTTCTTGCGCACCGTGGGCGCGGTCTCGGGCTTGCGCAGGCCCTGGCTGCGCTTGTCCAGCAGCTCTGGCAGCGCGATGCCGTCGATCAGGTCGACCGGGTCGAGCACGTTGCCTTCGGACTTGCTCATCTTCTTGCCCTGCGCGTCGCGCACCAGGCCATGGATGTAGACGTCCTTGAACGGCACCTTGCCGGTGAAGTGCTTGGTCATCATGATCATCCGGGCGACCCAGAAGAAGATGATGTCGTAGCCCGTGACCAGCACTGTGGAGGGCAGGTACAACTCCAGGTCCTTGGTCTTCTCGGGCCAGCCCAGCGAAGAGAAGGGCACCAGCGCCGACGAATACCAGGTGTCGAGCACGTCCTCGTCGCGGGTCAGCGTCTTGCCGGGCGCCTTGGCCTGCGCGGCGGCTTCGTCTTCCGCCACGTACACGTTGCCTTCCTCGTCGTACCAGGCGGGAATCTGGTGGCCCCACCAGAGCTGGCGCGAGATGGTCCAGTCCTGGATGTTCTCCATCCAGTGGTTGTAGGTGTTGACCCAGTTCTCGGGCACGAAGCGCACCTCGCCCGACTTCACCACGTCGATGGCCTTCTGCGCGATCGACTG
>JACXTT010014637.1_pt1 | contig 10246 bp, 10 predicted proteins | sample 9270951 | NCBI WGS metagenome assembly JACXTT01 (sample SAMN15532306, study PRJNA645909) | rock metagenome | isolation source: weathered quartz diorite | place: Puerto Rico | collected 2017-06-21
TGTTGTCGCTCGATTTCACACTGGATCCTACCTTCAATATTTACGATGCCAACCGCGATCTGCAAAGAGCGCGCCGAGCCGAATGGCATGAGTGGTATACCCTTCCCTCTCTCTGGAAATTTTACGAGCCCAGCCGTCAGTCACATGGCTCTTACTGGCACCACTGGGGAACGGAGCAGGAAGTGGAATGGAAAAACAATTACCGCTTGTGGATGACCTTCGTGAACGAATACAAAAACCGAGGCGGACGTGTTACCGCAGGCTCTGATAACGGCTACATTTACGAGACTTATGGATTTGGTTATATCCGCGAGCTGGAGTTGCTGCGTGAAGCAGGCTTCCATCCGTTAGAAGTGATTCGCTCTGCTACTTTGCTCGGTGCACAGGCCCTTGGTGCAGATAAAGAGATCGGCAGTGTGGAAACAGGCAAACTGGCCGATATGGTGATCATCGATGCCAATCCTTTGCAGAACCTGCAGGTATTGTATGGCACGGGAGCCATTACCCTTACCAACGATAATAAAGTAGTGCGTACAGGCGGCGTGTTGTACACCGTCAAGGATGGCATCGTGTACAATGCCAAACAATTACTGGCCGATGTGAAAGCCATTGTAGATGCCGAAAAGCAAAAAACCGGCTGGCAATTGAAGCAGCCCGGCATGTAAGGGTATTCTTTACAAGGATTTGATCGCTTTCCACATGGCTTCTGCCACGAGGAGGTTACCAGCTGCATTCAGGTGCACGCGGTCGCGTGTTAAAATACCTGATTCTTTGTTTTCAGGATTGTTTTGCAGTTCGTATTCATGGAAAAGGGTGCGCAGGTCTACCAGCGGCAAAGATTCTTTGGCGGCAAACTGTCTGATCCAACTGCTGTACTGGTTCATATCACCATCCTGTTGGTTCGAATAATCTTTCTTCTCTCCTATTACGGCGGGTGTGCAGAGGATCACTTTAGATCCGGCAGCTTTCAGCTTCTTCACAATGGCTTCATAAAACTGACCGAATTTGTTGTAATCGGTACCGGTACCTGAACTGGCCTTGTGCCACACATCGTTGACGCCAATATAGATTACTACAATATCCGGGCTTTTATTGATCACGTCTTCTTCCATCCGCAGGTACAAGTCATACACTTTGTTGCCTCCGATACCAGCGCCAACCAGTTCATATTTATTTTCAGCACCTTCCTGTTTGAGGAGTGAGTCCATGATCCGGATATAACCGCCCAGTTGAGCGCCCTGCTGGGTGATGGAATCACCAAAAAATATTACTTTTTTCTTCTTGTCATAATTGAATGACAGGAGCAGGATACAGGCAATAAATGCGGCAAAAAGGATGAGTTTGGACATATGGTTCAAAATAAGGACTTCAATATACGAACAGATCGCTTAAAAAATTTGGAACAATTCCTTCCTACCCCTATTTTTGCACCCCATTCCACCAAGGAATGATGGATTGCCCGATAGTATAATGGCAGTACAACTGATTTTGGTTCAGTTTGTCTTGGTTCGAATCCAGGTCGGGCAACTTAGGTGGACAAGGTACGATAAAAGGAAGGTCCCATTTCCAAGTCGATTCCCAGTCAAAGAAAAAAAGAAAGGCTAATTGCCTTTCTTTTTTGTTTATTGCCGCGACTCCTTTTTAATATCGGAACGCTATCGATTTTGTTTTAATATTTATTTCAGGCTATAAGCGATAATACGGTTTGTGCCCAACGATGGAACATAAAGTATTTTTGTTTTACTATTGTAACTGATATCATTAGACATGATCTTATTGGCACGGGTATCGGTTAATACCTGGATGGTTCCATCACCATTTACATAATATAATATGCCCTTGTAGTTGCTCAAGACAAATTCATTTTTAGTAATCATCACAATTCCATCAAGTCCACTTTCATATCCACCACCTATTGTTGAGATTTCTTTTTTATTACTTACTTTCTGGAAAGTGTTTGAACCCACCACATATAAATCGGTGCCAATTGTCAAAAGACCGTTTGCACCTGATATGTTTTCGAGATAAAGTACGGGATGGTCATTTTCAATTCTAAACACTTTTCCTGTTCTTGTGTCACTTACATAGACAACTCCTTTATCATCAACGGCAAGATCATTCAACATAACTGCACCTTCAACTGGTATGCGTTTGACAATAATAGCTTTATCAATATCAATCACCGCTACCGCTGTTGTTTCAGCAGTATACAAAAGACCTTTATAGAACCCAATCCCTTTATTGGAATTAAGGCCGGTTACCCAATCGCTCTTGATGATTTTTCCATCAGTGTCCATCCGCACTATTGTTCCCGCATTCATACTCGAAACAAAAATAGAATTCGATTTCGGGTCATAGGTTGCTGACTCGGGTCCTTTCAAGGTTATTGAATCAGACTCCCATATTTTTTTGAGGTTATGTTGAGCGAATGTTAGTGAGAATATTATCATTCCAAACGCAGACAATAACAATTTTCGCATGATGATTGAGTTTCCCATATTTTTTATTATTTGATTGGTGCTTCTACGTTTGAGAAGTTCAGGACTGCCTGTGGAAGACGCAGCCCTTTTACCTGGATGGCCGACAATTCCTGGTTGAATTGTTTTAATTCTTCACTTGTAAATTTCATGTCTGCAGCTCCCGCGTTTTCAATCATGTGCACCATTTGTGTGGTTCCAGGAATAGGAACGATCCATGGTTTTTGTGCCGACAGCCACGCGAGGGACAGTTGAGCGGGAGTAGATTGTTTTTTTCCTGCCCAGGTTTGCAGCAGTTTTACCAGCTTTAAATTGTTGTGGAGATTTTCCGGTGTAAACCTTTCTTCCATTCCACGTATATCACCTTGTGCAAACCGGGTGTTTTCATCAATCGCTCCCGTTAAAAAGCCAACACCAAGAGGACTCCAGCAAACAAAGCCAATACCCAGCTCTTCACAAAGAGGCAGGATCGTTTCTTCAGGCCCTCTCCATAAAAGAGAATATTCATTCTGGATCGCGGTAACAGGATGAATCGCATGTGCTCTTCTTACTGTTTGTGGACCTGGTTCTGAAAGTCCGTAATGCAATACTTTACCTTGTTTGATTAGCCCCTGGATCGCACCGACTACATCCTCAATCGGAACTGCAGGATCTACGCGGTGTTGATACAATAGATCGATCCGGTCAGTGCGAAGACGCTTGAGCATGGCTTCCACCACTTCCTTAATATGCTCCGGGCGACTATTTAAACCGGGCAACCGCTGACCGGTTTTTTGATCTATATTCCAGCCATACTTTGTTTCGATCACAATTTTATTTCTGAAAGATGATACCGCTTCACCCAGTATTTTCTCACACTCCCATGGACCATAAGCTTCTGCTGTATCAAATAAAGTAACGCCATGATCGTATGCTTTCCTGATGATATTGATCATTTCAGGTCTGCCGGGAATAGTTGTCTGATAGGTTCGATGCATATTCTGCACACCGAGGCCAACAGCAGACACTTCAAGTTTGCCTCCGAGTTTTCTGCGATCGGGAAGATTGTTTTCGTTAACACTGTTTTTTGATTGGGCTTTCACGACAGGCGTGAGTAAGGAAGCGCCCGCCAGCGTCAGACCGGATTTGATCAGGTTACGTCTGTTCATAGCAAGGTATATTGTAAATTATTTTGTTGGTTTATCCTTTTTTAAATGGTCATTTCATTTTAACCGGCCTGATCAATTGAGAGAAAGTAAGTGATCCCATTTTCCATGTATCCCCCTCCTTAACATACACTTCCGTTACCATAAACGCATGCGTTACCTCGTTACCACCCACTACGGCAAGTAAGTCGATATCATTTAAGAGAATGGCCGTGTTATTAATGATATTAACTGTAACAGCATATACCTCGGCTTTTTTATACCAGATTCCGCCGCTTTTGATAGTGTTCAATTCCTGGCTTTTGCCCCAGCTTCCTCCCATGTGAATGAACATGGCTTTGGTATCAAATAGTGTATTTAAGGAATCAACGTTCTTGTCTGCCATCCATGCCCATTTCTTTTTGGAAAGGTTAATGATCTCCTGCTGCTCTGGTGTATTGTTCGTGGAAGTCTTAATCGTTTCCGTTGGCTGTGCATTCGAAGATTGCACCAGGAGCATAATAACACAAAGAGTGGAAATAAATGCTTTCATAATAAAATTTTTATTTTCGGATAATTTATCGGTTAGTTACTTTTTGTAAATGTTCAGGATATCTTGCACCCCGCACTTCAATATGGTTGAGCGCCTGTGCGATTTCTTTCAGTTCGTCTGCATCCAGTACTACAGATGCAGATCCAATATTTTCTTCCAACCTGTGCAGTTTTGTTGTTCCTGGAATGGGCACGATCCATGGTTTTTGTGAGAGCAGCCATGCGAGTGCTACTTGTGCAGCAGTAGCGTTTCTTTTACCCGCGATCAGTTGAAGGAGTTCTACCAGTTGCAAGTTTGCTTTACGATTCTCTTCTGAAAATCTTGGCAATGAGTTTCTGAAATCACCCGTTTCAAAATTCGTGTTTTGATCAATTTTACCCGTAAGAAATCCCCGGCCCAGCGGACTGAAGGGCACAAAACCAATACCCAACTCTCCCAGCACAGGAAGTATTTCTTTCTCGGGTTCCCTCCACCAGAGAGAGTATTCACTTTGCAATGCAGTTACGGGTTGAACAGCATGCGCTGCGCGGATCGTGCTAACACCCGCTTCTGAAAGTCCGAAGTATTTTACTTTTCCTTCTTTGATCAGATCTTTAACCGTGCCGGCAACATCTTCAATGGGAACATTGGGATCGACACGGTGCTGATAAAAGAGATCAATTACATCCGTTTTCAAACGTTTCAAGGCAGCTTCCGCAACGTGCCTGATGTTTTCCGGCCGGCTATCCAGTCCCGCTGTGGCAATTCCATCTTTAAATCCAAACTTGGTAGCAATCACCACTTCTTTGCGAAAAGGAGCAAGCGCTTCACCGAGAAGTTCTTCATTTGTAAATGGCCCGTATGCTTCAGCAGTGTCGAAGAATGTCACACCACGTTCAAACGCTTTGTGTAATAAATCGATGGCCTGCTTTTTTTCCATGGGCTGACCGTAAGCAAAACTTATCCCCATGCAACCAAGGCCGATTGATGAAACTTCCAGCCCGCTGTTTCCTAAATTTCTTTTTTCCATTGTCTTACTTTTTATGTCGGTTAGTTATTTAATTTTCTCTCTCCCAACCATTTTACCATGTTAGGATCACGATGATCAAAAAAACTGCTGGCTTTCATGTCCAGGCTTTTGATCGATTCCATTTCATCAGCGCTTAACTGAAAGTCGAAAATGCTAAAGTTCTCTTTCATCCTTTCTTTACGCACTGATTTAGGGATCGCAATTACGCCGCGCTGGATGAGCCAGCGGAGAACCACCTGTGCAACAGACTTATTGTACCTGCCGCCAATTGTCTTCAAAAGCTCATTAGAGAACAGGTTGTTTTTTCCTTCCGCGAATGGCCCCCAGGATTCTATCTGGATATTGTTGTCAATTAAGAATTGATGACTGTCATACTGCTGATGGAAAGGATGCGTTTCAATTTGATTAACTGCAGGTTTGACTTCATGGTGAATGATCAGGTCCATCAATCGGTCGGGATGAAAATTACTGACTCCGATAGCGCGTACGCGCTTCTCATGATAAAGTTCTTCCATTGCACGCCACTCTCCATATACATCGCCGTAAGGCTGGTGAATGAGATAGAGGTCAACATAGTCCAGTCCGAGTTTGCGAAGTGATGTATCGAAAGCTTTTTTGGCTCCGTTGAACCCGTCTGACTGAATCCAGAGTTTTGTTGTGATAAACAATTCTTCACGCGGTACGCCGCTTTTTTTAATGGCATTGCCCACGGCTTCTTCATTACCATAGGATTGGGCTGTATCGATCAGTCGGTAGCCGGTTTCGATGGCATCGCGGACGCTTCTTTCACATTCAGCGGGATCTGCTACCTGAAATACGCCAAAGCCGAGCATTGGCATTTTTATTCCGTTATTCAATTTTATGGTTTCCATATTACCAGTTCCTTATTTCAGAACAAATATCCGACCGCAACCCGACGGTTGACGGAGACAGGTTACGGTTTATTCTACCATTATTACCGATTTACGGCCGGGATATGGCTGTTAACAGGATATAATAATAAGTTTGGGTTACAAAATGCTGAAAATGGACCAGGTAATCAATTTTGACACGGTCAGTAAATACAATGAATTCAATAATAATGAAACCAAGCACCCGCTGGTCAGTGTTGTTGATTTTGCTAAAGCCGATCCGAGACACGGCGGTTTCAAAGCCCTGTTTGGATTTTACACTGTGTTTTTAAAGGACGTTAAATGCGGGGACTTAGTGTACGGAAAGAATACCTACGACTACCAGGAAGGAACACTTGTTTTTTTAGCACCGGGCCAGGTATTGGTTGCCACATACAGTAAAGAAGCATACCAACCAAAGGGCTGGGGCCTGATCTTCCATCCTGACCTGATCATTGGCACTCCATTGGGCAAGCACATTCACGACTATTCTTTCTTCGGTTACGAAACCAGGGAAGCTTTGCATCTATCCGAAAAAGAAAGAAATATTGTTATTGAAAGCTTCTCCAAAATCGATTACGAACTGGATCATGCTATTGACAAACACAGCAAGAAACTGATCATCGCAAACATTATTTTGTTCCTGGACTATTGTAACCGGTTTTACGACAGACAGTTTATTACACGGGACAATGTACACAAAGGGGTGCTGGAAAAATTCGAGGCATTGCTTAACGGGTATTTCAATTCTGAGAACCCTACCATAAACGGCTTACCAAGTGTTGCCTACTGCGCTTCCGAATTAAATCTTTCACCGAATTATTTTGGCGACCTGATTAAGAAAGAGACCGGCATCACCGCGCAGGATTATATTCATTCCAAGATCATCAGCATCGCGAAAGAAAAAATATTTGATATCAATAAATCGGTAAACCAGGTAGCTTCCGAATTGGGCTTTAAATACCCGCAGCATTTCACCAGGTTATTTAAACAGAAGGTGGGTGTTTCTCCAAGTGAATATCGATCACTGAATTAACGGTGAAACTTTAAACAGTCGTAGCTGCTACAATCAAAATAATCGAGGCAAATCTTTAAAGATATTCATCTACACCACCAGAACTTTCCAAGTTTTCTCCCAAGGGCATTGAGTTATATTGAAATTCTATACTAACTACTTGCAGATCGATAACCTACTGTATCAAACAGATTTGTTAAAAGCTTGAGATATTCGAGGAAATGATTCGTGAAACATGGAGAATTGCCAACTCTCAAAAAGGCCAGCATATTAAAATATGCTGGCCTTTTTATTTAGCAGTTACGGAAACAATAACCTGCTTATTACAACTCTTTGTTTAATTGATCTACAAAAGCTTTACTCATGGTATTAATTGCCGCATCATACTGTTCCAGGTACTGCCAGGTCTTCTTTTTCAAAGACTGAAACATCTTAAGCCTTAATGTCTGGTTCTTGTCTTCAACCGTAATGGATCCACTCTTATATTCGGTGTTATCGGCATTCAATATTTTATAATTGACCTGCAGTGACGATTTTTTGGGTTCCACAGTAAAGCTGTCCCATCCGAACGCGTATAAAAGTACCCATATTATGTGTCCCCTGTCATCTATTGTAAATACATGGGGAATTTGCATTACCGACAATTCCATCCGCTTACCTGTCAGTTTCTGTTTTAATACTTTTACGCCATAGCTATTCGCCGTTTTTGTAAACTCCTGTATGCCAATGTTGGGGTTGAGGGTACAAGTGTTTTCATAGTCATATTGCCAGTAGAAAATCAGCGGTAAAAATCGGGTTGTCTTGCTTTCAGTAGTTGAGAACTGATTATCTCTCTGTGTCAACGAAGAGTTCACGACAATAAAGTCGGGCTTCTTTTTATCATTTGTTACCATCCGGCCTTCATATTGTTTGGCCACCCACTTGTCTACCCGTTTTGAAGTCAAACAACCTGTTAACATAAATGCTCCAAAAACCAGTACACCTAATCCTTTAGCTAAAAATCGTTCTCCGTTTTGTTTTAATCTCATTGCAGTTGTATTTAATATATTTATTAAATACAATTATAAATGTTTTTTAATAAATAGGCCTATTTTTTTCCATGTTTCCGGAGCCTCTATATCATCAAACTCTTTTTTGTTCCAAAAAGAGCTGTCAGAGAATATCCAAACTGTTTCATCACACATTCAACATCTTTTGTTTTTTTTTTCGGCAGCCCTTTCATTTCAAAATAAGGAATCAGTAGATGCAAGAACTAGAAAAAGCAAGTAACTTCATTATCAATAACCCTATATTGCTCTCAACAAAATATCAGTAGGAATACATGTACATGCTGATTGGAACGGAGTAGTCGACCTTTAAAACTATCAATATTTTTAGCCACTCCATTCAATGATCAGACATATCCTAATTCACCTATATTTAAGTGTAATTAAAAAGATTTATTATGAGAAAAGATCTACTTAGTTTACTGATACTTATGCCGCTTTTTTCTTTTTGTCAGGAGAATAAATTGAATTGCGAAGCGCTGAAAAATGGAGTATTCTACAATTATCCCAGAAATTCAGATGAAAACATAATACAAATACGAGAAGGAAATCTCATGAAAGAAGTCACCATTGGTAAAAAAGACACGGTGATCTGGAAAGTTAAGTGGAAAAACAACTGCACCTACTCTCTCCAATATCTGTCTGGCGATGTCGGCTCAAAAGAAATACTTGAACTGGTAAAGAAGCATTCACTGGATTTCCGGATCGACTCCATCACGGCTGACTATTATCTCTATACTGGTTTTTTCGACAATGAAAAAAAATGGATGAGTTTTACCCGGGATACAATTTGGATGAAAGAAAAACAGGTTTCAGGAAGCAGGATATTTCTGACGCAGGTAACAGATCTCGGCAAACAGAAAAGGGCACACTTCAGCGACACTTCCAAATATGCATTACTGTATATATACCGACCCGGTAAATTCATTGGCTTTGCCGCGTCATATAATATTTATGTTAACGACTATCTCATGTGTATACTTGCAAATAAATCAGGGTTTATTTATAAGATATCAAAAGAGGGCACTTATTCAATCGGCGGCAAACTCCCCAACAGCGTGCCTCTCATTGCAGACATTCGATTTGGAAAATCCTATTACATTAAATCCACTTTTGGCATTCCGTTAATTGCAACACTAAAACGGGTCGATATGGAACTTATATCAGATAATATTGGCAAACAAGAGTTCCTCGAAGTGGATGTGTCAACACAAAAGGGATACTAATAGTCCCATACCTGATCAATAAAAAGAGGAAAGACTTTCATCTTTCCTCTTTTTATTGACAACCGTATTCAGGTTGGGTTATTAATTCTTAAGATACCCATAATACTCATCATCCGTTGCACAATCCCACCAGATCGGCATACTCCAAATATTGGGATCAGCAGCATGGGGGTTTAAGGCAAGCGTATTTACGGAGTTGTAATTGATTTCATAGGTCGGCGGCAACATCCAGCGGCGCATCCAGTACCGGGGATCTGTTTTGGAACCGCCTGTCAGCTGTGAACCACCGGTAAATAACGGACCTCTGTCATACCCGGGGTAAACAGTACCATAACCAGCTACATTACCAGCGCTAAAGTTAAACCGGCGCATATCGTTCCAGTTTTCAATACTGCAACCCATCGCTATGTATTTCTGCAGCATGATGTCTGACATCGTTAAAGCGCCCGCACTCTGCGCAACTGCATTACTAGCAAGATAAGTAGTGATGTCGCTTTGATTCATCGGTTTCATATCCGGATTGGTGGTACCATAGCTACCCTGCCATTGGCCCAATTTAGCCTGCATCATATCCAGGTGTGCCTGGATACCTGCTTTATAGGCCGTGTAGGCATTGCCATTGTCGCCTTTCCTCATATACACTTCGGCCTTGATAAAGCACATCTCATGGTAAGTTAAAATCTCATAATCAGAAACCGGACGAATCTGAAACGAGCCCGTAGAACCAACCACACCGGCAGTATAGGCTGCTGTATTAACATACCAGTTAACATCCGTTGAAGGCTGGGTAGCGATAAGTGTTGTAGCTAGCGAGTTAGTGCGCAGGTTTACATAAGCAGTATCTCCGGCTACTATGTAATTGGTGCTGTTTACATACATAGAACCCGCCGGATAGGTTACGGTTAC
>JACXTT010014638.1_pt1 | contig 10245 bp, 7 predicted proteins | sample 9270951 | NCBI WGS metagenome assembly JACXTT01 (sample SAMN15532306, study PRJNA645909) | rock metagenome | isolation source: weathered quartz diorite | place: Puerto Rico | collected 2017-06-21
AGCGTCCATCCGGCCCTTAGAGCCGGCCTTAATTCCGAATTGAAGATCGCGGAAGATCTCATCATGGTGTTCGTTGCCGGTGGCGGCTCCGGGAACCACCCCATCCCAGCCGTGGTTGACGCCTGCCCTGGCCTTTCCCGCGCCATCCCATGTGATCCGCCCAAAACGCGAGTAGCGGACCCCGTTCGCGTAAAGCATATCGCCGCCCACGGCGCCGTCCCACCGGATCACAGTGGTGGATGGGTCAGCGCCCACAACCGTGACCGCAATCTGCGAGGTCATGTTCAAAGTACGAGTGATGCGGTAAGTCCCAGCCGGGAGGTACAGTACACGAGATCGCCCCGCGACCGCTAAGTCGTTTAAACCGCGCTGGATGGCATCCGAGTCGTCGGTGGCTCCATCCGCCTTTGCTCCGTATTGTGTCTGGACGTTTGCCCAACTCGGAAAGGGTCCGACGAACTCGTCTTGGGCTTGTCCTGCTGCCAGTGGCAACAGCGCCAGAAGCCAGGTGCGACACCTTCTCCTTTTGAGGCGGTTCTCTCTTCTTGATTCATCCACGGTGGTATGTCTTGTTTTCTGACAGCATAGCACAGAAGGTTAGTACGTTATAGTACTTTCTCATAGTACCTTCCAGTACTTATTGTAGGAGTCTCTCCAGTACTTGCACATCGGACGTAACTCCGAAAATATGCCCTTGGAATGACTCAGGCAGGAAGGGACTCCGATTGGAGCGAGTCCTACTCGCCCCAAGCGTTTCATCGCAAGTCCATGGCGAAGAAAAAAAGAAGAGCGGGTCAGGAAGGGTCAGCCAGGTTCGCTTCCGGGTTAGGCGGATTCGAGAATAGGGCCGCGGCTAGCTGGCAGGTGGAGGTTATGAACCCGCACAGGGCTTGAACCAGCGCATCACCCGCATCCGCCCTCCGACTCCTCGGGGGGCGGGCGATTCTCATCTCTTAATCCCAATTTTAGCTCGGAGTCCCATTTGCTACCGTCCATCGATCTGCCGGTTGATGACCGGGTCCTTGATTTTCGAGTCTTCCGCCAGCAGGAAGGCCTTGCTTAGAATGACCGAGAGCGTGAGGTCACCTTCAAAAGGCAGGTACAAATCGTTATCGCTCGACAGACGAAGCAGGACGGGGACGATGCAAAGATACTGGTCGTTAGGTTCCATCATGACATTGCCGGAACCGAGGTGAATCTTGTACGTTCGTTTGTCCCCGCGAACGGTGAGGAACCGGCCGCTGAGGGTACAGCGGTCTCTGATCTTGAGCCGCGGAATCAGCCTCTGCAAAGCTTCTTGTCTGGTAACGGCGGTGGCGGACAGTTCACCGAAAGAATAGCGCTGCCAGTAATCCAGGTAGCGGCCACCGGGACCGCCGTCCTGCCAGGTTGGATCGTTGCCGACGGACGCGACGCCGACGAACAGATCGGCGTCGCGCATGATCTCGGAGAATACAAGCTCTGGAACCTCGTAGAGCGGGATTAGCTGGTTGATGTTCCCGAGGCCTGGGCCCATGGCGGTTGAGGTATAGCCGCCGCCACCGGCATGAGCGCGATTCGCCGCGGCGCCGATCCGGTAGAAGCAGACCTGGTAGGAAGCAAGCCGGAGGAACACGCCGGAGTCGTTCGTATCCACGCCATACTCCGATCCAACCCCTTCGATCCGGAATTCCGCGCGCAGTCCCCAGGCAGGCAGTGCCCGGACGGCCGGCGGATAAAAATCATCAACCATCAGCCGGAGCTTGTTCTTCCAGCGTCGAGTTCCGCAGAGTGCGTTGAACTGATGCTGCCGGAGAACATGCGCGGCGAATCGATTGGAGTAGGTCGAGGTCCGGCGCTCCGCGTCGGTTAGGGCATAGACCTCGCGATGGGCCTGTTTGAACGGCTGCACGATCCCCAGCGCCTCGATCCTCTTCCGCCACTCAACCACCTCATCGACGCTCCGGCCGGCCGGATGCCATAGCGTGACTTCAGCATCGTCCTCTATCTCGAAAGGCTTTCCCTTGATGTCGAGAGCCCGGCCCTCGGCGATTGTGACGGCCGAAGTCCCAATGCACCAAATGAGGCGCCGGGTGATCGTTCCTACGAGTGGATGATCGAGATAACGCTCCCTCCAAACTGCCACAGGCCAGCTTTTCCGCTCCAGAAACAGCGCGTCGATGCGATCGCGCTGCGCCGAAAGCATAGCCTCAATGTCCTTGAGTCCCTGCTGCAGATCCTTAACAGTCTCGGCACTGTCTTTTTTTACGGATGCGGGCGTTGATTTAAGCAGCTTCCCCCGATTGTCGAACCATCGTAGTTCCGCGCCCGCGCCGCTGACGATCAACTCCGCCCGGTAATCGCCGATGGCCTCATCGCGGCGTCCGACGCTTTCCAATCCGCATGCCGGCACGCTCATCTCTTCAATTTGGTCGCGCGGCAGTTTCAACGCCTCGGACGCGGTATCGAAGGCCTTCTCAATCTCCTTCTGGGCGGCGCCGAACCGGATTCTGACCTTGAGCATGGCAAGTTGTCCGACCGTTTCGGGCGATACCATTTCCGATAAAGCGTACACCGCCGCGTTGCCTACTTTTACCGCCCGAGGCCCAACCCCGGGAATCTTCCTGTAGGCGGAGAGCGCAAGCGATGCGATCAGCCGTGACAGGCCCTCGCCGCCGGTAAGTAACGGGACCAGCCAGAGCAAGCCGCGGAGCACGGTAGCATTCCCTTCATGAATCGAGTCGCCCGTTCCGCGTGTGTCGCCAATAAATCCTGGCGTCTTCGAGAGTGTCCTCCCCTTAGCTACCAGGGGCAGCCATCGTTCTATCGACCGATGGATTTCTCTCTCTCCGATGTCCTCTAATTGCTTGATCGCGGTCTTGCGCCACTTGTCCGAGGGCCGCGCTGGTGTCGCGCTCAGCAAATGCTTCAAGAGGGCAGCCCATTTGGAACGCATCGCCACGGGAAAACGGACGATATCCGCGTTCACTGCGTCGCTCCAGCATTCGCCAGGCACCAGATAGAATTGGGATCCATCACCGATCCACTCAGTCAATTGCTCGATATCGGGGAGACTCGCCCCCACGGGAGGCTCCAAGATTCGCGCCGCGCGCCAGAGATGGAGCACAAATCGCTCTCCGTCTGTAAGGTTCGGACCTGTCTCCGTCAGGCGCTTGAGGCAAGCGAAGAGCGTCCCGTCCGCTTCGTCCGCGAGCCGTTCCCGCGCGGGGCGCGTAGAACGATACAGCAGGATATCGAACAGGCTGTCGCGGTCGAGTTCAACAGGCGAGGAAGCAAGGGCCCGGGCGATGTCCGCTGTGGCGTACTGAGATCGGCCGAACCGCGCGTCGCTGAAGTCACGTGCGGGGGCCAGCAGTGCCGCCGTGTGTCTCTCAGCCGCGGCCAGGAGCAATTGTCCTCGTGAAACCGGATCGGAATCGATAAGGGCTTGGCCCGCCGCGGACGCGCGCAAGTCCAGGCGGTAATAGGTGCGCGATGCAGCGACCTCCTCAAGAAGTTCTGTCAGCTTCTCATGCTCACTGCGCAGAGGCGACGCGACAGGCATGTTGAAGCGATCAGGCCCGACTTGGATTGTAGGCAAGTCCGGATCGGAGGCGCTCCCAAGCCAGCGCTTGAGCTGATCCAGAACGAGCGGCCTGCCGGCAGGTGAGGGCTTCAGCGAAGCCTCGGCATTTACGGGCTGCGGCGGGAATTCCTCGATTCTCGGCCGTGTCGCCATTCGCTACCCCCCGGCCAGCGGAACCAGCTTCACGAAACTGATGTTGGTCGCCGGCCCTACGACGAATTCCTGCTCGAGACTCTCAGCCTGCTTGTCATCGATAAGCACGAAGAAACCGTTCCTGGCGAATCCATCGAGAGCGCGCTCGAACTGCGCCTCCCAATCGATCGGCCGGTGGTGTTTCAAGCGATACTCGGTTCGGGCGCCATTCAGCACAATTTCGGCATCTTCCGGCTGCACTAATCCCCGAAAAGCGAGTTCGCCCTGGCGGCGGTTGAACTCTCGTACTTCGTGATGCACGTGCTCACGGATCAACTCACGAACAGTGATCCGCTCGCTGAGGAACTCGACGTTTTATCCCGAATGCAAATCAGAATGTTCGATCTTCCCGCTGGCAGTCCGCCCCAGTGCTTTCATCTTACTTCAGACAAAAAAGCGATACGACGCCCCTGCACACGCGCCATGCGCACGGGACAACGCGAGAAATCGCTCTCGAAAATCGGACGGGCCAGGGAGTTGACGGCCGCATTCAGCAACGCCTGTACCATCGGCCGTCGCAAGGGCGTTTGGCGGTACCGATCCGCCACTTCCACAATGAGACTTCTGGTCCGCTTCGGCGAGCCACACCTACGGGCCGGGCGTTCAGCCATTCGGTTGCGCATTTCTATTAGGCGCCGTGCACAAACCGCAGCCCGGTCTTTGAACTGCTCGCGTTGAGGATGAGACCCGCCGGCCTTCCTCCTGTTGACATTCAACATAAAGATGGCTTATACTCCTCTTGGATGTCTAAAGGAGATAGCAAGGTAGACCTGCTCCAGGGAACCCTCGATCTCATGGTCATGCGGACTCTCCAGACGATGGGTTCACAACACGGGTTCGGACTTGCCAAGCGTATCGGCCAAATATCAGAGGGGGTTCTGGATCTGAATCAAGGGACACTCTACCCGGCACTGCTGCGACTCGAACACCGAGGTTGGATTCGATCGAAGTGGGGGACATCAGAGAACAACCGCAAGGCTAAGTATTACGAGCTCACTCGGAAGGGTGAGCGGCAGATCGAAAGCGAGCGCAGCAGGTGGGAGCAGACGGTATGGCTGATGGGCCGGTTCGTGCCGAGGGCGGACTGAATGTGGCGGCGATTGCTTTCTTTATTCCGGCGTGAACGGCTGGAGGGCGAACTCTCCGACGAAGTCGAGTTTCACATCGCCATGCTCGCGGAGGAGAAGAAAAAACTCGGCCTGGATACAAAGGAGGCCCTCATTGCCGCGCGCCGGGATTTTGGCGGCGTGGAACAAATGAAGGAAACCTACCGGGACGCGCGGGGGCTTCCGTTGATCGAGAGCATCTTTGCCGATGGCGCCCATGCAGTACGCATGATGCGCACGAACGCGTCGTTCTCCATCGCGGTTATCGTGACACTCGCCGTTGGCATCGGAGCTACCACCGCGGTCTTTACCATCGCGAATGCCGTTCTGGTACAGCCGTTGCAGATTCCCAGCGCCGACCGAACTGTGGTCCTTCTGTCCACGAACCGACGCGAAGGGACGGCATTCTCCGTGGCCGAAGGAGTATTCGCGGACTGGCGCGAGCGGTCCGGCAGTTTCGACGCTATCGCCGGCACTTGGAATACCTCGATGATCCTCAGCGGAGCTGGCCAAGCACACGAAGTTGATGTCATCAAAGTGACCGCTGACTTCTTCCCGATTGCCGGTGTCCGCGCGCGCGAAGGCCGTCTATTCGATTCATCCGCCGAGCGACCAGGGCATGACCCTGTGGCCGTCCTCGATGAAGGCTTCTGGCGACGCGAGTTCGGGGGGGAGAGGAGCGTGTTGGGTGAACAGATCAGATTGGACGATCAGTTGTTCACCGTGATCGGCATCGTGCCCTCGGGTTTTGCGATTGGACATCTTCGCCGGGTCGACGTTTGGGTGCCGCTGGTCGCGCGGGCGGAGTCTCGGGGCGGGGGCGCTGTGAATGTTATCGCGCGCTTGCGTCCAATGGTTACTCTTACCGCTGCTCAGGCTGAGATGAACGTGATTCACGATCAGATCGGACTGGAGCACCGCGAGGATTCGCTGTTTGGCGTTAACGTTCGGGCACTTCAGGACTGGGTGGTGGCCGAAGCCCGTCCATCTCTGGTCATGCTCGCGGGGGCGGTTGCGCTGCTGATGCTTATGTGTTGCGTGAACATTGCCAGCCTGTTGCTTGCCCGCGCCAGTGTCAGACAGCGTGAGTTTGCAATTCGCGCCAGCCTGGGTGGTGGCCACGCGCGGCTGACAAGGCAAGTGCTTACCGAGAACCTGGTGCTGGCGGCGGTGGGAGGTGTAGCTGGTTTCATCCTTTCCGTTTTGCTGGTGCGAGCCGTTCCGTACATCCGAGGGATTTATCTGCCAAGGCTTGACGAGATACAGCCGGATAGCCGGATGCTGTTTATCGCCGCGGCGGTTACGATTGCGAGTGGGCTCCTATTCGGACTGGTGCCGGCATGGCGCGGTTCGATTGCATCGCCCCGCACGTTGCTAGGTGCCGTGGCGGCAGCCATTGCCGTCACTCCGGGCGGAATGCGCCTTCGCCGGGTGTTGGTCGTCGCGCAACTGGGGCTCTCGCTCATGCTGCTCTGCGGAGCAGGTTTGTTACTCAACAGCTTCTTCCGTCTCACGACGACGAGTGTTGGCTTCAGCAAAGCGAATGTTGTGGCCGCCCGCCTTCGGCTGCCATACAAGCGGTACGATGCCGCTGGCAGTCTTGTTTTTCGCCGGCGGGTCATTGAAGAGATACGGGGTCTCCCTGGAGTTCTCGTCGTGAGCGCCGCGGATCACTTGCCACTGCACGCGGTGCGTTTCCCATATCAGATATCCGCCGATGGACACCCAGCTACATCAATGCAGGTCATGGCACGCAACGTAGAGAATCACTACTTCCACGTTCTGGGCATACCCATGGCCGTGGGTCGCGAGTTCGAGCCTGCTGACGATGAGCGGTCTCCCGTACCCGTAGTTCTGAACGTCGACACTGCGCGGCGCCTGTTCGGCGGGGAACAGGATGCCCTCGGCAGGAAACTCAAGACCAACTACCGGCAGCCAAAAGTGCTTGAGGTCATCGGCGTGGCGGGCAACGTAAAGCAGTTGGGTCTGAGGGAGAATCCCGGGCCCCAGATCTATCTCCCCATGAAGTTCGGTTCCGGAGGTTATGTTATCGCTCGGGTTGCGGAGAACGCGGGTGACCTGTCCGCGCCGATCCGGAACGCAGTGTTCCGCTTGGACCCAGCGGTACCCGCGCCCGACGTTTCCAGCGCTGGAGGATGGTTCGAGAGGGAAATCGGGAAGCCGCGTATGTACCTCGTGATTTTGGCTGTGTTTGCGGCAGCAGGCCTAGTAATTGCAACAACTGGTGTCTATGGCGTTGTCGCCTACAATGTGGCTCGGCGAACGCATGAGTTCGGTGTCCGTCTCGCTCTCGGAGCCAAACAACAAAACATTTTGCAGTTGGTGGTTGCTCGGGAGTCCGTGTTTATCTTGGGCGGCATAGCCCTGGGCGCGGCCGGCGCGCACTGGACAAACCGGTTGTTAACCACCTTGCTTTACAGGGTACGTCCGGGGGACATCTCGACACTAGCAGGCGCGGCGCTGTTGCTCATGGGAGTGGCCCTGCTCGCGTGCTACCTGCCGGCACGACGCGCGATACGCCTCGATCCCGCTGCCGCGCTGCGCGACGAGTAGCTGCTGCTCCGCCCAACATTCCGGTATCGGGACATCACAGGCCGATTTCAGGCACGCCGCCTCACTCCCTGTGTCTTCCTGGCTGGGTCATTCCCGGAATCAGCACTGCTCGCAAGCTCAAGCATCCTAGGGACCTCAGGCAACTTCCACTTTTCGGCGGGGCGCGCTTACGCCCCCCCATCTGCGCCAACCGCCTATCCCCTCAAAAATCCAGTCACCGACAATCGACATCTTCTTTTCAACCACTTACCGTACTTTTCGCTTGTTTTCCAAACCCGCCGTGCTAGATTCGAAGCAAGGATAGGCCCTCACGGCCTGTCCTTTTTGTTTTTCGGGACCCACTGGTTCAAACATGGTCCGACAATTACCCATTGTTTTATAAATACCGTTCATACAGGCCAAACAATGGACGGCCCGTATGACCGCGACCACCCCGGGCGACGCAACTTCGCCCGCTCCCCCGGATCTGCCACGACCCGGCATCCCACTTACAAAGGAACACCACCATGGCATCCAAACGTCAAACCACCGCCAACCGCCGCAACGCCCGCCGCTCCACAGGCCCGCGCACCGCCGACGGCATCCACGCATCCTCCCTCAACGCCCTCAAGCACGGTCTCCGCTCCCAACTCACCGTAATTCCCGGCGAAAATGAAGCCGAATTCCGCGCCCTGTTCGAGGCCTTCGCCGAAGAAGCCGCTCCCGAATCGGCCCGCGACCTCGCCGCCGTCCGCAAAGCTACCGCCTGCGAGTGGCGTCTCCGCCGCATCGCGGCCATAGAAACTGAGATGTTCACCCAGGCGCTGCAACAGCCAACCGAAGAGCCCACCATCGACAACATCGAACAAATCGTCGAGCGCCTCGCAGCCCAGCAAGCCGCCCCTCCGCAATCCCCGTTCGCCACGCTCGCCCAACGATTCCTGAAAGGCGAAATCAAACATTTCAGTGCACTCACCCGCTACGAAGCCTCGCTCAACCGCCAATACAACCAAGCCTGGCGCGAGCTCGACTCCCGCCCCGAGCCCGGCTTCCGCGAAGTCTACGACCCCACCGAAGAATCCGAGGCCGAGTCAGAACCCGAACCAGAGCCGCATTACACCGTGCCCACCCCCGAAGCCCTGGTCTGGAAATCCGCGACCGACCGCTATGCCGAGGCCCAGCTTATCAACCCCCAACCGCCGTCCGAGGCCACCGAAGCCCCAATAGAAACATCCTCTTCCGAGCCGGCTCTCGAAACTGCGCAAACGAAGCCAATCCCGGAATCGGACACTTCGGCGGAGCCCCACCGACGCGATAACCTGGTCCCCTTCCCGGCCTCCAATGACCTCGAACACTCAGAAGGCGAAAAGGATGAAGAAGAGGAAACGAAAGACGAAGAAAATCTCTTGGAACCCGGCGCTTGAAGCCAATCAGGAACGAATCATGAAACGTGTCACGCCGGAAGTGTCGGCAATCGCCTCACGTGGAAACGGCCTCAGCCGGTCAAACCGCGGCAGGTTGCGGCGCGTTAACCATCGACAACCACCCGTGGCGATCCGGCTTAGACCCGTTGACGACGGAGAAGAATTCCTTCTGCAGCGCTTCGGCGACCGGCCCGCGGCGGCCCTTGCCAATCTGAATGCGGTCCACCGAACGGATCGGCGTGATCTCGGCGGCAGTGCCGGAGAAGAACACCTCGTCGGCGATATAGAGCATCTCGCGCGGCACGATCGACTCCACCAACTCGATGCCCAGATCGCGCGCCAGCTTTATCACCGAATCGCGCGTTATGCCCGGCAGCACGGACGCCCCCAGCGGTGGCGTGATGATACGGCCGTCGCGAACCACGAAGATATTTTCGCCCGAGCCCTCGCTGACGTAACCCGATTCGTCGAGCGCGATCCCTTCGGAATACCCGTTAAGCAGCGCTTCCATTTTGATGAGTTGCGAGTTCATGTAATTGGCGCCGGCCTTGGCCAGCGCGGGCAGCGTGTTCGGCGCGATGCGCGACCAACTGGACACGCACACGTCCACGCCTTCGGCCAGCGCCTCCTCGCCCAGGTACTTGCCCCACTCCCAGCAGGCCAGGTACACGTCCACCGGGTTCTTCATCCCGTTCACGCCGATGTCGCCGTAAGCGCGCAGGGCGATCGGGCGAAGGTAGCACGACTTCATGCGGTTGACGCGCACCAGCTCCAGCATGGCGTCCGCGATCTGCTCCCGCGTGAACGGCAGGTCCATGCGGTAGATTTTGGCGGAGTCCGCCATTCGGCGCACGTGCTCATGCAAACGGAAGACCGCCGGGCCGGATTTCGTCTCGTAACAACGGATGCCTTCGAAGACCGAGCTGCCGTAGCTGACGACGTGCGAAAGGACATGAATTTTGGCGTCGTCCCAGTTGATGAAGCGGCCGTTATGCCAGATCTTGTCGGTAGGCGTCAACATTACATTATTATAACGGCCAACCTAGGTTTTTTGCAGGGAAGCCTTGTGCAGATTGCGCCGCACGCGGATCCCCATGGCGCGCGTTTCGGCCTGGTTTGCTTCGGCGAAGCTCCCCAGACGGCGGAGCACCAGCGCGTGCTCATCCAGGCGCCGCGCCAGTTCCAGACTCTCCGGCCCGGTGGACTTTTCGATCGAAACCACCACGCGCCGGTACAGCGCGTCCGCCTTCTCGTATTGGCGTGCGTCGCGATACAGCAGCGCCAGCTTTCTCAGCGTCTCGACAGTGCGCGGGCCGTCTGCGCCTTCAGTCTGCTCGGCGGTTTCAAGTGCTTCGCTGAGAAGCTTCTCAGATTCCTCGTAGCGGCGGGTGAGCCGGTAGAGATC
>JACXTT010014639.1_pt1 | contig 10245 bp, 14 predicted proteins | sample 9270951 | NCBI WGS metagenome assembly JACXTT01 (sample SAMN15532306, study PRJNA645909) | rock metagenome | isolation source: weathered quartz diorite | place: Puerto Rico | collected 2017-06-21
CCTGTCAGGCGCACCAAACAGCGCGCACGCAAGTGAATCTTCCGCATAACCTCGCAGCACATACCTAGGTGGGCCGTTAGCTCAGTTGGTAGAGCAGCTGACTCTTAATCAGCGGGCCGTAGGTTCGACCCCTACACGGCCCACCAATTTTTCCAGCCACTTGCGAGTCCCTGTCCTCCTCGAAGCCCTCCGCTGCTACCACTTTGCTACCACTTTCCAGAAAACTGGTAGCATCCAGCCGATCCACGGCCGCTTTGTTCCCCATCGGCAGCCACTTGCCGTAGGTGTCCGCCGTCAAATTGATTGAGGCGTGTCCGAGTTGCCGCTGGACATAGACCAAAGATTCCCCTTGTTGGAGCATCAAGCTCGCGTAGGTATGCCGGAGACAGTGGGGGGAAAAATGCAGCGGCAACTTCGCGCGCTTCAGGACCTTGCGCATGGCCTTCCGGACTTTACTTTCATCCATGGGGGTTCCCGCGCGGGTACAGAAGATCCACGGCGGCAGTGTTGCCCATTCCCCAGCTGCCATCTGCGCGCCCCGGAGCTGCTCAAGGAGACGCAGCATGTGGGCGAGCGTTTGTGAGAGATCGACGGTCCGACCATGTCCCGCTTTCGGTGTATCGATCCGCCCCCGACTGAGCGCCCGCTGAACTCGAATCTCACGCGCCTCCAGGTCAAGATCATCCCATTGGAGTGCCAAGGCTTCTCCCAACCGCATGCCGGTACCGGCCAGCGTCACGAACAGCACAAAGTAGGCCGGTGTTTGTTTGGCGGCGGTCTGAAGAAAGAGCTCTCGCTGCTCACGCGTCATGGCCTTGATCTCTTCTTGTCGCGCCGCTTTTGGCATCACCAGCCGCAGCTGCCGGCCGAGTTTTTCGGCTGGATTCGCTGGAATCACGCCATCATCCACGGCTGCGGCCAAGAGGGCTCGTAACGTGGCATGGAGAATACGGACAGTATTGCGCGAGAGTCCCGCAGTGAGCTTGTCCGCAAGCAGACGCTTGATGGTGCCTTTATCGAGATATTGCACGCGCCAGGTGCCGAACGCCGGCAGGAGATGGAGTCGCACCATGCCCGCGTAACTGGCGAGTGTCCGAGGTTTGACCGTGCTGGAGATCAGGTGCAGCCATCGTTGGGCATAGTGCTCCAGGGTGATGGTGACCGGCACCACCGAGCGTCGGCGCTGCCGACTTCCAGGAATGATTTCTGCGAGATGGTCTTCGGCCTCTCGCTTGGTCGCGAACGTCCGCCAACGGCGGACCCCTCCGCCGTCGCGATAGTCGACGACCCACTTCCCTCGCCGCTTCGTAATACAGGCCATCGTGCTGCCCTACCCTTCCTTATCAGACGTTGGCGCTTCTACGGTGCCAGACTCCGCCGACGAACATGGAGTCGCGACCGGCGGCCGAAAGCCCACTGGTTTTTTCGGTGGTGACTTTGACGATGCACGGTCATTTTTCTTGAGTGCTCTGAGGCCCGTGACGCACCTCTTCCGTCCAAGCGCACTATGGAAGGCGTAGGGTTCGCTGTCAATCCGCCGTTCGAGGGACGCCTGCTGGGCCACCCATTTCTCAAATTCCTGTACCGGCACTCGCACGTACTTCCCCAACCGGACGACAGGCAATCTGTGCTGGCGAGCGAGTTCATACGCGTAAGTCTCGGGAACGGCGAGGCGTTCCGCCACTTGCGGCAAAGTCAGCAATTGTCCACTGTCCTGTCGTGAGGAGGTCTTCGTCGATATGCCTTCGCCAAGGACGCGAGCCCACGCCGTAACTCGTAGCCGCTCCAGGATACCGAGTATCTGCGAGCACTTGTCCGGAGGCCAGAGCGGTATTTCGGTTTCGAGCCGCTCCAGCAGGCTCGTGTACTTCTCTGCTTCCATAAAATCCTCTTTCATTGATCTCCAGGCAGTTCAGGAGGAGGAAGATCATTCTCCTGAAAACGAGTGTTGGCCTCAGAGTCTAGCCACGCCTGAAGTTCCACCAGAGACCGGTCGCTGTTCAAAAAGCGTGCGGCGATGCTAACTACGGTTTCGATCCGATCATCCTCCGCTGTGAGGCCGTGCTCTTGAAGCAATGGAAGTAGATCCAGCGCGGTTTGAAAATCCTTACTGCTGTATGAGCCGTCCTGAATTGCCTGTCGAAGTCTCATGGCAAACCTGACATCTTGAACGGCAATGGTCCGTTGACCTAGGTCCTTGGCGAGCTGGAGGACACTGTAAACTTCATCGAGCGTGCGGCCCTCCCGTTGCTGCTGATTCCACCAATCGAGAATCACTCCAAGGGCATGGTCAACGTGTTCGAGCGGTATATTTTCCTGACTCGCGACGGCAATCAGACGGGCTTTACTACCGTCGCTGATGGTAAATGGTGGCAAGGCGGACTCGCGATAACCTTCCATGGCATGCCTCCAAATTATGATGTGGTCTTTTTCTTCTTTGTCCCGCGAAGCTGATTCTTTGCTCTCTTGTTGGCGTCGCGACAACGGCGCATGCAATGAGAAGCGGCTAATCGCTTGACTCCATCCTGATGTCGTCCATTCCAGTGTCTCGGCCGTTGTCAAAAAATCGTATAGCGTTTGTTGGATCGCACGTTCCGGGTCAGGGATGAACGCGCTCATACCCGACACAAGAGTCGCCAGCATCTCTGTATCCACTTGAGCCCACACATTGGGAATAAGAGTTTCACGTGTTAACGCCACAATGTGAGGTCGATAGGCCTGGGCATCAATTGTCGGTGCTGGTAATTGGATTGGCCCATACTTAATGGCGGCTTCTAAAGCGCGATGACCCATCGTTGCGAGATCCGGCAACCGTACTTTATTAAGGTTCAGAACGACGAGGCGACGAAGCTGTGCTGTACTAAAGGACGTTTGTTCCTCGAGCGTCGACTTATCTTTTGGATTTAACGTGATGATCGGGACCGGCTCGATGCAGAGCGTCGTGTTCTCGACTGGAATAACTATGCGGCCACTCAGGAAATGGTGCAGGACAGGCCGCAGGGAAGGCTGGACTTCCAGGAGGTCATCAAAACAAATAAACGTACTGTCCAGAATGTGGCGCTTGAAGAGCACATTGCCCTTGCCATCTCGTCGGACTAAAAGCGAACGTCCGGATTCCGTTGTTAAATCGATAATCGTCGTACACGGGTCTAGTCCCAAGGCATGGCACTGAAACATCGCTTGAGTAGTTTTCCAGGAAAGAGGTGGACCCGCGTAGACAAAGCCAGGATGATGATCGTCCCGCACCCGAGCTTTCCGCGCGGCCACAGCCGAGGTTGTGAGTTCAAACATGGCTCGATGCGGTCGCGTCGGCACATGCCGTATCGGCGGGTAAAAGTCATCCCAGATATTCCAATTTACTAGCCCCGACAGTTCAGCCAGCCGGCATTTGCCATGCTCCGTCGTTGTGTAGATGGCCCCATGTTTAGCCAATAAGCCGGCGGCGAGAAGTTTCTCCACATGTCGGTAGAGGGTGCCTCGAGGGATACAGGCCAACAGCTCGCTCAACGGTGCATGGTCCTTCAGGCAGTGGCTCAGGATGGAGCGATCAAGACGATCTAGTCGATTCATCGAAAATCCCTATGACCTTGAAAAATCAGCACAACGGCTCCATTCCTTACCGTCTATCTACCCAGATGACGAATCTCGTGGTATGAAACCAAGCACTCACTCGAATAGCCCGAAGCGCAAGCTTCTATAGAAGGAAAGTAACGGTTAAGGAAAAAGAACATGACGAAACGAGCACTTATAAAAGCGGCTCATCTACGAAATGAGCACTTTCTCAGGGAATTGAGACAGATTATTGAACTGCTGCCGTCGCTGTGCGCTTGGCAGGCAATACGAATTCACGCAATGTCTGATGGACAAGTGATGGATGGCGAAAATTCGAGCCAAATCTTGCGGACGGAGGCTGCTGTGGCGAAGGTCTTGATGGATCGGCTCGAGGCATTGCTCGAGGCATGGCCAAATGCCGTCTGGCTTTTCTTCCCTGAAACAGGCCACACGGACTGGATTTGTTTACTCAACGAATTCTATAGCAAAGTCTTTCCCCCGTACTTTCCCGAAGCGCCACAGCGTGTGATGTGGCGGTCGAAACGAGTCCGCGGGCACCGTTGGTGTGGCATCGCTCGGCGGATCCGAAAAGAGTGCCAGCGGACGTTCATGATATGGGATCAGTTTAAGGGCGGCGACAAACCCATGGACATAGTGCGCCGCGTGTTTCCACTAAGGTCAACTAAACATGGCCGAAAATCGAAGAAAGAACTAATGACGGTTGGGCGAAGCTTGGAACGGGCCAGCCGACTGATTTATGGGCAGTCATTGCCGAGGAATGAGAGAATCAGACGTATGGTTGGCTTCAATCAGGACGATCACATCACCACCTTCATCAAATGAAAGAGCGCCATCAGCTTTGAGCAAATGTGTACATTAGGACGTGATTACGCAAATCAAGAACAAGGGAGCCAACGAGAAATCATTCCGCCCGACCCCTTATAATCAGCGGACACTCGAGCCCTTTGCATAATCACTTATAGCTGCGGGAATTCGGTGGGAATCTAAGCGGGAAAATGGGAATCGTACTCGCCACCCTCAACCTAAACTATCTTTCAATAATTTCAGAAAACGACGTGTCAACGCACTCGTTAATGACAGCTGCATGGTAGGTGCCTTTAGCAAGGCATCCATGGCCGACCGAAATGCATCGTGGCGCCATATCGCTTCCAAAATTGGAAAGGATCTGGCCATGTCTGTGGCATCAACCAATAGATCTAAAACTTCCACCTCCGATATGCGCAAAAGCGCCCTCCACATAAAGCGCGGCTGAGACGAAAGCAGAAGACGTTCTAAATCTTTACCCTCAAGAGAGATGCCCTTTATCAATTCCTTATATTCATTGGTTGTAGTAAGGCTTATGTCCCACTCGATAGAATTGGCAGGATCTGGCACCATGAGTGTGAGAACGCTATTGAGACGTGTAAGCCATACTTCAACGTCAAGGAACGTCACGCGAATCTTATTGTAAACCGGAATAAGGACTGCGACAGGTTTAATATCTAGACTCTTCTGAGTTGCTTTGTCCTTCCAGTCGCCCTGAAAAAGCACTGGGTATATGGAGGCCGATGGGCCAATCTTTAAGCGAGAAAATGGTCCGATTTGGTCATCGTGTCCGTAGAATTCATCTATCCTTAGTCCAATCATCGGGATGCATCGATTTGCTCCACTCACTTCTTGAACCAGGACCCGTTTCTGTTGAAGGGAGTATCCAGTAAGAGTGATTGCGTGAAGTCCTTCGTTTTCGATATCCACGATGAGCACGACCGGAATTCCCATCCTTAGATGGCCATATATCAGGGACACCAATGGAACACTCTTCTCGACGCAATCCACTAACTCAGGTTCGAGACCAACGTCACGAACGGCCCGACACATCTCTTCTATGCTCAATCCATGAGATGGCACTGGACGTCCGCGGTGCCCTCCATGGTTGGCCGCTCCAGTAATAACCGCAGGTCTCGGTGCGGTTGTTCCAAAAAGCTCATATGTTTTCTGGAACGCACACCACAAGGCCACCGTGGCGCATGCGGCGAGTACGCTATCCTGCTCCTGGAAAGGCAAGCTCTGCACTGACAACTTCGTTCCAAACATGTGGCAGTCATAATCTCTTACGACGGTATAGTGCCTTCTATCTCCATCAGGAGGGTATGTTTTAAGAACCGTTCGTCCAACGATCGCGCTAGGAAGTGGGCGGGCAACAACAAAGCCGAGGTAGGATGTTCTAATCTTTTCAGCTTGCTTTGGTTCGAGACGGTCTTGAATCAGATCTCGCAATAGTTCATCCGATATGACCTCGCTAAAAAAATGGAGGCGTTTACAGTATCGATCATAAGGCTCATAGCACCGAACATAATATGAAGCAAAATCTTCTAGATAGTCACCGTCTATGTAGCCGAACTCTCTGACGATCGTCTTAGCTTCAATAGCAGCGAGATATCGACAAAGGTAACCGGCTTGGTATTGGGAGGCTACTTCATCGGGCTGGCAGTATTTGTTGCTTAGCGCCTCATAAAGGTTGGCAGAGGAAAAGGGTAGGACATCAAATGAATCAGACATTCCTATCGGGCAGTCACATCAGTCAGATGCTGACTTCTTTCTGAAGAAGTTGCTGGGTTACAACCTTCGCCTTCTCGACGCTATCTATACACTTATTGATCTCGTCGATACGGCGAGTCAGCTCCGCCGCAGCCGCTGTCAAGTTGTCCGGCGGTTGAATTCTCAAGGCAACCTTTTGCTGGCCCACATTCGTCGCGGTATTTTGTGCCCTGCCCTGAGAGCCGCCGCGCTCGCGCTCATCTCTTGCCATGCATGTCCTCCATGACGCGGCTTTAGCCGCGTCCTCAGAAAAGAGAAATCTAGTAAGTCGTTAATCTTGAGCGGTGAGTCATACCACTCACCACGAGTGTTAGATGCGGATATTGTTCGCCTTAAGCTGAGTGGAGCCTAGTAGATTTCGGCTTATCTTTCGCGCCGGACTCTCGCACCCGGCGCGCATCCCTTAAATCTTCGATATAGGCCTGGATCTTTTTTTTGTCTTCTTCGGTTAAGTCATCTAATCCCCGAAAAGACGGCATTTGTCCTTGTTTATTGACGAGTGCTACTTGACGTGGCGGGACGTATCCGGCCAATTCCATCAAATGGCCATATTCTAATTTGTAAAAGTCAGCGAGCTTGTGAAGGTGTTTGGGAGAGGGCTGCTTCACTGCATCCGATTCCAAGAGGCTGAGATAACCATTGGAAATCCCCGTAATGCGTTCGACCTCCCTAAGAGTTTTCCCAACGGCAAGTCTACTTGATTTCAGCAGTTGACCGATTCTCATGTTCGCCTTCGCGATAACCACGCAAAATATATAGGCAATCGCTTTGGTTGTCAAGCATGAAAATGGCCATCTTATCAGCAAGTTGCAAGTTCAAAAAAGAGTGAGAGCTTGACAATTGAAGCATGGTGCTTTATAAGTAAAGCATGCTTTCAACCGGTCCATCCAAGGAGGTCAATCATGAGCAACATGAAGGAAGACGATAAGAAGAAGGTAAAGATCTCAGTTGATAATCATCCAGAGCATGTGCCGCCAGGCGTTTATCAAGTCTCAGAGTTGAAAGCCCTTATCGGTATTTCAGCTGAAAAGGAGCTAGACCAGGTGATTGATGGAAATCTGACCACGCTTGATGACAACGCATCGATATCAGTGCGAGGCGATGAAGTTTTCTTCAGCCATGCTCGAAGGGGAGGCTCGTCGTGAATAATAGCGAGGATGACCTACTTCAGATCCGAGCTGTTTGCCCTGATGCACGGCCCATGCAAGAAGGGGGAGTGACTTATATTCATCTCCCAAAACTTCGTCTTCCAGCTGGATGCGATCCCTCAGAGACAGACGCTTTATTGCGCCCTGGACATGGGCCTGATGGGTATACAACTCGACTTTTTCTTTCCTGTGCTTTCCCATCAAAGGGCCAGAATTGGACTGTGCATCGCATCTTGGATAAGACCTGGCATGCATTCTCGTTCAACAACGTTCCTGCCGACATGCGTCTTATCGAAATTCTCGCTAATCATTTAAAGGTCCTTAGATGAAGGTACACTTCAAAATTACAGGACAACTAGCTGATGACGTGCGAAAGGATTTACGTCGACCTCATGGTTTCGCTATGGAACGAGTGGGGTTCATTCTATGTAAATTCGGTCTCGCAGAAAGAGGGGGGCTACTAATTCTCGCTCATAGCTACCAAGCTGTTGAGGATGAAGACTACATTGATGACCACCGATATGGGGCGGTCATAAATTCGAATGCATTTCGAAAAGCAATGCAATGTGCCTATTCCGATACTGTTGGACTGTTTCATGTACATCTCCATGATCACAAGGGGAAGCCTTTCCCAAGCGTGATTGATCTTCGAGAGACTAACAACTTTGTCCCCGACTTTTTCCATGTCCGTCCGAACCTTCCGCATGGGGCATTAATACTGAGCGCCGATTCAATTTCAGGAAGAATATGGCACCGTGAAAACCGACAACCCGAAGACATCGGCGTGTTCAGTATTGTCGGCTTTCCATACAGGAGGGTCGATGAACACACGATATAAACGCCAGAGCTTTCTTGGGCAGTCGAGCGAAGAAATACTGAGCGGTCTGAGGATTGCAATCGTTGGCTTAGGCGGTGGAGGATCACACATCTCACAGCAGTTGGCGCATGCTGGCATAGGGAATTTCATGCTGTTTGATCCCGATAAAATCGAGGAGTCAAACCTCAATCGCCTGATTGGTGGAACACTTAGCGACGTACAAAAAGAGGAAGAAAAAGTTCAGATTGCTCGTCGCACCATCCTAAGCATAAATCCAAGTGCCAAAGTGATCCCGATTAATAAGAATTGGCAGGACCATGCTAATCAATTGCGAGACTGTGATGTGGTTTTTGGTTGTGTTGACACGTTCGCTGGGCGCAATGACCTTGAGAAGAGTGCCAGAAGGTACATGATTCCTTACATCGATATTGGGATGGATGTGCACGAGGCAAACAGCCACTATTTCATCGCAGGACAGGTGGCGCTTTCTATGCCTGGAGACGTTTGCCTGCATTGCATGAACGTGCTTCGAAGTGACCTTCTTGCACAGGAGGCGAATGAGTATGGCGCTGCTGGCGGACGCCCTCAGGTTGTATGGCCCAACGGTGTACTAGCATCTATGGCGGTAGGAATAATGATGCAGCTGTTTACACCATGGCATGAGGACCATAACCCTCCCTGTCTCCTTGAATACGATGGAAACTTGCAAGAGGTTCATGTCAGTAGCTCAGCCCCTTTTCTCCTTCAAAAGAACTGCCCTCATTTTGTATCGGTAAGCGATTTGGGAGACCCATGGTTCGAAGAACTAGAAGACCCTCATAAGCCACGAAAAATAGACTCGCCATGCAGGTCGTAAAACGGTGGTATAGCAGAGCAATTACGGCTCATCCCTCTCACGCATTGACTTTATAACAGATAACCCTTCGAAAGTAGCGCTGCTATTCAAGGCGCTGGCTATGGCGGCACCATCCAAGAGCCGGCCAGGCGGTAGCTACGCGGTAGCTCGTTTCGCAAGACATTATAAATCTTCGGCAACGCGCTAGGCCCGCTGATTGGCAATCAATACGAGGTGAAATTGAGTTGAATGTCTGAGGGCGGGGTTCAAGGCACTTCAATGCCTACTTCGCGTCCGAGGTCCCGAACGGTTTCAAGAAAACTGGTCCCTCGAAGCCGCTTCATAAACCTGAAAACCCCACCTCCATATTCACAACCAAAACAATAAAAAATTTGGTAGCGAGGACAAACGGTAAAAGAAGGTGATTTGCATCCATGAAAGGGACATCGACATTGAAAGTTGTCACCGGCCAAGACCAAAGGACCGGCATACTTCGCGACAATTCTTGTGAGGTCGTTCCGCTCTCTGATCCGATCGATGATGTCCTCGGAAATCAAACCTCTGCTCATGACAAACCTCACCTTCAGTCGTTAGCGACCACCATGGGATGGGCATTGTACCAGGCGATCAAGGGACAAAATACCGCGAAATGTACAAGAGAATGGCTGGTAATTAAAAAAGTGAGAAGTGATAGACAAACGATCCTGTGGTAGCTACGCCGTAGCTTGTCTTCACATTGAATACATTTGGCTGCCGTGCCGGCCCGCTGATTGGCAATGAATACAGATGCAATCTCGCGACCTGCGACGGCACGCTTCACCGCGCTGACCATTTTGCTCGCCGTCATTGTGGGGTCGGAAGGGATCTTGAGAGGTGCCGCCCACGTCAATCACGAGCGCCTCCAGACGTCCAGATGAGATTCGACTACGTCCCCCTCCATTGCAGGACACCTCCACAGCACCGCGCAGGCTGTCTCCATGACCTGATCATATCCAGTGTGCGGCAGGTTTTGTATCTGCCCTCAAGGATTCTCCTGGGGGGCGAGATGCCAATCTTGGTTCCACACGGAGATGACCCGACTCTCACGCTCGTACCCGAGCACGCTGATCGAGGCGGTGTTGAGCGCAAACAACCGGCCGGCATCAAGCGGGAGACCGAGCCAGCATGCTGCAAGCGCCCGTAAGATATGGGCATGCGCAAAGAGTGCGACATCGCCACCGACGGCCAGAGCTTGCTTGATGACGTACTCGGCGCGATGGCCCACCTGCTCGATCGTCTCTCCACCGGGCACGGAG
>JACXTT010014640.1_pt1 | contig 10245 bp, 8 predicted proteins | sample 9270951 | NCBI WGS metagenome assembly JACXTT01 (sample SAMN15532306, study PRJNA645909) | rock metagenome | isolation source: weathered quartz diorite | place: Puerto Rico | collected 2017-06-21
CGGCAGCGCTAGCGAGGCGCTAAGACGCAGGAGGGGCAACGAAGCAAGCCGCCGGCCAACGCCGAGCGGCTTTCAAGTTGCCCCTCCTGGGCTCGAACCAGGACTCTCCTGATCCAGAGTCTAACGTACGCCACGATCTAAGTCGTGTCGTACCAACATCTGATTCGATGTTGTGCCTGTGCGCGAGATCGCAGCGTCCGTGCTTAGAGCGATTCGCCCATGAACGAGGCAACCACTTGTAGTTCAACGAGCTGGGTGGCCATCGCCGAGCGTGACACACCGTTGACTCACAAGGGGCCGCACACTAGCGGCACACAGGCACACATCGAGTTCGATGAGAGGTGCGGCACGCCACTCCAACCAAGGAGGAAGCGTGGCCAAGCGTGGGCAGTTGATTCCTCGTGGCGAACGGAAATGGCTCGTTCGCGTCTATCTCGGGCGTGACTCGCAGGGCAAGCGAAAATACTCCGCTAGAACGGTCGAAGGCACAGTCACCGAAGCACGGCAAGAACTCACGAAGATGCTCCGTGAGGCGGACACAAGAACGCTCGTCGGGTCTAGCAAGGAGACGCTGACCGATTACTTGAAGCGCTGGCTCGATGGGAAGTTGGATGTTCGACCGCAGACTCGGTACGACTACGCTGTCCGAATCCACGCGGACGTGGTGCATACCATCGGGCACCTCAAGCTGAGCGAGATAAGCCCGCTGGTCGTCAATGAGCTTTACGCGAAGCTGTCGAGAGAGCGGGGGCAGTCGCCCCGGACTGTCCGCTACACGCACTCGATCCTGCACCATGCGTTCGAGCAAGCCGTTGAATGGGGACTCCTCGTCCGCAACCCCGCGAGCCGAGCGACCCTTCCCCGCAAGGTCAAGCGACGGGCTACGGTGCTGACCGCAGAGCAGATCGCAAAGCTCCTTGAAGCCGCGCAAGGAGACAGCTTGTGCGCCCTCTGGTCTCTCCTGCTCACCTCCGGTCTCCGACCAGGTGAAGCGCTCGCACTCAAGTGGTCTGACCTCAGAGATGGCGCGGTTACGGTGCAGCGCACGTTGGTCAGGAATGGGCGAGGCGGCTACATGGTCTTGGAGGGCGAGGCAAAGACAGCCGAGTCTATTCGGACCGTTACGCTCCCACCGACCACCTTGCAGGCGTTGGAGCGCCACAAGCGCCTTCAGGCTAACCAAATCCTTGCGCTTGGTCCTCACTATCACCGGAACGACCTCATCTTCGCTTCTCGAATCGGCACGCCCTTCGATCTCGGGAGCGTGCGAAACCGCTGGAAGAGGCTGCTAACACAGGCTGGGCTTCCGCCGGTTCGTCTTTACGACACTCGCCACAGCCACGCGACCGCGCTTCTGACCAAGGGTGTCAACCTTGCCTGGGTGTCTGAGCGACTCGGCCACACAGACGTGAAGATCACCAAGGAGGTCTATGCTCACGTCCTTCCCGAAGCGCACCGAGAGATGGCCGAAGTCATGGAGCGGATCGTGGCCAGAAGGGCGGCATCCGACAATGGTTGACTTCGAGCGGAAGGAACCCCGCTTCTATGTTGATCCTCACACGGGGCTGTTTCGTGATCGGCAGGCCGAGCAGGAGAGGTACGACCGTTGGCTCCGGAAGGTTGGCGAGTGGGCCGTCATCCTGATGATTCTCGGTTGGCTCGCTTTAGCCGTGGTCTTCGGCTAGAGTCGCCTCCAGCCAGGAAAGGCCACATTCTCGTACCCATGGCTACGGACGGGGACACGAAAAAAGAAACGTGAAGAGGGCAATTCGGGGAGTGAGGCGACCAGCCTTGCTCCCCTTGTCTTGTCGGGGAGGCGGCACAATCCCGGCACACCGACCCGAAATAGCCGATGCGGGGCAAGCGGTTAGGTGTGGCGCCTTGATTGGGGATCAGGCGGACGAATCGTGAAGAAGTCCTGATCCATCGGTCGCGGCGGACCTACTACGCGGGGACCTACTCCAAGGGATGCCTAGTCACTTGGTCGCCTCTGGAACGTGCTGCCATGCCTAGCGGTACGGCGCGGGATTGAGCGGGAGCTGGACAAACGGCGGGAACGACGAAGGACAAGCGACAGCGAATCGACCCGGAATGCATCAGGGATGGGTATACGGGGGGAAACAGGATCGAGCCGCACGTGCGGTGACCCTCGAAAATGACTATTCCGAAATTCTGAGAGCTTTCGAAGCCTTAGAGATGAGGCCGAAAATAGTGGGCAGGTTCGCCTGCAATGATTTGAGGAAACGATCAGCCTTAGTGAAAGTCGGTAAATGCACCTGAATTCTTTCCCTACCGATTTCCTCGATTGTCTTATCCGTTATGGTCAGGGGCCAGTTTAGGCCCTCATACTGACTTCCAGTCGCGACGGCCTGAATACGTCCGGACGCCACAAGTTCCTTGAGCGCTGTAATAGGTTCGCGTTTAGGGCAGTAATACGCAGCGAGCGCCAGCCAGTGAAGCAATTCCAACGAGACGCCTGCCAGCAAGCGTCCACGTTCAGCATGAAGAAACTTGTCGAGCAATGCTAATGCCTCATCCTGCTTTATTGCAGGGAATTTGTCGTCCCAGTCTTCGAGATACGCGGGAAAATCAGGGATGCTTGGATCGGTGAAGGCGCTTTCAAAGGTGACTTCCATGACGACATCTCCATAAGGCGCGTGTCCCTTCGCACCGTCAGAAATGATCTTCCACCAAGAAGGGTGCGGGTTAGGGAGTTTGAAGAGTTCCGCAGCCCCTAATGGCTTCTTGTCACGCAGTTGGATCGCCCTGGCCATCTTGATTCGTGTTATCGCTGAGCGCCGTTCAAACATACCAACTCCTGGTCATTCCGCGCCCGGTTTGGTCTTCATCTTGAGCAATGCAGTACTTGTCACCTCAATCAACTGTGCCAGTGATTCTGCAGCCGTCGCATAACGCCGCAAGTCCCCGGCATAAGCCCCGTGGTCTTCCTTATCCTGATCGAACTCACCTCCCAGGATCATTCCGCGTTCCGTGCCCAACGCCAGCGCATGGGCGAGTGAATGTGCCGAGGAGTGACTCCAGGCATCGTAGATTTGCTTCAGTTCCAAGGCTGTTTCCCAAGCGTCAGGATCAAAGGCGATCAGGCGCTTGAGCGCTTCACGTCGCTTCTTGTTGCGTAGCATGGTTGGCGCTTCATCGACGGGGAATCCCTTCGGGTTGTGAGTGAATCGCTGCAACACATTGCTGTCGTTGTCGAGGCATAGCAAAGCCATCGCGATAGCCTCGGTGTATTGCCGCATCAGATTGCCCGCTGAAGTTGGATAACCTGATACCAGGAGGTGGACAGCACAGAGTACGGAATTGATTGCAGCGTGAAAGAACAACTCGATAGTAGCGACTTGCACGTCACCTCTTTCCCTAAGCCGATACCGAAGAAGATCAAGCGAATCGTGCGCAGACTTTATTCCCTTGACTGCTCGCTCGATCATTTCATTGTGGTGACGCTTGAACTCCTCCTGTACTCGCTGATTCGATGAGAAGACAAGGCCTCGTACCAACTCTTCGGACACCTGCGGTTCAAAGGCGTTCACAGAGTGCCTCTTCCGTCCACGAACCCATTGGAGAAATTGCCGGACAAACGAGCACAATTGTTAGCAGCCCGCGCCTAGAGTTTATAGTTTGAGAATGTCCTTCACTTAGGCAAGGAGCAACCGAAGAATGCCCAAGAACAAGAGGAATGAAGGAACTCCAACGTCCGACGATCAGCGCGCTCTCTTGGTCTCGCTCTACAAGAAGTTCGTTTGGGCAGATGCCCTCCGCCGTGAATACGAGCGCTACGAAGCGAGGGACAGAGACTTCATGCGCTCGGGCCTGGAGAATAAGGCAGTCGGTTCGTTTGAAGAAGCGTTCGAAGCGGACATGTACCTCTGTTTGTGGTTTAGCGTGCTCTATGTCGTTATCGAGGGCTGGCCGCTGCTACGTCTAAAGAACGAGAAGCTGAAACCACTGCTCCGTTCACCGACAAGGAATCTCCTCAAGGATTTCAGGGATGCGACCTTTCATCCGACTGACTGGCGCGACGAACGTTTTGACGAGCTTGTTAACCTTGGGAAAGCGTCCTTTGAGTGGGTAGTAGCCGTGACTGATGCATTTCGTGAATTCTTTGAGCCTTTAGCCCAAATGGATCGTGCAGCACGGCGACGGCCAAAGGGGGAATAGCAGTCAAGCGGGCCAGGTCAAAGCTCCCCCCAAGAGAATCAGTGGTAAAATTCTGACAACCCTTATGAGTCACCCGCCGAAGCAACCGACAATCGCGCTGTTCCGTAGGCCGGGGTCATGGGAGTTCGACGGCGGTCTTCGAGAACAGGCCGTTCGGGCCCTTGAGCTTGCTGAGCAGGTATCCTCCGAACTCCGTAAGGAATGGGACATAGCACGTCAGTGCCAGCTAGCAGGGGACAAGAATCTTGGTCGCCTCGTATCACGCGAAAGAATCGTCGAGAGGAACCTCCTCACTACCACCACAGTGGTTCTGAGCGCGATGGCCGCAGAGGCCTTTCTCAATTTCTATGGTATCAAGCGGATAGGACAGAAGTCCTATGACCTGCACTACGAGCGCCTGGGTTTGGTTCCGAAGGTCAGAGAGATTATCCAGACGTGTTGCGGTTTGCGATTGGAGGCCGACGCAGAGATCGTCTCCGTCGCTCGTGCCCTCTCGGAGGCTCGCAATCGGCTAGCTCATCCGAAGACGAGGGAAGTAGGGCCTCAAACAGGATCATCTCGGTTGAGCCCCACGAAACATCCTCTCGACATGGCAAGGGAGTCCGTCGCGAACATGAACCAGTTCTTCCAACTCTTTGCGGCATTCGATCCAGATTCGAGCGACATCGTTCACGCCATCTAACGGTGAACCTCAATGCCTGACTTCCATAGCTACAACGAGAAGATCACGCCGCGACCGGTGTTCAAACGGGCTGCTGTGGGAATACGGCAGTCTCTGGGGCGAACCTCAAACGGCTGTGTTCGTTGCGTCGCTCGCACTCCCTGGCTGTTTCTTGGCGCGGCGAAAGGCTTCCAACGCACGATTCCCAAGCTCGGTGAAGAGGCCGCCCAGGTACTCGTTCACCTGTCCCTGTCGCATGAAGGGTTCGTCCCTTTGTAGAAGGTAGTTACCCAAGGATTGGTCGCGGTTCTCTTCAGTCGCAACCTTCTCCTGAAGAATCTCTCGGAGACTTGTACCCGAGTTCATCCCAATCTCCAGGAACTCCATCTCGCCAACGTCGGTAGCTTGGAGTGGTCTGACCTTGGGCTGCTCAAGCAAGTGGCCCTTGGCGAGGTCTTCCCTGACCTTCCTGTAAATCACCCGATTCATCGGGAGGTCTTCCAGCGTTACGATCAACGGGAAGTAAACGCGAATGACTGCAGGGTCTACACCTAAGTGCAGGAGCTTCCCGGCCTCGATGGCGTTCACGGTGTTGTCGATCTGCGCGGCACCATCAAGGAAGATGTCGTTGAATGCCCGCTCGTAGTCAGGCCAACTAGCTTCGGTACGAGCTGCCAGGCTGAACCTAGTCGCCTTCGCCTCGATGAGCACCAGTGCGTCGCCGTAATGAATCACGAAGTCGCACGATTTCCCCGAGATGGCTCCCTTCAGGTCCTTTGGCCCTAGGTACCGATTCGCCAAGGGCGGATAAACTCGTCCGAGCAAGCGACCGACGTAGTCCTCGTAGACCGACCCCATGTAGTCGAGGAACCTGCCCCGACGCTGCTTGTCGAACTTGGTCTCATCGAGGAACAAGTGGTGGAGACCATTCGTGAGCTTGTCGCTCAACAGCTTCACGGACACGCACGACAAAATGTCCCCGAAGCTCACCAAGGGCTTCCTAGCGAAGGGCAGCACGTCGAAGGTCTTTAGGCTCTCAATACTGTAGCGCTCTCGGACAAGCTCCTGCATGACGTGGGCCTCGGCATTCGCCAGGTTGAAAAACTTGTCCGTTTCCTCGTCTGAGAACGCAAGAGTGCTGAAGTACTTCGAGCGGCTCATAGCCCACACGCCTGCCGCGACGGCTTCCGGGTCGATAGTCCTCCAATGCGCCATGAGCCCAAACAGGATAAACCACAGCGTGTCAGGCTCCAGGCCGGTCGCCTCGCGAACGGCATCGGGGAAATCCATGTACGCGGGGTCACCGTGCAAGTGGGGTTTGTCGCTGAGGTACAGGTCGTAGGCTCGTGGGAGGACGTGAACTTCCGTGTCCCCGTGGTGAAAGAGTCCATTGGCGACGAAATGCTGATGCCAGACGCGTGCTCCCTCTGGTGTTGAAGCATCGACGCCGGGGTTATTCCCGAGCACGCCCTCCTGTAGGTTGTTCAGCATGAGGAGTGCTTCACCCAGCTCGACCAACGACTCATTGCTGTCGCGTCGATCCACGTCGAGCGAAAGAAACGCAACCTTTGCGAGGTTGATGAGTTGAAGCTCGTGGAATAGCGCTGGAGTGGCCTGGGGAGCACCGGCTTCTTTCTCCTTCCGAAGCCACGTCAGTACGCCGCTCCACGCAACCGCACTCTTATTCCCGAACAGCCCGTCGCATATACGCTTCTGCGCCTCAGGGTGCCGTCTTTCTAGCTGGTACAGAACTGCGCTGACTCGCCCGAGGCATCCGAGCACCTGCACCATGCTGTACTTCTTCAAGCGCTCAAGCAGTTGGTCCCAAGTTGGCTTCACGCCGAAGACCTCCTCGTAGCCAAGCGCCACCCTCAGGAAGCTCTCCGGCTGTTGCTGAGCCAGCCTGTGCTTCTCCCGCTCGATGTACCTGGTCGGTACCCACAGGAGCGGCTTTGGAAGAGACATGAGAGTAAGATGCACTCGACCACCGTCACGCACCTGTAGCGTGGCGGCGGACTAGGTTTCCTAGTAGGGTTGGGTCTCTGACCTCACGCAGGGGACGTGCGGGGTGACAACTGGTAGAGTCCTGCCCACCGAGGGCAGCACTACCCTCGACGACTTGGCACACGCCATTGCCGCAGCGCCGAGCACGCTCAGTGTGGAGGATACAGCTGAGCTGAAAGCGGTCCTCGTTCCGATTGGAGAAGGCAAGTTGGTCAGCTTCGCAGCCGTGCTCCGAGTCGGCTGGCGGAGCGACCTTCCTAAGGAAGGCGCGGTTACCCATGAGGCGGGAGGCATCACCCTTCTTGGTATGCGCTTCGCGGCCTCGAACTTGGAGAACGGACGAGACCTCGCGTCGCTTCTCGACCAATGGCGGGTCTACGGTCACTACCTTCCAACCATCGACTTCCACGACACCGTACACATCTACTGGCACGAGAGTTACAGCGAATGGAACGTTGAACCCACCTGGGTGATTCAGCTTCAAGAGAAGACGACTGCTTCACTCAATCGCCAACTACGGACTGGTCCGTTCCTTGACCCCGAAAACGACTTCTTCGCTGAGAACATTGGAGAAGCAGCTCGCAAATGGCTCAGTGATCCTGGCGTAGACCAGTCGTCGAGTCTCGGAATATACAAAGTCGTCATTAGGGACCGCCGAGCATGGCTCAAGACTCTCATGATGGACCTCGATACGGGTAGTCTCTCCGTTGTTGTGGAGCGGACAACGAAGTCAAAGGTCTTCCTAACCGTAGTAAGTACGGAGCTAGATAAGAAGAAGACCTCGAAGACTCAGGAGATGTCAGACTCATCGGCTATAGTACCAGTCCCGATGCCACTGTCGGAGATACGCGTGTGCCTTACTGACTCTACCAGTGAGAAGTACGACGACTTCAACGAGTCAGAGCAATACAGGACGCGAGGACGCCCCTCGATTCTCCATCCGCCTCCGGCGACAGACCCTGAGTACCAAGAACTGCGTGATGCACTCGATCAAGGTGAGAGCGAGAATGTTGAGTTTAAGATGTGGCTCCCCATCGACCGTAGGAACAAGAAGTCCGGTGAACTCCTCAAGGCGGCGACCGCGTTCGCCAACGCGTATGGAGGTGTGATCTACATAGGCGTTACAGATGACTGCGAAGTGGTCGGAACAGAGAAGCAGCTTGGGAACGACGACAAGCGAAGTGAGTACGCTGGCGTGGTGCGACTCATCCTCAATCAGGGCATTTCACCTGCGCCTGCCCATCGCGTCTCATGGGTAAACCACGCGGGGCACCACGTGTGTCGCATACAGGTCTTGTCAAAGGGAGTGCTACATCACGTCGTCGAAGACAGAGCCATCTTCATTCGTCGAGGCGGTAGCGACAGACGCGCTACACCCGCAGAAATCGAGGCGATCGTGGCTCAGAGGATGTCGAAGAGGGGCGGGCCGTTCCCGATATAGGTGACTTGAGGCCGGAACGAGCTTCCCGCTTCTCCTCCCTGCACGTCCGCGTCTTCGTGAATCGACCGGTTGCTCCCCGCCAGAGGGTCGAGACTAAGATTGATTTTAGTCCGTTGCTCTACCAATGATACGAGTCCGAAGGTAGCGACCCCAAGAGGCCACCACTCGTTGAGACCATACGTTGAGTCAACGCAACGGCTGGGCTAAGAAGACCTGCGCGACATCTAGCGTCCCTTGCCGAGGAGGGTCAGGAATGGTCGGGCATTGCTGTCGGAGCTGATCGGCAAGTTCGCGGAGAGGATTTCTCCCAAACCCGTATATGGTTACCAGGGCTCCTTTGAAGATGGATTCAAGTACTGGAGCATCCGCAGCGCAGGTCGCGAAGCTGTCATGGACGGTGGCGAGTGGCGTGTCGAAGTTACTAGCTCGGGCACGCGTCACGGTGAGCATCAAGTGCGCCGCATCAAGCGAGTGAATCACGTTTGGCGCGAAACTGGTTCGGTGCTTGGTCTCCTGTAGTTCCGAGGACTCCTTAACAGGGGCTCGCACACGATGGCGTTTTCTCTTGTCTCCTTTCCCCCACCACAGCGACAGAACTGCCCACTTGGTTCTCATACTCCGTCTCTGACCGGCCGGGAATCCGGTTCCGGGGACTCGCCATGTGGCTGGCGTCTTGGATTTCCCAATCTTCGTCGCAACTTGGTCCAGCCAGTCTCGCAGTCGGACTGCACTTCCCGCAGCGTCCTGCAAGGTCCTCCAGGATGCTTTTGCGAACAGGTCGGCGAGCGGGTTCCATGGTACTCTTCCGTCGGCCGCCTTCTTTGCTCCAAGAAACTCTATCGCGAAACTATCATGAAAGCCTGCCTTCGTTGCCCCATAACCAAAGGTCATGGTCGGGAGCTTCGCCTGCTGGCGAGTAATCGCTCCGCCACACCGCTTAAGGAGACTACGAGCACGGTCGTCGCTGGACTCCCGAAGTCGCTCGGTCATCCTCTGGGCCACCTCACTGTAGATGTCCCCGCGCCGTCCATGATCCGAGAGTGCGATGTTCACCTTCTTTGCGAGCGCTTCGTCTCGAAGAAGAAGAGCCATGTGCTGCAAGCCGTTTGCTGAGGCGTCCTGCCAAACAGGTAGGGTGCTCAGGTATGGAACACCAGCGTCGAAGGCCTTCGCTAATGCGGTCCGTTCAAGACAGTAGGCTAGGTACTGCCATCGCTTCTTTTCCTTTGCACTCCACCAAAGTGAGCGACTTCCGTTAGGGTCGCGACCGACCTGACCCACCTGTTCTTGATCAAGAGTTGCCCCGTAGCACTCCTCCCCATAGTGGTCTAGGGCGCGAATTACTTCGATGTCCTCGGGCTCCACTAGCCTTCCACCTGCAAAGGTTATTAATGCTCGTGCGATGTCCGGCCCGCTCGGCGTAAGGAACAGGCCGTGGGCATACACGCGACCTCGATAGTCGAGCGAGTGGATGAAATACAGTTCAGGCTCATTGGCTTCTGCTTGGGCCTCTTGAACTGTGCGTCGTTCCAATTCCGACAAGAGATTCTCTCCCAAGAACTTTTCAGCGACTGCGAGTACCTGGCAATTCACCCGCCAGGGCGTTGTTTGAAGGACGTTCAGGGCGTCGTAGACTACGTCCGAGCACGGAGGGTCTGCCTCTGAAACCGGAACGTTCCTGATCAGTGGTAGGGATTCTTCAAGGCGACCTCTGTATCCTCCACGTTTGGGAGGCTTTGCTTCATCTCCCTGATGAGTGAGCCAACGACCCCTCCAGGGTAACGGTGGTTCACTCATGATTCGCCTCTCTGCAGCGACAAAGAGTGTCCTCAACCCAAAGCGCTTCGACGCCTCTGGACTAAGGCTGATGCGTGTGGACGTGTACCTCGGCTTTTTCTTCGATGTGAGCACCTTTCGTGGCGGATGGAGCTGGAGCAATCCAGGAACTGCAATGTTTAAG
>JACXTT010014641.1_pt1 | contig 10245 bp, 9 predicted proteins | sample 9270951 | NCBI WGS metagenome assembly JACXTT01 (sample SAMN15532306, study PRJNA645909) | rock metagenome | isolation source: weathered quartz diorite | place: Puerto Rico | collected 2017-06-21
GCCGCCACCACGCTCGAGCGCCTGACCAGTCCGGTGCTGGTGACCGCGGCGCTCGATCAGCTGCCGCAGCTCGGCCCCACGGTGCAGGCGTACTACGCGAGCGCGCTCAAGAAGGCGCGTCCCGCCGTGGTGCGACACCTGCAGCAGCTGTTCGCGCGCCGCGAGGATCCCCGGCTCCCGCGCGTGGTCGCGTTCGCGGCGCGCCTGGAGCATCCGGACCTGCGCGAGCCGTTCACCGCGCTCGCCACCCACCGCGACCAGGAGGTCCGGAGCCAGGTGGCCCGCGCGCTCGGAAAATATCCCCACGAGGACTCGATTGCCGCGCTGCGGCTGCTCGCGCAGGACCGCGTCTGGCCCGTGCGGGCCCAGGCCGTCCGGTCGCTCGGTATGATCGCCGACCCGGCGACGTTGCCGGTCGTGCGCGACGCGCTGCGCGACAACGACTGGTGGGTGCGTTTACGGGCGGGGCTGGCGCTCACCCGCTTCGGCACGGCGGGGCGCAACGTGCTCCTGGCCGTGGAAGTCGGCGGGCACGAGGCGAGCCGCGACATGGCGCGGCTGGTGCTCGGCCTCTCCCCGCAGGCGCTGGCCGAGTACGCAGCGTGAGCTCCGTCATTCACGGGGGCGACCTCGCGATTCTCCTCTACTTCCTGGTGCTGAATTCCTTCTACGCGCTGCTGCTCGTGCTCTCGATCCCCGAGATCTGGGAGCAGACCCGCCTGGCGGAGGACGAAGACTTCCAGCGACTCATGCAGAGCGACGCCTTGCCGCCGATCACCATTCTCGTCCCCGCCCACAACGAGAACGCCACCATCGAGGCGAGCGTCACCGCCATCCTGACCCTCGAATACCGCAACTTCGAGATCATCGTGGTGAACGACGGGTCCAAGGACGATACGCTGGAGCGGCTGCGGCACGCCTTCGACCTCTACGAGGTGCCGCGCACCTATCCGGAGACGATCCCCACCAAGCCGCTGCGGGCCCTGTACCGCTCGCGCACCCGTACGCGTCTGCTGGTCGTCGACAAGGAGAACGGGGGCAAGGCGGATTCGCTCAATGCCGCCATCAACGCGAGCCGGTTCCCCCTGGTCATCGCCGTGGACGCGGATACGCTGATCGAGCCCGACGCGCTGCTGCGCCTCACACGGCCGTTCCTGCTCGGACACCGGATCGCGGCGGTGGGGGGAACGGTGCGCGTCGCGAATGGGTGCACCGTGAAGGACGGACGCGTGATCGACGCTCGAGTCCCCGGCCGCTTCCTCCCCGGCGTGCAGGTGGTCGAATACCTGCGCGCCTTCCTGTTCGGCCGGCTCGGCTGGAACCGGCTGGGGGGCAGCCTGGTCATCTCCGGCGCGTTCGGCCTGTTCCGCAAGGAGTACCTGCACGCGATCGGCGGGTACCGCACGACGAGCGTGGTGGAGGACCTCGATCTCGTCGTGCGCCTGCACCGCTATTTGCGAAAGCACAAGCGACGGTACGAGATCCCCTTCATCCCGGACCCGGTGGCGTGGACCGAAGTTCCCGAGTCGGGGCGCATTCTGTCGCGCCAGCGTGAGCGGTGGCACCGCGGCTTGATCTCCGCGATGTGGCAGTACAAGGGGATGCTCTTCAACCCCCGCTACGGCCGCGTGGGGTTGATCGCGATGCCCTTCTTCACGTTCGGAGAGATGCTCGCTCCGCTGGTCGAAGTGGTGGGGTACGTGATCACCGTGGGCGGCCTGCTGTTGGGCCTCGTGAACGCCAACTTCGCGTTGCTCTTCGTGCTCGTGGCGTGGGGTTACGGGATGTTGCTGTCGCTCTGGGCCGTGGTGCTCGAGGAGGTGAGCTTCCAGCGGTATCGCCGGCTCGGCGATCTGGGCCGGCTGCTGCTGTTCGCGACGCTCGAGAACTTCGGCTACCGGCAGCGGACGGTGTGGTGGCGCCTCAAGGCGTTCTGGTCTGTCTTCCGTCAGAAGAAGACGTGGGGAGAGATGACCAGAAAAGGCTTTGAGTCCGCAGGGAAGCAGGCGACAGAAGTGGCAACGGCTAGACGCACAGACGCACAAGGGTGAACGGGAGGCAGGTTGCGGGATTATCCGCTCACTCCCACCTGTTTACCGCTGTGCGTCTGTGCGTCTAGTCTTTGCCTTGCCCAGTCTCTGTTGCCGCTCGCTCCGCGGCTCGCATCACCCGCAGCGCGTTGAGCCCAGCGACCTTGCGAATGTCCTGCTCGCTCCAGCCGCGTCGCAACAGCTCCGCCAACAGATCGGGAAACTTCGACACGTCCTCAAGGCCCACGGGCACTTCCGTGATGCCGTCGAAGTCGGAGCCGAGGCCGACCGCGTCCACGCCCGCCACGTCGCGGATGTGCTCGATGTGATCCGCCACCTGCGAGAGAGTCGCCTTCGGACCCCGCGCCGCCCAGCCCTTCAGGGAATCCGCCACCGCCGTCGTGTCGACCCCCGCAGCACGCAGCGCGCGGGCGCGTCTGGCCATGCTGTCCTCGTACACCCGCACCGCCTCCGACACGAAGCCGGGGTTGAAGTTCACCATCACCACCCCGCCATTCGCCCTGACCATCTTGAGGATCGAGTCGGGGACGTTGCGCACGTGGTTGCAGAGCGCGCGGGCGGAGGAATGTGAGTAGAACACCGGCGCGCGAGACACGCGGATCGCGTCCACCATGGTGGCGTCCGACACGTGCGACAGATCGACCAGCATGCCGAGCCGATTCATCTCGCGGACCACCTCCTCACCGAACGGCGTGAGCCCGCCGTGCTTCGCGCTGTCGGTGGCCGCGTCGGCCCAATCGATGGTCTCCCAGTGGGTGAGCGTCATGTAGCGCACGCCCAGCCGGTAAAACATCCGTAGCGCGCCGAGCGAGTTCTCGATCGCGTGGCCGCCCTCGATCCCGATGAGGCACGAGATCCGTGAGTCCCACGTCGCGATCGACTTCGGCCGCTCGAAATTCAAGCTGCTCTGATTGCCCCGTCCGCCTGCGAAGTTCCGCTCGATGTCGGCGGCCGTCAGCGCCATGGCCAGGGTCTGCCGGTACTTGTGGCACAGCCGGTGCACGAGGTCGATCTGCTCGAGCGCATACACCGCTGGATGCTCGCCCCCGTGGAGCGTGGTGACCGGCACGTAGGCCGCCCAGAACTGCGCGCCCACGCCACCGGCGCGGAGCTTGGGGATGTCGGTCATGAGCTTCGGCTGGAGCACGCCGAAATCCACGGAGTCCAGGCCGCCCCGCTCGCGGATCGCATCGGGGATGTCGTTGTGGCCGTCGATGAGCGGGACCGTCTTCAGGATGCGCAGGGCCTGGGCGCGGTAGTCTTGCGCCGACAGGCGCTCAGGTTGAGCGGCGGTCAGCAAGAACGCGAGCCCGACCGTCACCTTCCAGATCACGCGCATGTTGATGCTCGTCGGCTTGGGGAGCGCGAAAGCTGGCGTCCCGCCACGCCGTTATCAAGATTCCCTACGAGACGGTCTAGTTCCCCGCTGCGGCGGCGAGAGCAGCGAGCAGCAGGGTCGCGACACCACCCGTGACGGTGAGGACCAGCCCGGGCAGCCTACCGACCTCCAGTCCGACCGACACGCGCCCCCGCGACTGGACATCGTAATTGCACATGGTCGGTCCACAGCCGAGAAACACGGACTGGCGCAAGAGCTCCGGCCGAGCCGCGACCGCAAACCAGTCGTTGGGACTCCACTTCACGAGGCCGAACACCGAGCCCCCCTGGATGTTAGTGGCCCCGGTCACCAGAGGCGTACCCACAGCGAGGTCCAGCGATGCCGAGGACGAGAGCCATCGGCGGTACCGGACGGCGGGCCCGAGCGCGAACCCAAGTCGGTCAAGACTCGCGAACACCGACCCGCCAAGCGCGTCCCGAGTGCCGACGTTCGCCATCAAGCCCCAGTCCGCGACCTCGCGGAAGGGCGTGTCGTTGACCTGATCCCCGCCGAGCACCAGGTAGCCACGGAAATTCGTGATGACGAACGCGGAGCAGGCGGGTTTGGGCCGCGCCCGGTAACAGAGCGGCGTGGTCGGCCGGCCTGCGGCCGAGTCGCGGGCGGCCTGCGCCGGAGCGTTCTCGGACCATACCGGCAAGCAAACGAAGAATAGGGTGAGCTGTCGCATGCCCACCAATAAGCGGGAAGCCTCTCAAGCAGCTTTCAAGACGGCCGATCATTAAGTTTCGAACCATGCCCGACGCCAAAGCGAAGATCGCGCTCGAGCTGAACGGCGAGCCCGTCGAGGTCGCGTTCGCACCACACAAGACGCTGCTCGAGGTGCTGCGTGAGGACCTGGGGCTGACGGGCACGAAGCACGGCTGCGAGCTGGGCGAATGCGGCACCTGCACCGTGCTGCTCGACGGCGCGCCGGTGTTGTCCTGCCTGGTGCTCGGGCTCGCCTGCGCCGGCCACCGGGTCAAGACCGTCGAAGGCATGGCGGAGCGCGGGACGCTCCATCCCCTCCAGGAAGCGTTCGCCGAGCTGGGCGCGGCACAGTGCGGTTATTGCACGCCGGCGTTCCTGCTCGCCGCCGAGGCGTTGCTCGCGTCGAGCCCGAGCCCGTCGCGCGACGCGATCAAGCAGGCCCTGTCCGGCAACCTTTGCCGCTGCACCGGCTACATCAAGATCTATGAAGCCGTCGAGTTGGCGGCGGCACGCCTGCGCGGCGAGAACGCGAGCCCGGCGCCGGAGACGCTGTATGGCGTCCGCTAGGAAGCCCACGGGGTTCCGAGTTGTGGGGAAAGCCCACCGCAAGGTGGATGCGACCGCAAAGGTCACCGGAGTCACGCGGTTCGCCGACGATCTGTTCCTGCCCCGCATGCTCTTCGCCAAGCTGCTCCGCAGTCCCCACCCTCACGCGCGGATCCTCTCGGTCGACACGTCCCGGGCCGCCGCGCTGCCCGGCGTGAAAGCCGTGCTCACGGGGAAGGATCTCCCAATCCCGTTCGGCATCCTGCCGGTGAGCCAGGACGAGCATGCCCTGGCGCTCGACAAGGTGCGCTTCGTGGGTGATCCCGTGGCCGCCGTCGCGGCAACCACCGAAGAAGCGGCCGCGCAAGCCCTGGACCTGATCACGGTCGATTACGAAGTGCTGCGCGCCTTCCCCGACGCGCTCGACGCCGTCGAGCATCCCGAGCCGGCGATCCACGACTACGCCGACGCGGGCAACATCCACAAGCTGATCGACCTCGAGTTCGGCGACGTCGACGCGGGCCTGGCCCAGGCCGACGTCGTGCGCGAGGACCTGTTCTTCTTCGAGGGGAATACCCACCTGCCGATGGAGCCGCACCGGGCGGTGGCCGACGGGTCCCCCCCTCCGGACGGGAAGCTCACGCTGTGGAGCGCCACGCAGACGCCCCACTACGTGCATCGGGCGCTCGCCAAGGTGCTGGAGCTCCCGGCGGCGCGCATCCGGGTGATCGCTTGTCCCAATGGGGGCGGCTTTGGCGGGAAGAGCGATCCTTTCAGTCACGAGATCGCGGCCGCCAAGCTCGCGATGGTCACCGGGCGGCCGGTGAAAATCACCCTCACGCGCGAAGAGGTCTTCTATTGTCACCGCGGGCGCCACCCCACCCTCATGTGGGTGAAGACGGGAGTCAAAAAGGACGGCGCCATCACCGGCATGCACTTCAAGTCGCTGCTCGACGGCGGCGGGTACGGGTCCTACGGCGTCGCGAGCACGTACTACACGGGGGCGCTGCAAACCGTCACCTATCACGTCCCACGTTACAAGTTCCAAGGCGCAAGAGCTTTTACGAACAAGCCTCCGTGTGGACCAAAACGGGGCCACGGGACGCCGCAGCCCCGCTTCGCGCTCGAGGTCCACCTCGACAAGATCGCCGAGCAGCTCGGCATGGATCCGGCGGAGCTGCGTCTCAAGCATCTCGTGCCGCCGAACTCGCTCACCGCCAACTGGCTGCGCATCGGCTCGATGGGCCTCGGGCCCTGTATCGAGAAGGTGATCCGCGGCTCGGGGTGGAACGAGCGGTTCAAAAGGCTCCCATACGGCAAGGGGATCGGACTCGCGTGCTCTTCGTACATCACCGGCGCGGGACTGCCGATCTACTGGAACGCGATGCCACACTCGGGCGTGCAGCTCAAGTGCGACCGCGGCGGGGGCGTCACGGTGTTCTGCGGCTCGACCGAGATCGGGCAGGGCTCGGACTCGATCCTCGCCACGATCGTGGCGGAAGTGCTCGGCCTTCACCCGCTCGACGTCGCCGTGGTCACCGGCGATACCGATCTCACACCGGTGGATTTAGGTAGCTACTCCAGCCGGGTCACCCTCATGACGGGCAATGCCGCGATCCAGGCGGCCGAACGCGCCCGCGACGTCATTGCCCTCCACGCCGGGAAGACGCTTCAGACCCCGATGGAGCGCCTGACGTTCGCCGAGGGGCGGGTGTTCGACGTCCAGGACCCCGAGCGCGGGCTCACGTTCGCGGAGGCGGTCCAGCTCGCCGAAGCGGCGGAGGGAACGATCGGTACGGTGGGCTCCTACACGCCGGCCCCCTCTGCCGGCCGGTACCGCGGCGCGGGCGTGGGGCCCTCACCCGCCTACTCCTACAGTGCCTGCGTCGCGGAAGTAGACGTGGATCCCGCCACCGGGATCGTTCAGGTGCCGAAGATCTGGATCGCTCACGACGTTGGGCGCGCGATCAATGCCACCGCCGTGATGGGCCAGATCGAAGGCTCGGTGTACATGGGCCTGGGCGAAGCGCTCATGGAGGAGATGGCGTACCGCGGCAACCGCAACGTCGTCCACAAGATTCCCAGCCTGCTCGAGTACAAGAGCCCGACCACGCTCGAGATGTGCGACGTCGTGACCTACGTGGTCGAAGATCCCGATCCGAACGGCCCCTTTGGGGCCAAGGAGTGCGGCCAGGGCCCGCTGCTTCCGGTGCCGCCTGCGGTGGCGAACGCCGTGTACGACGCGGTCGGCGTGCGCATCGACGAAGTGCCGATCACCCCGGAAAAAGTATTCAAGGCGCTGCGGCGCAAGGAAAAGGGTGAAGCCCCACGGTTCGGACCGGCGGCGTTCCCGGACATTGCGTGGCCTGAGCCGACGCGGGTCCCGCCGCCGTGGGAGGGGGGAGACGGAAAGGCAGTAGAGGGCGGCAAAGGGCGGCAGAAGGCGGCAGAGGCGGCAAGGCGCTGATGCTCAGGCTCCCGTCTTTCAGGTATCTCCAGCCCAAGACGCTGAAGGAGGCGTTGGTGATGAAGGCGGATGCCGGACCCGGAGGCATGTTCGTCGCCGGCGGGACTGATCTGTACCCCAACATGAAGCGCCGGCATCAGGAACCGAAGGTCGTCATCACGCTGATGGGAATACCCGAGCTGCGGCGCGCGGACGGACGTACGCTCGGCTCGTCCATCACACTGACCGACCTGTCCGCCAGTCCGGCCGTCCGCGAGGCCGCCCCCGCGGTGGCGCACGCCGCCGAGCTCGTTTCGACGCCGCTGCTCCGTAACATGGGGACGCTGGGCGGCAATCTCTGCCTCGACACGCGCTGCAACTACTACAATCAGACGTACGAGTGGCGCAAAGCGATCGACTTCTGCATGAAGAAGGACGGGCACATCTGCTGGGTGGCGCCCTCGTCCCCGCGCTGCTGGGCCGTCAGCTCTTCCGACGTGGCCCCGGTAATGGTGGCACTGGGCGCGGATTACGTGCTCTTCGGTCCCGGCGGCGAGCGTGTCGTGCCGGCGGCGCGGTTCTATCACAACGACGGGATCAATTACCTTACGAAACAGCCGGACGAGGTCCTCAAAGCGGTGCGGCTCCCCGCCCCCGATGGCTGGGACGCGGTGTATCACAAGCTGCGGCGTCGTGGGTCCTTCGACTTCCCGGTGCTGGGCGTCGCCGCGTGGGTCAAATGGGAGCAGGGAGCGGGGAGCGGGGAGCGGGGACGGGTGGTGCAGGCCCGCATTGTCCTCGGCGGCGTGGCGAGCTGGCCGCAGGAGATCCCCGAGGCCGGCGCGGTGCTCGCCGGGACCGACCTGTCGGACGAGTCGATCGCGGCCGCCGCGGACGCAGCATACCGCCCCGCGAAGCCGATGGACAACACCGACTTCGATCTGTCGTGGCGAAAGCAGATGACGCGGGTGTACGTCGCACGGGCGCTTGCAGAGCTGGGACGGCGCCGACAGGCCGCCTCGTGAGTCCCGGCTTCACGATCGCCACCAACCCCGGAGAGCCGATGGAAGAGTTGACTCCCCTCGAGTCGTCTGTCGCGCCGCCCTACGACCTCATCGCCGAGCGCCTGTTTCGCGCGCGCACCGTGATCATCAGCGGCGAGATCACCCAGCGCGTCGCCGCGGGCGTGACGGCACAGCTGCTCGCCCTGGCCGGGGAGTCGAGCGAGGAGATCACGGTATTCATCAACTCCCAGGGCGGCCATGTGGAAGCGGGGGACACGATTCACGACCTGGTGCGCTTCCTGAGCCCTCGGGTGCGCATGGTCGGGACGGGCTGGGTGGCGAGCATCGCGGCGCTGATCTACGTCGCAGTGCCGCGTGAAGACCGTTACTGCCTGCCGAACACGCGCTTCCTGCTGCACCAACCGGCGGGCGGCTCCGGCGGCTCCGCTAGCGATATCGAGATCGAGGCGCGCGAAATTCTCAAGATGCGCGACCGGCTGAACCGCGTATTCGCGCAGCAGACCGGACAGCCGCTAGAGCGAATCGAAGAGGACACCCGGCGCAACTTCTGGTTGACCGCCGAAGAAGCGCGACGCTACGGACTGGTCGGACGGGTCATCGAGCACCAGGCGGAGCTGAGCAGGGGCGGGTGAGCCGCCGGCCTGAGCGCTCGCTCAGCTCGCAAGGCCTTCCACCTCGCCCACCACCCGGTCGAGGATCTCCACCAAGCGCTGCCGGGTGGCGTCGTCCCGCGCCTTCCACCCGGTGCGGTAGACGGCCTTCACGAGCCGCCCCAGCGAGCGATTTACGTCGCCCATCGCGCCGCCCAGCGTGCGGTCGACGGCTTCGCGCACGCGGTCGAAGATGTCGTCCACCATGTCGCGGTGCTCTTCGAGAAACTTGAGTCCCGCGTCTGTGATCTCGTACACCTTTTTCCCTTCCACGTCCTTCGCCACAACGAGCCCCTCGTCCTCGAGCCATTGCAGGGTCGGGTAGACCGTTCCCGGCGACGGCGAATAGCAGCCGTGCATCTGGTCTTCCAGCTCCTTCATCACCTCGTAGCCGTGGCGCGGCTTGTCCTTCAGGAGTTTGAGGATCACGTACTTCATGTCCCCCGATTCGAACCACTGGCGGCGCCGACCGCGTGGCCCTCCCCAGAGCCCTCGAGGACCGAAGCCGAAGGCGAACGCGTTCCATCCGAAATGCCGAGTCATACGAACTCCATCTTGTGCGATGTAACGCAAAGATATTGCGCGACGATATATCGTGTCAATGGGTCGGGAACGGGGTGCCGTAACCACGCTCACAGCCGTTCCCGCACCGCGCGCACAAGTTGTAAGGCCGCATGAACTTGTGCAGAGGGACCGCAACGCTACATTTGGAGCCCGCGCGAGACCCCTTTTTCTCATAGCTCGAGCGCCCTGGGAGGAGACCCGATGCCCGTACAGGTGACCCCCCACCCAACATGGGTGGCCGACCTGGATGCCGTTTTGGATCCGGGCCGCGAGGCAATCCTCGACACTCCCGTAATTGTGGACGCGTCGGAGAACCAGCTGGTGGACGGCCAAATTCAGGACTTCCTGGTGAACTTCTACCCGATCATCCGCGACTTCCCGCAGTGGCTGCAGGTGCTGCTGGACCGCTCGCCGGATGACGGCAAGGTCTTCTTCCGCGACAACATCCGCGTGGAAAAGCGTCACGACGCCATGTGGCGCGCCATGGGGGACGGCTTTAACGTCCCGAAAGAGCGCTTCCAGATTCCGGAGCCGATGATCCCCGAGGTGGAGGAGTTCCACGGGTATCTGACCGAGATGGGCCGTAGCGCCACGTTCGGCGCCGCGGTGTCGGCGACGAACTACGCGGTCGAGGGCGTGGCGCAGAAGATCTCGGAGAAGGCGCTACGTGGGCTCGCCAAGAACGAGAAGATCGGGCCGCGCGGGCGTTGGTGGCTCGAGGAGCATGCGAAGTACGACGACGAGCATCCGATCCACGCCCTCGAGATCATCAAGGGCTGCGTCAAACGCGGGGAGGCGCCGCAGAGCGTCACCGAGTCGGCGCTGAAGAGTCTCGCCCTGATGAAAGAAGCCATGGTGGCCTCGTACGACTCATGAC
>JACXTT010014642.1_pt1 | contig 10245 bp, 8 predicted proteins | sample 9270951 | NCBI WGS metagenome assembly JACXTT01 (sample SAMN15532306, study PRJNA645909) | rock metagenome | isolation source: weathered quartz diorite | place: Puerto Rico | collected 2017-06-21
GGCCTTCATGAAACGTTTCTCCAGTCGGTGCCCCACGTTCGCGCCCCGGTTTTGGGCGCTAACGTGGGAGGCTGGTTGTGCCGCGCGGCAGCGCGGCAACAGAAGACCCACTCCGGAACCGACGGCGGGCTGCCCGGTCGCCCCTCGCAGCCCCGTCCCGGAGAAAACAGCGATTGTCATGCTGAGCGGAGCGAAGCATCCCTATAGCGAATAGGATTTTGAGAATCCGATGTAACGCCTTCGGAGGGGCACGGCTTCAGCCGTGCCCTAACGCAGGTCTGTGGATCGCTGCGCGCGACCGAGCGGATGCGAAGGAGCGCGCAGATTCAGAATGAATCGTCCCAATAGGGATGCTTCGCTCGGCTCAGCATGACAAATGACTCAATGTCCCGATGAATCAATGACTCAATCCGGGTAGGGATCCTTCGCTTCGCTCAGGAAAACAACAAGGGCCGCGCGGTCGCCCCTCGCAGCCCTTGTCCGGATGACTTTAGAAACGTCTACCGCCCGCCGACGCCCGCCTCGCGCAGCGCCGCGCTCACCCGCTTCATCTGGGCGCTGAATTTGGGGGCGCTGTAGGCGGACGGGTTTTCGAGCAGTGGGAACAGGCCGTCTATGGCCGAGCGCACGGCCGCGCTGTTGCCGCTCTGCCTGGAGTAGGTGATGTAGAGGCTGTCGAGTGCCATGGCGGCCTGTTCGGCCGAGCGCGTGTCCTCACTGGCGAGGTGCTCGCCGTCGTCGGCGATGGCCCGCAACATGCGGCCGGCGCGCGCCGCGTCGTACTGCGCGCCGTTGGCTTCGCTCACCAGGCGCTCTACCAGGCCGTTGGCGCGATGGGCGGCATCGGCCACGGCCTTGCGGTCCGGCGACCACTTGCTGGTGGTCTGGTAGACGTTCTCCAGCTCTTTATCCAGCTCCGCGCTGGTGCCCGGCGAGATTTCGCGGGCGAGGAGGCGGAAGACGGTGTAGTGCGCGCTGTTCCACGGCGGTGCGCCCGAGCCGCGATTGGTATAGCCGCGGTCCTGGCGCCAGCTCAGCTCCGGCTTGGTCAGGCTGTGATGGCAGGTGAAGCAATCCAGATCGGAATACTCCGGCCAGGGCGCGCTCATGTTGGAGGCGCGGCGCGCCAAACGCTTCAGAGCCGCCTGCAGCTTGTCGGCCTGTCCCATGGTCAGCAGCCGCGAGCCGAAGTTCGCGTCGCCCGAGGGCTTCCAGTGGGGCGGCATGTTGGCAGAGTACGAATCGAGTTCGAAGACCAGATCAGGATGTCCGGCGGCGATGAGTTCGTGGTTCATGTCTTGGGTGGGCGAGCCCACGTGGCAGTCCAGACACATCTTGGAGCGGTGCAGCGGGTCCCAGGCGTCAATCATGCCCTGATGGAGGGAATCTGCGCGTCTTGCGGTTTTCAGCACGTGCGGTCCCAGCCATCCCGAGGCCGGCCCGTGGCAGGATTCGCAGCTCACGCCCTCGCTCAGGTCGAATTCGCGACCCTTCTGCTTCTCCGAGACCGGCAGGGCATGGCAGACCAGGCAGCGCTGCGAGGTCTCCGGGTCCAGCTTGAGGATGCGCCCCATGCGCTTGGAGACGTCGTTCTGCAGGCTGCGGAAGGCCTTGGCGTGGGGGTCGCGCACGATCCAGGTGGTGTACTCGTTCTGCAGGATATGGGTGAGCGAGCGGGGCTGGACGCCGCCGTGGCACGCGCTGGCGCTGCACGAGCCCGGGCCCACGTACTTGCCGGGCTCGGATTGGGCGGCCGCCGGGAGCGTTCCTCCCAGCCAGGCGCACGCCAGAAGAAACGCTGCTGAAGCCAGCCAAAGGGAGCGTCGGTTCATGGTCTTCCCCTATCCACTAAGCCGTACTTTTTACTCCCATCGCGGCCGGAATACAACAATATTTATGGACTGATATTTACGTTGTAGACGCAGGGGATGGGCTTTGCTATAGTTCGCCTGTCATTTTGCGTTTTGACGGCTGCGGATGCAGCCGGACTCCCGGTTTCGCAGGGTTCGCACATGCAAGGACACGGTTTCAGCCCGGTCGCAAGGCCGGTGGCGGGAGGCCAGGGATGAGCCAGCAGACCAGCTTCACCGGCACGCTCACGGCGCAGGTCGGCCTCACCATTGACGACCGCAAGATCCTGGCCCCCGTCGGCACCACCATCTTCGACGCCGCGCGCATCAACGGCATCGACATCCCCGTGCTTTGCAACCAGCAGAACGAGACGCCGGTGGGCGAGTGCCGGCTGTGCATCGTGGACGTGAACGCCCGCGTCTTCACCGCCGCCTGCGTGCGCCCGGTGGAAGGCAACATGGTGGTGAAGACCAACACCCCCGCCGTCCGCGCCGCGCGCAAGACCCTGCTCGAGCTGATGATGACCGACCACCGCACGCCCTGCATCCGCCAGCAGCACACCGGCGACTGCGAGCTGGAGCGCTACGCCAAGGAGTACGGCGCCAAAGCCACCTACGCGCCGCGCGAGATCGCCCGCGGCCAGGACGACTCCTCGCTCACCATCATGGTGGACCACTCGGCCTGCATCCTGTGCGACCGCTGCATCCGCGCCTGCAACGACATCCGTCACAACAACGTGATCCAGCGCCGGGGTAAGGGATACCAGGCGGGCATCGCCTTCGACTTCGACGAGCCCATGGGCAGCTCCACCTGCGTCTCCTGCGGCGAGTGCGCCGTCTCCTGTCCCACCGGCGCGCTCACCAACAAGCGCGTGGTCGGCCAGCAGCTCCCCACCGGCCCCGCGGTGGAGACCCACGAGCTGCTCAGCATGCCGGTGTTCCAGGGCGTCTCGGGCACCTTCCTCGAGCTGAACCGCGGCTCGGTGGTGAAACGCAAGATCAAGAAGGGCGAGGTGCTCTTCCACGAGGGCGACTTCGGCTCCACCGCCTTCTACATCCTGGAAGGACACGTGAACATCGGCATCGCCAGCCCGCGGGCGCACGTCACCACCGAGGGCTCGCAGGAGGGCTTCCTGAGCTCGCTGCGAAGCCGGTTGATGGGCCGCAAGGAGCACAAGCGCGCCGAAGAGAACATGAAGACGCACATCTCCATCGATGCGCCGGTGGACCTGCCTTACGACAATCCCATCGCGCAGCTCGGCCCCGGCGACCTGTTCGGCGAGATGACCTGCATGAGCTTCTACCCGCGCTCGGCCACCGCCTGGGCGGCGACCGACTGCGTGGTGCTGGAGATGCTGCGCAACGTTCTTGACGTCCTGCAGAAGAACAAGACCTTCCGCGCCAAGCTGGAGCACGAGTACCGCCACCGCGCGCTGGAGACGCACATCCGCAGCGTGCCCATCCTCTCTTCGCTCACGCCGGACTTCATCACCTACCTGCGCGACCGCGTGCGCCTGCGCCGCTACGCGCCGGGCGAGGTCATCTTCCAGCAGGGCGACCCGGCCGACGCCTTCTACCTGGTGCGCATCGGCTTCGTGAAGGTCACCGAGCGCTACCCGGGCGGCGACCTGGTGCTGGCCTACATCTCCAAGGGCAACTACTTCGGCGAGATCGGGCTGATGGGCGGCGGCAAGCGCACCGCCACCTGCACGGCGCTGGACCACGTGGAGGTGGTGAAGATCGCGGCGGAAGACTTCAAGGAGATGCTCAAGCGCTTCCCGGACATCCGCCACGCCATGGTGGAGATCACGGCGCAGCGCCTGCGCGAGAACCAGGAGCGCTTCCAGAAGGTGAGCCAGCTGCCCATTGACGACTTCCTGCGCCAGGGGCTGATGGAGGCGCAGAACCTGCTGGTGCTCGACCTGGACCGCTGCACGCGCTGCGACCAGTGCGTCACCGCCTGCGCCGACGCGCACGACGGCGTCACCCGGCTGGTGCGCGACGGCCTGCGCCTGGACCGCTACCTGGTGGCCACCTCCTGCCGCCAGTGCCGCGACCCGCTGTGCATGGTGGGCTGCCCGGTGGGCGCCATCCGCCGGCAGAACTCGCTGGAGGTCATCATCGAGGACTGGTGCATCGGCTGCGGCCTGTGCGCCCGCAACTGTCCCTACGGCAACATCAACATCCACGAGTTCAGCGCCGAGGGCCCGGTGCAGCTCGACATCCGCCACCTGGCCTCCGGACAGGAGACCGCGAAGAAAGCCGGCGTGGTGCGCAAGGCCACCTCGTGCAACCTCTGCCACGACCATCCCGAGCCCAGCTGCGTGTACGCCTGCCCGCACGACGCCGCGCACCGCGTCAACCCGCAGGAGTTCTTCCAGACCATCGTGGACCGCGGAAAGGCGGCCTCGGGAGACTAAGTGCGCATTGACCATACCCATCGCCGCTGGGCCATCGTGACCGGGGCCATCTTCCTGGTGAGCCTCGCCGTCTACATCCCCTACGCCTACTTGTGGCCCGGAGGGGTCAGCGGAGGCAGCCTTCCCGGATTGCTCTACGGCATCGTGGGTTACGCCATGATGATCTTCGCGCTGCTGCTGAGCGTACGGAAGAAGCGGCCCATCTGGCGCATCGGGCGCTCGCAGACCTGGATGCGCGGCCACCTCTGGCTCGGCCTGCTCAGCTATCCCATCATCCTCTTCCACGCCGGCTTCCGGCTGGGCGGCGGGCTGACCTACGCCATGATCTGGATCTTCAGCATCGTGGTGGTGAGCGGACTGGTGGGTGCGGCATTGCAGCACTACATGCCGCACATGATGACCGAATCGGTGCCCATGGAGAGCATCTACGGGCAGATTGACCACGTGCAGGGGCAGCTGCTGCGCGAGGCCGACCAGCTGATGAGCACCATCGGGCGCGACGCCGCCGCGGTGGCGCCGCAGGTCTCCGACGTGCGCCACACCACCGCCATCCTGAGCTTTGCCGCGCTGGCCACGGCGACCACTTCGACCACCATGGTGAGCATGTCAGAGAACACCGCCGAGCAGTTCCGCTCGGTCTATGCGGACACCATCCAGCCGTATCTGGCCAAGCGCGGCCAGTACTCGCACCTGCTGGCCGACCGCCACAACTCCAAGTCGCTGTTTGGGCAGCTGCGCACCCTGACGCCGCCCACCATCCATCCGGTGATCGACGACCTGGAGAACATCTGCGAGGAGAAACGTGACCTGGACCGCCAGTCGCGCATGCACCGCTATCTGCACGCCTGGCTCATCGTGCATGTGCCGCTGTCGTATGCCCTGATTATCATGGGCGCCATCCACGCCGTGGTGGCGCTGCGCTACTGACGGGAGAGGCTGATGGTACGTCGAACACGCACTGCGAAGGGGCTGGGCCAGCGCCACGACCTCAGCTACTTCAAGCGTCCGGGCACGCTCAAGCGCTGGCGCTGGTACCTCTCGCTCGTCCTGCCGCTGGCGGTGATCGGCTGGCTGGGCGTGCAGGCCATCCGCAGCCAGGAGACGCCCTACAGCCACGGCAAGCTTTCGACCGCGCACTCCTTCCTCACCAACGACTGCAACGCCTGCCACGGCGGCAGCTCATTCGCCGGCATCAGGGTGGGCTTCAAGAAGGAAGTGGACGACCCCGCCTGCCAGCGCTGCCACCAGGCGCCGCCGCACGAGGTGGCGCAGGTGAAGTACACGCCCAACTGCTCCTCCTGCCACCTGGAGCACAAGGGCTCGCCGCAGCTGGCGCGCGTGCGCGACAGCGAATGCGCCCAGTGCCACGCCAATCTGGAGACGCGGAGCCGCAGCACGCAGTACGTCTCCGCCATCGCAGGCTTCAACCGCAATCATCCTGAGTTCCTCATCCTGCGCACGGCGAACGCCGACCCGGGCACCATCCGGTTCAACCATCTCGGCCACATCAAGCGGCACGGCAAGGACGGCATCCTCGGCCCGGACGGCAAGAACGTGACGCTCACCTGCGAGGACTGCCACAAGCCCTTCGCCGAGGCGCAGGGGCCGTACAAGTACGGCGACCCCGCCTACCGGCCGGCGGCCATTACCCTGGCGCCCGGTCAGGAGGTGAACAAGCACGCCGACCGCGAGCTGATGGCGCCCATCGAGTACTCCAAGGCCTGCCAGGGCTGTCACGTGCTGCAGTTCGATACCCGCTTCTCCGACGCGGTGCCGCACAAGAAGCCGGAGATCGTCCACGAGTTCGTGGTGCAGAAGTTCAAGGAGTACATCGCCAAACATCCGGATGCCATTCGCGAGCAGGAGACCAAGGCCGCGGGCGAACACCAGCCGCTGCGCGGCATGGAGCGTCCTCCGGCGCCGCGCAACGCCGAGGAGTGGGTGAACCAGCGCGTGGCCGCCGCCGAGCAGCTGCTGTGGAAGAGCAAGTGCGGCCTGTGCCACCAGATGGAATACCCCGCGGGCGAGAACGCCATGCCGCACATCATGCCGGCCAACATCACGGTGCGCTGGATGAACAATGCCTTCTTCAGCCACGAATCGCACCGTCCCATCGCCTGCGCCAGCTGCCACGACCAGGCCGAGGACAGCCAGTCCACAGCCCAGGTGCTCATCCCCGGCATCAAGGTGTGCCAGCGCTGTCACAACGAGGACTCGGCGCGCGGCGAGGCCACTGCCAACGACTGCTTCCAGTGCCACCAGTACCACGATTGGAAGTCCTACAAGGAGTTCAACGGCAAGTACCACATGCCCAACGCCACCTGGCTGAAGGAACGGGAGATGCCGGGCGGGGAAGCGAAGAGTCTGGCCAGCTTGAACTGAATCGCATTCAGCGCTTGCTCGTCACTACATAATCCCTTAAGTGCGCCAGCGCCTCTCGCGCCACCATCTCCACAGCACGGCTACTGCGCGCGATCTTGCCCATCAGCATTCCTCCCTGGATCACTGCCAGGCAAAAGCCAGCCATGTGCTCCGGGTCGCTCGTTTTCTTGAGCCTTCCCTGGGCTTTTTCCCGCAGAAAGAATGCAGCCAGCTTGTTCTTGATCACCTCAAAAATCAGGCTGAGGTCCCGGCGGATGAGCTCGTCGTTCTCGGTCACCTCGTTGCCGATGGTCCCGAAGGGACAGCCCCGCGCCATGCCAAAGCGCTTCTGCAGTTCGACCTGCTCGCGGAACCAGCGCTCCAGGTCCGCCCACGACTCGACCTCGTACTGTAACGGCGCCGTGCCGCTCTGGATGGCATCGAGATGGGATTGGAGGACCTCGTGGACCAGGTCCTCCTTGTTCTTGAAATAGTGATAGAACTGTCCTTTTCCCGTTCTCGAAGCCTCGATCACCTCATCCGGGCTGGTGGCGCGGACGCCCTGTTTGTGAAAAAGGTCGGCGGCGACCTTGAGGATGCGCTGCCGCGTTTCCACGCCCCGGACAAAACGCTTTTTCACCACCGCCTCCATGTTGTACTTAAAGGTACAACAACGCAGTTGTGACCCGCGCCGCGCCGTATTCCGGCGGCACCGGGTCTTTGTACTTGATTTCGGCCGGTCCCTTCCATATAAATCAAGCGCCCGCCGAGGTACGGGGCCGGCTGCCCGGGCCCCATTTTCGAGGCTTGGGGTATCGCCCGGGGCGAGAGTGTACCAGTACGTACCGCGGTTGTCCATGCAGGGCCCCGCGACGCCGATGGACCTGAAAGGAGCGCAGTCATGCCCGTACTCTTTATCGAAGCCCCTCCCGGCATCCGTCCGGAGGCGAAAAGCAGGATGATGCAGAAGATCACCGCCGCGATCGACGAGGCCTACCACATCGGCGACACGCTGATCTTCCTACGCGAATATCCACCCGAAAACGTCGCGATGGATGGACGTCTGCAATCGGAGAACCCTAAAATCCTCGAGGCTTTGAAGAGGATCCAGTCCAGAGACTAACCTTGCCGCCCAGTTCGTGCACAAGAAAGGAAGCACTCGAATGACGAATGCCGATAAGACGGTTCTGATCACGGGAGCCAGCGGGCGCCAGGGCGGGGCCGCAATCCGTCACATGATGCCCAAGGGGTGGAAGCTGCGCGCTCTGGTCTATAAAGCGGACGACGCCACGGTGCAACGATTCAACAGCCAGGGCATCGAAGTGGTGCGCGGAAATCTGGAAGACCCGGCGTCTCTGGAAGGCGCCGTCCGCGGCGCGTACGGGGTGTACAGCGTGCAGGATTTCTGGTCGGTGGGCGCGAAGCGCGAAGTGCAGCAGGGCAAGAACATGGCGGAGGCCGCGCGAAAAGCCGGAGTTCAGCACTTCGTCTACAGCTCGGTGGGCGGCGCGGAAAGGAACTCCGGCATCGACCACTGGCAAAGCAAGTGGGAGATCGAGAACCACATCCGCAAGCTCGGGCTGCCGGCCACCATGCTACGTCCCGCGGCATTCATGGAGAACTATTACGTCGACCAGGTCGAAATCGGCATCCTGAAAGGCAAGCTCGTGGACCCTATCCGCGGCGACAAGCCTTACCAGACCATCGCCAGCGACGACATCGGCGGCTTCGTGGCGCTGGCTTTCGAGCGCCCCAACGAGTTCATCGGGACGGCGCTGGGGATCGCAGGCAGCGAGCTGACCAACCTTGAGGCCGCCCGGGTCTTCAGCCGTGTGCTGGGCCGGCCGGTGAAATTCCAAAAACTCCCCATGCCCATCGTGAAGCTTTTTATGGGCAAGGAGTTCTACCAGATGTTCCGGTGGTTCAACGAGAGCGGCTTTAGGGCCGACATCCCTGAATTGCGCCGCAGGTATCCCGAAGTCCGGCTGCAGACCCTCGAGGAGTGGCTGCGCGCGGAAGGATGGCACAAGCGCGCACGTCGCATTCAAGCACCCAAGGGTTAATGCGAGCGGAGCACCAAGGCGGGAGGGCGCGACCGACCAGCAAGTTTTTCACGTTTTCTTCCAATCCTTGGCTTAGCCCGATCAAGGGGAAAGAAAGCAGTTGGAGGGGACTACTTCTTGGGCCGCAGGCTCTTCTGCGCAGGCGCGGGGGTATCGGCGGAGCTCACGTTGGTCTCGACGTCCTCGACCGGCGGGCCGGGGGGTGCGTCGGTGACGGTGTAGAGCTGGCCGTCGCGCAGGTAGAGGCGGTGCATCTCCTCGAGGTTGAAGGGACGCGAGCCGCGGCGTCCGAAGACGGAGAGCTGGTTGCCGCTCTCATCCACCGCGCGGTCGCGGTCCACGCCGCGGGAGACGAAGACCGCCGGGCCCTTGGTGTGGCGCCAGGCGATGAGCCTGGGCGCGGGCCGCGGACTGAAGCCGATGAAGTTGGGCACGGTCTCGGGCGAGATGAGCTGGATGACCTTGAAGCCGAACTTGCCGTCGGCGACCAGGGCGAACTGGCTGGCGCTGACCATGCCGATCTTGATGTCGTGCGTGTCCTTGAGCTCGCCGCCCGCGTTGAAGACCTGGTCGAGCACGGGATGTTCGGGGTGCTCGATGTCCACGATGACCATGCCCTCGTGCCCGCCGGCGACGTAGGCGTAGGTGCGGGCGGTGGTGATGTTGTGCGCGTCCTCGATCTTGACGACCGCGCCGGGCACCAGCTTGGGATTCGCCAGGTCGGTGATGTCGAGGGTCTTCATGCCGTCCTTGTCCACGACGAAGCCGTAGCGGAACTGCAGCGAGATGCCCCTGGGATCGTTGATCTCGGGCGCGGAGATCTTGGCCACCAGCTTGGGATGGAGGATGTCCTCCAGGCTCACAACGGCGAGGCCGTCGTCGCAGAGCACGTAGACGAACCAGCCGGCCATGGCCAGGCGGCGGGCGCCCTTGAGCGCGTTGTCCGGGTTGAAGGCGTAGCCCTTCTTCAAGAAGTTATTGCGCGGCTCTCCGTCGAGCAGTGTGGAGACGCCGGGCGTCTCGCTGTTGGCGGTGCCGTCGCCCACGACGATGAGGCCCTCTTCGGCGTCAGCCACGTAGATGAAGCCGTAGATCAGGTGGATGGGCCCTTCTTCGTTCTCCTTGAAGCGGACGCGGGTGGGGTCAAGCGCAGTCGTGACCGGAGCCAGAATGGCGCGCGCGTCCTTGGTGGGCAGGTAGAAGCGCTGGCCGAGGGACGAGACCGGCGCGGTGACGATGCGCTCGGAGAAGTCCTTGTTCTCGATGTTGGCGTTGTCGTAGATGCGGATGCCGTTCTTGCCCAGCGCGGCGTAGACATACTCGCCGCGCGCCTGCACATCCACGATCTCCTTGCCGGCGTGCTCGTAGACCTCCGTAAGCTCCATCTTGTTGGCCACGTGCTTGGCGTAGTCGTCGGGATAGGAGACCTTCTGGAAGTCGCTGCCGTAGACCGCCTGCGGCTCACTGCGCTCCTGGAGTTTGATGGCTCCGAACCCGTCTTCGGTGGCGAGTTAGGCTGTTCGCCCGACGTGAGTGACTAACCGGGTCGCC